>OOAA01000127.1_pt1 | contig 60989 bp, 53 predicted proteins | sample 1671671 | NCBI WGS metagenome assembly OOAA01 (sample SAMN06348180, study PRJEB24527) | human gut metagenome | biome: human gut; feature: ankylosing spondylitis patient; material: feces | host: Homo sapiens | place: China | collected 2015-10 | reverse complement strand
ACTTTAACTCTATAAACCGCTATTTTATCAGCAGCCTCGTCCCCGCGTCGGCATTGCCAAGTTGGGGGTCGATCCCCCAACTTGGCAATAAGAAAATGTATTGTATTTGCTTGTCAAGGCATCGAGCCTTGACAAGCAAATGCCGACGCGGGGACGCGTCGCCCCCAGGTGAGGACGCGATACCCCCAGGTGAGGACGCGATTTCCCTAGGTGAGGAAGAGATTTCCACAGGTGAGGACGCGATGCTCCAACTTGGCAATAAGAGAAGGATTAGCATCTATTCATGTTACTTACGTAGCCAGTGAATGAGGCGATATAGCCAGCCTGTATGACGGGTTGTACCAAGGATGTAGTAGGGGAGAGCAAAGAGGCGTTCATAGGTGTTGAGTTGAGCAAAGATGCGTCTTTTGTACCCTCGGAAGTTAATGTGTTGTTCAAATTCTTTGAAGATTGTTAGAGCAGTCTTTCGTTCGGCAACGCTCATTTCATCGTGGTGCATATAAAGCAACATCGTGGTGTCTAAATAAAAGTGCATGAGCTGGGTCATCAATTTTAGTCGGTGCTGCTTGTCTGGAAAAACACTACAGAATGTGTCGTGTAACATCAAGCCCGTTTGCAGGCGTTGAAAGCGCCGCATGGAGAATTGGTGCGTAATCGCATTGGGGTTGCCTTGGTAGTAGTAGAATGTGCCAGGAGCAAAGGCCACTTTGTTGGCGTGCAAGAATTGCATGCGTGTGTTGTACTCATCGCTATCGTAAAAGCGCGTGTCGCTCCGTTTGTCGGCCATCAAGGGCATACGCACGAGGCCGAAGCCGTTGATAGAAAAGTCGGCGGCAAGGTAGAATGCTTCCTGAGGAGAGAGTACTAATTGGTAGTCTTTATTAGGCGGATAGGAACACGGCCATGTTCCAAGACGATTGTCCGCATATCGCAGTAGCATATCTGGCAGTACGATGTCTGCATTAATCTCTGTGGCACGTTGATAGAGTCTTTCCAGACAGTCGGGCGACAGGGTGTCGTCTTGCGACATATAAAAGGCATATTCGCCTTTTGTCCATTGACACATGAGAGCAATGTTGCGTGCCACGTTGCCCGTGGGGTCGTTCTCCTTATGATATATACGTATGCGTGGTTCTTTTTGAGCCAATTGTTTTAATATCTCGTAGCTGTTGTCGCTCGAACCGTCGTCTAAGGCGATGAGTTCCCAGTTGGTGAAGGTTTGCGCAATTATCGAACCGATGCTTTCGGGCAAATACTTTGAGCCATTATATATGGGCATTAGTATCGAAATGTTTGCTTCTGAATTGGTAGAGGGCATATAGAGTGTTTATGTTGTTTACTTTACAAAGGTACGTTTAACAATCGTAATATTCACAAGTGTCAGTAGATAGATGTTGTCTTCTGCCCTTTTTGGCAGAAGTGGGTCGGTGCATACTGCACAAGTTGTCATTATTTTTAAATATATGTTATAGCCGTCGTGTGCCGAATGTTTTGGCAATGTGTTTGCAATCAAGAGGGCATAAACATTGATAATAATAAAACAATAAATATATGAATTTCGACAACTTTACAATCAAAGCACAACAGGCTGTTCAACAAGCCGTGGATAGTGCGCAACAAAATGGGCAGCAGGCCATTACCCCTGTTCATTTGTTGGCTGGTGTGCTGGCTGTGGGCGAAAACGTTACGAAGTTTATTTTTGGTAAACTTGGCGTAAACGAGCGTTCATTGCAAGCTGCCGTTCATCAAGAATTGAGTCGCCAACCTCGTGTGAGTGGTGGTAGTGCGAGTCCATACCTTGACCAAGAGGCCAATGCTGTGGCACTAAAGGCGCAAGACTTGGCTCGCAAGGGAGGTGACACTTATGTAGGACTCGAACCGATGTTGCAAGCTCTGCTCGAGGTGAAGAGTGTGGCAGCCCAAATGTTGAAGGACGCTGGCGTAACGGCCGATGGCTTGAAGAAAGCCATTGAGGAATTGCGCGGTGGCCAGAAAGCTACATCGCAAAGTAGTGAAGATACTTATCAGGCATTGGAGAAGTATGCGCGCAACTTGGTAGAAGAGGCGCGTAATGGTAAGCTCGATCCTGTAATTGGTCGTGATGAGGAAATTCGTCGTGTACTGCAGATCCTTTCGCGTCGTACCAAGAACAATCCGATATTAATAGGTGAGCCGGGTACGGGTAAAACGGCCATTGTAGAAGGGCTGGCTGAGCGTATCGTAAGAGGCGACGTGCCAGAGAACTTGAAGAATAAGAAACTTTATTCGCTTGATATGGGGGCACTCGTAGCGGGTGCTAAGTACAAGGGCGAGTTTGAGGAACGTTTGAAGAGCGTCATTAACGAAGTGACTCAGGCTCAAGGCGACATTATCTTGTTTATAGATGAGATTCACACTTTGGTGGGCGCTGGTAAAGGTGAAGGCGCAATGGACGCTGCCAACATCTTAAAGCCAGCTTTGGCTCGTGGTGAATTGCGTAGCATTGGTGCGACAACGTTGGAGGAGTATCAAAAGTACTTTGAAAAGGATAAAGCCTTGGAGCGCCGTTTCCAAACAGTAATGGTAGACGAACCAACGCCTGAAGATGCAATTAGCATCTTGCGTGGATTGAAAGAACGCTACGAAAATCACCACAAGGTGCGTATTCAAGACGATGCCATTATCGCAGCCGTACAACTTTCACATCGTTATATCTCGGATCGTTTCTTGCCCGACAAGGCTATTGACTTGATGGATGAGGCGGCAGCTAAGTTGCGTATGGAGCGTGATTCTCAACCTGAGGAGTTGGACGAGATAACACGTCGCTTGCGTCAACTTGAGATTGAGCGCGAAGCAATCAAGCGTGAGAATGATACGCAAAAGTTGGAGCAGCTGAATAAAGAAATCTCTGAACTGAGTGAGAAGGAGAAAGACCTTCGTGCTAAGTGGGAGGGCGAAAAGGAAGTGCTCTCACGCATTCAGCAGGATAAGCAACAGATAGAGCAACTTAAGTTTGAGGCCGAGCGTGCTGAGCGTGAGGGTGACTATGGTCGCGTAGCTGAAATTCGTTATGGCAAACTCAAACAGTTGGCTGATGACATAACGGCTCAACAAGAGCAGTTGCGTAATCGCCAAGGTGCGGAGGCTATGGTGAAGGAAGAGGTTACGGCTGACGACATCGCTGATGTCGTAGCTCGTTGGACGGGCATACCTGTAACGCGAATGCTACAGAGTGAACGTGAGAAGTTGCTCCATTTGGAGGAAGAACTGCACAAACGTGTAGTAGGTCAGGACGAGGCTATTGAAGCTGTGGCTGATGCGGTACGTCGTTCACGTGCAGGACTGCAAGACCCAAAGCGTCCTATCGGTTCGTTCATATTCCTCGGTACAACAGGTGTCGGTAAGACGGAGCTGGCAAAGGCTTTGGCTGACTACTTATTCAACGATGAGAATATGATGACGCGTATCGATATGAGTGAGTATCAAGAGAAGTTCAGCGTGAGTCGACTCGTTGGTGCACCTCCGGGATATGTAGGTTACGAGGAAGGTGGACAATTGACAGAGGCTGTGCGTCGCAAGCCTTACAGTGTTGTGCTCTTTGATGAAATAGAGAAGGCACACCCTGATGTGTTTAACATCTTGCTGCAAGTGTTGGATGATGGTCGACTGACAGATAACAAGGGACGTACTGTCAACTTTAAGAACACCATTATCATTATGACTTCAAACATGGGCTCGCAAATGATTCAGCAAAAGCTGGAGGCGATTGCTAACAAGAATGCTGAAGAGCGTGCGCGCATCATTGACGAAACGAAGTCACAGGTGTTGGATATGTTGAAGAAGACGATTCGTCCTGAGTTCTTGAACCGTATTGACGACATCATTATGTTCCAGCCCTTGACGCAACCTCAAATTGAGCAGATTGTCCGCATTCAAATCGGTGGTATACAACGTTTGTTGAAAGAACAAGATGTTGTGCTTGACGTGAGTGATGCAGCAGTTAAGTTGGTTGCTCAGGCAGGTTTCGATCCCGAATTTGGTGCTCGTCCTGTAAAGCGTGCTTTGCAGCGTATGTTGCTCAACGATTTGAGTAAGGCACTATTGGCGGGTATGGTAGACAAGATGAAGCCTATTCATGTTGATGCCGCAGGCGATCGTTTAACCTTCCACAATTAATGGAATATTAAGTAATAAGTAAAATTGGCCGTGAATTTGTAACAACAACAAATTCACGGCCAATTTTGTTGGTAGTGAAGTCGTCTAAACTTTTCTGACGAAGATTAGATTTAAACTTTTATCTCTTCTAAGATTCAAGATTTGCCTTTATTTTTGAACTTCATAAAAGTTTAGACGACTTCAATTTGTGGCTTTAGTACTCTTTGGGGTTCACACCAAAATATTCTTTAAAGCACTTGGTAAAGTAGCTGGGAGATGAGAACCCCGTTTCGTATGTAACTTGTGATACACTCATGTCGGTGCGGTGGAGCAAGTCGGCCGCTTTCTTAAGGCGCGCTACACGCAAAATCTCGATGGGCGAAAGGCCCGTGAGTGATTTGATCTTTCGATATAACTGCGTGCGGCCGATGCCCATTTGGGTGGCCATATCTTCAACGGAGAAGTTGGTATGTTTAAGATTTTGCTCAATAAGCGATCGGAAGCGTTCGGCAAAAGACTTGTCAAGGTCGCTCACGTCAGACTTGCGTATGTTCGTGTCGTCACCAAAGGCCAGCTTGAGGCGTCGGCGGTTGGCTATGAGGTTGCGCAAGCGTGCACGGAACATGTCGGGGCTAAAGGGCTTGGCAATGTAAGCATCGGCACCGCAGTCGAAGCTGACTACACGTTGGTCGTCGAGCGTGCAGGCTGTGAGCATCATTACTGGCACGTGAGAGGTCTGCCATTCGTCCTTCAGTCGGCGGCAACACTCCCAACCATTCATGACGGGCATCATTACGTCGCACACTACGGCATCGGGTATGATTTGGCGTGCACGGGTTAGGCCCTCTTGTCCGTCGGCTGCTTCGATTACCTTGTAGTCGCTTCCCAAGAGCAGTTTGATGTAAGAGCGAATGTCCTCATTGTCGTCAATAACCAATACCGTGGGTGGTTCGTCAGCCTCGTTCTCTTTATTATCAGAAGGCATAGGCAGCGGTTCGGGGCGTTGCAACTCGTTTTGCATCTTGCTGATAGCTTCAGCCGATCCAATAGCGGGTTGGCTTTCAAGCGGTTGTTCGATGTGGTCAATTACGTTATGTTCGTTGCAAGGTATGTTAACGATAAAGCGTGTACCTGTGCCCAAAGTGCTTTCTGCACGCACTGTTCCACCGTGTAGCTCGACGCATACCTTGACAGTGGCCAAACCAATGCCCGAACCATCGTGGCTCACGTCGGCTTGATAAAAGCGGTCGAAGATGTAAGGCAGCTTGTCGCGCTCAATGCCTTGACCTGTATCTTCGACAATGAGTGTGAGCTGTCGGCCTTGTTCGACGTTGTCGGTGAGTTGAGCCGAAACGTTGATCTTGCCCCCCTCGGGAGTGTACTTAAATGCGTTTGATAGTAGGTTGTAAAGTACGCTCTCCATCTTCACTCCGTCAACGTAGCCTTGCCACCCATTGGGGGCAGTGGTGGGCAGACATTTGATGTTGTAACGAATAAGTTTCTTGTGTGCCAAGGTATTAAACGGTTCACACCACTTTCTTATAGCTTCGTCGAGTGCCATAGAGGTAGGGTGGAGTTGTAGCTTGCCGTCCTCGTACTTACGGAAGTCGAGCATCTGTCCCACCATGCGCAGCAAGATGTTGGCATTGGTGCTGACCATGTTGAGTAGGCGCTGCTGCTCGGCATTGAGATTGGTGCTCAATATGAGTTGTTCGACGGGAGCCGTGATGAGTGTGAGCGGTGTGCGTAGGTCATGTGATACTTCGGTGAAGAAGGTGAGTTTGCTCTGAGTGCTTTCTTCTACTTCCTTGGCCATTTTGACCAGTTGATCACGTTGCTCCTCAAGTTTGTGCTTCTGCTGTGCCAACTCTTCGTTGCGGCGAATGGTGATGTAGTACATACGAATGCCAAAACTCAACAATAAGCCAATCAATATGATGATGACGATGCAGGCCAAGAGCAGCATGTTTTGCATAGAGTAGCGCGAAAGGAATTTGTCCATTTGCAGTCCGAGCTGGTCAATGCGCTCTTCGCTCACTTTGATCTGGTCGCTCTGAATGCGGAAGATGCGTGACGTAGCACTGTTGATAATGGTTGAACGCAGTTCCGTATTGCGCTGATAAGGCTCGTGGTTGAGAATTTGTAGCGCCGTTTCAATAATCTTATAGCCGCCTGTAGGGTAGACAAAAGTGGCTAAGAGCTTGCCTTGCTCCACATTCTCAAGTCCCCCACCGCGGCCTGATAGACCGTCAACACCGATTACTTTTATCTCGGGGTGTCCTAAGCTCTGTAATGCTTGATGAATGCGTACACCTGTGCGGTCGTTGGGGGCGAGAATGAGTTGAGGAACTGTCCCAGCCTTAAACATAGAGTCGAGTTGTTGTTGTATGCGTGGTCCTTCCCAACCTACTTCAAACTGAGCTACAACGTGAATGCCCGGAGCATTACGTAAGGCTTCGTGTAATCCTTCGTGGCGCTCGCTGGCGGCTGTGCCAGCAAGATGACCCGTGAGTTCGGCTATGGTGCCATTGCCTTGTAGTGTATGAATGACAAAGGCTCCTATATCTTTACCTATTGCATGATTGTTGGCACCAATATAGGCTGTATAGTGTTGGGTAGAGGTCTTGCGGTCGGCCACGATTACGGGAATGCCCTTTGCCATGGCCTTTTCGACAGCGGGGCTGAGGGCACGTCCTTCGTTGGGGCAGACGACAAGTAGGTCGATGCCTTCGTTGAGGAGGCTATCGATTTGACGGGTTTGCAATTCGTTACTATCGTGTGCTGAGCGTATGTCGAGTTGCACGTTTTTATAAAACGTGGCTTCGCGTTTCATCTCTTTGTTCATCTGTTGGCGCCAAGGATCTTGGCTGCATTGCGAAATGCCGATGCGATAGGTGGGCTCGCTCTTCTGACAGGAAACGATGAGAGTAGAAACGAGTAATAATACTAAGTGTGGTTTCATGAGGAACACGAATGGTTGTTAAGGAAGGGAACGTTAATGGTGTTTTTCGCGCTTCGCGCGGTTTTTGAACATTAATATCCATTAATCTGTTCATTAATCTGTATGTTTAATTTTAGGGGATTTAGAGCAAAAGAAAGATTAATGATAGATTAATGGATATTAATGTTCATAACTCGCGCGAAGCGTGAAAGTAATATTAACGTTAAACGTTAATGGTAGATTAAAGTTTCTATCCGAAGTAGGTTCTGGCAATAGATAGAAATTTCATGCGGTTGGGAATAGTCTCCATGGTGTCTTCGTCTACTTGGCAGAGGTCGCGAATGGCATAGATACCCAATTCTTCGTCGGTGGACTGACGCCCCACGTTGCGAAATAGGTGGTTGCGCGCATCGATGATTTCGATGGCCTCGTTGTTATAGTCGGCAGGCTCCATGCTTAGGCGCAATTCAGCCTTGACGAAGCTCTCAAGTGCGTTGACAAAGTCGGTTGTTTGGTCAATCATAGGGGTAAAATATTGTGTGTTGTTACCACCCTGTGGTATTCATGCCACAAGCTGTGTACCACTCAGTTTGTTGGAACGTTTGGTTGAGATCGCCAAAAATACATTTATTGGCATTGTCGGTATAGATAGTCTGTGGAATGAATAGACTTACTGCACGATAGTGATCGGTGGCGGTGGGTATATTTTGGTAGCGGTTATAAGGCCCAACGTAGATGCGGGGGGTGCTATAGTGCGACGTTACGCAGCGTTCGAGAGCTTGGAGAACGTTGGAGAGATAAGGTTCGGGCAATAGACGTTCGAAGGCTTGTAAGGCATCGTAGTTGTGAGGACGATAATAGAAAATCCTCGCGTAAGTTTGATAATTAAGCACTGATGACATATCGGGCGACTGACGATTGGCCAAGGCAGAGTAGGGGAGAGCCTCTTTTAGGGTAGTGGCAAGTGCAGGGAGTTGATCGGTACGCACGGCAGAGATGGTGATTCCTATATCATCATAAACGGTGTAGTATTCGTTGACAACATCGTTGTAGTACGTGCGTGTAATGCTATCGGGCGAGGCTGCAAAAAGTCCACATTGTAACTGGTTGGTGTAGTTGGCACCTGCCGTAGGAATGGCCATGGGAGAAGCTACGACGTAGTCCGTAACGTTGCGTAAGGCATAGTCCACTTCAAGGTTTTGCATGAGGCAAGCATCGAAGAGAATGTAGTTGAAATGAAGCCCTGTGCGCTGAATGACTTGCGCAAGGTCGGTAATGTTCATTTGGGTGCCGTCATTGCTATTGTATTTATTATAGTTCGTGTCAATGCCAAAAGAGAAGGGACGGGCTGGCGCTGCGGCGGTAGTGGGGTAGCGGTTGTCGTAGTCGGTGTTGGTGGCGGGCAACCACCCGTCAGCATGCGACCATAGGGTGAGTCCGTACTCTTGTGCGGGGAACTTGTCCTTTATCGTTTGTAGTACCGTTTGTAGTGTGTGGGGCGATGTAGAACACGCATCGTTGTCGAAGGTGGTGACAAGGTGAGGCTTGTTCCATTGACGCGCGATGCGGTAGAGGCGTGGGGCGCGAAGACTATCATCGTCGATAAAGAGGAGCAGACGGTCGTTGTCGGCTAAGTATTGTCGGCCGTTCATGATTTCGGTAGAGTCGGCTGCTGCTTTCTTCTTGAGCGAATTTTGGGCAGCCATATATATAAGTACTGTGCGGCGGGCTACGGTAGAGCCAGGTTGCACAGGAACGTCATCGTGGCAACTGCAAAGCAGTAGGCTGAAAAGGAGAATGAGTGGATATAATCGTTGCATTATCTAAACTGAATAGTGACTGTTTTAAAACCAAATGATTTAAAGATGCGCGTAAATTCGTTGCGTGCGTTGCGTTCAGTCGTTTGAAGGTTTTGAGGAGTGAGACAACGCTGCATCATCTTCTTACGAGCTTGAGCGTAGAGTTGGTCACGTGCTTCGGGCGGGATAGAGCCCTTTTCGTAAAACGAACGGCTGCGTGCCTCGTCAATAAAATTGTTGTCGAGCAAGGCAGCGTGTGGCAAGATAAGTTGCGCGGTAGAGTCGGGTAGCGAGGTGAACCAATCGTCGGAGGCTTTGCTCATGTCGATGCCAAGGCGTAGCGTGCCTTGGTAGATGCGCGTAAGGCGGTCGGTGGTGAGCGTGCGAGAACGCTGCCACTCAACAAGTTCCTCGGTGTTGATAGTAAGAAACTCCCATTGCCCTATATCGCGCACTGATAGAATTTGTTCGGGAGTAAGGTCTATGCGTGTGTTGCGTTCCACCTCAAGGTGTATAGGGGAATTTTCTTTAATACCGATATATATATAAGTAATGGCAATGACGATGGCGGCTACGGCAAAAATCCACCACCAGCGCAGCAAGCGTTGTAGGCTTTTCATTTTTAGTTCGTTTGAAGCTTTGTCCAATCGTGATCAGAATAGTTGCGGCCAAAGCGTAAGGTGATTTGACTCTCGGTATATCCTAAGTTAGAAAAAAGCGGAATGAGTTGGCGAGCAGCACTCTGCTTGGCGCGCTCTTCTAAGCCGAAACGTGAAAGGTGGGCTGTAATGCTATCGGCCCCTTGTTGTGCAAAGTTGGCAATCTCGGCATCGGTGTAGCGTGAACGCAAGGCATCAACGTATTGACGTGTGCCTTGATTGTCAACACGCGTAGAAGTGATGATGACGTGCGGGTCGGGCAGGGTGATGACGAGAGTGCTGTCAGTGCGTTGTAGGTTGTCGGCTGTAAAGTTGGTAAAGTCAATGTAGGCTTTAAGCGTAACGTCGATAGGGATAGCAATGCGGCGGTCGCCCATGCGAGCAGGAAGATCGACTTGCAGACCTAATACCTTGCCTTTGATGCGAGGCTCGTCGGTATGAGTGATGAGTTTGTGAATTTTCATCTCAGCCGTATAAAGCCGAGCACACGACTGAACGCGCATAACCATTAGTGCCGTGGTGTCGACGGCAGATTGTGTTGTGCGCTTTGCTTCGCTATCCTTGTTTTGCCTATGGCACGATGTGGCGCAAAACGCCAAAGAATGGAGCAAAGCAATGTATATAATATATATAAGCCAATGTTTTACTTTCATAATACAAAATTATAGAAAATAATGTAGGGTAAAAAACTCTTATAGTGTTTTCTTGTTTTTATGCTTAAAGTTTTGTTACTTTGCCATTCCATTAAATGTAACAAACAGAGTATATGAAGAAGATAGTATTGGCATCAACTTGCTTACTGTTGGGGCTTTCGTTGGCTTCGTGCAGTAACAAAAAAAGTGATGCTGAGGCACAAAACGTTGATAGTACACAGACTGTAAATAATAACAATGCTCCGTATGCCGAACCAACACAAAGTAATGCTTATACAACAAAGTTGGCAGGTAAGCAGTTTGAGATTACGATATCGCGTGTAGCTGATAAGACGTTGCCTATTGTTAAGGACGATTTGGGCAAAGAATTTTATGACAATCGCGTTGACGTAGTGATAAAGTGCAACGGACAGGAGTTTTATAAAAATTCGTTTACGAAAGATGCTTTCTCAGAATTCTTGACCACGGTAGCCGACCGTCAAGGCACAGTGTTGCTCGGCATGGCTTATGATAGTGCCAAGAGTGATGGACATGCCATTCGCCTTGGTGCACAAATCGGTCAGGTAGGCATCGAAGAAGGTCCAGCTTTTAGTATCGAAATCCCCCTTGATGGCAGCGCTGCAAGTATTGTGCGCGATAATAATCAAGATACTACGGGTGACGATATGACGGATTGAAAACTTGGGTTATGAGGTTATTGGGTTATGAGGTTAAAAAAGTTAGTGTGCCTAACTGTTGTTTAATTCGTTAATTCATTAAACTCATAATTTTGAACACCTACTTAAAACTTATAAACTTACAATAATGGCAAAAGAAGAAATGGACGCTGCAACTCCCAATGCTGAGAAGTTAAAAGCATTGCAGGCTGCAATGGCAAAGATAGAAAAGGACTTTGGTCGTGGTTCGGTAATGCGCATGGGCGACGAACAAGTAGAAGACGTAGAGGTGATACCTACAGGAAGTTTAGCACTTGACGCTGCTTTAGGTGTGGGTGGCTATCCTAAAGGACGTATTATAGAAATCTATGGTCCAGAATCGTCAGGTAAAACGACATTGGCTATTCATGCCATAGCACAGGCTCAGAAGGAGGGCGGTATCGCAGCCTTTATCGATGCAGAGCATGCTTTTGACCGCTTCTATGCAAAGAAGTTGGGCGTAGACGTTGACGAACTCTTAATCGCTCAGCCCGACAATGGTGAACAGGCACTCGAGATAGCTGACCAATTGATTCGTTCATCGGCTATTGATATTATCGTGATTGACTCAGTGGCAGCTCTTACGCCAAAGGCTGAGATTGAGGGCGATATGGGTGACAATAAGGTAGGCTTGCAAGCTCGACTGATGAGTCAAGCCTTGCGTAAGTTGACATCGACGATTAGCAAGACCAACACAACGTGTATCTTTATTAACCAATTGCGCGAAAAGATTGGTGTGATGTTTGGCAACCCAGAGACGACAACTGGTGGTAACGCCTTGAAGTTCTATGCTTCGGTTCGTTTAGACATTCGCCGTGTAACTACGCTGAAGGATGGCGATACACCTATTGGTAACCAAGTACGCGTAAAGATCGTAAAGAATAAGGTGGCTCCTCCTTTCCGTAAGGCAGAATTTGAAATTACGTTTGGTGAGGGTATCTCACACGTAGGTGAAATTGTTGACTTAGGCGTAGAACTTGGCATTATTAAGAAGAGCGGTTCGTGGTTTAGCTACGGTGAAACTCGTTTAGGCCAAGGTCGCGATGCGGTAAAGCGCGTTATTAAAGACAATCCAGAATTGACCGCTGAATTGGAAGAAAAAATAGCTGCTGCGCTGAAAGAACGCAATGCTGAAGAGTAAAGTTTGGCGGGCTTATAGGGTTAGAAGATAATGGGATTAAAAAGTTACTTTTAGTTCTTGCAATCATCTTATTAAACCCATAAACTCATAAAACTCTCCCCAAAGATGGAATATAAGAAGCATTACACTGATGAAGAACTGAACGAAGTCGTCGGGTGGTTTAAGTCACATTTTGATGAATTGCCAGCCTCTCTTTATATAGACAAAGCTACTTATGTGAAGGATTTAAAGCATACAGTTACGCTATATTACGACATCGTTAATAAGTTGAAAGATAATCCAACCTATGCTGCACAGATTCGCCACTTATTCTTGATGCGCGATGCCGTGTTGAAGCAATGGAAGGAGGAAGGTAAGGCTTAGAAACAAATATGAATAAAGAGGAAACAATGGTCTGTGTGAAATATATAGATGCGTTTGTTTCCTCTTTTTAGCTTTATACAAAATTATGACACGTAGAAGTATTAGAAAATATAGTTCGCGCCCCGTAGATGACGTTATGCTCAACGAACTGTTAGAACAAGCAGAACGCACCCAAACGATGGGTAACTTACAACTTTATTCGGTAGTAGTGACGCGTAGTGATGAGATGAAGCAAAAGCTTGCTCCTTGTCACTTCAATCAGCCTATGGTGACGCAGGCACCAGTGGTGCTAACCTTTTGTGCAGATTATAATCGCGTAACAACATGGGCAGAGCAGCGCAAGGGACACCCAGGATATGACAATTTCCTGTCCTATCAGAATGCGGCAACAGATGCTTTGTTGTTTTGCCAACGTTTTTGCGACTTAGCTGAGGCTGCAGGGCTGGGACTTTGCTTTTTGGGCACAACGATTTATCAACCGAAGCAAATTATTGACTTATTACACCTACCTCGATTGGTAATGCCTGTGGCCACGATTACATTAGGTTGGCCTGACGAGCAACCCGCGTTAACAACGCGTCTTCCATTGTCGGCTATCCGTTATGACGAAACGTATCAACCGCACACGCCAGCATCGATTGACCGTGATTATGCTACCACCGAAGCTGCCCCCGAAAATCAAGAGTTTGTACACATTAACAATGTCGAGACGTTAGCACAGATTTTTACCGACATACGCTATACTGCTAAAGACTGCCGTACGATGTCAGAAGGATTAATAGAGGCGTTGAAGATGCAAGGGTTTATGTAATAGCGGGGGAGCTTTAGTGGGGAGTTTCAAATCTTTCTTCGTCAAAGTCTCAATCTCGTCATAATGGTAGTCGCCTCTGATGACAACATATTTGAGCGTTTTGTTCTTAGTCACGTATATTCATTTCAATGTAATCAACATTAATTTGCAGAGCGACATATACATCGTCAAAGAACTGCGGCCCCATTCTTTAAGCAAGAATGGGGCCGCAATAGTATCTTATAGTAGAGTAGGGAAACTTCTACTTATTATGCCAATTGCTCTTTGATGAAGGCTTCCATTTCGGGAATATTCTCTTCTGCGCGCTGGAGCAAGGTGAGTTGGTTCTTTGAACGAACGAGGTTGTGGTCGGCATACTGTATCTTGTAGTAGTTGTCACCATCAAGATAGTCGGCAAAGAAGCGTACTAACTGCATGTAGGGGAAGAGTGTTGCAGCGTAGGGAAGGTTCTCAATCTCGATAGGAGTGAGGAATACGCGTGCAGTCTTTAAGTAGCCTTCAGTGAATGCTTTGAAGATGTCCATACGGAATTCAATCTTGTCGTACTCGGGGCTATCTTCGGGTTGTGTGTTGGCAGCAGAGCGAAGGAAGTCACCATAGTCAGAGAAGATGAAGTTAGGCATTACGGTGTCGAGGTCAATAACGCAGAGTACGTTGTCGTCTTTATCGAAGAGAATGTTGTCAATCTTCGTATCGCAGTGGCAAATACGCTTGGGAAGTTTGCCTTCGCGGAAGAGACGTTCGCTGCGGCACATATCCTCAGCACGCTTTTCAATCTCGTCGATGATGTCTTTAACACCGGCAACGCGACCTACCTTGTCAGCCTTAACGGCATCGTGGAATTGTTGCAAGCGAAACTCAATGTTGTGGAAGTCTTTGATAGTCTCGCCCAACTGTTCGGGAATGTCGGCCAACATGGCTTGGAAGTCGCCAAACGTCTCGCCTACAATCTTAGAACCTTCGGGGGTTACACCGCTCTTTGATACTGCATCGGGAATGAGTACCATGACGCGCCAATACTTGTTGTCGAAGACGTAGTAGTACTTGCCGTCTTTGCAGGGAACGAACTTGAGTACTTTGCGGTCGATGTCATCAGTATGCTTAGCTTCAAGCTTTTTGCGAATGTGGGTGGTAACAGCAACGATGTTGTTCATCAACATGTCAACGTCAGGGAAAATCGCGTTGTTGATGTGTTGCAGAACGTAGTCTGGGGCATCAGCCTCGGCTGTTGTTACCTTATAGGTAGTGTTGATAAGACCATTGCCTAAGGGCTTCACTTCGGCAACGGTTCCTGTGATTTCGAATTGATTGGCAATGTGTTGCAAATCTTTTTGTTCCATGATATGTGATTATAACTGTTTGGATGAATAATTTATGCTGATTATGGTAGGACTGAGCCTACTTAACTATGCAAATGTAGTTAAATAAAATTGAATGGTGGCAGGACCTTGTTTAAAAATTACGAAAGTGTTAAGTCGTGACGGAAAAAAGCCTTTGATTTGGAACCTAAGTAGGGTGTCAAATCAAAGGCTTCGTATTTTATGAAAACTTAATTAGTATCTTAAGATTTGTCCTGTGCGTAGTTTAGTGCTGTTGGTCATGCGATTGGTCTTAGCCAATTTGTCTTCAGCAATGCCTAACTTGTCGGCAATGGTAGAGAGTGTCTCGCCACGTTTCACTTTGTAGAAGTGAGTGGCTGTCATGGCTATTTTGTCTTCGGCTGATACGTTGCGTGACGCAAGGAGAGTAGAGGCATTGCCCGCATCGTTCTTGTGGAAGGTGTAAAAGTCGCCCGTGACATCTTGTGCGGGGAAGTTGAATAATAATTCGGGGTTGATGGCCTCGCCTGCTAAGCGCGTTTCGAAGTGGAGGTGTGAACCAAATGAACGGCCCGTGTTGCCACCAAGGCCAATGGGATCGCCAGCCTTTACCATTTCGTTGCCCGCAACAAGTTGCTTTGAAAGGTGGCCATAGATAGTCTCAAGGCCGTTGTTGTGGCGAATGACTATGTAGTTGCCATATCCTCCAGCGTCGTAACGTACAACGCGCACTTTGCCATCGAAGGCGGCAACAATGGTGTCGCCAGTGCAAACTTTAATGTCAAGACCTTTGTGGACGCGCTTAAAGGCAGCGCGATAGCCAAAGCGTGAGGTGACGTTGCGTGAAGGGGTAGGCATGTGGAAGCCTCGGAGGTCGATGCGATAGCTTTCAGGTACGTCTTCTTGCTTGTAGGGGTGAGCGCGGTTCGTTACCCATGTGTTGTAAACGTCGCTACTAAGATCGAGTTCGAGGTCGCGATCGACAGCACGCTGAATGGCTACGGAGTCGACAGCGCGTAGGCGACGGTCGACGGGGGCTTGACGCGCAATTAAGTCTTGACAATAAGCGGTGGCGCCAATGCCTGCCATTACAAGTGTAAGTGCTGCACGACGCAAAGTTGTTATATTCATTGGTTTCGTTTTTTTATCGTGTTTCCTGTTTTTGTATGCCATACGAAATACGTCTTTTCAATAGTACTTTTCATACAATATAATTACGGCATGTTAAGGAAACGCGGCAAAATTACGACTTTTTATTGACAATTCTACGTTCATTAGTGTTAAATATCACGTATTTAGCGTTAAAGTGCTACTTGTGAGTGGCAGATGCTGACGAAGTGAATGCTCTGGCTCTGTAACGATTTGGTTCGTGATATTTGGATATAATGGTGGGGTTTCCAGTTTTGTGTTCTCAAAACAGACAGAAAAGCCACCAGTATTGTTGTTAATATAAAGTTCTGATAATTTATGTATTCCTCCCTCTCGGCATCCAAGCCGAGGGAATCTCCTTGTCACCTTTCGCTCCTCCCACACCCATATTCCTCAGTTTCATCATCCACTGGTTGCCCTTTCTGTATTCTCCCTCCACACGAAACATGGTATCTGTCTGTCCTTTCAGTATCACATACCGCTCCATGAACAGAAACACATGGTCGTTGGCTACACAACTCCAGTCTTGTATGGGTATTCCAGCCAACTGGCGGTTCTTGTAAAAATAGTAGTTGAAGCCTACCCGCAGCATTTCCATAAAACCTACACGCTCCACTGTGGGACGCTTGTCAAACTCCTGCATGGTGTACAGGTTCACCCATATAGTTTCGTCCTCACCGAGAAACACTACCTTGGCAACGTTGTCGTCCGACAGTTGCACCTGTTTCAGTCCGTGGAGGATGATGTGGTGGTTGTTATTGCAGATGGCATACTCTCCTCGACTGAGAAGTTCGCATACATAGGCATCCTTACCATTAAACTCTTCGCCCTTGTTTCTGCCCACGCCGTAGTACATATAAGTCACTACGTGTTCCTCGCCCCAGCGGTCTTTGCGTATGAGTCCCTGCTCCTGCACCTTGCGCTTACCACCTGTGATATATTCTGGTTCATTGGCATATATCTCTTTCAATCCGTTATAGGCGTATTCGTTGGCATAGCAGTACATCTCCGTCACGCCGTCTGTTTGTCTGTCCCAGGGATATTTCCTGCCCACATACACCATGCGCTCATTGTTGGTGTGCAGTAGCCAATATCGTGCGGCCTCATTTTCTCCTTCACTGACTAACTGCCACCCCATGCGCACTTTATTGGTAGAATTATACAGTCCCTGCGGCTCTTCGGTACGGATATAGCGTCCGTCCCCCATATAGCCGCTCCGCATCTTCTCCATGTGTGGCGTAGTGCGGAACACATATAGCAGTTCTCTCAGACGTTGTGATACATTTGGCTCATCATGGCGCGCTATCACCACCATTTCGGTATGGCGGTCATTGGTTATATCATCTGACTTGTACTTGCTGCTGAATGTCCCCAATATGCGTATGGACATATCTCGCTCTCTAACGATATCGCCTTTTCCTGCTTGTCGTCCCAAGAACATAGCGCTCCAATCCCAGTCAGTGGTGGGCAATCCGAACAGGCGGTAAAGCCCCACGTTGTCCAACAGCGTGCAGCACTCCTTGCCCTTTGCTACACGCAGTCCGCGCCCCACCATTTGCAGATACTTCGCCAACGACAGCGTTGGACGTGCCAACTGGATAAACTCCACATCGGGACAGTCAAAGCCTTCACCGAATAAGTCCACATTCACCAATATTTGAATTCCTTTCGGTGTTTCGTCTTGTCCAACAGTCGTAATAAGGCTTAATGAGGCACAGTAAGGCTTATCACCTGCGCTTCCCTCCTTGAACAGTTCTATCATCCTCCTTCGTTCCTCCTTCGGTGTCTTCGAACTTATCGCCACGGCTGCCAATCCTTGCTCTCTGTAGTATTCGGCTATATGCTCTGCGTGTTCTATATTGATGGCATACACGATGCCTTTCTTACCTGCCGCAAAATCCTTTATGGTCTGATATAATCGCTCAATGGATGGCTTGCAGTCCAGCACCTCCTGCATCTCTGCAATGTTATAGTCACCATCTGCGGCACGCTTCTCTAATCCGTCTATCTTCTTTTGGTCTTCACTATTAGGATTGAGCGATATATAGTCAAAGTCGGACAGGTAGCCTTCCTTGATAAATTTAGGTATTGAGTGGGAACACAGCAGTACTTCAAACAAATCGGTAAATCCTCGTTTGGTCAGTCGGCATGGAGTCGCGGTCACGCCCAACTTCTTGGCATTGGGATAGGCGTTCATCACCTCTTCGTAGGTCTTAGCCACGGCATGATGTGCCTCGTCTATCACAATAAGTGATGGCCTTTCCTCCAATTCTTGGTAGTGTCTCGTCAACCACTGTATAGAGAAAACTTCTATAACGCTTAATTTTTCTCTCTCAGCATCAAGAGAAGTACCTAATCGTCTTTCAAGCGTTTCCTTTATCTGCTCTACTAATTCACGCCTATGTACCACAATCCACACACATGGATTCTTCACTCTTCGTTCTTCTCTCTTCACTACTTCCGAAATCAGAACGGTCTTTCCTGTTCCAGTAGGCATCTGTACCATCACAGATTGGTGCGTCACAAACGCATCCTCTATCTGCCGTAACATATCCTTCTGGTATTCGTACAACTGTATTTCTTTTCTCATTTGTGTCTTTCCCACAAATTATCATCTACGCATCAAATCAATTTCATGCGCTTTATCTCTTCCATTTACAGGAAATTCTTTCATCTAATTATTCTGCTTCATTTTAGTATACAGTCATTAGCTTCCCATAAAAAACTAGGCACAAATGAATTTAGAAGATTAGATGTTCATCTCTTTCATCACTCGCTCCACCTCTTCCAATGGCACATTCAGCATACGCGACACATAAAGCGGAGTTATCTCTTCCATTCTACCAGATTGTCGTTCCATGCCAATCAAATACTCGATATTCTTTCTAAGGTCACCAAAACTGTTGGAGAATGTAGGAGCTGTTTTGTCTTCCGCTACCTTTGCTTTGAAAGCATTCAATGTTTCACTTCCATCTTCTCCATACTTTCCGTCCTTTGCCTCATAAATGACAGACGGTTCTAAGACTTCAACAGTATGCCATGCACCAGGAGGTATCACACAGCCATAATTTCCAATGGTAGGGTCAAGATGGATGCGTTCTTTCTCCTTGCCATTTTCGTCATAGATTACCTCTACAAGTTTACCACACAACAACAATACATTCTCATTGCTATTTGGATGTCTATGAATGGGAACAACGGTTCCTGGCAGCAATGCGTTCAGAATACGTTGCGAGTTATCATCTGACGATGTACGTAAGTCGTAGCTCTGACGCAAGCGCGGATTCTCTACAGCCTGTTCAAAGAGTTTGCCTAAAAATTCTTTGTTTATTTCCATTATCGTTAGTCATTAGGTAATCTGTTCGCTTTACGAGGTACAAAAAGGAAAGAACAGAATTGCCAAAGCAGTGAGAGCAAACCAAACTTGTTTGAGGTTTGCCGAGTCGTGATGGCATTCGATGAAACCAAATTCCAAATTGCTACTATAACATTTCTCATTATGCGTATAATAATTATACAAATGAGCGATTAACAGACATCTATGCAGCCAGCACATCACGTCCATTAATCGCTCATCAACCAATTGCTTATCTTACGATTGCTTCCTTGATGCTTTCAACAATATACTTCACATCATCATCTGTCACATACGGACCAGCTGGCAGACAGAAGCCTACTTTGAAGAGATCTTCTTCAATACCATTGGTATATACAGGAGCACCCTCATACACGGGTTGTTTGTGCATCGGCTTCCATACCGGGCGGCACTCAATCTTCTTGCCCAACATGAATACACGCAATGCCTCTACATTTTCGTTAGGCTGACAGTCGGTTGTTGCTGAATCAACAGCGTGGATTACACCTGCTGCACCACCTACGGCAGTCTTGATAACTTCCTTGTAAGCGTTCTCTTGTCCTTGAATTTTCACTTCCTTGTCCAGGGTTGCAGCGCAAAGCCAGAAGTTGGCATCATAACGCTTGTCGGCAGGTTGCTTATGGATATGTACACCAGGTACGTCCTTCAACAGTTCTTCATAGAGCGACTGCACATGCTTATGATGGGCAATATGGTTATTGAGGACTGTCATCTGACCGCGACCAATACCTGCGCACACGTTCGACATACGATAATTATAGCCGATAGCCGTATGCTGATAGTAAGGATAAGCGTCGCGAGCCTGTGTGGCATACCACATAATGTTGTTAGCATCCTCAGCATTACGACAAATCAATGCGCCACCACCTGAGGTAGTAATCATCTTGTTGCCATTGAACGACAATACACCATATTTACCGAATGTACCCAACACTTGTCCATCAAAGCGTGATCCCATACCCTCGGCTGCATCCTCCACAACAGGAATGCCATACTTGTCCGCAATCGCCATAATCTCATCAATTCGGTAAGGCATACCATAGAGAGCTACTGGCACAATAGCCTTCGGCAACTTACCAGTCTTCTCCTTACGGTCAAGTATAGCCTTCTCCAACAAAACAGGATCCATGTTCCATGTTTCACCCTCAGAACCTACGAACACTGGCTTGGCACCAAGATATGTAATCGGATGACTCGAAGCACAGAATGTAAAACTCTGCACCAGCACCTCATCACCAGCCTTCACGCCACAGCCAATCAAAGCCAAGTGAACGGCAGCTGTACCTGCACTCAAGCAAACCACCTTTCTGTCAAGCTCCTCAGATCCATCACTCTTGCTGTTGGCAAACGCCTCCAAATCCTTTTCGAAGGCATTAACGTTAGGTCCCATTGGTACCACCCAATTGGTATCGAAAGCCTCCTTCACATATTTCTGTTCTAAACCTGCCTCACTCATGTGGGCGAGGCACAAGTAAATTGTTTTTCTTTCCATAATTGAAAAAATTATATATCTAAAGATTTTGTATTTACGTCACAACAATTAACGAGCATTACAAACATTCATAGTCACCAAGCCTTAATTGGTCGGCAAATAAGCCTTAATTGCATACAATACAATATATAAAAAATGTATTCGTTTTTATCTGCCACCTGCAACCACACACAAAATATCTCCATAATTCACTGACACTTACGTCATTGCGCGGTTGCAGATAGGGTTGCAGATAAACCACCATTTGCAACCTTATCTACAATCATATAACACATTAAATATCAATATGTTGCTGTGATATACAAGATAAAATTGCAGATGGCAGATAAAAATAAAATTTCATTAAAGAAGAAAGCGATGCTCTATTGTAGCAGGTAGTGGCTTCGCTCCACAGGCACAAGCCTATTCAATCATACCTGCTTAACCTTATTACATTTAAATTATAGTCATTCTAATCATTGACGATAGAATATAGCTATTAAATCATATTCAGTTTTTACATTATGATCTGTGATATATATAGTCGGGTATCAATCCAGAATCCTTACCTTTAACGAATTCATATCTTGTTTCAAAGTAATTGAATTTATCAAGCCAATACGAAGAATCTGCGTGTTCTATCAAGATTATTTGGAAAGGATGTTTATATACAAATCTGATTATGCGGTCCATAAATATGTTAATCAAATTGAATGCATATCCAAGACGTTTCTTGTCATCATTGTCTTTAATGTCACCATCAGAATTATCAGCATAGAATGGTATACTAGGTTGATCTATAAACAAAAAACTAGGAATGTAATCAATATCTTCTTTTATTGCATGTTCGTGTATTCCCAAGAAAGTGCACAAATGCATAAACATATAATTACATTTACTTCCAACATTAGTTATAACAAATTCTTCGCCTTCTCTTTTGAGATACAGCGCCTGGTGTTCGATGTCGAAACGAGGCTGACAAGATTTATATGCATCAGAAAGACCATGTGCAACACCGAAATAATCCTTTATTGTATTATTAAGTGCACTCAATCTCTCATCTTTATTTGTAACTAATAGCTCCAACTGCCTCTGAACAGACTTGATTTCATGCTCCAAATTTATATAATCAGCATCTGACATAATTGATCTTTGCGGTTTAGTCATTGTTTCATATGTATGCTTTAACTGTATAAGTTTTATGAGCCAATCAACATCCATGGATTTACGCAGCAAGACATTTTGTTTATTAATTTCTTGATTAATTTTTTGTAACTCAAATTGATATTTATCAATTTGAGCCAATAAATCTTCAGGAACAGACTTTTTACGTCTACCGTCTTTTCTTACATTTTCCAGAGTAACCTTAAGATTTTCAATTAAACGTCTTGTATCCTCATAATAAATAACATCATCTAAATGTTTTGTTATGAAATCTATAGGCTTCAAACTATCTTCTACTTGATCAATATATTTATTATAACGGACAATATCATCTCGCAGACTATTACACTTTTCTAAATTTCTTTTTATGATAGTTCTCTGTCGTCTTAGTTCATTAATCTGCTTGAATTGTTCTTTGCTATTATATACTTTATCATAAATCTCAAGAGCTTTAGATATTTCAGATAGAATGCCTTTAATATTACAAACATCGTCTGTTCTCTCGCTAATACCTAAATCTACAGCTTGAGAAAAAAGAGACTTCAGTTTTTCTTCGTATTTAGAAACTTTATTTTTAACACGTTCTCTTCTCGTATTCTCATCTTCAAGTTTTTTTGTTAATTCAAGCAAATTAGTTTCTAATTCATGCTTTCGTTGCTCATCAATACCTATAGAAATCTTTGTTATTTCTGAAATAATGGCATCAATATCTGGATTCTTAAAAAACTTGGTATCAAAATAAGTATTCTGAGTAGCTATGGCATCTTCTGTTAAGTAGTTAACAGGCAAAAAGCTCCGAAATGTAGTAGTTATTTGCCTGTCTATTACATTATAAGTTCTACGTGGAGAACCAAAAAGTTCATTAAACTTTATGATTAATTGTCCCCGATCTGAATTGGGTTCAAATACTAAAGGAAAAGTATCCGTCTGCTCAAAATATATCTGCTTATAGCCTTCATCCTTAGGATTCTTTCTTATTATCACATAGTCAATATCCTTAAGGCTAAATGACAATCCGTACCATGTTATATTTTCATTAATAACATCTTCTACAATATTTGACTCTCCAGATAGAAGACAATAATCAATAATGCTCAGTAGAGAAGACTTTCCGGTAGAAGAATCACCAGTTATTACATTCACTTTGTTTTTATGAAATTCATATTCTACAGCTTCATCATTGTGCTTGAACCATAGTTTTATTGTTTTTATATAGAAATTCATACTGATAGTTTTAAAGATTTAAATAAATCGGCAGCAGAATAGTTCTCTGTAAGTTGAATAATAAAAGGAACGTCCTTACTTATATTCTCTAATCTACGGCTTCCTATAAAGGATATATCTTCAGCAAATGCTCGTCCTTTCTCTGTTAGTTTCAAGACATTATTATCTGTTTCAACGATATAATTCTGAATAAGAATAACCATACTATTTAGGCATACAGGAAGCATTTCAAGATATATTCGTTCAAGAAACTCTGGTCTTTCATGTCTAAATATGGAGTCTTCAAAAAACAAACTATCTTTACACATAACATATGCTCTTATTTGATCGTCCATCAATAGTGACAATAATATTGACAACTTTGAAAAATCACAAGGTCTTTCTTTTAAAATCTGATATGCAATACAAGATACCAAACCTTCATTATTTAATAGATTATCCATTGTTATTACCGTTAAATAGTTCTTCCCACTTAGGATGCCAACCTATAGCATGTCCATCCTTTTGTATAGAAGTGTCTGACATTTTATAAAACAATCCATTACTCAAATAATCTCCAAGATTATCATCTCCAATTTTCAAATCCGACTTAGAACGAATACTATCAAGAAGATCAGCAGCAGCCTGTAATACCTCTTTTTCAGAATCTTTATCTACAAGCTTGTAACATATTCTGAATTTCTTTTTCCAAAACGTATAAGCATTCATATATAGTGCCTTTATGGAATCATGAGATAGTGTATGATTTGAAAACGATGCTCGTTCACTCTCTATGTAATCAACTGTTTGCTGAGTTATCTCAACAATCTCACTTTCATCATCCTCTTCTATATCTTTTACTGCCAATAATTGTTTAATAAATACTTGTTCTGAAAGTTTCTTTGATGATATATTGAGTGGAGTATTATATTTTGGAACAAATTTCAGACCTCTAAATTGCGCCAATTCTGTCAAAATCAAATTGTCAAACTCATCTATAGATATAGACAACTTCTCACCATTTTGAATAATTGGGTATAGTTTAATCTCCACACTTCCAATAATAGCTTTTAGCGCATTATCAATATGTTCTTTAGGGACTGCTCTATGACCTACCTGAAATTTCAAATCTTCAATTAGTTCTTCGTCACTAAGATATACGAACTTTAGATTCTTCAAAAGACATGCGAAATACTCCGATTGGGTAGCATTCTTCATATATTTTTTTGTCAGATTCTCCTTGGGTTTCTCATTTCCCTTCGGTTTAGGATCCTTCAGCTTGCCTTTAAGTTCAGAAACATAACTTTTAATATCATCTATAGTAATGATACCATTCTTATACTTTTCTACTAAATTACAGAATTCATTGTCCTGTGACTTCTTATTAGTAATCAATGTAAATTCAGACTTTGCAAAGACTTCGTTTACAGAAACACCATTTTCAACATATTTGGATATTATTTCAATCCATACATTTATAGATTTCCATAAATCAGGGTCACAAGTAGTTAAGTTAGCAGAACCTCTTTTATTCTTTGAAATAGTATGCTTCAATTGATAAAAAGTCAAGTGTCCGTTCACGTTAGATCCGACATCATCACGCACCTCAAAATCAAGAGTCTCACCTTTTTCATTCATTTTAAGCATTCTCAATATAAAATAAAACCATTGATAGTGATAACCAGCGAAAGGTCCAATGGCACCATGTCCTGTATTTATATCAACTACCTCTAATGGTTGGGAATTTTCATTTGCCATATATTTATCACATATTATAATCACTATTTCTGTATTCTACTTAAGTACAAGTATAATGTAATTAACAAAACTATAGATATGGTTTAGGAAATTTCATCATATACTCATTCATCTGCTCTTTTGTTACCGAGCCATCTAACATACCATCGAGAACGATTCCAGAAGTTCTATCAAACTCAGGGTTATTAAATGCAGACTGTTTTGCTGCTATAATATAATTATATGGAGTTAATGAACGTATTCTACATTCGTAACGATTTTTTAAGTCTATTGTCATTCCTAAAATCTTTGTATAACCATCATCTTCTTCTTGTTTTGTTATTTTCTTCTTAAAAAAGTAGAATGGTTTAAATACAGCATATTCCTCTGTCACTTGACCACTGTCTTTATACAATTCTTTTATTTTTTCTGCAGTATAATAGCCTTCATATACGCCTGTTGGTTCATCACCGTCAAATTCAACATATACATAATTACTATAATAGCGACCACTATCTATATAAGCTATTAATCTGCGTATTTTTAGTTCATCCCAAGCTAATAAATAGCGTCCTTTTCTTAAATATCTATACTTATCAATATTCATTGCACTTCCACCTCTGAACCACCATATTGGATCTGTTAAACTATCACGTCCAATGGCTTTATTAAATTTGAGAGGAGCTTTAAATAACTTTGAAAGTGCTCTTCTTATTTGTTTTTGGTCAGTATATTCGATTTGTCCTCTTTTACCTGGAAATGCCGCACACATTCTTCTCTTGAAAAAAACAGTAGAATGTTCAGTTATTGCATCCTTATATGGATTATACGGTTTCGTAAAAACACGTTCTCTAACCTTAGCGAAAATCAAATATAATTTGTGATACAAGAATGGTTCATCTAAATGTCTATGAGGACCATTCTTTTTTATATGCTTAATAACGGCAAGTATAGAATCTGTCAAATTACATTTATCCTTTTTAAAACAGTACACTGAATGATGGTTAATATCAAAAGGCATTTCTGTTGGCGACCATGTTCCCTGGTGAGCGACTGGTACTATATAATCCACCCCTACTGCACTCATCGCATATCCCAATTCAAGAAGCACATTGGGGTTAGGTACTTGTTTTGTTATTATTTTTCCGTTCCCCTCTTTCTTTTCATACTTAACAACGGGAGTAAGATCACATAAGAAAATATCACAATTATCTATCTTACGAAGGATTGTTTGATCTATAGACGGCATACCACTCTTCCCTAAAGTTGAGTGATCAATTTCTATGGAGATGCCATTATTTTCTTTCAACTTCTCCTTAGCGTTTGACAAAGCATTTTCAATAATCTTCCTACTTCCATCTTTTGTATCAGATTGCCAGGAATAAAAAACAGTATAAGTTTTAGACATATAATATATAAGAGATGAACATTGTAGTCGTTTTTTATTATCACACTTTAAGGGATAAAAGTTCTTTACACAATTCTAATATTACTGATTTCAACATTTCCAATAAGTCCATATCGTTTTGAATCAAATATTTTGTATTATGGCTTAATGTTTCTCTATCCCAACAAAGTGATGGAATAAAACTTCTGATATTGGAATGGGTATAAGAAGAGCGTATGCTATATAGGCAGCTTGCTATCTTCTTCATTCGATCCTTTACATCCTTCTTCTGCCATTCTGCCCAACATTTATCTATCTCTGCTTTTGTATAGTCTGTTTTACGTTCGTCAGACAAGACCATTATCCCATTGGCAAACTTTTCTTGAAGTTCATTAGAAATTCTTGTCGTAAAGACTTCTTTAAAGTTCCTTGAGAGTCCATGTGTCTTGTTGTATTCATCGCACAATGTGAGAACTTTTGCCTTGGTTATGTTAGCCTCATGTATGTTTTTCTCAAAGAAACTCTTAGGTGACACATAAGTAGTACTATTGGCCATACTTGTGTCTATAACTGACACATACGTATAATAGACAAAAGCTTCAATGTCAAACTCACAGCCAGAATAATCATGTCCATTAAATTGTATATGGTCATCTCTATATGCGATGCCTTCACTTATTCTTATTGTAGGCTTATTAACATTGAGCAGATATTCTCTAAAATTCAGCAAATGGTCTGAAAACTCCAACATTTCGGTTATTCGTCGGATGCGAGCAATCTTGCCTTGGTCCGTACATTGTCTGAAAAGTTGTAATATTTCTGTAGACAATAGACGACTTATGTCAGCTTCCAAATTAGGAGTGACGATTTGTTTGGGAATCTTCCACATATAATAAGAAAATATTAAGCATGATTACACTTCTTCCCCTGCAAACTTCACCTTGAAACCCAATACCGTCGCAAAGATCATTTCTATATCTTTCCAAAATGAATAATGTCTGTAGTAATAGCAATTCAAACGCACCTTATCGGGATAGATCACTTTATCGTTATATTCCGTAGCAATCTCCTGCATCGGACGCTTATCACCCTCAGCTTGTTTCTTAGCCACAAATTCCGAAATCATTTCATCCTCCAATCTATACTTCAAAGTAGCAGGTCCTGTAATGCCAGGACGAAGTTTCAACACATCTCGGTCAGCCCCTTGCAGTTTGTCGGCATATCCAGGCACATCAGGACGCGGACCGACAAACGACATGTTACCAATCAGCACATCCCACAACCCCGGCAACTCATCTAACTTATAATGACGAAGTGTTGCACCAAAAGGTGTTATACGCGAGTCTCCTGCCACTGAAACAGTTGAACCATTGTGCTTCACCGTCATTGTACGGAATTTATGACAACTAAACAATCGTCCTCCTCTACCCACACGCTTCTGAACAAAGAACACAGGTCCACCTGGCATTTTTATTTTTACCATGATGGCAACAACCAACAATACAGGCCATAAGAAAAGCAGACCAATCAAAGCAAACAATCGGTCAAAAATCCACTTTATGAACATATTTAAATTAATAATTTACATACGAACCCTTCAGTTTTTATGGGTTCAATTTTCCATTCTTTATCAATTTCTCAAAATAATAACCAAACTCACCAAGAATAGCCTTTTTGTCTTCCTTACAATAATCATCAAAGGCATCAAAGCCACTGAAAGAAAACACACGTTTCAGCTCTTTAGGATTCCATTTCATCTTCAACATTCTACCCACTAACGTAATCACATCGCCTAGAATCCATTTCGTTCGTGTTCCTATACGCAAGTTTATAGGCCCATCATATTTACCTTCTGTAGCCAACTTATACATAACCCAAGGAATGTCAAAGCCAGCAGCTACAGGCGTCGCTAAACCGCCAGTGAAACGTGCATTAGTCTCAATATAGGCAATCTTTCCTGTTTCGGAATCATAACGAAAATCCATACCACAAACACCTCGAAAATCAACAGCATCCATTAATTTTTTAGCCTCAGCTTCCAACTGCGGAGCCTCTACGATTTCTCGCTGAGTAGTCGTACCACCACCATCAGTTTTTGTCACAAGGGCATGATATACCGACATCTTGCAGAAGCCATTCCATCGTACACAATCCACACTATAGTCCGTTCCGCCAATCCATTCTTGCAAAAGTGTCTTTTCCTCTTTATGCGCGTCCATCAACTTAAGCAAATCATCCTTGCTCTTTGGGAAATATACTCCCTTAGCAGAATTGCCAATCACAGTTTTGAACACAACTGGGAACTGTTTTACCTCATCAGCCGAATGATAAACCTCAGGAACCGAAACCCCTGCCTCTCGAGCCACTTCCGTACTCTCCGCTTTATTGGCGAGCATCAACAACTTATCGGCATTTTCATAGGGGATAATTAAATCCTTTGGGAATTCATCGCGGTGACGCATAATAACCACGCTTTCATCATGGGTTGGCATCAGCACCTTTGGACGCAATTCTGCAACCTTCTCTTTCAGCACTTTGATGAAGGCTTCTTCCTCTGTAAAAGGATCTGGATAAGTAAAATTACCCGTACAAAATTTCGACATCGAGCAGATGTTCTTCTTGCTAGTATCTGCTGCCCACACTTTCAGCCCCTTACTATGAAGTGACTTCAATATTGTATACCCAACTCGATTCCAACAATATGTCAAAATAACGTCGCATTTCTCCATCATGCAACCCTCCTTTCTTGCTTAATAGAAGCACTAAAGAGAGGTTGCAATCTCATTACAGACGTTTTACCCCCCCCCCCCGATTACATTTTTATTCATTTCTTTCTTCGATTTCATTTCATTAATAATTTCCAAATACAACTCATTATGTGGAAGCTCCTCTACCACCTTAAAAGCACTGGCGCTAATCGCACTCCTATACGAGGCTATATTTTCTTTCGAAACAGTTTCAAACAAACGCAAACCAATACCAAAACCCACTTCATTCAAAAGTCGATTCATCATAGTCCCTAATCCCTTACCTCTGTAATCAATATCTACCATTCGTCCTCGGAAACCCTTTCCATGAAAAAACGAGCGGTTAAAACAATAACCTACAATCTTTCCATTCGCCGCATCTTTCAAGACATACGCCAAAAAAGCCCGATCCTTTTGAAGTTTTCTTATTGACAATGCATCAAAACCATGAGGTTTGAAAAATCTGTAGGCTTCAACAGGTTGTCGAGTAAAGAAATCCACCATTTCATCCGCATCAACATCACGGATTGGAATCACGTTATAACCTGCACAATCCCTATCAGCCAAGAAATCATGTTCAAAAAAGCTCAACCGCTTTCCATATCTCATTTGAAAGAATTGCGAATTTAGCAAACTCACTAAATCCCATAGCCACGGCATCTTATCCTTGACTATGTGCGCCATTTTATATAACATAGTAATATTAAAATTGTAATTTATCAGTAAGCAGTCAAATTAGGGAATACCCCAAAGAGCAGGCACTTTTCTGTGCCTACCTTTATTGACTTTGTTAAAAAATCGATTGTAAATTAACATAGTGGACTACTCCAGTCCGATACAAGAGGGTAAGAGTGAAGGATAATCCCTGCGTCCCTCAAAGATTTTTTTGAAAAAATTACCAAGGTAGCTCCAAACATATACGAACTGTTGAGCAATGAACTTGGTCCTCAGACAAGTGACTCTTCTCAAATCGTTATGTATCAATACTTCCATCACGAACTGATTGTACAGATTTTTCCGCACATTTTTCAGACGGGCAATCATCAACTTGAACTGCAACAACCTTACGACGAGTATCTTTACATAAGATAGGCTGCACCTCGGCATAATATTCAAGCGAGTTTGATGTCCTGCTCTCGGTTTGCACTATCTTTGTATAAGATAGGCTGCACCTCGGCATAACATTCAAGCGAGCTTGATGTCCTGCTCTCGGTTTGCACTATCTTTGTACCATTTTGAAAAGATATTGTAAGGTACATTATTGTTCAGACAAAATGACTGAAGGGATTGACCATGAGGTAAAGCCTCTGTTTGGTACTTGAAATAAAAGCGTTCTAAATCTTCGTTGCTGTACATGTTTTTAAAATTTTTGTTCAGCGCAAAGATATAAACTTCAGAGGTAAGCCCTAATTTGACTGCTAATAAGAGTAGAGAGGGTGATATAGAAAAACTATCACCCTCAAAAATGTGTTTGTATAAATAAGTCTTGTTAGGAGTAAATAACAATATGAAGAGTTCCCCACCGCAGTATCGCTCTGCGCAAATGCCGTCACTCGGGTGGGGCTATAGTTCATTCATAGCATAAACACACAGTTTATATTCTAACATTCTCAACCGCAGGTCCCGTCTTAAATTCCAATCTGCAGTTATATTTTGAAATGAACTTTTTCTTTGCTTTTTCTGTAATAGAATTTCCAGTATTACTTGGAATCTTTCGTCCTATAATTCTGGCCTGTCTTTTTTTTTACAGCAAAATCCTTAAACAAAGGATTATTCAATGTAGCTTCAACTTGTTCAATCGCATGCTGTATGTTTCCACCTTTCAGCTCCACAAACAATTCAAACAAAGTTTGATCATTAAAATCAAGCAAAATCAACTTGTCGCACTTCGTGATATTGTAATCTTTAATAATACCACCGTCTATAGCATACACAGCAGACAAGTATTTTTGCGAAAAAATCGCTCTGTATACTTGTCCACGTTCACCTACCGAAATACTTTTTCTTTTGTTCCAACCTTGTTCAGGTTGCCCCTCAAAAGCATCCAATTTATCCTTCAGCATTGCCATATATGACTGAGTTTAATTCAAACGTATAATTGTCAACCAACTCTGAAACAGAATCCAAAAAATCTCCTTTTATAAAGCCATATTCTTCGTCAACAATATTTTCAAAGCGTCCATCCTTTATGCAATATGCCGAATAAGAATCTTTTGGAAGAACATAGTCATTTAATCCTAAATCCTTAACCCTATCAGGCGATTTCTCGTATGCTGCAGAAGCCAACATCATCACATTCAGTGCAGTTAAAACATAAGGACTATGGGTCGTTAAAAACACAGTACTTTTATAGTCCGTATTTTTAGCGTCCATCAGTTTCAAAAGTCCCACTAACATCTTTACAAGTTCAAACTGAGCTTTAGGAAACAGATTTTGTTCCAACTCCTCAATAAACATGTGAAAAGACCTATATGAAGAACGTTTCTGCAAGTTCGTAAAAACCGAACCTAAAGAAGGAGAAATTTTAGCTAATTCTTCTATATTAATTTTAAAAGAGCTCCTTTTTTCCACTAATTTACTCAGTAATGCGGTCAGTACATTTTTGTCTATCTTAGCATCAGTCAAATCCAGCTGCTTAAGATATTCTACTGGACTTATTTTAGCAGAAGTACCTACTTCGTTTGCAAGATAGGTAGCCAACACCTGTATGGGCAATGCTGATTGCACTCCACTTGATGCATAATACGGCTTAATCTTTGAATGTCCATCAGCCAATGTCAACACATCCCCAGACTTTTCGTCATAGTGATATTTCATTTTATCAACAAAGACCAAATTTAAAGGATGCGTTACACTAAACTGTGACCTTGCCTCTCCCCATTCCAAAATATAATTGAATAACATATCCACATCTTTCGATCGGTATAAGTTTTCAATATTTTGTATAGACGACAATAAGTTACGTTCTGAAGGTAGAAAACTAATTTTAAAGTTGTGTCTAATTTCTGCAAACTTAGGTTTTCTAACAATCTTTGCATTACGCTTTCTGCCTTGCATTTCTATTTGTATAGCAGAACCATCATATTTAATATAACTGCCATCAGAAAGAAAATCGTCATTAAAATGGTGAAATTTCTTCAGCTCATTCCAAAAGCGATAATAATGCGTATATTTCGAAACAATGCTATCACCGCTAACCATGACCTGTTTTTCAAGCCAACAACAAAAACACAAAATTTTCATGAATGTACTTTTGCCTGTACTCTGCTCACCAATTAAGAGCATAACCTGAGATACAGAAATAATTCCTGTATCCACCAAGGGGCCTATATTTCGTATTTCTATTGTCTGCATAGCCATAGCATATTTGTTTTATGCAAAGGTAAATATATATATTGAACTAAACAAGATTTTATTTCCTATTAATCGTATGTTTTTGCAAAGTCCAGTACTAAAAATAATTTTGAATACCTACTTATTACAGTTCCCGTTCATTCCTATACCTCCACCTACGCCAAAACGAAATGCGGAGAATACCAATAGGCGTCCATGCCACATCCATAGGGAAGAATTTCACAAGGCGCATAGTGTGCCACACCCACTGTTTCATCAGCCCCAAGCGAGAATTATAACGTCCAGCCTTCAGACGTTCGTCATGATGCCCAAAGTTACCAGCCTTCATAATCTCACTCAGCAAGAAACGTCCCGACTTCTCGTCAGGTGCAGGTAAAGGCGAATATGCAGAAATAAAAACAGAATTATCAGCACAAGCATCAAACAAATACCATAAAACCCATGCTGAGGCTGCAGCAAAATTTTCCAGTTTAAAGTAACGCAGCAAATGTTTCACCTCATCCGTTGGTTGCATTGTCTGCACCACATAATAAAGGTCCATCATTTGGCGCAACCCCACACCCTCATAAAGCAAATGCCACAAGTTATGATTAAGCGTTAGCACCAAACTAAAAACATCGTCAGGCACACAAAACTTTAGTTTTTCGTCATACACAATATGCTTCCTTCCATCCCCTTTAAACCATCTTTGTAAGCGACGGTTACGCCAAAGGTTACGACTAATAGAAGGACGATAATGCAACTCAATTTCAGTGTCAGGAAAAAGACTAAGGTCAGCATGATGATAGTCATAAAAGTACATCGTACCCGTAGCGCGAGCCCAGCGAATCACTTTATCCACATCACCCACCATCCACATATCAATGTCGCCCGATTGCCTAAGCAAACTCATCCGCGAAGAATCATCAATCTTCTCAGCACCATCATATCGCAAAGCCACAGCCTGCCCTTTTAGCACACACGATTCATATCCTGCAGCCTTAATCAATTTATAGAGTTCAGCACATCGCAGGTTCATTAGTTCATTACGCTTTTGGATGTTAGCAGTCAGAGCAAGCCACTGCATTTTCATCATAGGTGGCAAGTTAACCACCTGTTTCGCATCACAAGCAAAAGCACCTTGCACACCCTTAAAGCAAATACCCACCAAAGCCTGTTTCTTAGCATTGTCAAAAGCTTCAGTCCAGTCTTTAGCAGATGGTGTAAATGATAAAGTATGGCGTGAACCCACTGCAAGTTGTAAAAGTTCAAAGAATAAATTATGCATAAATCTTTTTACATCAATGTTATTAGGGTCTTGCACATTAAAATCTCAATCATAGCACAAGAGAAGTATTAATGGAAAAATTAATGGGTATTAATGGCAATTAATGTTCAAACAAACGAAGCGAACATTAGACGTTTGCAGCTGCGCTGCATTGAGGTGGAACATTAATTCCCATTAATTCGGAGACATTAATTCAGGACATTAATTTTTCTTAGCAAAAAGAACAATTAAAGCTCAACCAAACTCGCAGAGCGAGTGCTTAATGTTCCAACAAATCCTTATAAAAATCAATTTGACACCCCTGCACAAAATTCCTCTCAAAGCGTGAATCAATCATCTGTCGTGCATTACATTTCATCGTTTCATGTGCGTTATCATCACACATCATACGTTCCATAGCCACATACAGCGCATCCACATTCTTCGACGGAACAATCAAGCCGTTCTTCTCGTTCACTATAATCTCACGACTACCATTAATATCCGTCACAATCGAAGGCAATCCCATCGCCCCAGCTTCAAGCACCGTGTTAGGGAATCCCTCCCTATACGAAGGCATCACAAAGCAGTCCGCATCCACGTATTTTTGCAACAGTTCATCCCCATATTTAGGTCCACAAGCATCAATAGCCCCCATAGAGTCAATAAGTTGTCGAGTCTTCTCACTCACAGGGTCAAGCTCATGCTCATAATTCCCCACCAAAACCAATTTCGTATCATTATATTTAGCATGAAGCCTTACAAAAGCCTCCACCAATTCATTAATACCCTTATCCCCCACAATACGTCCCACAAAGACAAACGTAAAAATAGCAGGATCTTTAGTACTAACAAATCGGGTAGGGGAGAACACCTTCATGTCCACCCCCATCACATTTCCAAAACCCAAAACGCGCATAGGCTTTTTCGTAATCCCCCCATTCTTCAAATCATTGAGCACCCCTTGTCCCTCAGGAATCACATGCGTGGCACAAGCACAAGTCAGCCAATCCGTCATCATCAAAATGCGTCGTTTCAATCCCGTAGCCGTAGGCCATACAAGTCCTGTAAACGTATGAATACGCACAGGCACCCGTGTTAGCCATGCAGCCACCATACAAATCATACCCGCTTTAGGAGTCATCGAATGCACCACCTGAGGTCTCTCTTTACGAAACACGCCAATCATCCTTATGAGCGACTTCAAATCATTCACTATAGAGATATGTCTCTCCATCGGCACCTCCACACAATGGAATCCATCCTTATCCCTAAGCTCATCAAGTTCCGGTCCAGGCGACGTAACAGCCACCATATCATACCCCATCGCCCGCATCTTTATCATCACCTCACGACAGAAGCCTAAGGATTGCGATACGGTAACAGAGCGAATTACTTTGTTTTTGTTGCGAGTCATAAAATTAATACTGCTCTAACGTTCTGCCATCCATTTCTTGCAATCCTTGAAAAAACTAACAACTATCATAACTAACAGGATTCCTACGGGGAATGCTGCAATGATAGTTACGCCTTGAAGACTATACAAAGAGTTTTGAGCAAAGAGAAGACCTACAGGAAGGAATATTAAGAGAAGAGCCCAGAAACCTCTAATCTTACGGGCAGGTTCTTCTTCTGCTGATATTTTTTTATAGCTATATGAAGATGCCACATAAGTAATACCATCAAGCGTTGTGCTATAGAAGGCTATCATAGTAATAACAAGCAATATCAATGCTACAGAAGGAAGAGGCAGCGTATTAAAAATCATCAAGATTGCATCATACATCTCACCACCTTTACCGATAAAGCCCGTTACGTCAAGTCCATGTTTCATTTGCTGAGCAAGACCATAGTTACCAAGAATTATAAACGACATATAGGTTCCAGCAAGTCCCCATCCGAATGAACCGAAAACAGTGTTACGAATGGTACGTCCCTTTGAAATCAATGCAATGAAAAAAGGAGTTGCTACACACCAAACAAGCCAATAAGCCCAATAGTAAACAGTCCAATTCTGAGCAAAACCATTTTCTCGAAGAGGGTCCATATAAGTAGAGAGACCTATGAAGTTTTGAGCTAAGTTTCCGATAGACTGAAAGCCTGTCTCTATGATAAAACGAGTTTCACCTCCCAATATAAGGAAATAGAAAAGAACGCCGAAAAAGAGGTAAGAACAGATTCCAGCAAGTCTGCTAATTCCTCTCACACCATATAATACTGTAATGGTGTAGATAGCGCAAATGAGTAGAAGTACACAAATCGTAACGGCTGTATTAACTTCAAAGCCAAATACCACACCCATTGCTTTAGTTAAGAGAGGTGTGGCTAATGAAAAGGTCGTGGCTGTTGCACATACTACGGCAAAGATTGCAATAACATCAATCATCTTACCCCAAAATCCATCAACTTTATCACCCAATAGAGGACGGCAAGCTTCAGAAAAACGTTGACGTTCACGTCTACGAACGTGCATCATAAAACCAAAACATACAGCAAGTATAACATAGAAGCCCCAAGCCAATGGTCCCCAATGGAACAAAGTGTATGTTGGAGCCCACATTGCCATAGAACCCATTTCTTTTAAATGTGGTTCTGCACCATACAGCGCCCATTCAATCAAAGAGTAGAACATAATATCGGCAGCCATAGTAGAGGTAAAAATCATTGTTCCCCACTTAAAATTACTATATGCCGGTTTGTCGATATTTCCCAATTTGATGTTACCATACTTTGGGCTTAAAGCAGCATAAAGCGCACAAATAACACTTCCTATGGCAAGTATAGGATAATAAATCCCAATTGTATCACCAAAAAATCCACGCATTGTGTCAACAACCGATTTTGATTCCTCAGGTACAATCATAAATACCGCCATCAATGCTATCACAATAGCAAAGGGAATCAACATCGTAGTCCAATCTTTTTTCCTCTTTTGTATTTCCATTTAAATTCCGATTTTCTTTAAGTTTTTAATTGCTCTTTCGTAGCGATCACGTCCATAAGTTCCGAAGTCATCACCCTTAGCCTCTTTAATGACAGTCCATTGAGCCCAAAGATAATCCCATAGAACCATGTAGCATAGAATTTTTTTGAAAGCATGTTCAGGGATATTGCCGTTAAAATATTTACCAAGGATGTAATCTTGGTTCTCCTTCGTAAAATCGGCTTCAATAAATAGAGCTGCGAAGTCTGCCATAGGGTCGTTCATTCCTGAATATTCCCAATCTATAAGGTAGATTGTTCCATCCATAGCCTTGATAAAATTCTCATAGAGAGCATCATTATGGCAAGGACAAAGTTCAACGCCTAACTCATTCAGATATCCTTCAAGTGCCATCACTTGAGGGCGAACCTTTTCCCAACCCTCATACATAGTGGTGCCGGCCTTTTGTATGAGCAAATCGTATTTCTCGATTTCTTGGAAGATGTTGAATTCATTTTTTAAGCGAATGTGTGAACCATGAATCGTTTGATAGATTTTGGCAATCTTCTTCATATTATCATGGCGTTGAATAGTAGCAGCATTAAGAGTTTCGGCATTTTCAACAAAATCAGCTAACTTAATACCTGTCTTTGCATTAAAGTAACGAATCTCAGGATTCACTCCCATCTTGCAAGCTTCTATTGCGTTGAACTCCTCATTCGTACGTTCAACCATTCCCTCAGAGCCATTTCCTGGAACACGAAGCACAAAACTTTTGTCACCGATATTCACACGGAAATTCTTATTGCTCATGCCACCAATTTGAATAATTTCAGCCTTGCTAACATCTTCATTCGGAAAAATATTATGAAGGTGCATTATCAAGTTGTCATGATCAAATGGGTTTTCGCGTCTTCTAAGTCGGGGATAAATATCATTCTGCAACTTTTTAAAATCCTCATCACAGTCAACATCTCCCCAAATAAGGTTCTTAAAGTTTATAACAGGTCTATCAAGTGGTTCTGTTACATCCATTAGTAGATATTCATAATTGAGGTAAGGATTACTTGCGTGTTCCCAAGCCTCAATCATTCGCTTGTAAGTATCAATACAAATTCTAGTTGCACCAATCATTTCACCTTCAAAGTGACACACACGATGACGGTCTTTTGTAATTTTAGTGACAAAACCATTTTTAGTTTCCATAAAGCACTCATCACCAGAACCACTTTCTTCAGTCATTGAAAAACAATTACCTTCAGTTCTTGCATCAAGTGCCTCTAAAACCTTCCGTTCATAAAACGTATCACTCTCTATAAGCAAAAAATCTTCATTGATAAAATCTTTAGTTAAAGCGAGCGAACCCATTGATGCGGTAAACTCATATTCTTTATTTTCTATGAGTTTTATGCCTTCGGCTGCATACTTCTGAAACAGTTCAGCCTTATAACCTATCACTAGTAAAATATCGTCGAAATGTAAGTCACGCAGAATAGCTAATGTTCTGTCAAGTAAGCACAAGTCTTTAGCAAAGCATTTTAAAGGGTAGGGAATCTTTGAATCCTTTTCTCGTCTTGCTGCAAGTATTACTGCTTTTTTCCTCATATCTTTTTTATTTCTATGCCATTTTCGGCATTGTATTCATAAACATCATCATAGACTTTAAATTGGAACTGTAGATAGTTACCTTTATGTTTGATGTTTCTGAATGCATGGACACAAGCTTCTTCTACTTCTAACTGTTTGCAAATTTGTTTGACAATTGATGAACGTGTATCATTTTTATAACTTTCATCAAACATGCGCAATTCGTCAAGACTATCAAATTCCTGAATATCTCCTTCTTGGTAGCGGTTGATTTTCATTTTGGGTAATTGGTCTATATAACGAATATATAAATCTTCCCAATACCCTTGTTTGGTAGTTTCATTACAATATTCCTTTATCATGAGTTTTCGAAAATTCTCAGAAAACTCATGGTTAAAAAACACGTGTCCTACCATATACCATGAATCATGTCCACCAACCTTTACATCAGTTATTTGGTCCTCAGCATCCGTTATAAGACAATATTCGTTAGTTTTTCCTTCTGCGTACAGAGCCGAATAATAGCTGTCTACCGATTCTCTTGTGAATACATTTTCAGGAAAATAGTTGTCAGAACTACAAATAAAAGTGTTGTCTAATTTCTCAATTACGCGAATGAGTGAGGAAGTATTGTTATAACGTGCAAAATCCTCATTATAAACGATATCAACAGCATACTTATCGCGAAGATAGGTAAACATTTCAGCCTTATAGCCCACTACAAGGGTTATATCAATGATACCAGCTTCTTTCAATTGCCGTATTTGGCGTTCTATCAAAATTTCACCTTTTACTTCCACTAACCCCTTAGGACGTTCAACAGACAGAGGCACAAATCTCGAAGAAGTGCCTGCTGCCATAATAATGGCATTTCGTTGAGTCATTTTCTAAAAAGCAAAATTAGCTACAAAGTTGATATACGATTTGTCGAATGCAGTATTATAGATATATTCGGCACTCAAAGGAAGAGCCCAACCATTCTTAAATTGCACGTTGTATGTATATTTCAAATCAAGATTACACACAGCAAATTTCTTTTGATAGTTGGTGTAACATGACTTGTAAGGCGTCATACCAACGGCCAAAGAAATACGATTGTTATCAAGAAAATCGTAATATGTGCCAGCTTCGATATAGGTAGAATAGGCTTGTTTCTTTTTACCAGAAGCATCGTCATACACGTCATCGTCTCCTGCAAAAAAGTTACTAACTGTAAGCCACAAAGGTATATTTTCAGGAGCGTAAGTTAAACTTGCCTCTAACCAATGACCATTGTGCTTACCTCCTAAATACTCATCATCCTTACCGCTAATTGTAGGATAATAATAGTCGTTAAAACCGATAGTAAGACCTTTCCAAGAATAACTTAGTCCCAAGTCAACCTCAGCATACTTACCATTAATGGCGTAGCCACCCATCGTGTACACATAAAGTCCCTTCCAACTATAGTTTATACAAGGAAATAACACTGGTGATGATTCATCGACCATCATCTCCATGCCTCGCCACACATACTTAGTTTGAAGGTCGAGCCCTAAGTGAAAGTTCGAAGCTTTGATCTTAGCCCCCCAATTGTTTTTGGGGGAGGTTTCGTTGGATACAGTCGTCTCTAATGTCTCGTTTTTTTCAATCTCTGTAATAGAGTGCTGATCTTGTGCGTTGTTCAACTGTTGTGCGCACGAAGCGATAGGAAATGCCATAGATAATAAGGCAAGAAATTTTTTGTTCATTTTTAGTGTAAATATTTTTCTACTAATTGAATTATTTTCAGGGTTTCTTGATTACTGATAGGGCGTTCGTCAGTCTTCATAGTCACATTGTCTACAAAGCATTGAATTTCATATCTTAATCCAGAGGATTCGAAAGGAAAGTACAACTTCTTATTATCGTACGGATTCTCATATCGCATTTCAAAGTAATCAGGTTTCCACCATGGAGCAGGTACATAAATGTATCCTTTAGTCCCTGATATTACTAAGCTACTTTCAGATTTAACTCCAGTTCCAACTATAGCTTGTCCAATCATATTGTCATAAATCAGACTTGCATTTAAGTAAAGACTCTTAGAACCATCATTACGAGCGAAAGCCGAGACTTTTTTAAAGTCCAAACCAAGCAACTTTAAGATAATAAGCATTGCATAATACAAGTTGTCACGTAAACGCTCATTGTTATACCCTAAAGTTACCTTTTGTGAGAGTAGTGTGGTTACAGTTGCCGATACATCTACAATTTCACCAATCTCCCCCGACAAAGCTTCTTCTATAATTTTTGAGAATGAAGGTGCATAAGCTGTTTTTAGAGCAGGCATTAATACTAACCCTAATTTCTTTGCTAAGCCAACTAATTCTTTTGCCTGTGGATAGTTATCCGTTAAAGGAGTTTCGCAAAGAACATGCTTATTTGCATTCAAAGCCTTTTGTATATATTCAAAGTGTGAGTAGCATGGCGAAGCAATGTATACGGCATCAACCTCCTTAAGAAGTTCTTCCACATTTATAGCTTCATTCATAATCCCATACTTTTCGCAAAATTGATGTGTTTCTGCAAAATTAGGATTATAGGCACTTGCTACATATACGTTAGGCACATATACGGTTTCTTCTACAAATCGTTTAGCAATACTACCAGTTCCGATAACCCCTAATCTTAAATAAGCTTGTTTCTCGCGAGCAAGACTTTTCTCGGTTAGAGCCGTTTCTAATATATCCTCAATTTTTTGTAGGTTAGGATTTGAAATTCCCATGCGACCATTCAGCCAACGAGAAATTTCTGCCTCCTTTTTGCCAAGAGCCACAGCTAAATCACGTTGCGTCATCTTCTTGTTAAGAAGAGCCCTTCGTATACGAACTATTATCTCTTGGTTATTTCCCATACAGTTATTTTATTTTGAGTGCAAAAGTAGAATTGTAATATCACACAAATTGAAAAACTTAACACTTGAAGTTTTGTTATGGTGTTAAGTTCCTTGTAATACTTTTGTGTTAACCTTGTGGCATGTTAAGCAAAGCGTATTTCTTTGAGAAAATGTTGCCATCTATCTTCCACAGGTGGGATCCACTTCCAATCTCCATATTCAAGTTCGCAATGTTGTTCAGCTTGATTAGGCACATATACCTCAATATCATCAAATTGAACCTTTTTAGCAGGAAAATAAAGAGAAGGAGATACAGGCTTAAAATATTTAATGTTCGCTCCTCCTATAGGTACGGAATATCCAGCCTTTACTTTCGAGCATTTCGTATATTTCTCTACAATGTCGAACCACTTTTTCGAACTAAGAAAACTAAATATTTTTCCTATAGTCCATCTAATTTTATACGTTCTTTTTCCTTCTGGAGTAGAACACATCAACCTTTCATATAAATCATCGCATTTAGAGTCTTCATATTCCATTACACTCGAAGCAACAAGCATTAAGAAGCACGACACTTTATGTTTCAACCAAATAACAGCGTTATTACTTGAAGTTCCTTCCAAGGGGAATATATCAATAAATATTCCGTGACTCTCATCATCTGTTGTTCCAGGTCCAAGAAATCTAGTGTTTATATCCACTACTTTGGCAAATCTAGTAATGGGACCATTCTTGCTGTTTGGTGCATAAATTTTGAGATTTTCAGGTAACTCATTCGCATAAAGATTTATCAGTTTGTCATAATCCTCACGAGGCATGAGCAAGTCCATATCATCATCCCAAGGAATGAAGCCCTTATGACGTATTGCTCCAAGCACCGTTCCATACCCTGTACACATACGCAGGTTATGACGGTCGCATACCTTTTCTATTTCAAGATACATTTTACGAAGATGCTCCTGCAAACGAGACCGCTCCTCGTCGGTCATTGCATGCAGCTCCTTCGACTGCATGCAAGCCTTCATATATAAGTCTTTTGTTGAAAGCATAATACTAATTGCATTTTTTAATTCCATGCTTTTCCGCATTGAGTATAATAATCTAAAACACTTTTTAATACATTCTGATAGAAAACATCTCGTCGCTTCTGCAAATTACTATACTCATATTCTTTTGATCTGGCAATCGAATACATAGATGCTGAAATCCACTTATCTTTATCATATTGCAAGATTTTAACAATATCATCTACGCATTTTTTCCTAAAACGCATGTTTGGAAGAGTCAACTCGTTCATGCCTCCGACATCACTGCTTGTCATTACAGGAAGGCCAACGCTCATTGCTTCTATAACGCTTCTTGGCAAACCCTCCTGCAAAGAAGGTTGTGCATATATATCCATACCCTTGATGCATTCCATGATTTTTTCATGCGCTACAAGACCATGAAAGTGAACGTATTGCTCCACCCCAAGTTTGTGCACTAAATCTTTTAGTCTTTGAGGATTTCCACCTCCATACAAATGGTAATGATATTGTAATCCTTGCCTATTCAGTCTTGCTATAGCACGTATAATGTATGATTGTCCCTTATATGCGGCTCCTACCGATGCACAAGTTACAATATTTTTAATCTGCCCTGATGTAGTATTCTTCCATCTCTCCTGAATATCATTAGATGCTTTTTCATCTATAGAATATATACAAACATCAGAACACCCCAATTGCATTCTTCTTGAAGGATAACGTTTTTGCAAAAAATCGGATGTCACATATTGAACAAAGTCTGCCATAGCCACTGTCTTTCTGCACGACAAATAACTACTTGGGGCCAACAATTTTCCACGCCAATCATAATTCCACAGAGCATCCCAAGGACACCCAATAACAGTTACAAATGTAGGTTTATGTTGCTTGTGTGCTATCCTGACAGCTGTATTAGCAGCACCTGACGGCACGTGAGCAATTACAAAATCGCAAGCGGCAACAGCTTCTTCGATTATGTGTTTATTGGTTGCAGAATGTAGCACTAATTTCTTTAAAGTATTTATCTTTGTGAGAGGAATTATTTTTTTTATCGCTCCCATATCGACTTCCTCACAAGAAGGTTGCTCAACATCTTCCAATGTTACAATAATACTTAGTTCACCAAAAATAGAATATCTTTTTAGGATATCATTCAAGAAGTTATGATAATACTTATTACCACAACATTCTAATTTAACATTATAAGCAATTAAGACTCTCATATTATTACAAACATTACTTATTTACTTTATCTCATTAACTATAGGAGTGAACATACCACTCATTGATACCGAATCAAAGTATGCATACGAGTTATTCGCATACAATTCATAATTGTCATCAATGGAAGTTATACATTTTTTTATTTGTTCTACATCAGCATAATCTGCACACAACCCCATCTTTGCTGGTTCTATAACATTCTTCAGACCCGGAATATCATTGCCTAACATAGGCACTCCAAGCGACGAGTATTCCCATATTTTATTGGGCGCACAGAAAATATTGTTCAAACAGGAATGATCATACGACAAAAGTCCAATGCGGGCCATTTTGGTCACAATTAAATGAGTAGGAGGAACAAGAAACGGAACATAGATTATGTTATTACTAATAGAAAGAAGCTGCTTGAGATAATCCGTTTCTTTTCCCATCAGTATCAAAACAAAATCGGGTAACTCCTTTACTGCGTTACAAATAGGTTCGAGATCTCTGTCAGGGGTTATCAATCCTTGATAATGTATGATTTTTTTACTCTTAATCTGCTCTATGATATCTACCACATTCTTAGGCAGTGTTCCATCCAAAGTAGGACGTTCTAACGGGCGGTTCGGAATAACCGTAGGAGTTTTAGACAACTTCCACCAAACTCTAAAAATGTGAGCTCGCGTAAGATCCGGACACGTTATTAAAGATGCCTTTAAGGCGTATTCCTTTAGGTTCTTGAGATACATTGGAGTTCCATCAAAGAGTTCATAAAGGTTTAGTATATAATGCAGTCGTTTGGTTCTGGGTCCCATTGCCAATAGCGTATCTGCTGTTGGTATATAGAATGTATGTTTCATAAGACCCTCTTTCCTTATGGTCTTCCATACATAGTATCTTATTTTAGACCACACTAAAACTTTCTCTATCTTACTCTTGGCATCTGGAATATTCAACATAATTACTTTCTTGCAGTATTTATGAAGAAAATCCATATTCTCCTCTAATTCGTTTCCACAAATCAGTGTTATTTCGACCCCCAACCTGCTTAATGTTTCTATAGTTGCCATAAGCGGAGGAAAAGAGGATACTTTTGTTTTTTGTACTATTACTAATTCTTTTGCCATAATTTAAACACAAATTGTTGATAAATAAATATATAATGGAGATACAATAATCTTAAGTATAGAATTATCCATAAACGATGTAGAATATGAACTTGACGAAGCAAGACGACCATTCTCAAGCGTTACTGTAAACACAAAGGTTGCGAACAGAAAAAACTTTGTTGCAAGAACACCTATAGGAGTCTTGATTTTGCGCAGCTCCAAATACAGCATTATATAGAAAGGAAACAACATTGTCATTAATCTAGTAAAGTTGTGTGAGACTCCATAGTTTAGATTCAACACAATAATCATTAACAAGCAAACCCTCACAAAAACACTATGACTTTTTATATATACAAACAAGACATATAGAAAATACATAAAGAAAGTGGCTGTAAAATACAATCCATCCGACCTAAAAAAGTTTTCTATATTCTTTTCATTATATCCACTCGCCATATCTACCAATGACGACAAAGCCCCCACTCCTGCAAAAGAAGACACTATAAAGCCCATAAGATTAAATTGCCGAAACAGAAATGAGAGCATAGCCAATATAAATAGCCACCTCTGATTCTTAATGGCAACCGCAAAATACAATGGCAGAAAAAAGAAGGCCGTAGCATGGATACCTAAAGAGAGCACAATTGAAACAATTGCTATTTTTTTGCGTTCATTGATTAGATTGGTAAATGCATAGAAGAATAACGAGGTCGCAATTCCTTGTTTCATTATTTCTGTTACTTGCGTGTAAATCACAAAACAAAGGATTGAGGCTACGACATAATTCAACAAACGGCTTGAGTATTTGATACCACTATACTCAAATATATTTAATATAGATACAAATATCAAATAATACAGCAACGTCACCCAAAATAATGACAGATATTGAACATTGCCGGTTAACTTATATATTAATATATTAGTTAGATTGAATAATGACGAGCCAAATCTCGAAGTAACATTTTCTAAATTACCGTTACTATATATTACTCCTTTATAAATTCTACATATATCACCCGAATCCGTTTTTTGAGTAAATGCCAGAACTCCTAGAAATAAAGCGATAATAAAGAACAGAAACTTATAATCCTTCCTAGTGTAGTTATGATTGGATGCTAGCGAATACAAACTATCGCAAAAACTTACGAACGGATTTATAATAAAGAGTATAAAACACCTTAATGGGCTCACTCTTAAACGTTTGTCGTTTTCGTTTTTAATCTTTGACATACTTTCTTCTACAATTCATTAAGCCCAATAATGTATCGGGCGATAAAACCTTAAACAACACCAACAGTACTTGTTCCTTAGAGCTAAGTCCTATAAACGTTGTTTTTAACACATTGCTTATTAACTTTTTAAAGGCACGCAATTCCTGTAAACCATTAGTATTAGAGCTACACTTTGAAATATAATTCATTACATTGGTATACACGCGCTTGCTGTATGCCACATATAGTTTTATAGAATCATCTACGTGGATTGTTAAGAGATTACCATAAAGCCTGCTCAATTCCTTCATGTATAGCGAATACTGTTCTGCCGAAACCAATTTATGAGTTAGTGAACCGGTTTGGTTCTCCACATAATGATAACCATTCAGATTTGAGTAATAACTGGTATTTATATATTGCATATAGTTCATTACAAATAAATGATCCTCGCCATAGGATACGCGCTCATCAAACCTTACGTTGTGTTCCATTACAATGCATCTATTGAATAATTTAACACAAGGAGAATTAATGATGTTGTTGTTTTCAGCATAGGCAAGTGTACCCACTAAATCGTGTTCTGTGCAGTTTACAAAATTATGCGTACATACTATCTTACCATCTTTAATATTTACATACCCCTGCATGTATATATCGGCAACTTCTGCTCTTAGTCCAAAATCGTCAAGGTATGTTGAAGATATGTAGTCATCACTATCCACAAAGCACAACCAATCACAGTTTGCGTGCTCAATGCCGTAATTTCGTGCCGAACTTACGCCACCATTCTCCTTATGAAAAACCTTTACACGATTGTCCTTCTGCGCATATTCATCGCAAATTTCACCACTTCTATCTGGTGAGCCATCATCTATAAGTAATAACTCAAAATCGGTGAATGTTTGGACAAGAATACTATCTACACAACGACGAAGATAGGTTTCGGCTTTATATACGGGAACTATTACACTTACTTGGGGCATACTATTAGTTTAATTTATTCAACAATAATTCCTTACACTCTTTCCTTTGCTCTTCCAATATGTCATTAACTAAAGTCCAGTTAATCGGCTTTGTGAAGTCCACATTGTCAAGATTATCAGCATCAAGTAGTCTGTCTTCGAGATGGAAGATTTTCAATAGAGAGGTAAAACGGCTCATTCCTCTATCTGCATTACCGATTACCCAAAATGGTTTGTTGAAGATGATGCTAAAGACCATACCGTGGAAACTATCTACAATGGTTAACTTTGCATCCATAAAGGCACGGAGCCATGCAGTAACACTTGGATATACACAATCCTCTATATTGTTTTTAACGTGCTCTACTGTTCTTATTTCTGTTTGGTATTTAGGTAATACTTGAAATGGCTTTAACCCTTTAGAATTTGCCACCTTTTGGATAAACGCTGTAATATTTTCTTTTGGGTCAAGGATGTAGTTGAAGAGTGTACCTTTGGATACAGGTTCGCTCTCTTGTTCTACCAGTCTGACATAATCTTCTTTGGCAAGGAGCATTGTTGGATCGAGTACATGGATGGCATCTACACCAAGATGTTCCTTGCAGAGTTTTACTCCAGAATCCTCACGCACAGTTACAAGGTCGAAATGCTTAGCCAAAGGTGCACAAACCTCGGTCTGCTGTGGTGTAAACTCCCATACGTTTGTTCCAAATGATGCTGCATAAGCTATACGCTTTACATTTTTTTCTCGTACAAAGTCCAAAAACATTGACGGAAGAAAGGCATTGTAGCATGGACGCCAACATTGATCGCTTCCTACTACATAAGCATCGTACCTCACCTTTGCTGCTTGTTTAGCAAAATCACAGAACGAGTGCATTGCAGCAGTATGATTGATGTATGTTTTAATGAAGTGGTTGGTATTGCGTTGTATAACGCTACTTTCGGTTTTATTTGGACAATATCTTATACCTCGAAACATATGAGGAAATAGTGTGTACAATACTCCAACCTTTATTTTGTGCAAAGCGGTACGTATGATGCTTCTGCTCGCTTCCCAATCTATGGTCTCCACCTCATACCCTGCCCTAATGAATATCTGCTGCAAAGCATAGTTCTGCAACAAACCTCCATAGTTTGTATGTAGTCGTTGGGTGAGTATTCCGATTTTCATTTCTACAATTATATATTACTTTTGATTTTTATTTGATATTATCATTTGCGTAGTGCGCGATGGTATTGAACCATAAGCATTGCTCCTCCTATGCACGCACTTTTCATTTAGGCTATTCTATTATTCAAATTCATAACGTTCCACCTCCTCGCCTTTGAGAATGCGCACGATGCGACTACAAGCCTTTCCGTCTCCATAAGGATTTACAGCCTTCGACATTTTATTGTAAGCGTTACTATCATCAAGTAGTGTACTAACCTCATTCATAATCTTATCATAGTCGGTGCCTACAAGATGTACTGTACCACTATACAAAGCCTCTGGACGCTCTGTTGTATCACGCATTACAAGCACTGGCTTGCCAAGCCCTGGAGCCTCTTCCTGAATACCACCTGAGTCAGTAAGAACAATAGTTGACTTCTCCATCAAGTACACAAACTCAAGATACTGCAATGGTTCAATGAAGAAGAAGTTCGAACGAGTTAAATCCTCACCAAACACTTTATGTATTGGTTTGCGTACATTTGGATTTAGGTGCATTGGATATACAAAATCAACATCTGGATATTTCTCTGAGAGATCCTTCATTGCTGTAACCATACGAATAAAACCATCACCAAAGTTCTCACGACGATGACCAGTAATAAGAACAAGTTTTTTGCCATCCTTTAATCTATTGACATCATAACCTGCCTTTGCAAGAATCTCTTCCTGCTCTTTTGCTAATGCTGAATCGTTTTTAAGCTTAGCCACAACCATGTGAAGTGCATCAATCACAGTGTTTCCAGTCACATAGATATTACCATGCGCCTTCTCCTCCATAATATTCTTCTCAGAGAGAGGAGTCGGAGAGAAGTTATATGTTGCAATACGACCAGTAATCTGCCGATTCATCTCCTCTGGCCATGGACTATATATATTATGTGTACGAAGGCCTGCTTCTACATGTCCTACTGGAATCTGTGCATAGAATGCAGCAAGTGCTCCTGCTGTAGATGTCGTTGTATCTCCATGTACAAGTACCACATCTGGCTTACATTCTTTAAATACATCACGAAGACCTGTAAGAACTCGTGCAGTTACATCTGTTAAGTCTTGACCTTGTTTCATAATGTTCAAGTCAAAGTCCGGCTTCACATCAAAGATAGTTAACACTTGGTCAAGCATTTCACGATGCTGACCTGTTACACACACCACAGTTTTAAACTCATCTGTATGTTTCTGGAACTCCTTAACCAATGGGCACATCTTTATTGCCTCTGGACGGGTTCCAAACACTAACATTATCTTTTTCATATTATAATAATTAAATTCTATTTTCTGCAATAAACTATCACTATTTACATGAAATAATATTCAGTAGAATTTGACTTATAGCTGCGCCATTAGCTATATCATCAATTAAGCTATTTACTATTTTCTTTGAATCCATAACTATTCATACTAAACAAATGATAATAGAGCCATAGCCTTAGCTCCTAAAGACATAATTCCTTTTGCCGCTAATGTCACTCCTGTTTTCTGTATGGTATCTAATGCAAACTTCTCCAAGAATCCTTTTTCATTTCTTCCCGTATCAAGTCTAATGCCTCTCTGGAAGTATTTTCATTCAAGGTTTCTATTTCTCGTTTGAGTTCTTCTATTATTTTCAGAAACTCTTCACGATGTTCATTAGTTACAATTGTTTCCTTACGAATATCACCTGTCGTAATATTTCCTGTAGTAACATTACCATCGCCTAAGTTTGCGATTACAGCATTTATGTCCATATCTTTAGATTTTATAAATTCTAACTTTTTACACTTATACTTTTATACCAACCTCATATCCAATTCAACCAAGTGTCTATTGCAAAATATAGTTCTGCAACAAACCACCATAGTTAGCATGAAGCGGTTGAGTTAGTATTCCTATTTTCATGAGTTTCTATTTTTTGAATAGTATCTTTTATCTTAGCATAAATGTGTTCAATCAAATTTGAAAGACTTTTAATGTTTGTTTGGTAACGTACTCCATTATGATCTTTTAGGGCTGCATCTCTTATTTCATTAAATTCTGACAAACCTATTTCTTGTTTGAATTGGTATGCATAAATACAACCTGATTTACGTCCAATCGTCATGATGGTATTGTTAGAATCTGTAATTATAACAACCTGTTCTTCAATAATATTCGAATACTTGAATAAAAAAGTTGTCATATCCATTGTCATTCTTATTTACATAATCAAAATCACACTTATCATTGCTTACATTCAATAACAACAACGCCCCAAATACTTTGGTCACTCAACGCTATTGGTACTGCATATAAGTTATTTGAAATACGATGCATAAGGCGTAAACTGCTGTAGAATGATGAAGCAAAATAAGATTCTTTCATATATTTCCTAACTTTATTTTTTTCGTTACTTGACAACTTGTCAAACGATCGTGTTACATCTATACCACTGATATCAATTGTATGAACAAATTGCGAACCCCCTTCTTCAAGACATTTGTTAGCAATACCATTGAACTGATTACGATTAGCTTTATCTGATAACCGGAAATAAACATGACTGTGTTTCGCCTTAGGGTAACTATACCTCACATATACAGTGAGATAGTCGGACATGATATGTACAGCTATGTCTTTAAAAGAATTTTTCCATGTTGCATTTTTGAAATTATTACAGAAATTCCTGAACACAAAATGAAATAAAGATTTGAAAAAGACTTTATATCTGCGCTCAACTCTTAAAATGCTAATGCGAGTATGGTAAATCTCACCAGCAAGATGTTCATCCAATATGTGTTTTAAAAACGTAACCAACCATTCTTTTATATGGCGTTCACGGCCTCTGTATAAATCAATTATATGCAATACAATTACAGCCGACGTTCCAGCTATCCAATAAAGATAAGTATTTAGCCATTGTAAAACGGTATTATTTGACTCGTTTGGCAACATCTGCAATCCCGAAAGGATAACGGTCAATAAAATAGTAAGTATATTTAATATTTTTTAATTCATTATCCGTTTATATTACGCGTAGCTTTCTCAGTATTCTTCCTATCATTTGTCGCAATGAAAAAGGGTTCTTACATAATATTTGTATTTTCTTTTCAAATGAAAGTCCTTTATTTCGAAAGAACAAGTCTTTTATCGCTGATGCAGTTGCTGATTTTACCACAGCTGGGTTTTTCGAACAGATATCAGACCATGATGCTGGGAGGAGGTTGGCTACGATGTGTATTGCTTCTCTTCCTTTTTCAGTATTTACAATTACTACCGAAACACCTTTATCATCATCTATTTCGGGCATCAAAGAGTTGATTCCCCAGAAATCTCCTAATGTGATATCGCTGCCACTTTTCAGTTGCTTAGCAGGACACTTCTGGCAAGAGGGTCTGGTGTATAAGTTGGCTAAAAATCCTCGCATGAAGGCATTCTTACTGCCTAACTCCGAAAAGGCGTTGCCATCTTTGTTTTCTATTATGAAAGAATACTCCTTCCAGCCTGTCGCTTTGCTTCGGAATGAAATGTGACGAATATCCGACTTGTTCCAACCTAGAGTTTGCAACTTTTCGGTCAGATATTGTTGCCATACTCCTGGACTAGGCACACTGTGGCATATCACTTCAACCGCCAATAAGTTGTCGTAGTCTTTACGAAGGAAATGTTTGAGTCCTGCTATTTGGCATGGTGTGCTTGTAAACATCACTTTACGGCCAGCCTTGAGGAATTGTTCAGCCTTGAGGTAAGTGTCACCTATTACGCTCTGTAGATATTTTGAGCTACGGAACTTGGCTAAATCATCTATGCATTCAACATAGTCATGCTTGATATTCCATTCGTCATCCCAATGTGCTCCAAAGACTACGCCACCTGAGTTTATGATTTGTTCTGCCAGAATGGTAAATATGCCACCCGAAGAACTATTCATACGAATAGTCTCGTCAGGGTTCTTTGCGGCATATACATGCTGCGGTGTGCGTGGTGCATCTTGATTGATAACGGGACAGACCTTTTCGCAAAGATGACAGTCTATGCAATTTGCGGTGTCTACCTTAGGATAGAGGAACCCTTCTTCATCCTCTACCATAGATATGCATTGCTTAGGGCAGCGCTGGACACAGGCTGAGCATCCGCAACAATGCATCTTATCGGTAATCGTTATCATAGATTCAAGATTTCAAGGTTCTCTTTGCTCTTTTAAGCAAATTAAACAACCATGAATCCCTTGGTATTAGTTTTCTTATAGTATTCTCTATTGTATAAGGAAGGACTTTTATACGCATATCAAGAGTGATTTCACTTTTGAAATATGGATACATTTCAAAGTAATCGTGTTTATTGTGAGCCATTTGTATAAGCATTTGCTGTAAATACCATTTTTTGTGCTTACGGTAATAATCTATATCAAACACTTCTGCATACTTATCAAGTGCTCCCAATGCGTCTATACCCAACAAGGTACGTACACATTTCTCACATTTTCCACAATTGTCACCATCCTCCAAACATACATTCAAGTATTTATAAGAAGGAGCATATTTAACCACTGTTTTGAGTTTTGTCATTCGTGACATACCTTCGCCTTCTGAATAAACTCTCAGATTGCAAGTTGATAACAACGGCAGCGAAAGCATCTCATAACTACCACATGAACTACCAGGAATATCAAATAGTCTGAATTCATGATATTTATATCCAGATGATGCATAATAATACACAGAGTATAGTTTCTGTAGACAATACACAGCAAACATACTTGAATATGTATGTGACTTGAAATGATTCTGCAATACCACATTCTGTAAGTTAGAATCACTTGCCACAAATTCAAAACCATACTCTTTTGCGAAAGCTCGTGGACGCTCCAATCTTGCTTGATATAGCTTTTCAGCATGCTCACCCTCTCCATGACTTCCAACATTATTGAATGTCAAATGAGTGATATTGTGCTTTTTGAACTTCATTGCTGTTTGATTGGCAAGAGCATGCAGGGAGTCTACTCCACACGAAATACCAGTAGCAACAGCTCCAGCACAAGGTAAACGGTCGGAAGCTACCTCTGCTGTTATTTGAGGACGATAAAAATCTTTATTGTATTGGGCAATAGCATCAACCAAATACTTGTCTATATTATAATATAAATCCTCTGAAAGCGGGGCTTCGCTTACAATATCATGATGATTGCGCATTGCATAGTTAAGCACTGCTATCACATAAGCATCGCCACGTTCAAAACACAGATAGTTTTCAAATTTCTTGTCAACCTTGAACCATACTTCTTTACAATCGCCATCGATTGTTATATTCGCATATAATGTGGCTGTTTGTGCATCACTTTTAACCTGGGGTCTTCCTATCTTTATCATCTGATTTATTTTTTATGGATTCTACTACTAATTTTTTCCGTTATGAAACTTTTTTCTACCTTGTCAAGTCCCAATATCCATATCACCATAATTGATGAAATAAAACCTGTAAAGGAGTTTAACAAGAAAGTCAAAAATGTTGTTTCTGTATATTTGTATATTAACACTGGGATTACAAGCGATAATCCTGCAACAGGTATTAAAGGCAACATAACCTTAAGCAAATAGGTTGAAGCAGGAAACGCATTATCATGCTTTAGAATAATCACTCTCACAAATAAACCTACTATCGCCAAAGCAACTGAAAGTATAAAAGTACTGTATACTGGCATTCCTATTTTATACAATACATATGTCAAAATAAAACTTGCCAAGAATATTATAGATATTGCCATTTGGTAATTCCGAATTTTTCCTGACGCTTGATTTATTTGCGCAATTGGAACATAAGCCGAACTAATCAACAATTCTATAAGGACAAGTCGTGTAAAGAGCACACAATACTCCGGAACTATCTTCAGCCATAATTGCAATATAAATTCAGTGTATATAAGAACTGGAGTTGTCAGTACAAATAGCAAATAAAACGAAAGTTTGGATGATGAGAAAACAAGTCTATACATGTGCTGAAATTCTCCTGCCGAATAACTCTTTATTATCTGTGGACGTACTGCTGTCATAAAGTTTGTAACGAAATTATTAACAGCAGCTTGAACCTGTACTGCTATTGCACGTGCTGCATTGAACACTGGTCCAAAGAATATATTAATAAGCACATTCACTCCTTGTTTGCTAAGCATATCACTTATACATCCAAACAGCATCCAACCAGAGAAGAAGAACATCTTCTTCATCAGTTGCAGATTCCAACTCCACTTATATCTACATTCCGTAAAGTTTCTAATACAATACACTATATACATTATTTGCATTGCTATGCTTACAATCAATGTCAGTAATCCGTATACAATAAGCTTATTATATGGAATAACTACAAGTAGATATACTATCACTAATTTTAACACAACTTCAATGATTGAATAGTATGCGTATACTCCCATCCGTTCATTTGCGATTATTGCTGCATTATATGGTGTGCTTATGATGCTGACAAAAAGAGAAAGTACAGAGCAATGGAATACCCATAGTGCTGCATCAAACTGTCCTTGTGGTATATTCAATTTATTATATACAAACCATAGACCAACTGTTTCAAGTCCTATAACTGTTATAAAACCTATTAGATAATGGGCATTAACAGCGTTTACAAACACATCCCTAAGACCCTTTCCATTATTTTGCCCCATTTCATAATTCAAGAACCTTTGCGTACTTGTAGCCATCGACGAATTAAAAAAGCTTAGCATTGAAACAATACCGCCTACAACATTATATACACCAAAATCCTCTACTCCTAATGTATTCAATACAATACGGCTTGTATACAAAGACACAGCCATTGTAAATAGCATACGGAAGTAAAGAAGTAATGTGTTCTTGGCTATGCGTGTGTTGTTGTTTGATGATTGAATGGACATAACTATTCTTCAATATAATCTTCAATTTTTGAAAGAGACAACTCTGGCTTTAGATTATCCTTCTCATATTCTTTTCTTAATTGTTCTTCGTATTTATTGCGTGTATCTTCAGAAAACACCCACTTGAAAGCTTCACAAATAGAAGTATTTACAAAAGGACGAATAAATCTTTCCGCATGAGGAAGCATCAATGCTAAAATCAAGAAGAAGCCACCCAGCAGTTTTTCTATAGACAAATAGGAAAATACAATTAGAACTCCAAAAAATAATATATACCCAATAACTATTAATATTTGCTTTATCGTCCTTATATGTATTTGTCTTTCTACAGTTTCTTCCTTTGAATCAACATACTCTCTTATTTCTTCATTATATTTATCACGCTCTTGTTCATTTTTCTCTTTTAAGAGTTTGACTAATGCTTGATTTTTTATAGAAAGCTCTTTCTCTTTCTGAGAAATTTCTTCAGAATGTTGCTGACGTTCCAACATTTGTTCAGCTTTAGCCAACTCAATGGCTTCTCCATTAAAAATATCAAAACAAAAGCCTTCATCAACCAATTCTTTTGTAACACTCTCTGGCTTTAAAAAGTCAACTTTTAATCCTGCAATTAAAGCATTAGCTTGCTCTTGTGTTATCGTTCCATTATCAAACTGTAGTTTGACCTTTTTATATTCTGAGAGAAGTCCTTCATTTACCCTTTGGCTAAATGCGATTTTTGCCATTGTAAAGACATTTGTCCCTGGTACTATTGTTCCGTCCTTAAAAATACCCTTATGCAATGAATACCAAAAGCGGTTTGTCAAATAACTCAAAGTTGTAGCAAATGGCACATTTTGCTGTTGCGTATTTTTATCACTCAGACATAAAGTTTTACGACTTCCTGTTAGAATAATAGCTTTAACTAAACGAAAAATATTGGTATTAGTACGTCTTCTAAGATAGTTAACCTTAGACATCATTTGCCCTACATCATAAGCTTTCTTTTTGTCATCCTCAGTTTTTGAATCAACAAAATCTTCATCTCCAGATAAATTATATTTCGCATAATAATCTTTGCTAAGATCAAATGACATCTCATCTATCTTTATGTCCATTCCATCAATATCACGCCAAAACTCGATTTCTTTTTGCTTCACATCTGCAACACTATTACATCCTTTCAAAATAATATCCATTGCTGGTTTAGAACGATCAATCTGCCTGTTGTTTTCAATTATATTCTCAGCCTGCCCAAAATAGTTATCTACCTCTTTCTTTGTTTCTGGGAAATAAGCTAAAGATATCATATTCTTCCCATATTGTTTATTGGTAGCCATATTAATTTCGGAAACAACTTGATAGAAATCTGAGAATAAACTCTTGAACAATGCGCCATTAAGCCCCGTCGCATGAAATAACATTTCCGTTTCCAAATAAACTGTCAATGGGGTATCTATTTTTTCTAGAAGTTCTCCATCTGCATTATAAGACAAACCATTATAAATAACAAGTCCTTCACGTATATATTTACATGCTTGCTCAAAATCTGCACGACCTTTTCTTTCTACAATAAAAGCAGAGATTATTCCAGTATCAACATCTTCTATAGCATTTCCATCAATAATAAATTTGCAAAATTCTTCCTTGGTAGACGGCTCATCAATGCACCCTACTTTATTCTTTTCTTTTTTGTAATTTATATATTCATCTATAATGGAAGAAACTATATACTTGGATTGCTCAATTTGCTCTTCAATCTCTTTTACATTGTCTGACGACAAAAGTCTGTCCAGAGTATATACATTCTTTTCACGTTTAAGAAAATCCAACTTTTTTAGAGCAGTTTTAAGAACTGCAGGAACAATCCATAATCCAAACTCATTTTTGAGTAGATTGCACATTTCATTCAATTCAAAATAAGTCAGGTTTTGTGAAATTATTATTATTTTAGCAAACTCTGCTATTATAGCATATATGCTCTGCCTACCCTCATACATCTTTCGAAATACTACGAGAGAGGATACACACTTAAAATTATTACTCATTTTATTTTCCTTTGTAAGTTAGTACTCAATTTAGGGCCAACCCTTTGTATTGGTACTTTTGCAAGTGCCTATATATTGAATTTAAGTTAGTACTCAATTTAGGGCATAGCCCTTTGTATAGGCACTTTTGCAAGTGCCTATATATTGAGATGTTATAAGTTTCACTTGTTTATTAAGTATTTCATACATTTTACACGCAAGTGATTTTCGGCTGCACTCGGCATAGCTTAAACAAGTTTGGCTCTGCACTCGTTGGCACAAAAATTCTTCGCTCAACAATTTAAAAGCAAGCTTGCATTGTTCTCACTTATCGAATATGTTGGCATATAACTTCTTACTTTACCTTCCATTCTGCTTAGCCTTATATTCCAATAAGTCAACAACCATCTTGAAATCATCAAACTTTTGACAGTATTGAGTGGCTAAAGGTTCTTGGAAATGCTGTCGAATAGAAGCCTTTATCATATTTGACATTGCCTCCTTGCGAAGAGCTTGGAGCAAGTCGTTAAATTGTTGTTGTGTCATAACATTAATCATCTTTAATGAACAGTTAATCTATCATTAATAACTCTCTGTTGAGGAGATAGAGAAACATAAATTTAGACGTAAGCAGTTAATTTAGGGCATATCCCAAAGAGTAGGCACTTTTCAGTGCCTACCTTTATTGATTTTGTTAAAAATTCGATTGTAAATTAACATTGTGGACTACTCAAGTCCGATACAAGAGGGTAAGAGTGAAGGATAATCCCTGCACCTCTCAAAGATTTTTTTGAAAAATTTACCAAGGTAGCTCCAGACAGAACTGCCATGAAGCTTCACCGTACTAATGATACTATGGTAAGTAGCTGCCATTTGAGCACCTAAATCACTTCCAAAATGAAATGAGTTGTTGCGTGCTGTAGGTAAGCACTTTATTGTTCAAGAAAAATGACTGAAGGGATTGACCATGAGGTAAAGCCTATGTTTGGTACTTGAAATAAAAGCGTTCTAAATTTTCGTTGCTGTACATTTTTTTAATTTTTGTTCAGCGCAAAGATCTGAACTTCAGAGATAATCCCTAATTTGACTGCTTACAGTAAAGTAGTATCCCTTTAAACAAGAAACGCACGAGTGACGAGATTCTAAGACAGCTAAGAAAAACAGCTAAAACCTTTTAATGCAATTCAAGCCTTGTTTGAAGTTTGACGATACGTCATGCACCTACCGCTGAATAATTCAAGACTCTCGTCTTTTGTATTTTGTTTTATAGGGCGTTATTACCAAAACTGTCTGGATACATTTTATGGTATAAATCAGTTATATAGCGTATTTCTTCCTTTGTATACGAAAATGGCAGAGAATTGAGAAAAGTACAGCCACTTTTTTCCATTATTTTACGTGCTTTTTCAAAAGATTCGGCAAAATCATTATTTGATTCGTAGGCATTCCTTAATGCGTCTAAACTATATATCCTGTATCTTTTCATTATACGAACCTTTTCTGCCATAGGATCAAAAGGAAATAACAATTGTCCTCCTTGCGTCAGTTCCCATACACGTAGAGAACTTTCTGGATTATGCCAAAATGTAAAATGCGCCATATTGAAATCTGAATGCTCATCCACAACCATGGCGTAAGCACGTTGCTCGCCAGGACGTCGTAGTGCCTCTTGTCCAATTGGCCATATTCTATTGTTGTTCGAAAAATTCAACATATCTCCAGTTGGAGAGAAATAAATTATGCCTTTAGATACTGTATTAAGAATTGGAGAATAACTATCTGTCAAAGCATTGTATTTTGTCGTCGCAAAGAATGCTGCTACTAATGGACTGTTAGTCATATCCATCATATTGGTTGCTATTCCATAATGTTGTGCTAAAGCTTCATAATTAACCACTAAATTTGCTTGCTCCAAATCTTTAATCTGGGGATTTTCTTGCAATATAGCCTTAAAGTCATTTAACTGTATTAGGCGTTCTAAAGATTGCTCTTTTGTCCAATTCCCTCTATATAACGAAGGCTTACATGGTGTGTAAATTGCATTTTGGCCTCTATATAAAGGGTTCATCGGCATCGGACAAGCAGCAAGCTGATTCTCGGCAAGTTGCATGACTTCAAAATGAGGATTTGTATGATAGAAGCCTCCCCAACCTTTAGACTTAAGGTAATCAAAGACTGCAAATACTGATGGAAATGTTTCTTCAATCATCATTAGCTTTAGTTTTTATCCTTTAATATTTCCAGTACAGGTAGGTGTTCAAAATTCTGAATTTTCTGTACGAATTTTAAGCCAACAACGCCATAAATCATTGATATTCTGTAACAATTATAAGTATAATGTAATAATACGGATTTTGAATCCCCAACCCACTAAGGCGCAGAGCATATCTCGTAAAATGGGTTCGTTATCGCTTCTTTCTCTTTCCAAACAATTCTGAATGCGACCCAAGACGAACTAGTTTTATAATGTTTTTTTCTTTATCGTACCAAATAAGAAGATAATCATCTTCAACGTGACATTCCATATAGTCCTTCCACTCACCCTTCAATTGATGAGGTTTAAACTCAGATGGAAGATCTTCTCCCTTTGCAAGTTTTTCTACAATTGAGAATAGTAACTTAACCTTATTAAGGTCTTTACTAAAACGCTTGTAGTCTTTCTTGAATTGGGAAGTTTTACGAACTTCCTTCATACTCAGTTCATTGAAGACATGAAACGTTCTAAACTATCCATGCAAACAACACCCGCATCGTTGCCCTCTTTAGCTTCTTTCATAGCAGCTATGGTTACATCATTCGGCTGTTCTGAATCTATGTTTTCATCGGATGCTGCATTGTTTACATTTAATATCTTAACTCCATGAATTGCCTTTAACACAGCTTTCAAATGTATTAGGATAGAAGGGCTATCTATTTCTAATGTCAATGTTGTCATAATATAAGCATTTTTATTTTACGCAAAGATAGAGTATATCTTCCATCTTAATAAGATTTTTGACACTGATTTTCAAATATTACCCATACTGTTTTCATTTGCGATGCTTAGCTGTAAATTTAGGGCATCCCCCAAAGAGCAGGCACTTTTCAGTGCCTACCTTTATTGACTTTGTTAAAAATTCGATTGTAAATTAACATTGTGGACTACTCCAGTCCGATACAAGAGGGTAGGAGTGAAGGATAATCTCTGCAACTCTCAAAGATTTTTTGAAAAACTTACAAAGGTTGTTCCAAACTGAACTGCTATGAAGCTTCACCGTGCTAATGATACTTCAAAAATAAAGGAAAATCTTGAACTTCATAAAAGTTTAGACGACTTCAGTGTCAACACTATTCGGCAATTTGGAAGTCCTCGTTATGTACATCGCAGATGGCGATGGCATTGCCGCCAAAGTCCATCACAAGCTGGCGGTCACGCAGAATGCGTACCACATAGCCTTCTTGTCCAGCTAAGATACCTGTTAGCACACGCAGTTTCACGTGGTCTCTTGCAAACTTCACGAAAGGATCGCGTAGAAATGTTACTCGTTCTGGTTCGTCTCTCATTATTTTCATGAAAGGACGCATTTTGCTGTCTGCAATAACGGCTGGCTTGCCTGTGCAGCAATCGTTTACCAAAAAGTATTGTGGAAAATTATGTATCAAAAAAGACTTTAACTGTTCTGTTCTGCCTTGCAAAAATACGAGACCGCTCACCGAGGGCTTTTCTTCTTTCATAACACCCTTTCCATTCGGCTTTTTCTTATATCGAATGGTGCGGTGGATGAAGCACTTGGGCTTGAAATCGCCTTCAAGTTTTCGTGTTTCCAGTTTCTCCTCAAACTTCTCGGCAGACATGTGCTGTATGAAGATGTATCCCCAAGGAAGTTCCTGTTCTGTGTGGTTGTTTTCTTCTTCGTTTTTGGGTATTCCTCCCACTTTCGAAACCGATTCATCATCAGCTCCGATTATGTGGATGCCCTTTGGTAAACGCTTGTCGTGATATAGATCGTTTACGTCGGCTGTAGAGGAAGAAAGCGAGCTAACCTGCGTCATTTTCTTTATCTACTTTATGTCACTGTTGGCTGCCATCACCTGTGATGGCCATGCCTGTCTTACAATAACATTTTTCATAAGGTCACATTTTTGATACCTCCGTTTTCAACAAAGGAGGAAAAATGTTTAAATTGGACTTGAAATCCTTACTCCATTGCTACATCGTAGCCTTATAAATCAGTCTGCCCATGTAGTATCTTCTATAGTAAGATAGTCATTTCGGTACAAAAATACTGTTTTTCTTTCATTTATTATCGTCTTTACCCTGATTTCTTGCGGCTTTTTGCAAAATTATGCTGAGAATTTTAACAAATATTTCTTTGTTAATCGCGTAACACTTGATTTTCAGCCTAAATATGTCAATGTATAATCTTACTATAGAAGATTATACTTTTTTATCGTAATTTGTTGAACAGACAGGAATGAACATTAAGGCGCGCTTCGCGCTTAGGTTTTTGAACATTAATGTTTTCTCTAAAAAAGGAATTAGGAATAGCCAAAGTAATATGCAAACCTTTAGTATTAGTCCCCAAGACCGCACAAAAATCCTGTCTCTCCAAATTAGGAGAGATGGCACATGTGTAAAAAAGTATTTTTCTCTTCTAGCTCAAAGCTATACGTGAGCATCCACAAGT
>OOAA01000122.1_pt1 | contig 61468 bp, 41 predicted proteins | sample 1671671 | NCBI WGS metagenome assembly OOAA01 (sample SAMN06348180, study PRJEB24527) | human gut metagenome | biome: human gut; feature: ankylosing spondylitis patient; material: feces | host: Homo sapiens | place: China | collected 2015-10 | reverse complement strand
TGAAGGTCAAGCGCGGTCAATCGTTCAGGGCGGAAGCCTTCATGGGCATCATGCGCTGGACGCTGCTTGACCGCGTACGCAAGACGCACCCTAAACTGCCTGTCGAGAACACCTACGGCTATCTGACGAAGCACAAGCGCATTGCTCTTGGCTTGCCCAAGACGCATTGCGCCGACGCCTTCTGCATTGCGGGAAATCTGAAAGCGTTGCGAAGAGGAGATTTCCTCTTCCAACAACAGACGCGAAAGCACAACCGACAGATACACAGGTGTTCGATTCTCAAAGGCGGAGTGCGAAAACTCAATCAGGCGCCATTCCTCGTCAAGGGGTTCCGCCTATTCGACAAGGTGAGAATCGGCGGACAGATTGGTTTTGTTTTCGGGCGACGCGTTAGAGGCACATTCAACATTCGTCGCCTTGACAAAACTGTGATCGGGACAGACATCAATTGCAAAAAACTGAGTCTTCTCGAAACACGCAAAACTTTTTTGACTGAACTACGAAAGGAGTAAGCCGCGATTCCTCACCCGACTGAAGTCGGATGTTCCCTCGCGGCAATTCTATGGACGACCGCAATTCCGAAGGCTTCTCGACCATCACTCCCGAGGAAGCCAGAGCCATGATGGACGACGGCGACGTCGTCATCCTCGACGTGCGCGAGCCCTCGGAGTTCGCCACGGGCCACGTGCCCGGCGCCATCAACGTTCCTCTGGGCGAAATCCGCATGGGCCGCACGCTTCCCGAGTGTCCCGATCTCGACAAGACCGTTCTCATCTACTGCCGCTCGGGCCGACGCAGCGACATCGGCGGCAGGATCATGGCGGCGAGTGGCTACCGCGACGTGCGCAACTTCCTGGGCGTCATCCAGTGGCCCTACGAACTCGTGCGCTGAACGCCGCCTTCGAGATCCAACAGCCCACTGCTCCGACTTCCGATATCTGGCATCGGGCAGTTGACATATAAAAATCTATATACGGGAGTAAGGTTTTCTATAGTTGAGCCCCCTTTCCTCTGTTCCGTGCAGTCGGATCCAGGCCGCCGCATCTCCTGCAAGACGCTCTCGCTCTTGGGCGGCTCCTCACTCGGCGTCGCCAACTCGCTCGGTCTCGCCGATCTGATCATGGCGCCCGGTATGTTTCCTTGACGGCCTGTTCGGGCAGCGTCCTGCTCCAGATTTCGAAGTCCGTCAACCGGGTCCTCTGCTCCTTGCATGCCCACGACAGCCTCGGCGTCGATCTTTCTTGGAGGACAGTGGTTCCTTCCGGCTGTCGTTCTCTCCATGATCTGCTTCGTCGCGCAACCGCTCCTTATGCACAAGGACATGAACCTCGAGCTCAAGCGCACGCTCGAGCCCCGCGTCATGAGCCGTGAGGAACTCGCGAAAACAGGTACGGTACCTCGTCAGGAGATCATTGTCGCCATTGGCTTCATGCTCGCCAGCGTCGGCAGGGCATCTGCCTTCTCACAGGCTTCAACGCCAACGAGATCGGTCTCGGCCTCATTGCCTTCTCTTCGTCAAGCACCTTGAAAGGCCGCACAAAGACACTCACCTCTCGCTCTGGTACGCTCCATCGCCTGCTTCTCCACAATCAGATCTTCAACCTTTTTAGCGCATGCTGACTGTCTGCCTGTCAACCTCAGGAGAGAACGTTTTTTTGGACAGCAGTGATGCGGAACAGCGATTTTTCACCGAACACTGTTGCAATACAACAACAGACATCAAATAATTAAAATGATATGACAATCTTTGCGTATCGTTTAAAGTTCCTGTAAAATGACTGTGCCGCAGTAGTCTTTGTCTGATTGGTTATTGTTGGACAACCTGATATTAGGGTTTATCCCCCCCCCTGAACACAAATCATCGAAACTGATCTCTGCGCAGTTTTCGCAAGAGAACCTTCGCATACGTTTTTCTAGAAGGAATAAATAAACATGAATTCGACATTCAAGGTGGTGTTCAACAAGGCGCGCGGCGCTTTGATGGTTGTGAACGAAGTGACATCTTCTGTTCAGGGCAAGGGCACGAAGACGGTTGTGGCCGCTGCCGTCGCCGCGATGATTGCCGGCGTCTCTGGTTCCGCCATGGCCACTGAAACTGATACCGAAATCAAGGCGACGGATACGGCGCTGAAGGCCACTTTCACGAAGGCGGAGAAGCAGGATGATGTGGCGAGCTCTCTCATTGGAACTTCGGGTGACAAGCTGGTCCTCAAGAACGTTACCAACAAGGGCATGTACGCCGCCGGCAGTCTTGATCTGACCGCTTCCAGCAAGGACAATGTCGTCACGCTCAAGAACGGCAGCGTCAGCAATTTCTCTGGCAAGGTTACCAGCGCAGATCATTTCGGTGCGGTTGTTACCGCCACCACGGGCACGCTGAAGATTGACAACGTCACGTTCGAAAACAACAAGTTTGACGAAGTCAAGACTGGCGAACAGAAGCACAACGGTGCCCGCGGCATTATTCGTGCGGCAGGTGCAAATCTCGAAGTTGCCAAGTCCACCTTTGCCGGCAATGAAGCCGTTCTCGGCGGTGCCATCAACGTTTGGTCGAATGGTGAGAATACTGTCAAGATCACTGACAGCACGTTCACCGGCAACGCGACCAAGTCCCATGGCGGTGCTGTCTACATTACCGGCTCTAAGGTCAAGACGACCATTGCCGACTCCACGTTCTCCAAGAACACGTCCGGCAAGCAGGGCGGTGCTCTTCAGCTTGCTGGCGCTGGTGAAACGACGATCACGAACACCACGTTCAGTGAAAATGCTGCAGGCACCTTCGGCGGTGCCATCAACGCAACGAACACCCAGGTTGTCGCGAAGAACGTCAATTTCGAAGGGAATAAGGCCGTCGGTGATGACGGACATGGCGGTGCTCTGTTCCTGAACGGCAATACTGCTTCCTATACGCAGGCCGGCGGCAAGTTCGTTGGCAACAGTGCCAAGAAGAACGGCGGCGCCATTCGTGTTCAGGATGGAGCCGATCTTGCCCTGACCAACGTTGTGTTTGACGGCAACACCGCTGCCAACGGTGGTGCGGTTGACACCTTTAATGCCGGCGACGTCAAGTTTACCGACACGACCTTTACCAACAACCAGGCAGGCGGTTGGGGTGGTGCTCTGCGCATCAACGGCGGCAACGTGACCATTGCCGTCACCGAAGGCAAGTCTCTGGTTTATGAAGGCAACAGGGCCGGTACCAACGCTGAAGCTGCTGCTAAGAATTACGAAAAGCAGGGCGACTTCATGTACCTTAACGGTGCCTCTGACAGGGCTGCGTTCGAACTCGCCGGCGACCTGACGATCAAGGATTCCATCGTTTCGAATCACGGCACCATCGAAAAGACAGGCAAGGGCACGCTTACCACTGCTGACATGACCGGTTTCGTTGGCAAGCTCGATGTCAAGGAAGGCAAGATGGTCATTGAAGGCGGCATCGCTGAATATGACATCGCCGCTCAGATTGGCGTCAACAAGGGTACTAGTGGGGCTGTTGAGCTCGATCCCACGACCGTTACCGTCGGTCAGGATGGTGAGCCCTTCGCCAAGGCTGAGCTTGCCATGGGCGCTGTTCAGGCCAATCACGCCATTAATTTCGACGTCAACGAGGGCAGCACCCTCACGATGCAGTCCCTTACCGTTGGCACGAAGGAATATGCGCAGCGCACTGAAGCAAAGGCTGATCCTGCCAAGGCTACGTATGTTGGCGCTGTCAATATTACGGGTGACGCCACTGTGACGGAAGGCGTGACGGTCGCGGCTGGTACGGCTGATAAGGCTGCTGTTCTCACGCAGACGTCCGGCAATCTTACCGCCAAGTCCCTCACGGTCGCTGCTGCAGTTGAAAAGGACCAGAAAGTGACGGCCCAGGCCGGTACGTTCAACCAGACTGATGGCACGCTGACGGTCGACACGCTCACGAACGGCGGCACGATGACGGTTAACGGCACGGTTGTGACGAATGCCGACTCCGTCAACACCGGCGCAATCAATAGTTATAAGTCCAAGAATGGTTCCCTGACCATTGCCGGCGGCACGTTCACGAACGACGGCACGATGACTTTCGACAAGATCACCGTTGAAGATGGCGCTACGCTCAAGACCGGCGTCAATCTTGATGGCGAGGCCTCCTTCGTGGTGTTCAAGACCCTGGATCTCCAGAAGGGTTCCACGCTCAACATCAATGCCCTTAATGCCAAGTCCAAGGTTGATGGCAAGGCTGACATCCTCAAGTTCACGGAAGGCACGGTCAACCTCTACGGTGGTGCTCTCCAGGTTGCAGGCGAAGCCTTCACCGGCAAGGTTGAACTGGCTCAGGGTACTACCACCAACATCAATGGCGACTACACCTTCGAACAGGTTAATAACGCTGGTACGACTACTGTTGGCGGCACGCTGACGGTGACTGACAGCTTCACGGCCGGTAAATTCACGGTTGAAAACAACGGCACGCTCGTCTTGACGTCGAAGGCTGCCGGTCTCAAGATTGCCGTAGGCACTGCTACCAATAACAACCAGCTCATCAACAACGGCACGATCACGTTCACGGACGCCGCCGGTGAATTCGCTAGCCTCGATAAGGTTGCCGCTGTCAAGGATGCTATTGCTCCTTCCGGCAACGGCCTGATCGTCTTCGGCGACAAGGTCACCATCAAGGCTGAAGAGGTCAACAAGGTTCTCAAGGACGGCAAGGTCAAGGCCAGCGATGTTGCCAACCTCGCAGGTGTTGAACTCGAACAGTTCAAGGACGCTACGGTGACGGGTGTTGACGTAGCCCTCTCCGGCAGCTTCGGCAAGGTTGAACTTGCTGCCGGTCAGACCGCTCTTACGGTTGAATCCGGCCTTAAGCTCAACGGCACGGGCGACCTCGTTACTGTCACGAAGGACAAGACGGTCACGCTCCAGGGTGTGAACATTGGTGAATACGGCAAGCTCACGACCACCGGTGCTGGTGCTGTTGTCGGCGCTATTGCTGGTAATGGCGGCAAGTTCGGTGCTCTCAATGTTGCCGCCGGCGACCTGACGGTCAAGGGTGCTGCTGCGCTTCAGAATCTCACAGTTGCTGCCGACAGCGCTCTCGTCATGGGCAAGGCTGCTGAAACCGCTACGGCTGTTGGCGATCTTGAAGTCAAGGACTACGCCCTCGTTCTCGGCACCTTGACGGCTGGTAAGGTCACTCTTGGGGAGGCTGACGTTTTCGGCACCCTTACGGCTGACAAGCTTGACGCTACCGATGTAGTCCTTGTCGGTTCCGACGAAGAGGACGTCGCCGGCAAGCTCGTCGTGAACGAACTCGTTTCCGGTACGGTCTTCGCCGACCCGGCCTGGAAGGACGGCCTTGGTCTCAGCCTCAACGACGCCTCTCAGGTTGCCATTGGCAGTATCGGTGCCAACTCGACCGTCATTGCCGGTCAGGGTTCTCTCGTTGCTATCGGCACGACGGACCTTGACGTTGCCGCCAAGGCTGTTGCCGCTCCGGCCACGCCGTTCTCGGTCCCAACGAAGGCCAGATGAGGTCTGCCATCTATGTTGACGGCGGCAAGACCTATGATGAAGCCACCGACACGACGTCTTACGAGAAGATCAACGGCAACGTCATTGCTTCCGGGTGGAACGAGGCCAAATTTGAAGACGCCGAGACTAACAATCAGGTTCCTGCAAACGTTCAGGTTCTTGAAAACAACCTCATGGTTGTGGACATGAACACGATCGACAAGACCGGCGCCAATGCTGTCTTCGTCAAGGATGTGACCAACAACGGCACGATCTACCTTGCCGACGCCGAATTCGGCGACAAGGTGATGTTCACTGAGGCTGACTACACGCAGGGCACGACCGGTGCCATCACCTTCAACGGTGACCGCCTCATGTCCGCCGCCCTCAAGGATAAGGTCCACACGATCGCCTTTGATGATGCCAAGGTTGCTTCCTACGAAGGCCTCGAGACCCTCCCGCTTGTGACGGCCATGTACGAAGGCAAGGCTCAGAACGGCGCTTCCACGTCCGCCAAGTTCAACAACTGGCTGATGTCTTCCGGCAACGGTCTTGACCGCGAGGAAGTCATCGCCATCGGCAATGACGCCGCCAAGCTCGGCGCCACGTCCGCTGTTGCTTCCGTCACGATGGACGCCATTTCCGCCTTCAACGACTCCGTTGCTGCCCGCACCAACGTTCTCGCTCAGCGCGCCGAAGGCGTGACTGTCTGGGCTGACGTCATGGGTGGTCACTACGAAGCCAAGGAACTCATGGACGGCCAGGGCTACAAGTCCGACGTCTATGGCGGCGTTCTCGGCGTTGACTCTGTTGTTAGCGGCTACACCCTCGGCGCTGCCTTCACGGTCGCCACGGCTGATACCGACAGCACGAACACGCTCGCCGTCTCGAGCACGGATTCCGACTTCGTCGGCTTCTCCGTCTACGGCGCCAAGGCCTTCGGCCAGTTCAACCTCGCTGCCGACCTCGGCTACATGAAGGGCTCCAACGACGTTTCCGTCAACGCCTACAACATCGGCGACTTCTCTGCCGATACGGATGCCTTCACGCTTGGCCTTCGCGGTGATGTTCTGGTCGACGCTGGCTCCTTCAAGGTCGTTCCGCACGCTGGTCTGCGCTTCACGCACCTCACCACGGACGACTTCGAATCCGTCTACACGACCAAGATCGACTCCATGAACATCTTCCAGATGCCTGTTGGCGTCACGGTTACGGGCAATGTTGAAGCCGCCGGCTGGAACGTTGCTCCGTTGCTCGACCTCTCCGTTGTCCCGGCCTTCGGCGACACGGATGCCGACATGACGCTGGGCATCAACGGCGTTGCCGCGACGTCTGCGCTCTCCACGCAGGTCATCGACAGCAACCTGTTCCAGATGAAGCTTGGTGTGTCCGCTCAGAAGGACGCCTTCACGTTCGGCCTGAACTACAAGCTGGGCGCTGGCTCCGACAACCGCGTGAACAACACGTTCAACGCTACGGTCGGCTACGCTTTCTAATTGCCTCATGAGCCGGAGCCTTCGGACTCCGGCCTCCAAAGGCTCTTGAAGCTGGCTTTGAAGCCCCCGCATTCGAAAGAATGCGGGGGCTTCTTTGTGGGGCCGCCTCGCTGCGCACGCGCATCCATGCGGTGCAAGTCCGCCGGCCGCACGAACAGGGGAAGGACTGGTGAGAACTCTTGTTGGCGTCTCTGATTCTCAAACACGTGAACATCCCCGATTCTCATTTGCGTTAACGGCGTGCTGACTTTTCTGGACCATCGACGGGATGTTGGGCGTTGAGAGCAGAAAGGCGGGAGTTTCACGACCGAATGCGCGGGGGCCGGACCCGGTCTACTTTGGCGCGGGCTGCTTGGAGCGCCCGAGGTTCTACAAGATCAACTTCCTGCTCGTCACCTTCAACGTGCTCGTGGTCTTCTCGACCGGCATGATCTGGTGGAGGCTGATCGGCCTCTGCTGCCCCGCGAATCTGTTAAGCTCAGGTCGTTCGGACAGCTCTGCCCGGACGGCCATTATTCACTCATGTTCATACGAAACATGCAACGAGAACTTCTTCAGGACCAGCTGGCCGCGAGGCTCATGCACGAGATCTGGACGGGGCGCTGGCCCGTCGGCTCCATGCTCCCGCGCGAACTTGAGCTGTGCAAGTCGGAGGGCGTCTCCCGCTTCACGGTGAGGGCGGCGATGAAGAAGCTTGAGTCCGCGGGCCTCATCCGCCGCACGCCCCACGTGGGCACGATGGTGGTGAGCACGGGGCAGGCCAAGAGCCTCAACCGCGAGCTGAGCTCGATGAGCGACCTCGACAGGCTCGCCTCGAACAACCCGCGCCGCATTCTCGACATCCGCGAGTTCGTTGTGAGCCGTGAGCTCTCGCCGCGAATCGGCTTTCCGACGGGCGAGACGCTGATCCGCTTCTCCATGGTCCGCACGGGCTCGAAGCCGGGCGACCCGCCCATCGCCTGGACCACGGAGTACGTGAACCGCAGCTGGCAGCGCCTCGTGCACGAGGCGCCCCGACATCCCGAACTGCTGCTGATCGACATCATCTCCAGGGTCTACCGGAAGCAGTGCGTCGAGATCAGGCAGGTCGTCGAGGCGACGCTCCTCTCCGAGGAGGCCGCGCTTCATCTCGAGGGCGTTCCGGGCAGCCCCGCCCTGCGCATCACGCGCCGCTATCTCGACGCATCCCGCCGACCGCTACGCCTTCAACCTCAACGTGCAGATCGATCCCGAGGACGGAAGAACCTCGTTCACGGCGGACGGCCTCTGAGTTGGTCTGCTCCGTGCCCTGCACCCAATGAAGACGGTCGCTCCTTCATCGCGAGGAAGCGGCCGTTTTGGTTGCGGGCTTGAGGTTCAGCCCGGAAGGCGGATAGAAATGTCCTACGGTTGTCTGACCGTCACGGTCCTGTGAGACCTGCGGCCGAGGTCATCGACCGCGCTTACGCGGTGCGAGCCCGGCTCGGGCTGCCAGACGACGGAGCCGCCCGCGCCCGAAGCACCGATGAAGCGGTCGTCGGCGAACCAGTAGACGATCTTGGCGTCAGGGGCGAGGCTGGCCCTGAGGACGATGCCCGCCTGCTTCGGGCCCGCCGTGCCCGTGTAGTAGCGCGTGCCAGCGCGCGGGCTCAGGATGGCGGGCGGGGTGCCCGAGACGGCGCCCTCGGGCCTGCATTCGGGCTTCCAGTCGGGAATGGGCGTTTTGACAATGCCCGCCTCGAGGAAGCGCTGCTGGTATTCGGAGGGCCAGGATTCGACGAAGACTCGCCTGACGCCGTCGCCTTCCTCGCAGGCTCTCAGTCCCGTGGCCTCGTCGACGAGGATTTCCTTAAGAAAGCCCGTGTCGCGGATGGGACTCACGCCGGGAATGAACCAGGCGCCGACCGTGTCGGTGCAGCGCACGCGGCCCTGCGCGTCGGTCGCAAGGTCGCCCGTCGAGCGGCAAACGGGCTCGGACCTGACGCCTGCGGGCTGTTCGTCGAAGCGCTTCACGTCCTGAGCGGACATGGCGAACTCGCGGTCCGTGAGAAGGCGCACGGCGGCGCTCCTGAAGACGGGCTGCGCGACGAGCGCACCCTGCAGCCAAGGATCGGGCCTGCCGTTGAAGTTGCCGAGCCACACGACGATGATGTAGCGGCCCGCATAGCCTGCGGTCCAGGCGTCGCGGAAGCCGTTCGAGGTGCCCGTCTTCCAGAGGAGAGGAACGGACACGCCCTCGACCTTGAGGGCCTCTCCGCCCTCGGCGAGCATGCGGCGCACGATCCAGGCGGATTCAGGCGAGAGCATCTGTCTGGCGGCTGCTGGCTCCTCGTCGGGAAGGCGCACGAGCGGACGCAGAAGGCCGCCGTTGCCGAGCGTGCCGTATAGCCTTGCAAGGTCCTCGGCGCTCGCTTCGGCGCCGCCCAGCACGATCGAGAGGCCGTAGTGCTCGCGCGGACGCTTCATCGGAACGCCGGCCTCGCGCAGGAAATCGTAGAGGTCGGGCCTTATCTCGGAGGCGAGCGTCACGGCGGGCACGTTGCGCGAGTCGTTGAGGGCCTCGACGGCGGGAAGCGGTCCGCGGAAGCGCTTGTCGGCGTTGCCGGGCTGGTAGCCGCGGAAGCTTCGCTGCGAGTCGAGAAGGACGGTGCGCGAGTGGATGAGGCCCTGGTCGAGCGCGAGGCCGTAGACGAAGGGCTTGAGCGTGGAGCCGGGGCTTCTCGCCGCGCGGGTGCCGTCGACTTCGCCCGCAATGGCGCTGTTGAAGAAATCGATGCTGCCCACCTGGGCGAGGACGGACATGTCGCGCGAGTCGACGACGAGCATCGCGCCGTTTTCAATGCCGTAGGGGCGAAGCCGAGCGACGTTCTCGGAGAGGATCTTCTCCATCGACTCTTGAAGCGGCAGGCTCAGCGTGGTCTTGAGGACGGGATCGGGACGCGTGCCCTCGACGAGGCGCGTGAAGTGCGGGGCCTCGAAGGGAAGCGCTCGCGTGCCCCTCACCTTGAGGGGACCCTCGACGACGGGACGCAGGCGCTCGCTCACAAACCCGTCGTTGATCGCCTTCCTGCCCACGGCAAGGCGTGCACGGTCGAAGTCCGGACCCGTGACGGGATGGCGCTTGACGGGGTTCTGGGGCACGACGGAGAGCGCGATCGACTCGGCGGCGGTGAGCTGCGAGGCGTGCTTGCCGAAGTAGACGAGCGAGGCGGCCTCGATGCCCTCGACGTTGCCGCCATAGGGCGTCAGGGTCAGATAGGCCGTGAGGATCTCGTCCTTGGTGTAGTGCATGTCGTAGCGCAGCGCCCAGAGCATCTGCTCGAGCTTGCCGCGCCAACTGCGGGTGTCGAGTCCCTGAAGCCTGCGGGCGAGCTGCATGGTGATGGTCGAGCCGCCGATGCGGCGGGTGCCCGTGAGGGTGGACCAGGCGGCTCGGCCGATCGAGAGGGGATTGACGCCGGGATGCGAGTGGAAGAAGCGGTCCTCGTAGCGCACGACCGCGTCAAGCGCCTCGCGCGACACCGCTCCCTGGAGGACGGGGAGCCTGTAGGCGCCGTCCTCGGAGAGCGTGAGGTGAAGGAGGCGGCCGTCGCGGTCGGTGACGGCCTGGGACCAGTGGGTGTCTTCGGGCACGAGCCCGGGCTTTGGCTGGGTTTTCGCCCAGATCATGAGTCCGCCGCCGGCCGCTGCCGCCAGAACGGCTGCGGCCAGAAGCAGACGGGCAAACCTTCTCATGAGGTGCTCCGTTTGGTGTTGTCCGTGAGGCTCATGGCGTCACGGTGAGGGTCAGGGACTTGTCATGCGCCTTGATCGTCGGATCGGCGCCGTCGGCCGCCTGAACGGCCGGCACCGTATATTTTCCATGCGTTTGCGCTCGAAGTCGATAGGTGAATGTCGATTCCTGATGCTCGAGCATGCAGACGCCGACCATGCGGTCCTCCGAAACCGCAGTCTGGCGGACGTCCACCCCCTGCAGGCTCTTGTCCGTGGAGGCGGGTGCAAAGCCGCCGGGAAAGAGGTCTGTGATGACGACGGGGGATTCGGCGTTGCCCGAGGTGCGGCGCGCGCGGATCTCGACCGTGACTACGTCGCCCGCCTTCACCGACGTGACGGGCTCGCCCGCCTCGTTGAGGATGCGCTTGACGACTTCAAGTCCTTCGTAGGACGCGGTCTTGTGGGGCTCGGCGGGCCAGCCCGCAGCGGTCGTGCTGTGGTAGAGCCCCTTGAGGGAGGCGGCGGACGAGAGGCGGAAGGCGGTGCAGCCCGGCGCCGAAAGCGTCACGAAGCCGTCGCCCTTCGCAAGCGACTCGGCGGGGCGCTTCTCCGCTGCCGGCGCCGTGCAGGCGAGCGTCACCGCATCAAGCTTTCCTGCGTGTGCGCCGTTCGAGGGCGCCGAGAGGAGCGCGCTCGCAAGGAAGGCGCGTTCGCGATCCGTGAGCGACGCAAGCGGCCTCGATTCGAGCGTCTGAAGGAGATGTGCGGTGCCTTCTGGCGTCGGCGCGAGGCGCACGGCCGATGCAAGGGCGGGGATGCCGCCGAGTGTCAGCGTATCGTTCCCCTCGGACTTCGAGACGTCGATCGAAATGGCGGCCTTCTGCAGTTCGTCCGCTTCATCGGTGAGGCGCATCAGGCGGTAGGCGTACGCAATGTAGAGCGCCGCAGGGTCGTTTCGCCAGTCAAGTTCGCGGGCGTCCATGCGGTTTCGGAGCGCCTCGATGCGCTCCGCTTCGAGCGTGCCCTCGCGCGTGAGTTGGGCCAGAGCCCAGGCGGCCGTTCGGGCCTGGCCGAGCGTGTCGGGCGTCAGGCCATCGAGGGCGTTGCTGATGGCGTCGGCAAGCCTGCGGACGAGTTCGGGACGCACGTCACGACCGTTTTCACGCAGCGTGAGCACGAAGTCGAGGGCCCATGTCGTGGCCATGAGGCTCGGGGAGCCCCAGGGCCATGCCGAGAGGCCGTTCCAGCCGAGCTGGCCCTCGATCGTGTCGAGCGCCTTCTGGATGCGGGCGGTCGCATCCCTGCGAAGCGCATCGGCGTCGCCCGCGGGAAGCTTCGCGGCGGGGGCGCCGACGAGCTGCGCCCAGGGCATGGCGGCCGAGAGGGCCGCGTCCGAACTCAGCCAGAAGGCTTCGGGAAGACTGCGAACGAGGCCGTGCGCAAGGGGCAGCGGCGTCGTCGAGACCGTGAGGGAGGTTTCGTTTTCCAAGGGAAGCAGGCGGGCTTTGACGGTCACGTCGGCCGTCTTCACGTCGGCGAGCGGTCCCCAGAGGACGTCATGGGTCCTGAGGGCTGCGGGCCTGATCGAGAAGGACGTCGTGCGCGTGACGGCGGATCCCTTTTCGGGCGTGGCCGTCACGGTGATGGATGCGGCGCCCGGCACTGCGCCTGCGGCAATGTCAAAGCGTGCGGTGGCTTCGCCCGGCGCCTCAAGGACGAGAGGCGCGGAGAGCACGCCTGCGCTCAGTCCCTCGGGCAGGCCTAGCGCCACGGAACCCTTCCAGGGCGCCTCGCCGTTGAGGGAGACGACGCCCGTGAAGACGTCGCCAGGTGCGGCGAACCCCGGCAGGATCGGCGTCAGGATGAAGGGCGCGCGCACGGCCGTGTCGATCGAGGCGCCGCCCACGCGACCCTCGGAGGCGCCCACGGCCATGAGACGCACGCCGCCGTTGAATTCGGATGGGAGCGACACCGTGACGGTGCGGCCCTTTTCATCCGTCTCAAGGCTTCCCGCCCACCAGACGGCCGCGCGATCCATCGTGCGCCTGAAGGGATTGGCCATCGCGTCGGCCGAAATGGCCCTCGAGCCGAAGCCGCCGCCGAAGGGCGCCTCGCCCGGAAGCTTCATGCCTTCGGGCATCAGGCCTTCGAGCGTCTGGCGCGTGTCGACCTGAAGTCCTCGGTCTTCGAGAAGCGCATGAACGGGAGACGGCGTCCTGTAGCCCGTGAGCGACAGAATGCCCGTGTCGACCGCCCAGAGGAAGACGCGCCCCGGCGCATCTGACTTCACCGTGACCTTCAGCTCGCGCGTGTCGGGCACCACGGCGGGCGCCTCAAGCTTCACGCCGAGCGTGCGGGGCTTCATGTTGAGCGTCACGGGCGCGGTCGCCCTGGCATAGGCCTTGAGGAAGCGCGCGGCATCCTTCGAGGAGCGCACGAGCGAGGCGCTCAGGAAGGCGCGCCCGCTGTAGCCTTCGGGCACCTCCATCTGCGCGGCGTTCGTGCCTGCGCTGACCTTCACCCACTTGGAGACGAGCACTCGATCCGCTTCAAGCGTCACGAGCGCCAGACCCTCGAAGGGCGACACGATGTCGAGACGGGCGAATTCGCCCGCTTCATAAGTCGACTTGTCTGAAACGAGCTTTGCCGTGGCGGCGGGCAGGTCGCCCGAAAGGGCGGGGCGCAGGTCTTCGCCTGCGACGTGATAGGGCAGGCGCGCGAGCACGCGGCCCTGTTCGTCCTTGACGACGAGGGAGAAGTCGCCTGGCGCCGAGGTGTTGAGCGAGGCCGTCGTGCGGCCGTTGGCGTCGGTCGTGACGGCGGATTCCCTCACGGGGCGCTCGACGCTGCGCTCGTCGTAGCGCAGGCGTCCCGTGCTGTCGGAGGCGAGCTCCGTGACGGACTGGCGTGCCATGACGGCGAGGGTGAGCGGCCTGTCGGCGCAGGGCTTGAGGAAGCGGTCGACGAGCAGGAATTCGAACGTGCGCTCCTCGTCCCTCGTGATCCAGCTGAAGGCCTCGGGTGCGGGCATGTCGATGCCGCCCTTTTTCACGGTGGATTCCGCGTGCCTGCGCCAGCCGAGCATGGTGTCGGCGGGCGAGATCAAAAAGTCGACGTTTTCCGTGGCGGCCCTGATGCCGCCGTTTTCGAAGCCCTCGAGCAGCAGACGGCCCTTGAGCGTGCCCGCAGTGGAGGAGAGCGGCAGCGTGAGGGATGCGCGGCCTGCGGCGTCCGTCTCGACGGACTTCACCTTCACCTCGTCGAGCGTGCCCTCGAAGGGCGCGGGGTCGACGAAGGTCCAGCCGGGGAGCTCGGGGAACGAGATGTCGCGGGCGGGCGAGAGAACGAGGCGTGCGCGCATGGCCTTCTTCGCAGCGGGGGCGCCGTAGGACATGGCGAGCGTGGCGTCGATGCCGAGGTCTCCGGGCTTCATCCAGCCGGGCGCCCCTTGGACCATGCGGGCCGTAAGGCGCATCGCCTCGGGCGTGAAGTCGCCGATCGCCGCATGGTGGGTGGAGAGCACGACGTCGCCCGCGAGCAGGTCGATGCGGATTTCGCCCGGCACGGCGTCCGTCGGAATGCTCCAGTCGGCCGATGCGGTGCCTTCGGGCGTAAGTGCGGGGGCGGTCTCGAGCATCGTGCGGCCCGTGGCGTCGGTGATGCGCAGCGTCACGGGCATGCCTGCGGGGAGCCTGTGCCAGTCCGCGGTCTTCACGATCATGCCTGCGTGCACGGTTTCGCCGGGACGGTAGATGCCGCGCTCCGAGAAGACGAGGCCCGTGAGGCCGTCCTCGGAGACGAGGCGCCCTGCGGTGCTGAAGTCGTGGTCATGGTCGACGTTGGAGGCGTCGGAGAGCGAGAGCCAAGCGAGGTCGCCCGTTGCTTCGTTCGTGACGACGACGGCGGCGGGCGCCTTTTCGCGTTCGAGTCCGCGCGTCGTTGCAAAGCGTGCGGCGCCGGTTTCGTCCGTCGTGACGGTTTCGAGAGGGACGCCGTTGGCACCGAGCAGCACGGCGCGAAGGCCGGCGGCGGGAACGCCCCTGACGAGGTCGGCCGCATGGACGACGTGGCTGCCGTCGCGGGAGGTCTTGGCGATGAGGGCCGTGTCGGTGACGAGCACGCGTTTGGCGGCGATGGCCGCAACGCCCCAACCGTCCTTCGTCTTCTTCTCGCCCGTGAGCGTGATCTGGAAGAGCCCTGCGCGTCCGCCGGGAAGCTTCGCCTCGTCGAGCGGGAGCGACGCAAAGCGCCTTCCCGCCGCAACGGGAATGACGCCGTCGGCAGCCTCGGAGAGGGCCTCGGCATTCGTGACGGTCTCGTGTGCGCGCCAGTTCTGGGCCGTGAGCGCAAGGTAGGGATCCCTGATGCGCTCGATGCGCCAGCGGATGCGGTCGACGCCGTCGGCCATGAGCGTGAGGGTTCTCGAGCCCGAGAGCGTCATCATGCTGCCGGGCTGCAGGAATCCGACTGCGGCGCCGGGGTCGGCCGCCGCAAGGACGGTCGTCCAGCCGTCGGAGAGCACGGCGCCCTTTTCGGGACCGAAGCCCGCGGGAAGCGCCAGATGGAGGAAGTCGCCGGGCCGGGCCTTGAGAAGAAGGCGGATGCTGTCGGACGGGGTGTCGGGGTCCTGCGCGATCGAGACGGGGACGGGCGTGCCGCGCGCGAGTACGTCGGGCGTGACGGCGGGTGCTCTGCGCCAGTCGGTGGGCGAGACGGCCTCCTCGTTCATGCGTGCGGGCAGAGCCGTGACGCGCATCGCCGCGACGATGTCCGAGGGCTTCGTGAGGAGCGAGGGCCTGAGCACGAGCTCGTAGACCTGCTCGAGCGTTTCGGTGCGCGTCGGACTGAGCGAGGCCTCGCCCATCTTGTAGAGGCTGTCGGCGGCAGGAATCGTGTAGCTCACGAACGCCTGCCGGAATCCCGGCTGCACGACGGGATGGCGGCCGTCAGCTGCCGTCCACTTGCCCGCGGCCTTCGGGAAGGTGATGCGGACGTTGGTCGCGTTGCCGAGCGTGCGCACGGGGAGCTTCATGTAGAAGCCCGTGCGGAAATGGTTCCAGATGAAGACGGGCTTGCCGAACGTGAGTCCGCTTCTTGAGGGGACGTCGACCTTGACCGAGGCCTCGAAGGCCTTCGTGTCGGCGATGGTCGTCGAGAACAGGGCGTCGACCGTAAGGGCGCGCTCGCCCGAGACGGCGGGGTCCATCCAGAAGGTCGCGAACCCCGACGTCATCGTGAGGGGCGGCGTCGTGAAGTCGATCACGGGCGTGTTGAGCGTCGTTGCGGAGGGCAGGCGCAGGCCCGAGAGGTCGACCTTGAAGGTTGTGCGCTCGGGCCAGGGCTCCTCGGGCGTGAAGGCGAGTGCGCCCCGGGCCTCCCAGCGCCAGACGCCTTCGACGGCGGGCGAGAGCGAGACGCCCGTGACGCGCGAGGAGACGAGGCCGAAGAGCCTGCTGCACTTCGAGGCGGCCTCATTGCCGTATTTGGCCCTGCAGGGCGTCATGTCGGGGGAGAGCTTCACGACGAGCGGCGAGCGACTGTGCTCGGGCAACGAAACCTCGGCCTTGAGCCAGGCGGGCGGCACCGTGGCCGAAAGGGCGGCCGCAGCTTCAAGGGACGCCAGAGTGAGAATGGAAAAGGTGAACGTCGGGACGGTTCGCATGTGGTCTCCTCCGAAAATGGTCCGGCATGTCATCCTCCCACTATAGTCCTCGCTTTCGCAGGGAACCATGAGCGTAACTACCTGACACAGAGGCGCTTGCGGATTCGGCGTGATTTGGGATCACGCATCCGTTGTGAGGAGGCCGGCCTCAGCGGAGCATGCGCGCGTGTGCGGCCTCGCCTCTCAGGTCGCCTTCGGAGCGTACGGGCCTGCCCGAGAGCATCTGGGCGGGCACGACGCAGAGCTCCGCGTAGTCGGAGGCGCTGATGCCGCTGCGTTCGGCATAGGGCTTCACGAAGGAGACGGCGGCGCCGATGCGTTCGGCGAGCAGCGTCGCGAGCGTTTTCCCGGGCCTCAGGAAGTAGACGGCGTTGTTCGTGCGCAGGACGGGCGCGCAGGCGACGCCTTCGGAGGCGGAGAGCACCATGGCGCCGATGACGGTCTGCAGAAGGTCCTTGGGGCGCAGGCTGCCGGGGATGTCGTGAGGGTCGTCCATGCGGCCGCCTCGGGACTTGTACTCGACGGCGAGCACGCCGCCAGCCCTGAGGGCGATGACGGCGTCGGGCTGTGCGTAGAGGCCTCCCGCCTGAAAGGTGCGGCGGTCGGATTCGCGGCAGAGGAGCTCGCCCTCGTCTGCGGGCAGGAAGGGCACGAGGCGCAGGACGGGGTCGTCGAGCCTGTTGACCGCTTCGGCGGGGAAGAACACCGCCTCGACGCCGATGCCGAGCATGTCGGCGTGTCCCGTGGAAAGGCCCTGCCTCACTATGAAGGGAAGCGTCTTGAGAAACTCCCACTCGGGCATGGGCGGCACGACGGGCACGGCGGGGACGGGCGCGGGTTCGGGTTCGCGCCTGAAGGCGGGCTCGGGCCTCGGTGCGGGATCGGGGTCGGGCTTCGGTTCAGGGGCGAGCACCGCAACGTCGGGCTCGCGTCTGGGTTCGGGAGCGGCCTCCCTGCGGGCGGCCGCGTTCGGGACGTTCACGCGCTCGGTGTAGGACGTGTGCCTGATCTCCTCGATGTCCTCGGCGTCGTTCTCGTCTGACTCGAGCATTTCGAGTGCGAGGCGGTCAGCCTCGAGCGGGTCGGGGCGCGAGAGCTTCGGAGCGGCCCTCGTCACGGGGCCGTCGCCTTCGGGAAGGCCGGCGGCGATCTTCGAGAGGCCGATGTTGCGCCTTGCCTGCCTGCGTCTGGCGGCGAGCCACATCGCAAGGGCGACGAGAAGCACGAGCAGGAACCCCGCGGCCGTCATGATGCGGTCGGGGGAGAACTGCTGAAGACCTGCGAGGATCGCGTTCACGTTCATCGTCCTCGTCCCTTTTTCTGAGCTGGTCTGAAGTTCCTGCCTGCGGCGGGGCGGCCTGCGTCCCTGCCGCCCTTGCGGCGGGCGTCGGACGGCGCATAGCGCGGTGCCGTGCCGCGGGGCGCGGCGAGGAGCGCGAAGACGGTGGGAAGCTTGGGCAGCGCACGTTCCTCGGGCATGAGCGCGGCCCAGGCGCGGACCGTCATCGTGCGGATGGATTCATGCTCGCCCGTCACGTCTGTCGCGACGGTGACGCGGGTGTCGGGGGCGAGCGTGGAGACGAGGCTCTCGAGCATCGCGCCGTTTCGGTACGGCGTCTCGATGAAGAGCTGGGTCTCGGAGCGGCGGCTCTGGGTCTCGAGGTCCTTGAGGGCCGCAGCGCGCTCGTCCGCATGCACGGGCAGGTAGCCGAGGAAGCGGAAGCGCTGGCCGTCGAGTCCACTCGCCATGAGCGTCATGAGAATCGACGAGGGGCCGACCCACGGCACGACGCGCAGGCCAAGCTCCTGGGCCCTTGCAACGATCTGTGCGCCCGGATCCGCAATGCCGGGACAGCCCGACTCGCTGACGATCGCGGCATCCTCGCCCGCGAGGACGGGCTCGAGCCAGCGGTCGATCAGGGCGGGGTCGGGATCATGCCCGATCTCCTCGATCCTGAGCTCCGAGATGGGGCCGGGATGGCCGAGCAGCTTCAGGTAGGCGCGCGCATTCTTGGCCGCCTCGACGAAAAAGAGGCGGATGTCTGCGGCGCGGGTGCGCACGGCGGGCGGAATGGCGGCTTCCAGCGTGCCGTCGGCGATGAGGTTGGGAAGGCAGTAGATCGTGCCGGCCATGGGAGGTGCTCCTCAATCAGGCGTCGAGGCCGGGGAGGACTTCAACGCCCGCGCGGGTGAGAAGCGTGGTAAGCGCCATGAGCGGCAGGCCGATCAGGGAGGTCGGGTCGTCCGACTTCACGCTTTCCATGAGCGCGATGCCGAGGCGCTCGATCTTGGCGGCGCCGGCGCAGTCGAAGGGCTTCTCGCGCTCGACGTAGGCCTCGATGGCCTCGTCGGAGAGCGTGCGCATGCGGATCGTCGTCTGGGACTTGACGCGCTCGGCGCGGCCTTCGGCGTCAATGACGCACAGGGCCGTCGTGAACACGACGTCGTGGCCCTGCATGCTCTTGAGCTGGCGGACGGCGTTCTCGTGCGTGTGCGGCTTGCCGAGCTTGACGCCGTTGAGGTCGGCCACCTGATCGGAGCCGATGACGACGGCGCCGGGGTGCTTGTCCCAGATTGCGCGGGCCTTCATTTCGGAAAGGCGCATCGCGGTGTCCTGCGGCGTTTCGCCGGGCAGGGAGGATTCGTCAATGTCGGGGCTTTCGCACGTGTAGGCGATGCCAAGACGGTCGAGGAGCTCGCGGCGGTAGCGGGAGCTCGAGGCGAGGATGAGTGCTTTTGTCATAATGCAGGAATTGTAGCGGGAAGTCCCAAGGCGGGCGAGCGAAATTCCCGCCGCCTGCGCGTGAACAATGTATCCTTTCAGGGCGCCCGTTCCGGGCCTGAAAGTTTTACTGAGGATGACCATGTCTCTTACGCTCGATGTTTTCGAAATCGCCCGCACCCGCCAGACCGTGGAGGGCACGCTTGAGCTTGACGAAATGCCTGAGCTCGCGCACTTCATTCAGGCGCTCGAGGGCTCCCTGAAGTTCAGCGTGACGGGACTCGGCATCGTTGAGCGACTTCCCGCCGCAAGTCTCTCGTTCGAGGGCACGGTCGTCATGCAGTGCGCGCGCTGCAACGAGCCCGTGAGCGTTCCCGTCAGCCGCGAACTCGTCTTCCGCTTCACGAAGACCGAGGCAGAGGCCAATGCGCTCCCGCTCGATGAAGAGGGTGATGATGAGGAGGTTATCGTCGGCAGCCGCAGTCTCTCCGTCGCCGACTGGGTTCAGGAGGAGGCGATCCTGTCGCTTCCCGCCATGCCGCTTCACGACGACTGCGAGATGGACTATGAAAACACGAGCGACGAGGTGGTCGAGGCTGAAAAGCCCAATCCCTTCGCCGCTCTCGCCGCGCTCAAGCACTGAGCCCGAACACCACGCCTTGTGAAGACGCTCGCCCGGCATTTGATTCGGAGCGGGTTTTTCCTTGTCTTTTCGGGCTTAGGCTGAGCGGCGTCGGACGCGGTCGCAAGCGAGGCCATGAGCATGGAATGCACAGACCGGCCGAAATCTCCAGCAGGCCCCGTCGTCGGTTCTGGTCCTGAATAAAAATCGCCCGGCTCACACAAGCCGGGCGACGGATGCGTCTGATGACGTTGGCGATGACGACGGCTTTGGAGACGTCAGGCGGTGGCGGCTTCCATCTTTTCCGTGGCCTCGACCGCGAGCTTGGAGGCGGCGGGCAGGATGGACATGCACATGGCGATGATCGGATCGACGATGAATCCGGGGAACGCCTGCTTGAAGAATTCCTCGATTTCCTCAGGCGTGCGGGCGAAGATGCCGCTCATCAGGTAGCCCAGCGTGAGGAAAGACGCCGTGAAAAGAGCGCGGCTCTCTTCGTCCATCCTGGAAAGTGTCTCGCTGAGAAGCTTCGCGTAGTGTTCGCCTGCAGTGGGGCCATCGTAATCGCCTTCGATGACGGGGGCGAAGTGCTTCTTGAGAAGGGAGCCGTCGTCCTTCTCGGGTGTGTGATGCACGAGGAATTCCGAAAGCGTGGCAAGGCTGGGAAGGAAGGTTTCGGTAGTGGCGTCTGCCAGATGGAGCTTCTTGAAGTGTTCCTTTGCGGCGGCCTCGTCCTTCAGGAAATGATTGACGGCGGTGAGTGCGCATGAGAGCGGAAGACAGATGTCCTGATTCGCTTCGGCACTTTCGCATGCCTCGTCGAAGCTCCTGCACATCTGCATCACGGGGTCGTCGGATTCGACGAGTTCCACGCCGGCGACGATGCCGGCCAGATGGAGGGCGAGTCCCCGGTCGGAGGCCGCAAGATCGTCAGACTCCGCGAGACGGGAGCTCGCGCGGGAGTCGATGTCTTCGGGACGACAGTCGAGCATGGCGGCCAGGGCGGAGACGAGAAGGGCAAGAGCGACTCTGGCGGGATGGTCGGCCTTCTGGCTCACGGCGCGCTGAAGGTTCCAGAACTGCTCGAAAACGGCATCGAGCTCTCGGTCGAAGGGCGAGAAGCGGCGGGAGACTGCGGCGAGCACGTCGCTTGCCGTGCGGGACTCGTTGAACTGCCTGAGCACGGCCGGAATGAAAAGCGGCTGAATGCCGGAACTCTCAAGGTTTTTCTCGAGAACCTTCGGGTCGTCGTTCGAGAGGTCTCGAAGCACCGAGACGATCCTGTTGTGGCACCACGCAAAGCAGGCGCGGGAACTCGACGAAAGGCGCTGCAGGCTCTTGTTGAGCTCGGCGACGCTAGCGGCCTCGGTCGGAAGTTCGATGAGGCTGCCCCGGAAGTCGGCGTTCATGCCGAGTTCGCCGAACATGATCTCGAGAACCCCCTGAAGGTCCCAGTAGGCGCCCATGAGACCCGTGAGGTCGCTGTTGTCGTAGAGATAGGGCTCGATGGGATCCTCATCGTCGTCGGGATCCGCGCCGGTGACGATGGACGAGGAGGAAATCGCGCCCCAGATGACGTCGAGCGAGACGACGAGCGGATTGCTGTCGTCTCCGAGCGTTCCCGCGAGCTCGCGAATCATGTCTGCGAGGGTTCCGCTCTCGGCGGCCGCGTCACGGTCGAAGGCTTCCGCATCGTCGGCAAGGTCTCCGATGGCCTTGACGGCAGTCTCCAGAACGTTGTTGTCTTCAGCCGTCAGGCCGAGTGCGGCGACGATGGCGGCGGATCCGCAGTGGATGTGCGCATAGAAGGGGCGCAGCGATTCGGGAAGCGCCTTGTAGGCGGTCAGAACGGCGGAAGTCGTGAACTCGGAGGGCGATTCGGTTTGAGGTACCTGCATGGGGAATCCTTCGATTGAAAAAACTGCCAGACTGAAAGTATGCGACAAATCGCCGGCATTCGCGTGCTTGGCAGGGTAATGCCTGAGATTGCGCGGGTTGGGCACTGCTTGTTTTTGGGATCAGCGCCGCCAGTTTTTGTACGGATTCCTTGCGAGCATCGAGTTGTAGTAGCGCGGATCGCCCGTCACCTCCTCGCCGATCCACTCGGGCTTCTCGAAGGAAGCATCCACGGATGGCAGCTCGATCTCGGCCATGACGAGGCCCTCGTTGTCGCCGAAGAATTCGTCCACCTCCCAGACGAAGCCCGCAAACGGAATCTTCGTGCGGGTTTTGTCGATGACGGGCTTTTCGGCGAGTTCGTCGAGCATGGTCCGGGCCTCGTTGTACGGGATCTCGTACTCGTACTCGGGATGCGCGATGCCGCTTCCGCGTCCCTTGATCGTGAGAAAGCCCTTGTCGCCCACGGTTCGCACGCGCACCGTGCGGTTCCTGTCGCTGCAGAGGTAGCCCTGAGCGTAGCGCACGGCGCAGCCGAGCTTCCGCCAGCCGTCCGACTTCACGAGAAACTTGCGTTCGATTTCAATGCCCATGATTCTGGTCCCTCCATTCCATTCAGTGCGCTTCGAGCGCCGCGAGCACGGTCTGCACGAGTGCGAGGCGATTTTCGGGCGTTGCGCCGCCCGAGTCGATCCTCAGCTTGTCGGGCCCGAGCATGCGGGCGTCCTTCCTCGACTGCAGGAAGCGGATGAGTGCCATCGGCTCGACGGCGGGCCTTGCCGTGAATGTGATGACGGTCGCCGTGTCGGCGCAGTCGATCTTGCGCACGCCGAGCGCTTCGCAGCGAAGGCGCAGCCTGTGGATCTGAGTGAGTCTCTGCGCGGCCTCGGGAAGCTTGCCGTAGCGGTCGGCGAGCGATTCGGTCGTGCGGATGATGTCCTCGACACTCGTCGCGGACGAGAGCTCCTTGTAGAAGCCGAGGCGCTGCGAGACGTCCGAGACGTAGCTGCTCGGCAGCAGTGCGGGCGCATGGAGCGAGATTTCCGTGGTCGGCACGAGGGGCTCCGTGAAGTCGGGAAGTTCTCCGCGCTTGAGTGCCTTGACGGCATTGGCGAGCATGCGGCTGTAGAGGTCGAACCCGACCTCGGCGATCTCGCCCGACTGGTGTTCGCCTAGCACTTCGCCCGTGCCTCGGATCTCGAGGTCGTGCATGGCGAGGTAGAAGCCGCTGCCGAGTTCCTCAAGGGACTGGATGGCTTCGAGGCGCTGCTTCGCCTGCTTCGTCGTGGCGCCCGATGGCGGGGTGAGCAGGTAGGCGTAGGCCTGATGGTGGCTTCGGCCGACGCGGCCGCGCAACTGATGGAGCTGTGCGAGGCCGAGCTTGTCAGCCCGCTGCATGATGATCGTGTTGGCGGTCGGGACGTCGATGCCCGTCTCGATGATGGTCGTGCAGAGGAGCAGGTTGTAGCGCTGCTGGTAGAACTCGCGCATGATGTGTTCGAGCTCGCGCTCGCTCATCTGTCCGTGCGCGACGGCGATGCGCGCTTCGGGAATCAGTGCGGCGAGCTGCTCGCGGCGGTTCTCGATCGTCTCCACCTCGTTGTGCAGGAAGTAGACCTGGCCGCCGCGCTTGAGTTCGCGGATGACGGCCTCGCGGATGAGGCCCGGCTCCTCGGCGTGCACAAAGGTCTTGACCGCCAGACGGCGCTCGGGGGCTGTCGCGATGACGGAGAAGTCGCGGATGCCTTCGAGGCTCATCGAGAGCGTGCGCGGGATCGGCGTGGCTGTGAGCGTGAGGACGTCGACCTCGGCGCGCAGCTTCCTGAGCGTCTCCTTCTGGCGAACGCCGAAGCGGTGTTCCTCGTCGATGATGACGAGGCCCAGGCGCTTGAAGGACACCTTGTCGGTAAGAAGCTTGTGCGTGCCGATCACGATGTCGACCGTGCCGTCGGCGATGCCTTCGAGCGCCTTCGTCGTCTCCTTGCCCGTCCTGAAGCGGGAGAGCTCGGCGAGGCGCACGGGCCAGGGCGCGAATCGGTCGCGGAAGGTCTGGGCATGCTGCTCGGCGAGCAGGGTCGTCGGGCAGAGCACGGCCACCTGCCGGCCCGCCGAGACGGCGACGAAGGCCGCGCGCAGCGCGACTTCGGTCTTGCCGAAGCCCACGTCGCCGCAGACAAGGCGGTCCATCGTCTTGCCCGTCGTCATGTCGTTGAGGACGGCGCCGATGGCGGCCGCCTGGTCGGGCGTCTCGTCGAATGCAAAGCCCTCGCAGAAGGCCTCGTAGTCGCTGATGTCGATGGGGAAGACGACGCCCTTGCGGGTCTCGCGCAGCGCATAGAGGTGCAGGAGCTCGGCCGCCGTGTCGCGGACCTGCTCGGCCGCCTTCCTTCTCGCCTTTTCCCAGTCGCCGCGTCCGAGAGCGTGCAGCGGGGCGTTCTCGGGATCGGCGCCCGAGTAGCGCGAGATGAGGTGGAGGTTGGCGATCGGCACGAAGAGCTTGGCCTCGTTCTTGTAGTCGATGCGCAGAAGCTCGGCCTCTCCGTCGGGCGTGTCCATGTGCACGAGCCCCTGATAGCGGCCGATGCCGTGCTCTAGGTGCACGACGGCATCCCCGATCTTGAGTTCGGAGACGTCGCGCACGATCGTTTCGATGTTGGTCGACTGGCGGTTGCGGCGCAGACGCGAACGCCTCGGGCTGGCGGCATAGAGCTCGGTCTCGGTGAGGATCGCCGTACCGGGATTCTCAAGGAGGCTGCCCGCAAAGAGCGGCGCGGCCGCAAGGCCCACGGGCGCGTCGCCCGCGAGGAAGTCCGCCCAGTTTTCGTACTCCGTGAATTCGAGGCCCGACGCCCTGAAGAGCTCGCCCATCGTACCCATGCGGCCCACCGAGGTCGCAACTATGAGCGTGCGGCGGCCCCGCGTCTTCTCGGTCGTCGTGAAGGCGATGAGGTTCGAGACGGGGTTCTGGCTCTTGCGGTCGACCGCAACGCCCTTGAGGGCGAGCGCGTCTTCGGGGGCTCCCTCGCGCCTGAAGGTGAAGCGCGCGAACTTCGAGAGGCTCGTGAAGAACGCTTCGGGCGTGAGCCAGAGCTCCTCGGGCTTCATCGCGGGACGGTCCGCGTCCGTTTCGAGCATGCGCTGGCGCGAGAGCGTCTCCTTCATGAAGCCAGCAAGCGCGGTCTGCACGTCGCCCACGAGCACGACGCGCGTGCCCGCCGACAGATAGTCGGCCAGCGTGGCCGTCTGCTCGAAAAAGAGCGGCAGATAGTATTCGATGCCCGGCGGCAGGACCCCGTTGCCGATGTCGCGGTAGACGAGGCTTTTGCCCGGATCTCCTGCAAAGCGCGTGCGCCAGCGCTGCCTGAAGCCCGTGACGGCCTCGGGCGTCACGGGGAACTCGTGGCCCGGAAGCAGCCTGATCTCGTTGACGGCCTCCATGGAGCGCTGCGTCTCGACGTCGAACCAGCGGATCGACTCGATCTCGTCGTCGAAGAGGTCGAGGCGGAAGGGCCTGTCGGAGCCCATCGGGAAGACGTCGATGATGCTGCCGCGAACGGCGAATTCACCCGCCGCGAGCACCTGCTTGACGCCTGCGTAGCCTGCGGCGGCGAGGTTCGAGCGAAGGCCCTCGACCGAGAGCGTGTCGCCGGGACGGAAGAAGAAGGTGTTCGCGCCCACGTAGGCGACGGGCGCCATGCGCTGGGCGGCCGTGACGGCGGAGGCGATCACGACGTCGAGGCCCTTCGTGCCCGAGGTCATGCGGTAGAGGGTCTCAAGGCGCTCGGAGACGATGTCCTCCTGCGGGGAGAGCACGTCGTAGGGGAGCGTCTCCCAGTCGGGGAGGCTTCTGACGCCGAGTTCGGGACTGAACCAGGGGATCTCCTGCCCGAGCCTCACGGCGTCGAGCGGATCTGCGCAGATGACGAGGAGCCTTTCATGCCTTGCGCGGCACTTCTCGGCCATCTGCGAGAGCGCGAGTGCGTCGGGTGCCGCCGTGCCGATGGGCAGCGCGTACCTGTCGCCGGGCCCGAAACGGAAGATGTCTTCGGAAATCAGGTCTGGGATTGCGCTATTGGACATGTGTGGGCTCCGTTTTGTGTCTTGAGTCGGAAGTGACGATAGCACAAACCGGAGGACTCTCAGAGGGCGGTCGACAGGCGAGGGGCGACACCTTCGGCCGATATGCCGTAGGATTAGGTGAAGGCCGCCCGATCTGCGAGCGGCCGATGGAGGCCCGACCATGCTGAGAGCTCATCGATGCAGACGTTATGCGGCGCGCTTGAAGGAACTCATCCGCTGCACGCCCGTGGATCCGCTTCTTCTCACCGAGGGAGAGGTGACGGACCTTGCGTGCCTTCACGCCGACAGCACGCGCCCGACGGCCGGCGAATGCCTCCTTCATGACGACAGGTCTCCCGTCCTCCTTCTCTCCTCCCTTCATCCCGCTCCCGAGACTCTATGGGACGAGGACCTCGCGCTTCTCACGCTTCTTCTCGAGCATTTCGGCCTTCGTCCGAGCATGGAGACGGGGCTTGCGCTCTATACCGCAGTCCTCTGCCGAAGCGCGGGCTTCACCGACTGCCCCGAATTCGAGGGCTTCGAGCGCCCCGCACTGCCCGAGGGCGCCGACCTCGGCACGCTGCTTGTCGATTTTCTATATCCCGAAAGCAAAAATCCCGGCGTCTGGAAGACGCCGGGATTCGGAGTGCAGGATGCGGCGGAGTTCGCCGCGGGCTAGACCTTAGAAGCGGTACTGACCCTGGATGCCGATGATGTAGGCATCAAGCTTGCGGAACTTGCCGATTTCCTCATGGTTGGAGTTGTAGAGGCTGCGTTCATGCACGCCGTGCAGGTGAGCGAAGCCCACGTCCGTCTGGAAGTCCTTCGTCCAGTGGAAGGAGGAGCCGATGGCGAACCACCAGCGGTCGGCGTCGGGAATCGTGCCGGTACGCGTGTACTTGTCGTCGATCGTGGACGTTTCGTAGGCGATGCCGCCGCGCAGCGTCCAGAAGCTGTTGATGCGGGCGTCGTAGCCGACGGAGTAGAGGTACGTGTCCTTCCAGTTCTTCTTGGACTCAAAGTCCTGGTGCTGGGTTTCAATCGTCAGGGATTTGAAGCTCGACCAGTCGGCCCAGCGCATGGTGCCGTAGAGGCTCAGCCAGTCGTTGACGTCCCAAGCGGCGGAGAGCATGGCCCAGGCGGGGGCGTCCATGGAGACCTGAGCGTTCATGGAAGTCGGCAGGGCGACGATATTTCCTCCGTCAGGGACCTTGATGTGGTTGTCGGTATTGAGCGTGCCGTTGACCGTGTGCCCGACGGCGGAGCGGTAGGAGGCACCGATGCGGACGCTTTCAACAGGCGTCCACATCAAGCCGACGTTCCAACCCCAGGCGTCGCCGGAGACCTTCGTGTAGGCCATGCCCGGAGTGCCCTTGCCAAGCAGGGGATGATGGGTCCAATTGAAGCCGAGGTCGGCCTTCACGTACTGGTAGGAAATGCCGGCACCGAGCGAGACCTTGTCGGAGAGCTTCCAGGCAAAGGACGGGTTGAAGTCATAGACCGCGATCTTGGCTTCCGTGCCTTCGCCGGACTGCTCCCAGTCTTCACCGTATTCGGTGGAGAGGCCGAACGGCACCGTGAAGCCGAAGCCGATCCAGGTCACGTCATTGATCTGGTGCGAAATGAAGAGGTTCGGGACGGCTTCGGCGTGCTTGCGGCCGTTTTCGTCATGGATGGAGTCGCCTTTCTTGCTGTTGTAGTCGAGGTTGAGGCCGACGCCGACGAAGCCGAACTGAGCCTGCGTGCCCGTGTGAAGCGTCATCGTGGCGGGGTTGTAGTAGAGGCCCGAGACGTCGGTGCCGTCGACACCCATGCCGGCGTAGGCGCGGCCGAGACCGAGAGCGGACTGCTCCGTAAGCTGGAAGCCGCCGGCAACGGCGGCGGAGGAGAAGGTGGCGGCCACGGCGGCGGCAGCGGCGGCGCGGATGAAATTCTGATGCAAGATCTGCTCCTGGTATGGATTGGAGTGCGCGACACATGTCGCTTTTCGGGCTTTTTATGCGTGTTTTCCCGAACGAGGTGTGCACCCTAACACATTGCAACAGAGTTTTAGAAGCGGGCTAATCCGTCAGCATGATGAGTCCCCTGAAAGACGAAAAGCACCGTCAAGCCCTCTGGGAGAGGGTTTTCGGTGCTTTTTTAATCCTGAAGGACTACCTTAGAACAGGTACTGCATCTGGGCGGAGAAGATGTAGGAGTCGAGCGACTTGAATTCGCCGATCTTCTTGCCGCCGACCTTGTCGTAGAGGTCGGTGTCGCCGACGCCCTTGATGTAGGTGGCGCCGAAGTCGAACGTCAGGTTGTCCGTGTACTTGTAGGAGGCGCCACCCGAGAACCAGACGCGGTCGGTGTCGGGAATGACGGCCATGCGGTACTGGTTTTCAACAGGCCCCTGGTCGTAGGCCACGCCGCCGCGGACAGTCCACTGGCCGTTGAGCTTGTAGTCGGCACCGACGGAGAAGAACCACGTGTCGTCCCAGTTGTTTTCGACGACGGTGGTGCCGAGCTTGGTGCCGGCAAGGTCAAGGTTCTGGACGTTGAGAGAGCGGAAGTTGGACCACTTGGACCAGCGGGCCGTACCGGAGAGGCGCAGGGCGTCAGTGGCCTCCCACGTGGCGGAGAGCGTGACCGTGTCGGGCGTCTTGATGCGGACTTCCATGTCGCTTCGCAGATTGCTCACGCCGGGGGCATAGGGAACATTGCTGAGGGTCGTATGGCCGTCGGCGTTGTGAGCGATGTGCGAGCGGTAGGCGAGACCGAGGCGGACGGTCTCGACAGGTTGGAACATCACGCCCACGTTCCAACCCCAGGCCCAGCTGTCGCCCTTGACGTTGGAGTTGATTGTATGGCCGTTTTCGCTAACGATCCTGCCGGAGCCAAGCTCGGCCTTGGCGTACTGGAGCGAGACGCCGCCGCCGACGCTGAGTTTTTCATTGACCTTCCAGGCCAGGTTCGGGTTGATGTCGAAGGTGAGGATCATGGACTCGGTGCCGCGCTCCCTGCCTTCCCAGCCCTCGCCGAATTCCGTGCCCATGCCGTAGGGGACGGTGAGGCCAAGGCCGGCCCAGAGGCTGTCGTTGATCTGGTGCGTGATGAAGCCGGCGGGAATGATCTGGCCCTTGAGACGGCCGTTTTCGCTCTGGCCGGAGTCGCCTTCGTAGTCAAGATTGACCGCAACCCAGGTGCCCGTCGCCTGCATGCGCGTGCCGGAGAGAAGCGTCATGCCGGCGGGATTGTAGTGAACGGCGGAAAGGTCGTCACCCACGACGCCGGCGCCGGCCATGGCACGGCCCATCTGGATGGCGGACTGCTCGGAGAGCTGGAAGCCAGCGGCGTAGGTCTGGGTGGCAAAGGCGCCGGCAACCATCATCGCAGCGGCGGCAATCTTGAAAGTCGGGTTCTTCAACGGAAAACTCCTGTCAATTGAAAGTCTGAGCGAGGCGTCCCGCGACGGGCGCCGTCGAAAAAATGAATTGAGGGAATTTTGAAGAATCAAAGGACCGAAAACGAATCATCTTTCAAAGGGTTAACCCCAAGTGATGGACGGCTTAATCCGCGCGGATGATGTTCGCTGAAGTGAATGAAATCGTGTAAATCCCTGTGTTCCAATTGAATGGAAGGGGAAAGCGTCTCGATGAGCCTTCCCCGAAGGGGTGGCATGGTAATCCGAAATACTTTGAAAATGGTCCGAAATGGGCCCGAAACGAGCCCGAAGATCCTCGGAAAATGGATGCAAAAATGGCCCGGCTTCAATGAAGACCGGGCCATTGGCCGAGGATTCGAGCGGGTGTCAGCCCTGAGGTTCGGGATCGTTGGGGGTGCCGTAGTCCATGGAGGCGGCCGAACCGATGATGCCGACGATGCGGTTGAAGAGCGACTGCAGCTCGAGGTGCAGGGCGGAGGTGTCGATGGCGCCCGACAGGCCGCGGGAGACGCGCTCCATGTGGCGCAACGTCAGCTCGTAGCTGTCGCGCAGGATCGCCTCGCGCTCGTTGTTGAGCGTGTTGCAGAGGGCGCGGCGCTTCTCGAGGTCCTTCTCGGCGAGAATCACGGCAAGCTGTTCGAGGCAGACGCCGACGCGGTGATGCAGGGCCTGAAGCTCCTTGAGGCCGTCGGGCGTGAACGAGCGGTTCTTGCGGCACTTCTCGTTCATGATGACCGTGATGATGCGGTCGATCGTGTTGAGGGCGACCTTGATGCTGCCGTTGGCGTTCTTGAGGTACTGCCACTCGATCGCCTCGGCCGTGGTGAGCTGGCCGCGCATGACGAGCCCGAGGTAGCGTGTCATCGTGCTCGTGCGCTGGTTGATGTAGTTGCCGCGGTCATGCAGGATGAGGATCTCGCCGTCGGCGGGATTGATGCGCAGCATGATTTCGATGTCGTGCCAGAAGTTGCGGACGTCGCCCGTTATGCGCTGCAGCTCCGTGCGCGCAACGTTGAGGGACATGCCGCTCGAGATCAGGTTTTCCTTCGCGAAGAGGTCTGCGGCCTCGCCGCCCGTCTTGGCATCAGCCTTCTTTTCCGGGATGATGCGGTCGGCAATCCTTGCGAAGGGCTTGATGATGAAGAGGCCCGTGCCCGAGATGATCAGGTTGAGCGTGACGTGGAAGTAGATGATGCTGTCGGGGATCGCGCCGAAGCCCTCGGCGATGAAGGGGCACGTTGCGAGCAGCAGGGCCGTGAACGAAAGCGTCACGGCGCGCCACATCGTGTTGGCGACGGGACCGCGGCGGCCGATGCGCGAGGCGGTCATCGTGGTCATGAGCGCGAGGATCGTGCTTTCGATGTCGGCGCCGAGCGCCACCCAGAGGCCCGTGGAGACGGGGATGACGCCTGCAGTGACGAGGCCTGAGGTGATGATCACGGCGGCAAGGCTCGAGAAGCAACCGAAGCCGAGGCACAGGCCGAGCAGTACGGCGAGGATCGGCGAATGAGAGATCTCGAGGAAGAGAGGCGCGAGCTCCGTGCTCGTGCGCAGCGGCATCGTGGCGGCCACGATGAGGCTGAGCGCAAGCATGATGATGCCCAGGCCGATCAGGATGCGGCCGAACTGGCCCTGACGCGTGTCCGCCTTGCGCATGAAGAAGAGGCAGGTGCCGATGAAAATCAAGAGCGGCGACAGGAACGAAAGGTCGAAGGTGAGCACGCGGGTCATCAGGGCCGAACCGAAGTCGGCGCCGAGAATCGTCGCGAAGGCCATGTTGGTGGTGAGAAAGCCTTCGGCCTGAATGCTCGCCACGATGAGCGTGGCGGCGGTGGAGCTCTGGAGAAGAGATGCGAGCGTGGTGCCCGACGCCATGGCGATGGCCCGGTTCTTGAGCCGGACGGAGAGGAAGTCCTTGAGGGCCACACCGAAGGTGCGGAGCATCCCGGTCTTGACCATGTAGGCTCCCCAGAGCAGGAGGGCGATGCCTCCGGCCATGTGGATGAGCGACTGCATAAAAGCCTGCCTCCGTGGAAAAATGTGTTGAAAATAGGCGGATGTCTTTCGATATTAGCGGAAGGTCCGTTCAAAGTGCTCTTCCTGCGGGAAAACGCTTTGTAGCTAAGCCTCGGTACAATGTGCCCATCAGGGCCTGCCGCGCCTGCGGAGGCCACGGGACAAGAAGGAGAAACGGATGAGTGAAGCCACGAAGGTGGTCGGGCTCGTGTGCGCGGCCGGCGTCGGCAGCCGCATGGGGCTCGGCTCTCCCAAGCAGTACATGAAGTTCGGCTCGGAGGCGATGCTCGTGCATACGGTGCGCGCCCTTCGAGCCGTCGAGCGCATGGGCGAGATCGTCGTGGTCGTGAGCCCGACGGATCCCTACATCGACGACGTGGCGCGCCACTTTCCTGAAAACGTCAGGGTGCTGCGCTGCGGCGGCAGGGAGCGTGCGGAGTCGGTCGTCAACGGCCTTCTCAACGCAGGGTTCGACAGGGACGCGTGGGTGCTCGTGCATGATGCGGCGAGACCCTGCCTGAAGCCGAGCGAGGCCGCCCGCCTCATCGACGAGGTGCTCGCCGACGGCGGTGTCTCGGGCGGCATCCTCGCCGTACCCGTCGCCGACACGATCAAGCGTGCGGACAAGAGCCGCATGATCCTCGAGACGGTGCCGCGCTCGGATCTGTGGCGCGCGGCCACCCCGCAGATGTTCCGCGTGCACGACCTCGTCGAGGCGCTTTCGGGCGACCTCGCGGGGATCACCGACGAGGCGAGCGCCATGGAGAGGCTCGGCCGTCCCGTCAGGATCGTGCCGGGACGCACTACCAACATCAAGGTGACCGAACCCGCCGACGGCGTGCTCGCGAGCCTCATCTTAGGAGACGGCGCCGTGGTGCCCTTCCGAGTAGGTCAGGGATACGACTCCCATCGATTGGTCGAAGGCCGTCCGCTCATTCTGGGCGGCGTGCAGATTCCGTTTGAACTCGGCCTTGACGGCCACTCGGACGCCGACGTGCTCCTGCACGCCGTGACCGACGCCGTGCTCGGCGCTGCCGCCCTCGGCGACATCGGACAGCACTTCCCGCCCTCGGATCCGAAGTGGAAGGGCGCGGACAGCCGCGTGCTCCTCAGGGCCGTCGTGGCGCTCGCAAGACAGAAGGGCTGGACCGTCGTCAACTGCGACGCGACGATCGTGGCCGAACGCCCGAAGATCGGCCCCCACATGCCCGCCATCAGGGCCTCGCTCGCCGAGACGCTTGGCGTCTCCGAAGAGGTGGTCAACGTCAAGGCGAAGACCAATGAGAGGATGGACGCCGTCGGACGCATGGAGGGCATGATGGCTCAGGCCGTCGTGCTGATGAGCAGGATGGCTTGAGTCGAATCTGAAGCCCGTTCCAACAGGGAAAGGGGCCGCTCGTGAGAGCGACCCCTTCGTGTTTCAGGTGCTTTCAGCTTGTTCCTGCATCACGCCTTCGGGTCTTCGTCGACGTGATCGGCGGGGGCTGCGGGCTGGTTCTTCTGGAATTCCTTGAGCATCTTCTTCTCAAGCTTCTCCTGTTCGCGGGCCCGCTTCTCCTCCTTGGCTTTGATGGCGGCGGGATCGGCGGCGGGGAAGCCTACGCGCACCAGAAGGCCGTGCGGATCCATGCTGTCGAGCTGCACGCTGCCGCTCGAGCGGCGGACGATGCGGTCGACGATGGCGAGGCCGAGGCCCGTGCCCGTCACGCCGCTTCGCGCGCTTTCGCCGCGCTCGAAGGGTCGCATGACGCGCTCGCGCTGGTCTTCAGGAAGGCCCGCGCCCTCGTCGCCGACGGTGAGCATGGCGTTCTTGCCGTTGTCGGTCAGGCCCGTCGTAATGTGGAGCCTGAGGATGCCGTCCTCGCTGCGGCCGTAGCGCATCGCGTTCGTGAAGAGGTTCTGCACGGCGCGGGAGAGCTCGAGCGGGTGAGCAACGATGAAGACGTTGGGCGCGATGTGGCTCGTGATCTTGACGGTCGAGTCGTTCGCAAGCCTGGCGTTGGACATGGCGTTCTGAACCGCCTCGCCCAGGTTGACGAGCTCCTGCTCCTCATGGCTGTGACGTGCGTAGGAGAGGAACTGGTTGACGATGTTCTCCATCTGCTCAAGGTCGCTCACCATGGCGGTGCGGGAGTCCTCGGGCAGGTCGGCGAGCTCGACCTCGAGGCGCAGGCGCGTGATCGGCGTGCGAAGGTCGTGGCTCACGCCCGCGAGAAGCAGCTCGCGGTCGGCCTCCATGCGGCGCAGGTCCTGCACCATGCGGTTGAAGCTCATGTTCACGGCCTGGATCTCGGCCGTGCCCGCATCCTCAGGAAGAGGATCGGGGACCTTGCCCTGACCGAGCTGCGCGGCCACCTGCGAGAGCTTGGCAAGCGGATCGATCACGTGCCGGGTGAGGAGCGTGGCGCCGAAGAGGCTGGCAAGACAGGCAGCGAGCGCCCACCAGAGCCAGGCGGTGCCGAGCGGCGGATTGAGGATGCCGCTGTCGGTCTGCATCCAGTAGGCGTCGCCGTCGATGTCGACCGAGACCCAGAGGCCCGAGACGCCGTTGACGCTCGAGGCGAGGATCGTGTCCTGGCCGAGCTGGTGCTTGACGAGCTGCTCGATGAGGCCGTTGAAGCCGTCGCCCGAGAGGACGACGACCTTGTCGGTCGCATCGCGCGGCGAGAGAAGAAGGCCTTCGCGGGCGGCAAGAAGCTTCAGCAGGTCGACGCGAAAGAGCGGGTCGGCCGTCACGAGCGCGTACTTCGTCAGGTTTGCGGTCGAGACGATGTGCTGCGCGACGCCCTGCGAGTAGGGAAGTTCGGAGAGCACGCGGAAGCTCTGCAGCCAGCCGACGACGCTGAAGAAGATGAGGCCGCACAGCAGAATGAAGGTGCGCCAGAAGAGGCTCGGGCGATGGTTGCTGCGTAGGGAAAGCATGAGTGTGTCCGGCAGGTGTGGGTTGAAACCGTTTGGTGAAAGTGTAGCGGTTCTGTACTGCGGAAAAAGCTCCCGCCGCTTGTGGCGGACGGGAGCTTTCAGAATTTCTCAGAACTGGCCTGATGCGGTCCCGGCGATCAGCTGTGGCCGTCGGGGATGAAGACGTAGCCGAGGCCCCAGACCGTCTGCAGGTAGCGCGGCTTGGAGGGATCGGGTTCGATCAGCTTGCGAAGGCGGGAAACCTGCACGTCGAGCGAGCGGTCGAAGGCCTCGTATTCGCGGCCGCGGGCCATTTCCATCAGCTTGTCGCGGGAGAGCGGCTGGCGCGGATGGCGGGCGAAGGCCTTGAGGACGGCGAACTCGCCGGTCGTGAGCGGCTGCACCTCGCCGTTCTTCTTGAGTACGCGGGTGCCGAGGTCAAGCTCGAACTCGCCGAAGCGGACCGTCTCGTTTTCCAGCGAGGGAGCGCCCGGGGCGTCGCCCGCCGGACGGCGGCGGAGCACCGCATGGATGCGGGCAAGCAGTTCGCGCGGGTTGAAGGGTTTGGCGATGTAGTCGTCGGCGCCGAGCTCAAGACCGACGATGCGGTCGACGTCCTCGCCGCGGGCGGTGAGCATGATGACGGGCGTCATGTCCTTGGCGGCGCGAAGGCGGCGCAGAATCTGAAGGCCGTCCTCACCCGGCATCATCAGGTCGAGAATGAGGGCGTCGAAGTGCTCGCGAACCCAGAGGCGGCTCATCGCGGCGCCGTTTTCGCTCACGAATACCTGGAAGCCGTTTTCGCCGAGATAGCGGCGCAGAAGGTCGCGAAGTCGGGGATCGTCGTCAACAACGAGAATTTTGGGATTGCGTTCCACGGTGGTTCTCCGGAATCAGCGTCCGTTGCAAATCGGAATTTCGGGCGGGATTGCCGCGAAAGCCGTGTCGGACAGTAAGCCGTGCCTTTTGGACACTCTTTTGCATGGCCCCATTGTCGCCTGTTACAAATGCCTCGTGGAAGGAAAACAAAATCGTGTTACAAAATCAGCCTCTTGTTAACAGGTCCTAAATCATGGTTTCTGCCTAGAAGAGCGGCGAACTGTATATTGACGGTGCGGGGTCGGGAGACGGTCGGGCCCGGTGGTTCGAACCCATCCCGCGAACATGGTTGGGGATAACCCTTGTGCGCCAAATGGCGGGCTGTCCCTGAACGACAACGGCGCAGGCGTTTTGAGGCGAAGGCCGGAAAATTCGTCTGCAGATTTCATGACGGGAAGCTAGCTTATGAGAAACAGCGCCATCATCGTGCTCTGCTGCCTCGGATGCAGTTCGGCGGCCGCCATGCCCGGGGGCGAGCCCGCTGCGGGTCTCGGGGACCACTGTCAGGAGGTCGAGGCGCCATGCATCCGCCAGTGGACCGAGATGTCCGCGAGCGAGCGTGCGCACCTGTGGCCCTATCTCGACGAGGTTTCCCGCGCCATGCACTGGCGCAGCATGAGCACCCGCGAGCGCAGCGACATGCGCAGGGAAATGTCCGCAGCCGACCGCGACAAGCTCAGAAAGCGCTTCTGCAGCGAGCAGGCGGGGGCCGTGATGTCGAAGGAGACGCGAAAGCTGCGTCGCGACGAACGTCAGCTCCTTCGTCAGCAGATCACGGAATTCCACGTTCAGCTCACGGGCAGCGGCGAAGGACGCGCGGCCTATGCGGCCGGCGCCTCGGCCCGATAGACGTTCGGACGGCAAGCCGTACGCAGGGGCGGCCGGAGATTCGATCACAGCAAGCCAAACAAGGCAAAACGGTCGTTCATCCGCAGGGGGGGACGGCCTTTTTCGTGCCTCCGAGGGGCGCCGGAGGCTCGATGGTATAATGATCGAATTCATTGTGGGACGCCGATTTCGTGCGTTCGGAGGCCTTTTCGAGGCCTGCAGAAAACAACTGGACGGTCATGCCTTCATTCATTCTTGCTCTTGATACGGCGCACCAGCGGTGCAGCGCGGCCCTTCTGAGCCGCGACGGCGAAGTTTCGGCCTGGAAGTCCGAGACGGTCGGCAACAAGCATGCCGAGCGCATCCTCGCCATGATCGACGAGCTCCTCGCCGAATGCGGCGCGGAAAAGAAGGACATCGCGCTCACGGCCTTCGGTGCAGGCCCCGGCAGCTTCACGGGCCTTCGCGTCGCCTGCGGCGTCGCTCAGGGCATCGCCTGGGCGCTCAGGACCGACGTGGCCGCCGTGTGCAATCTCGAGGCCGACGCGCTTGCGGCGGCCGAGGCCGCGCAGCTCGCGCCCGGCACGCGCCTTGCCGTCATGAACGACGCCCGCATGCAGGAGGCCTATTCCGCCCTTTATGAGGTGGTCGAGGGCCCGAGAGGCGTGCGCGAGGTGCTTGCGCCGCAACTCGTCAAGCCCGCCGATGCGCGCCGCTGGCTTGAGGAGGCGAAGGTCGATGCGCTCTGCGGCTCCGCCGCCGGCGTCTATGCCGAGGCGTTCAACCTCCCCGAAGGCTTCCCCGTTCACGAAATTCCCGAAGACATGGTGATGCGCATCGCGCGTCTCGGCCTCGCAGACGAGGCTGAGGGCCGTACGATGATCCCCGCGCTTGCCTCTCCGCTCTACGTGCGCGACCGTGTTGCGCTCACGATGCAGGAGCGTGCGAGGGGAGAGCGCCTGTGACGGACGGACTCCGCTTCAGGTCCGTGAGGCATGGCGACGAGGAGGTCCTCGCCGCCCTCGAGGCGATGGTGGAGCCGACCCCCTGGACGGTGGGCGACTTCGCCGACGTGCTCAGGAACGGCTGGTTCTGCGACGTGCTCGAGCTCGATGACGGCTCGATCGGCGCGTGGGCCGTCGTGATGCCGGTGCTTGACGAGGCGGAGCTTCTTACGATTGGCGTTCGTCCCGACTTGCAGGGCAGGGGGCTTGGCCGCGCCATGCTCGACAGGATGACGGATGCGATGCGCACCCGGAAGTGCACGCGCTGCCACCTCGAGGTGCGCGAATCGAACGAGCGTGCGATCCGTCTTTACGAAACCTCGGGTTTCGTGCGCGTGGGTCTTCGCAAGAACTACTACCGCACGGCCGAAGGCCGCGAGCATGCGGTCCTGATGACGCTTGAATTCGGAGGTGAGGCATGCTGAGCGCCGCCGACAGCCTGATGTGGGACGCCCTCGAGATCGGTCCGCAGTGGATTCTGCGCGAGACCGAAGACGTGACGCTTGCCGAAACCGCGCTTCGCGCCGAGCTCAGGCAGCCCGCACCGGCCGTTCGCTCCGCCGCGCCCGCTGCTCCTTCGAGGCCTGCGCCGCGTCCCGCCGCACGATCCACCGCACTGCCGCCGGGAATGCCTCCCGAGTTCGCGCCCCGTCCCGCACCCGCGAGACCCGCCCCCGTCGTTCGTCCCGTCGCCGAACCGATTTCAAGCGCCCCGCAGGCGCCCGCACTCGTGCTTCCGCCCGAAGTTGTCGCCGCCTGTGAAAAGGCTGACTGGGCGACGCTTGAAGGGCTTGCAGGCGCATGCACCTGCTGCTCGATGGCCAAAAGCCGCCAGCACGTCGTCTTCGCCGAAGGCGGTCCCGGGATGCGCATTGCGCTCGTGGGCGAGGCGCCCGGCAGCGAGGAGGACCTTCAGGGCATTCCGTTCGTCGGCAAGTCGGGCCAGCTGCTCACGCAGATGCTCGAGAGCATCGGCATCGAGCGCCGCCGCGACATCGCGATCATGAACGTGCTCAAGTGCCGCCCGCCGGGAAACCGCAATCCCGCGCCCGCCGAGGTGGCCTGCTGCGCAACCTATCTGCGCAGGCAGCTTCTTCTCGTTCGCCCCGACGTGCTTCTCATCATGGGACGCTTCGCCATGCAGACGCTGCTCGGTCTGGGACCCGACGCTTCGATCGGCAGCCAGCGAGGACGCGTGCACGAGGTGACGATCGGCGACTTCGGCACGAAGGCCGTCGTCAGCTATCATCCGTCCTACCTGCTTCGAGCTCCCGATGAAAAGGCCAAGGCCTGGGAGGATCTGACGCTCTTCAGGCGTCTGATCCGCGAAGCGGGCATCAAACTCGCTCCCGTCCATCACACACACTGACAACAAGGACGGGGTGTTTCCCCAATGGCGCAAAGACGCCGAAGAAGCCGTCGTCATCCTCATGGGCGAGGGCCGGAGGTAACATCGTCAATGACGAACAACAACGAGGTCCGGGACGCCGTGTCGCCGGACCGCACTCTCTATGATCGCGCACTTCGCGCTTCGGGGCGCGAGGCGGCGGCCACGCTCGCCGCCGCGGCCTTCACGATGGCGTACTTCTGGGCGGCGGTGTGGCTCCTTGAGGATTCGGATATGACGATCCTCTCCATGCCCGTCTGGTTCATGGCATCCTGCGTCGGCGGCTATTTCGTCAGCGTCGCGGCCGTCTGGGTGCTCGTGAAGCGCTGTTTCACCGACATCGACCTTGATGAAGCCGCCCGCGGCTACTCGGCGGGGAACCTTGAGAAGGCCGGCGGGGAGGAACAGTCGTGACGAACACCTTCCTGATTCTCCTTCCGATCGCGCTCTTTCTCGTCATGCTCATGGGGCTTTCGCTCTGGGCCGAGCGCGCGGGTCGCCGCAACCGCTTTGCAGGCGAATACTTCCTCGGCGACCGCAGCCTCAAGGGCTTCGTGCTCGCCATGACGCTCGTTGCGACCTACGGATCCGTCTCCTCCTTCGTTTCGGGGCCCGGCCTTGCCTGGCAACTCGGCCTCGGCTGGGTGGTCTTCGCCGCGCCGCAGATCATCGCGGGCTTTCTGATTCTCGGCGTGGCCGGCAAGAAGATGGCCGTCGTCTCGCGCGCCGCGGGGGCGCTGACCGTCATCGACATGATCCGCGCACGTTACGGCGACGGCCGGGGCGGACGGACGCTTGCGGCGCTGCTCGCAGTGCTGATGCTCGTCTTCTTCACGACGATGATGATCGGTCAGTTCATCGGCGGCGCACAGATCTTCTCGAAGGCCGCGGGCGTGAGCTACGGCTGGGGGCTCGTGCTCTTCGGCGCCGTCACCGTGCTCTACACGGCCTTCGGCGGCTTCAGGGCCGTGGCCGTTACCGACACGGCCTGCGCCGTTCTGATGCTCGTGGGCATGGGCGCGCTCGGCTGGAACATCCTCGAGACGGGCGGCGGACTCGCCCAGGTGATGGCGAACGTCGCCGCAGCAGCTCCCCGCGGGGCGGGCAGTGAGGGCGTGCTGCTCTCGCCCACCTCGGGCGGCGCGCTAGCAACGTCGCTGCTTTTGTCCGCATGGGTGCTCGTGGGCTTCGGCACGCTCGGGTTGCCTCAGTCGGCCGTGCGCTGCATGAGCTACCGCCGCTCCTCCGACCTGCATCAGGCCATGATCGTCTCGACCGTCGTCTGTGGTGCGCTCATGATCGGCATGACCGTGATGGGCGTCTTTGCCCGAGGTATGCTCGACGTGCCTCTCTCCGAGATGGGCGGCACGACGGACGCCGTGATGCCTTACCTGATCGCCAACTACATGGATCCCGTAACGGCGGGCGTGACGCTCATCGGCCCTCTGGCCGCCACGATGTCGACGGTGAGTTCGCTTCTTCTCGCGGCCGCCTCCGCCATCATGAAGGACCTCGTGCTCTTTCACCGCCCAGAGGCGGGCCGCAACGAGGCCAGGCTTCGCATGACGACGAGGCTCATGACGGGGGCGCTCGGACTCCTTGCGCTGATTCTGGCGCTCGAGCCTCTTGACGTCATCGCTTGGATCAATCTCTTTGCGTTCGGCGGCCTTGAACTCGCCTTCCTGATGCCGCTGATCGGCGGTCTTTTCTGGCGCGGCGCAACGGCAGGAGGTGCACTTGTTTCCGTTGCGGGCAGCATCGCCTTCTATCTCGCCGTCACGATCTTCAAGATTCCGATGGGAGGCGCGCATGCCATCGCACCCTGCATGGTCGTGGCGGCCGTGCTCTTCGTTGCTGGCTCAAGGCTGACGCCCGCATCTCCCGTGAAGGCGATCGACCTCTTCTTCCCGAGGCGATGACGGGCGGAAGGGCTTTGCCCCAATAGGGAGAAATGAAAAAGGAGTTGGGCGCTGGCTCAACTCCTTTTTTGATTTCCGGGCTTTCAGCAAAAAGCCGCATCTTGACTCAGGCGGAGGCCGGAACTTCAAGCGCGTCGCCAATGGTGTAGAAATGGCCGCCGGCCACGTAGTGCAGCGTTCGCAAGTCGTCGGGAGCCTCTTCGAAGTTCCAACGGCCGTTGACGAAGACGCGATCGTCGGCAAAGGCGGCGACGGCTTCACCAATGAACAGATCGTAGGCTTCCTGGTTGTGCAACTCGGGCACGACGCGGAAGACGATCCAGGCGGCACAGCCTTCGAGCAAGGGCATGTCATATTCGGGAAGCGTCACGAGACGAGTACCGCATTCCTCAAGCTTGCGCGGATTGTCGTTCTTGCTGACCGTACCGAGATTCATGACGATCGGAGCGATGGCTGCCGTTGGAATCATCAGAGCGAAAAAACCGCTTTTTTCGATGAGCTTGCGGGTGTAGTGGCTCTTGTCGATGACGACTGTGGCCTTGCACGGCGTCAGGTCGAGAGCTGTAGCCCAGGCGGCGGCCATGATGTCTGCGTCGCCCTCGTGAGCCGCGCTCACGAGCGTCGTGGCGCCGATGTTCAAAAGTCTATATGCGCGGTCTAGATCGATTGGCTTGATCATGATGTGAAATGTTTCCCGTTGTTGGAGTCTGGAAGCTAGGAGTTCAGTCGGAGAGAATTCGCGGTGCGAGGGCCGGGCGCGGAAAAGTCTGCGCAGCTTGTTCAGAGCTCGGAGAGCTTGGTTGCCTCGAAGTCCTCCGCTTCGGCATTCCAGACGTACATGGTACCGCTGGCAAGGTCGTAGTAGAGGGCGTGGAGTGCGAGCGTGCCTGCATCGACGCGGGACTTGACCCAGTCGTAGGAGAGCAGGCTGTCGATGGACTGCAGTACGGTGCCTTCCTCACAGCGTCGTGCGCGGACGTCGGCGGGTTCGTCGGGATCCTCATGCTCGAGTTCTTCGAGGACGGGATGGGCGAGGCAGAGCCAGCGAGAGATGTAGGGCTCCTTCGAGACGACTTCAGGGTGCAGGAGGCCGTGAATGCCGCCGCAGTTCGAGTGTCCCATGACGATGATGTTGCGCACGTCGAGGTGCTTCACGGCGTATTCGACGGCGGAGACGACCGCATCATGTTCGCCTGCCTTCTCGACATCGGGAACGATCGCGGCAATGCTTCGGGCGACGAAGAGGTCGCCCGGACGGCACCCCATCAGAATGGCAGGGTCGACGCGCGAGTCGCAGCAGGCTACGACGAGCGTCTTCGGACTCTGGCCGTGGACGAGGCTGCTGAAGAATTCGCGCTCGCGGAGGAAGTAGTCTTCCTTGAAGTTGTGGAAGCCCTGAATCAGTTCGTGAAAATTCTGCATGGCTGGTGCACTGAATGAGGTGACGACTATCTTACGCCTCGCGGCCTCAGGACGCCAAGCCGCTCCCCTGATATGAATCCAATGGATACTGCAGGGCGCGGTTGATCGCGGCGAACCGTGCTACGTGCAATCGCCTAGGTCTGATGGCCTAGTTCTGTCACAAGGGAAATTCAGGCGGATACACTCATTCCTGTCGAGCGGCCGACGGGCCGCTTGTGACGCCCGGCGGGAGCCGGACGCGACAATTCGATCAACACCGGAAAAATCCAGTAGAACACAGGAAAAGGAACCTTCGGTATGAACATGAAGAAGCTCGTCGCAGCAGCAGCGCTCGCTCTTATGGTTGTCGGCACTCAGGCCGGAGCCGAAACACTGCGCGTCGGCAGTGAAACCGTCTATCCTCCTTTCGAATTCCTCGACTCCAACTCAGGCAAGTACGTCGGCTTCGACATCGATCTGATCGACGAGGTGGCCAAGCGCGCCGGGTTCGAACCCCAGATTCTCTCCATGGGGCTTGACGGCCTCATTCCCGCCCTGATGTCGGGATCCATCGACGTGGCGGTCTCCGCCCTCACGATTACGCCGGAGCGTGCCGCCAAGGTCGACTTCACGAAGCCGTACTATGAATCTGGGCTTTCCATCATGGCCCGCAAGGACGATGCTTCCATCAAGGGCGTGAAGGATCTGGAGAACAAGGTGCTCTGCGCTGAAATCGGCTCCTCAGGCTCCGTCTTCATGTCCAAGATCAAGGGCGCCAAAATACGCACCTTCAATTCGGCGGGTGAAGCCTTCCTTCAAGGGCCGCGAGGCCATCGTCAACGACAAGCCCGTCAACGAGTACTTCCTGACTCAGAAGGCCTCCGCCAACCTCAACCTGCGCGAAGTGCCCGGTGTCCTGAAGGCGGAAAACTACGGCTTTGCCATCCGCAAGGGCGACGACAAGCTGCGCGCCCGTCTTGACAAGGCCCTCGACGAAATCCGCGCCGATGGCACCTACGACAAGATCTACGCCAAGTGGTTCGGCGGCAACAAGTGAGAGCCACTCACACGCTCTGAGTAGAGGAATCCTTCCGTAGTTCAGTCGCTGTGGAAGGTTTCGAGAATAGACGAGGAAAAACAAAAGGCTCCCGGAAGTCGGGAGCCTTTTTCAGTCCTTCAGGGAAAAAATAGTCTTTGCGAGGTTGGCTGCCAAAGAGTCAAGACGGCGAAGAGCGAGAGAGGGAAGGCAGATGTTCAGGCGCTCAGTCTTGTCAGACAGCTTGGACATGTCGATGTCGACAAGCATCCATGCGCAGTCCTGATGATCTTTGTTCTGCAGATGGTTTTCGATGTCGCTTGGCAACGGAATGGCTCTGCCGTCGTCAAGCTCGCCCTCCATCCAGCCGGATGCGGCGTCTCGAACCATGGCTTCTTCAAGGGCAGAAATTGCCGAGCTAACGCTCGGCCCGCTATCCATCCCCACCCAACGCTTCGCATTGGATGGGGAATTCCGCGGAAGTTGTTAAACTTTAAGCCGATAGCCAACACCCGTTTCCGTCATGAAGTATAGAGGTTCGGTCGGGTTACTCTCGAGCTTCTGACGCAGTCGTGCCATGTATAAACGAAGGTAGTGCGGACGTTCTACATACGCAGCCCCCCCAGACATCGGCGAGGAGCTGTCGGTGCGTGAGTACGCGTCCTCTACCGGCAATGAGTACGCAGAGCAGTCTAAATTCGAGCTTGGTGAGATGAACTTCATCCTTGCCCTTGAGCACAACGCCGCGTGCCTGGTCAACAGTTACGTCACCGAATGTAAATACGGCATTGCGGCAACCATCGCCAGCCGCGCGCCGCAAGTGTGCGCGCACCCGGGCGAGCAATTCCATCATGCTGAAGGGTTTGGAGATGTAGTCATCAGCGCCAAGGTCAAGCGCTTCGACTTTGGCGTCGTCGCCCGAGCGCGCCGAGAGAATGATGATCGGTACGCTACTGTAGGAGCGGAGCGTACGAATGAGATCAGTGCCGTCTCCGTCTGGTAATCCAAGGTCAAGAATCAGAAGCTCGGGAGAGCGTGTTGCCGCTTCGACTCGTCCCTGCACAAGCGAGTTGGCTCGAAAGACTTCGTATCCGGCGTCTTCCAGACTCGATTTGATAACTCGGGCAATGTAATCTTCGTCTTCAACAAACAAAATTCGGGGCTTGGGCATCACGGACTCCGATGGTTTTACAGCAGGGAGGAGGCATCAAGTTTGGCAAGAATGGCGTCCTCGTCTTCCATATCCGGCGGCTCCACCAAAGGAAGCATCAGCAAAAAACTGGCTCCGCCCATGGGCGAAGGAAGTGCCAGAAGATCGGCGTTGTGAGCACGCGCGATCGAGCGACAGATGGCAAGTCCAAGTCCCACGCCGGCTATCTTGCTTTCTTTTTGCCCTCTGCGGAACGGATCAAAAAGTTTTTGCGGATCACCTGCCGGAAGTCCGGGACCATTATCGTGCACGGCCAACATGATGGTTGAAGCACGCCTTGCGACTTCCACGAGGATTCGACTGCCGAACGGACAGTATTTGACGGCATTGTCAATGAGATTGTAAAGAAGTCGTTCCAAAAGCACTTGATCCCCATAGAGCAAGGGAATATCGGTTTGAAGTCGAATGTCGAGATGGAAGTCCCGAAGTCGTTCTTTGAGAAGACCGATGCTTCCGGCTACTAGTTCATCCGCAGGGAAAAAAGTCATATTGGGTTTGAAGCTCCCGCTCTGAAGCTTAGCCATGTCGAGCATGTTATTCACCATGCGGGACATGCCTTCCGATGACTTGATGAGCTGAATGGTCTCGTCAAACGCACGGTCCGTATCCTTGTTCTTCAAATGTTCGAGGACGCTTTCGGCGCCAAGCGCGAGCGTTGTAAGCGGCGTTTTCAAATCGTGTGAGAGCGAACGGACAAGGGTGTGCCGCAGGCGTTCGTTTTCGAGATTTGTCAGGGATTTTCTCGCTTCGTCCTGATTGAAGAGACGTTCGAGGGCTTGTCCCAGCAATGTGAGAAGTGCCTCAATCAGACGTCTGGAAAGAGCATCCGTCCACTGATCTGGGCTGTTAAGGCGGCAGACAGCGACAGCAATGACGTCTCCGGTGGATCCCACCAGCGGAATATAAAGGTATTCAGCCTCGCTCAACGTTGTGGTGGCACATCCTGTCGGGCGATGGTGATCGACGGCCAACTGCATGAGGGCGGGATCGGCATTCGCCAAGGCATGGTTCATGCGAATGAACCCATTGGTCGAGTCAGGCTCCCAAATTTCAAGCGCAATATCCAACCGCGTCGTCATGACTTCATGAGCCTCTCGATAGAGCGACTCGCGATCCATGAAGCCGGCAAAGGAACGGGCGGTTTCGTAAAGCAGGCTCATTTGAGCCTCGCGTTCACGTGATTCTCGGGCGATCGTCTCACTTTTAGCGACAAGTCGGGCGGACACGATGCCGACAGTGAGCATGACAAAGAAGGTAAAGAGGTACTGTAGATCAGAAACAGCAAACGATCCCAAAGGCGCGACCGCCACCAGGTCAAAGCAGACGATCGACAGAACGACTGCGAATGCGGCGGGACGCATGCCGTAACGGATGGCGACCAAGAAAGAAACGAGCAGATAACACATCGCAAAGTTGGTCGGCTGAATCCATGGCATCAACCACGAAAAGAGGCCGGCCAAGAGTACGTTGGAAACGGCGGAAACAACATAGCCGGAGTAATTGACGTCGTCTGCATCCGTTCGAAAAGCGCTTGTGAGTGAATCCCAAATAGATGGCTTCTCGGTGTTGCTCGAGAGAATAACAAACGTGATTTTGGGGGCGACATGTCTCAACAAATGACGACGCCGCATGGTGGCGAGCAGTCCCATGTCAGCAATTGCGATCATGGAGAGATTGTGCTCCCGCACATAAGCGGACACTTCGGCTGCAAAGCTGCCGCTCGTCATGGCCGTCACGGCACCCAGACTTTCCGCAAAGGCGAGCGTTTCGGCAACTCTGCACCGGTGTTCACGGGATTCTCCCGGCTTGCCGAGCCAAAGGACATGCCAATCGCCAGAGAAATTCCGAGCCAGTCGGCTTGCTTCTCGAATCACCTCCTGTACGTCTGGACGCTCGACGACCAGCACGAACCCCGTAACAGCATCGCGAACCGCAGGATCCGCAGAGAGAGTACGGTGCTCTCTGACTTCGCTCTCCAGCCTTTCAGCCATCAGGCGAAGGGATAGTTCACGAAGGGCTATGAGATTGGATTTTCTGAAGAAGTGATTTTTGGCGCGTTCGATGAAGCCCGGAAGATAAATTTTCCCCGCCTCAAGGCGACGCAGCAAATCGTCCGGTGGAAGATCGACAAGGCGCACCTCATCGGCTTCGTCGAAGAAGCGGTCCGGGATGGTTTCCTTTACCGCTACTCCCGTCATGGCTCCAACCATGTCGTTGAGACTTTCGAGATGCTGGATGTTCATCGCACTATAGACATCGATCCCGACATCGAGAATGTCTTCAATGTCCTGCCAACGTTTCGGATGACGAGATCCGGGCGGATTGCTGTGAGGAAGCTCGTCGATCACGACAAGCGCAGGCCTGCGGCGGATGACGGCATCAATATCGAACGCTTCCGCAAGAAATGCCCCACGGCGAACATTGGCGCGTGCAAGGACGTCGAGACCGTTCAAAAGCGCCTCGGTATCTCGACGGCCGTGTGTATCGACCCAGCCGATGAGAACATCAAGTCCTTCGCGGCGTTTTTCATGCGCCTCGGTCAGCATGGCATACGTTTTACCAACACCGGGAGCCGCCCCGAGAAAGAGTTTCAGGCGGCCCCTGATGCGTTGTTGTCCGACCTTGAGAAGGCTGTCTGGGTCGGGGCGTCGGTCTTCGTCAGAGTGCATGGAGGATAGGTTAAGAGGCCTTGCGCAAGAGGGATTGTACGCCGATGTTGAGGTTAAGAACATTGACGTAGTGGTGTCGTCCGAAAAGCCCGGATTCGTCATGCTCCTCAATAAGTGCCGTAAGGGCGGCTTCGGAGAGCCCCGTCCGCCGCGCCACAACGGGCACCTGATAGAGAGCGGCCGCGCGGCTGATGTGCGGGTCAAGGCCGGACCCCGATGTCGTCACAAGGTCCCCCGGGACAGGCGTTGTATCACCTCGAAGAGTCTGCCATGCTTTGACGCGGGATTGCACGTCGTTGATGAGCTTCGGATTCGTCGGACCCAGATTGGACGCACCGCTCGAAGCTCCGTCGTAGGCAACGGCCGAGGGACGGGTTTGGAAAAAGGGCGTCTTTGTCCAATCCTGTCCGATCAAGCTGGATCCGACAACACGTCCGTCATGGAACACGAGGGACCCGGAGGCTTGATCGCGCATCATCGTTTGGGCAATACCGGTCGTAAGTGCCGGATAAAGGAGGCCAGTGACCGCGGTCAAGAAGACGAAGGCGACGGATGTCTCGAGGAGACTTTTGCGAAGACCGACAGATGCGGTCGTGTAAGAGGTGGACATATTCACTATTTCTTAAAAAACGTTGATCACCATGTCAATCAGCTTGATCCCAGCAAAGGGAATAATGACGCCGCCGAGGCCGTATACCAGCAGATTGTGCTTAAGAAGACGAGCGGCTGACCAAGCCTTGTAGTGCACTCCTTTAAGGGCAATTGGAATCAGGGCAACGATAATGAGGGCATTGAAGATGACCGCCGAGAGCATGGCCGATTCCGGCGTTTCAAGCCCCGTGACATTGAGAACCGAAAGAGAGGGATAGGTTGACGAAAAAGCGGCGGGAATGATGGCGAAGTATTTGGCAACATCATTGGCAAGCGAAAAGGTTGTGAGTGCCCCACGCGTCATGAGCATCTGCTTTCCAATGCGGACGATGTCGATGAGCTTTGTGGGACTCGAATCGAGATCGACCATGTTCGCAGCATCCTTGGCGGCCTGCGTGCCGCTGTTCATGGCAACGGCTACGTCGGCCTGAGCCAAGGCGGGAGCATCATTGGTGCCGTCACCCGTCATGGCAACGAGATGGCCGTTTGCCTGTTGATCGCGAATGAATCGCAGCTTGCTTTCCGGTGTGGCTTCGGCAACGAAGTCGTCGACACCGGCCTCGGCAGCAATGGCTGCGGCAGTAAGCGGATTGTCGCCGGTGACCATGATGGTTTTAATGCCCATTTCACGCAGTTCGGCAAAGCGTTGTGCAATACCCGGTTTGACGATGTCCTTGAGTTCTATCACGCCGAGAGGGCTTCCATTTTCTGCAACCATGAGCGCGGTGGCGCCACGGCTCGATACGGCATCGGCCTGACGCTTCAGTTGTGGCACAACAGCGTGCCCCGTATCCTTGGCCCAACGGACAACGGCATCCGTTGCCCCTTTTCGGATCTGACGCGATCCAAGGTTGACGCCCGACATACGGCTCTGGGCTGTAAACGGTATGAAGGTGGCGTCTTCAGTTGCACCCAGAGACGAAAGTGAAGGTTCTTCCTTCAATGCGAGTTCGACAATGGATTTTCCTTCAGGCGTGTCGTCGGCAAGGCTTGAAAGGAGCGCAGCTTCACGAAGAGCTTCAACCGTGATGCCTGGCGCCGGATGGAAAGCGCTTGCGCGTCGATTGCCGAATGTGATCGTACCAGTCTTGTCGAGAAGAAGGACGTCAACGTCACCAGCCGCCTCAACAGCACGGCCCGAACGCGCAATGACGTTGGCGCTCATGAGACGACTCATGCCCGCAATTCCGATCGCGGATAACAATCCCCCGATCGTAGTGGGGATGAGGCAGACGAGCAGTGCAATCAGCATGGCGGGCGTCACGACTTCTCCGGTACCGTTCGCGTTGACGCTGTAAACGGAAGCCGGAAGCATGACGGCCACGACAATAAGAAACAGAACGGAGAGCGCGAGGAGCAGAATGGTGAGTGCCACTTCGTTGGGCGTACGCTTGCGTGCTGCACCTTCGACCATGGCGATCATGCGGTCAATAAAGCTGTCGCCTGGATCACTTTCGACTCGAACAACGATCCAATCCGACAACACGGTCGTCCCACCGGTAACCGAGGAAAAGTCCCCGCCCGACTCGCGAACGACAGGAGCGGACTCGCCGGTAATGGCCGATTCATTGACACTCGCGATGCCACGCACCACTTCTCCGTCGCAGGGAATGATTTCACCGGCCTTCACAAGAACGATGTCCCCCTTTCGCAGCTGAGTGGCATCCACAATAATGCCTTCAGTAGTGTCATTCCAGAGGTCGGGCTTCGAAGGGATGCGGCATGCTGGCGTGGCCGTTTTAAGCCCCCTCAGTGCGTTTGCCTGAGCCTTCGCCCGGCCTTCAGCCAGACTTTCTGCAAAATTGGCAAAAAGCACCGTAAACCATAGCCACACCGTGAGCCAACCCAGAAAAGAGGTTTGTCTCGCGGCGGTTCCATGGAGAAGATCAGAGATGAAAAGGGCGCCGGTGAAAATACTCCCCAGATATACGATGAGCATCACCGGATTTTTGGCTTGCGCTTTCGGAGAGAGCTTCTTCAGGCTCTCCTTCGCGGCTTCCCGGATCAGGTTTCCGGAAAGGAGCGGTTCGTTTTTCTTTAATGTCATGATTAAATTCTTGTTTGGCGTTAGAGAAGGGACAGCATTTCAGCTACGGGTCCCAATGCCAGAACTGGCAGGTAAGTAAGCGCACCGACAAGAAGCACAACGCCGATGAGGAGGCCTGCAAACAGATGGCTGGCCGTGTCCAATGTGCCCTTGCCGGACGGGACATGACGCTCCCGGGCGAGTGTGCCGGCTAGCGCAAGCGTAAGGACGATCACTATGAAGCGTCCGAGCCACATCGCAATCGCAAGCCCGATGTTGTAGAAGGCGGTGTTCGCATTCAAACCCGCGAATGCCGAGCCGTTGTTGTTGGCAGCGGATGTCCATGCGTAGAGAATTTCGGAAAGGCCGTGAGCACCGGGGTTGTTGAGGCTTTCTAGAGCCCCCGGCAACATGAGATTGACGCCGGTACCGGCGAGAACGATGAAGGGAACGGTCAACATCGTCAGCGCAGCCAGCTTCATTTCCTTCGGCGTTATCTTTTTACCGAGATATTCCGGCGTGCGTCCCACCATCAGGCTGGCGATGAAGACCGCGATGACAGCCATGACGATCATGCCGTAAAAGCCCGCACCGACACCGCCGAAAACGACTTCACCCAACTGCATGAGTACCATCGTCACCATGCCTGAAAGCGGCATGAGGCTGTCATGCATCACCGCGACCGCACCGCAGGATGCAGACGTCGTCACGGTGGAAAAGAGTGACAGGGCACCTAGATCAAACCGCGCATCCTTCCCTTCCCAACTCAAGCCTTCCGCGCCGATGGCCTGCAAAAGCGGATTCCCTGTTGATTCGGTATAGACGAAAGCGGTAAAGGCGAGCACGAACAAGGCGCCCATTACTTGCCAAAGCATCCAACCCTCACGTTGATGACCGACCATGCGGCCAAAGGCATAAGTGAGACCGGTCGGAATGGCGAAAATGGCAAGCGCTTCTAAAAAGTTAGTTAGGGGGGTCGGATTTTCAAAGGGATGAGCGGAGTTGACGTTGAAGAACCCGCCGCCGTTCGTCCCAAGGAGCTTGACGGCTTCCTGAGAGGCAACCGGTCCCATGGCAATCGACTGGCTATCACCCGCAAGTGTAGTCACCGTCAAGTAGTCTGACATGTTCTGAATGACGCCTTGACTCACGAGAAAAAGAGCGTACGTCAGGCACATCGGCAGAAGCACCCAGAGCGTGATTCGAATCACGTCATGGGCAAAGCAGCCGATCGTTGAGGACTCATGTCGCGAAAAGCCGCGCATGAGCGCGAAGGCAACAGCAATGCCGGTGGCGGCGGACAGGAAATTTTGTACCCCCATGCCCAACATTTGAGTCAAGTAGCTCATCGTCATTTCGCCGCCGTAGCTTTGCCAATTTGTGTTCGTGACAAAACTCACGGCAGTGTTGAATGCCTGATCGGGGGCGACTCCTTCGAAGCCCTGCGGATTAAGCGGCAACCAACCTTGAATACGCTGCAGGACATATAGAAAAATGAGTCCCAGTGTATTGAAGGTAAGAAGCGAAACGGCATAACGTTGCCACGATTCCTCACGTCCACTGGGTGCGAGAACGGAAATAAGGCGTCTGTCGATTGCATCGACAACAGCGGGAGCGCGGCCTTGAGCAATCGGCGTCAACCATAGCCCGATGGGCTTGGTGATGATGAGCAGCACGATGGCGAAGACGGCAAGGGTATAAAAAGTATTGGATGTCATGATGGGTCAGTCACGCGCGTAGGAGTTCGACAATGAGCCAGACAACCAACGCAAGGGATGTGCCGACAAACAAATAGTCAATGGGAGACATGAGGCGGTTCTCATTGATGATTAAAGAAACTGCTCAACAGTCGGACGAGGAGATAGGGCACTGAGGCCAGTGCGATGGCGAACGCGATCATAAACAGGTCATCTGTCATGGGACTCTCTCTATTGATGAGTGAATATGGACGACGGGCACAAGTTTCCAGTCGCCACAACTTTCAGGATATCTGCAAGATCGTTTACGCCGTGTATAGATGTGGGGGGGAGCGTATATAAAAGTTGAAAAAATCATCCGCGACTCCCTCTCTGCTAGAGAAAGATCAGTACGCCCCCTAAACACCAACTTTCACAACAATTTGTCGGAGCTCATTCCTGTCGAGCGGCCGACGGGCCGCTTGTGACGCCCGGCGGGAGCCGGACGCGACAATTCGATCAACACCGGAAAAATCCAGTAGAACACAGGAAAAGGAACCTTCGGTATGAACATGAAGAAGCTCGTCGCAGCAGCAGCGCTCGCTCTTATGGTTGTCGGCACTCAGGCCGGAGCCGAAACACTGCGCGTCGGCAGTGAAACCGTCTATCCTCCTTTCGAATTCCTCGACTCCAACTCAGGCAAGTACGTCGGCTTCGACATCGATCTGATCGACGAGGTGGCCAAGCGCGCCGGGTTCGAACCCCAGATTCTCTCCATGGGGCTTGACGGCCTCATTCCCGCCCTGATGTCGGGATCCATCGACGTGGCGGTCTCCGCCCTCACGATTACGCCGGAGCGTGCCGCCAAGGTCGACTTCACGAAGCCGTACTATGAATCTGGGCTTTCCATCATGGCCCGCAAGGACGATGCTTCCATCAAGGGCGTGAAGGATCTGGAGAACAAGGTGCTCTGCGCTGAAATCGGCTCCTCAGGCTCCGTCTTCATGTCCAAGATCAAGGGCGCCAAAATACGCACCTTCAATTCGGCGGGTGAAGCCTTCCTTCAAGGGCCGCGAGGCCATCGTCAACGACAAGCCCGTCAACGAGTACTTCCTGACTCAGAAGGCCTCCGCCAACCTCAACCTGCGCGAAGTGCCCGGTGTCCTGAAGGCGGAAAACTACGGCTTTGCCATCCGCAAGGGCGACGACAAGCTGCGCGCCCGTCTTGACAAGGTCCTCGACGAAATCCGCGCCGACGGTACCTACGACAAGATCTACGCCAAGTGGTTCGGCGGCAACAAGTGAGCTTCTGAGTGAAAGCAAAGCGCCCGCTGATGGTTTCATCAGGCGGGCGCTTGGATTATTGGTGACGCTGTTCCGGAAGGTTACAGGTCAACTGCTCAGGCCTTGGGACTGGCTGCTGCGGAAAGACCGGCCTGACGGCCGTTCACGAGGCAATCCATCACGGCGCAAGCTCCGATTCGAACCGCACCATGAATGCCGCCCACGCATTCACCGGCTGCAAAAAGACCGGGGATCGGCTTATCCGTTTCAACGTCGAGAACGGCTGTCTCAACGTTGACGGCGACGCCGCCCATGCAGTGATGAACCTTCGGGCTCATTTCTGATACGTAGAACGGGGCTCGGCCAAGTGCTTTGGCGCGCTTGTCGAAGCGTCGGCCGAAGTCTGCGTCGCGTCCAGCGGAGAGCAGTTCGTTATAGCGGGCAATGGTGGAGTCAAGAGATTTGCGGTCGATGCCGTAAGCCTCGGCAAGTTCGGCGAGCGAGGCAAACTGACGCAAGGCCCCGGATTTTAGGATCTTTTGAGTCAGGCCGGGACGGACGACTTCCATTTCGTCAACGCCGTTTTGATCGGAAATGGCAAGAGCCTTGCCTCCGCGGTTGATGACGCCGAGTATGGCGTCAGTGCATACCTTGCGGTCTCCGAACTCATCGACAAAGCGACTCCCTGTCTTGGAGTCAACCCAGACGCCGTAGAGGCTGCCTGCGATAGTGGCAAAATGGCTCGCAAGCCCCATGCCTTTTTCGACAGGCGAGCAGGAGGGCAGGCACTGGATCCAGTCAGCCTGAATGACATTCGCACCAATACGACTGGCTTGACGCAGTCCCTCTGCAGTGGCTCCCGGCTGGTTGGTTGTGAGGAACGCTTCTCCGAGCTTGGGATCGAGACGCTTTCTGTAGTTGACGTCCGCACTGAAGCCGCCGAAGGCGAGCACAACGCCGCGAGTGACGCCGATAGTTTTAACCGTGCCAGACTCGGGCTTGTTGAACGTCCACCCTTCGCGCACTTGCACGCCAGTCACGCGTCCATCCTCTTCTCGGAAGATCTTCTCCAGCAAAGTGCGGGTGCAAAGCGGAACGCCCATCGCTTTGAGCTTGGAGGAACATGGAACGAGAATGCCCTGACCGGTTCCCTGTTTTGTCACCATGCATCGGGCTGCGGAGTGTCCTCCCTTGCCTGTCAAGTGCGTGTTCCACTCAACTCCCATGGACGTGCGGGTCCACTCAAAAGTTTCCGAGGCTTTTTCGCAGACAAAGCGAATTAGCTCAGGATTGCCAAGTCCCTGACCGATTCGAGTCATGTCGGCAATCAGCTTTTCGGGGGAATCCTCGATGCCCTGGGCTTTCTGAACGCTTGATCCAGGTACGGCCATCATGCCGCCGGAGAGAGACGAGTTTCCGCCGAGGAAGGCCATTTTCTCAATAACCTTGACCTTGACGCCTTTTTCGGCAGCTGCAAGCGCAGCTGCCATGCCGGCGAATCCTGAGCCGACAATGAGCACGTCAGTCATTTCGTCATAGTGGCGTGCAGGCGTTGTTGCGTGGGCGGCTGCAGGTACGAGCAGTGCGGAGGCTGCTCCGCCGAGAACTGCGCGGCGGGAAACGGTGAATTGGGTCATGAGCATGCTCCTTTCAAGATCCTCATCGAGAGAGTAAGGTCGTGGCGGACGGTCAGTCTGGTTGGCCTCCCGATGAAAGCGGACGAATGATCTGAACAAGTCTACTCTTGAGATGCGCTCTCTCAGACGATAAATCAGAAGCCAAAACATGACTTGGAGCAAGTGTCGGGAGAATTAGGCGGTTGCCCGAAAGAGGGGGCTCTGAGAAAAAAAGAAAACCCTGAAAAACAAGAGTTTTTCAGGGTTTGACTTTATGTCAAAGCGAGAAGGTTATTCCCACTCAATGGTGGCGGGCGGCTTGCCTGAGACGTCATAGACGACGCGGTTGATGCCGCGGACTTCATTGATGATGCGGTTGGAAACCTTGCCGAGAAGTTCGTACGGCAGGTGGCTCCAGACGGCGGTCATGAAGTCGGACGTTTCGACGCAGCGCAGGCTCACGACCCATTCGTAGGTGCGGCCGTCGCCCATGACGCCCACGGACTTGACCGGGAGGAAGACCACGAAGGCCTGGCTAACCTTGTCGTAGAGGTCGAAGTTGCGGAGTTCTTCGATGAAGATCGCGTCGGCTTCACGGAGAAGGTCGGCGTATTCACGCTTGACTTCGCCGAGGATGCGCACGCCGAGGCCCGGACCCGGGAACGGGTGACGATAGACCATTTCGGCCGGAAGGCCGAGTTCGACGCCGAGCTCGCGGACTTCGTCCTTGAAGAGGGAGCGCAGCGGTTCGAGGAGCTTGAGGTGCAGCGTGTCGGGAAGACCGCCCACGTTGTGGTGGGACTTGATGGTCTTGGCCTTCTTCGTCTTGGCGCCGGCGGACTCGATGACGTCGGGGTAGATCGTGCCCTGGGCGAGCCACTTGGCGGCCGTGAGCTTGGAGGCTTCTTCCTGGAAGATCTCGACGAAGACGCGGCCGATGATCTTGCGCTTCTGTTCCGGATCGGTGACACCGGCGAGTTCGTTCATGAAGCGGTCGACGGCATCGACGACGATGAGCTTGAGGCCCATGTTCTTTTCGAACGTTTCACGGACCTGTTCGCGCTCGTTCTTGCGAAGGAGGCCGTTGTCGACGAAGACGCAGGTGAGCTGCTTGCCGATGGCGCGGTGGATGAGCGCGGCGGCCACGGAGGAGTCGACGCCGCCGGAGAGGCCGAGAATGACTTCTTCGTCACCGACCTGCTCGCGGATCTGCGCGACGGCTTCGGCGACGTAGTCGCCCATGACCCAGTCGGCGGAGCACTTGCAGATGTCGAGCACGAAGCGGTTGAGCATTTCGCGGCCCTTGAGCGTGTGCGTCACTTCCGGATGGAACTGGACGGCATAAAAGCCCTTTTCCTCGTTGCACATGCCGGCGATCGGGCAGGAGGGCGTGGAGCACATGACCTTGAAGCCCGGGGGAAGCTCGGCAACCTTGTCGCCGTGGCTCATCCAGACCTTGAGCATGCCGTGGCCTTCCTCGGTGCGGAAGTCCTCAATGCCTTCGAGAAGCTTGGTGTGACCGTGGGCGCGGACTTCGGCGTAGCCGAACTCACGCTTCGTGCCGCTTTCGACGCGGCCGCCGAGCTGCTGGGCCATCGTCTGCATGCCGTAGCAGATGCCGAGAACCGGAACGCCGGCTTCGAACACGGCCTGGCTGGCCTGGTCGTTGCTTTCTTCATAGGCGCTCATGTGAGAGCCGGAAAGAATGATGCCCTTCGGGTTGTATTCGCGGATGAATTCCGCAGACACGTCGTTGGGATGAACTTCACAGTAGACGTGGGCTTCGCGCACGCGGCGGGCGATGAGCTGGGTCACCTGGCTGCCGAAGTCGAGAATGAGGATGCGGTCGTGAGACATGTATCTGTAGTCCGTGTGGAAAAAGAAATTGGCGATTGCATTCTATAAGAAATGCGAAAGGCGCGGCGGGAAAAACCGCCGCGCCTTGACGTCAGAGCCTGTCAGCCGTCGGAATTAGTGTTCCTGACGGTAGTTCGGAGCTTCCTTCGTGATCTTCACGTCATGGACGTGGGATTCACGCCAGCCGGCGGCCGTGATTTCGACGAACTGGGCGCGGGTGCGCATTTCGTCGATCGTGCGGCAGCCGCAGTAGCCCATGGAGGAGCGCAGGCCGCCGATCATCTGATAGATGATCTGGGCGAGCGGGCCCTTGTACGGGACCATGCCTTCGATGCCTTCCGGAACGAACTTGTCGATGTTGCCCTGGTTGTTGTCCTGGAAGTAGCGGTCGGCGGAACCCTTGCCCATGGCACCGAGGGAGCCCATGCCGCGGTAGGACTTGTAGGAGCGGCCCTGGTAGAGGATGACTTCACCCGGGGCTTCGTCCGTACCGGCGAACATGCCGCCCATCATGACGGCGTTGGCACCGGCAGCGATGGCCTTGGAGATGTCGCCGGAGAAGCGGATGCCGCCGTCGGCGATGCAGGGAACGCCCGTGTCGCGGAGAGCTTCGGCGACGTTGGAGATGGCGGAGATCTGCGGAACGCCGACACCGGCGACGATGCGGGTCGTGCAAATGGAGCCCGGGCCGATACCGACCTTGACGCAGTCGGCGCCGGCATCAACGAGAGCCAGAGCGGCAGCGGCCGTGGCGATGTTGCCGCCGATGACCTGCAGGTTGGGATAGTGTTCCTTGACCCACTTGACGCGGTTCAGAACGCCCTGGGAGTGGCCGTGGGCCGTGTCGACGACGATGACGTCGACACCGGCGTCAACGAGCTTCTCGACACGTTCTTCCGTGCCGCCGCCGACGGAGACGCCGGCACCGACGAGCAGCTTGCCGGAGGCGTCCTTGGCAGCGAACGGGTGGTCAGTGGCCTTGGTGATGTCCTTGACGGTCATGAGGCCTGCGAGGTTGAAGTCGTCGTCAACGACGAGAACGCGCTCGAGGCGGTGGGCGTGCATGAGGGCCTTGGCTTCTTCGAGGGAGGCGCCTTCCTTGACCGTGACCAGGCGTTCACGCGGGGTCATGACTTCGGAGACCGGAACGGACATGCGGGTTTCGAAGCGGAGGTCGCGGTTGGTGACCATGCCGAGAACCTTCTTGCCGTCAACGACCGGGAGACCGGAGATGTGCTTTTCGCGGGCGAGGGCGATGACGTCGCCGACGAGCATGTCGGGGCCGATGGTGATCGGTTCGGCAACAACGCCGGCTTCATGACGCTTGACCTTAAGGACTTCAGCGGCCTGCTGGTCGGCGGACATGTTCTTGTGAATGAAGCCGATGCCGCCTTCCTGAGCGATGGCGATGGCGAGATGGGCTTCCGTAACCGTGTCCATCACGGCGGAAACCATCGGAATGTTGATACGGAGATTACGCGTCAGCTGCGTGGCGAGCTGGGTATCGCGGGGGAGGACTTCGGAATAGGCGGGGACGAGAAGAACGTCGTCGAAGGTGAGAGCCTTCTGAAGGATTCGCATAACAACCTCTAAGCACAAAAAAAAATATACGTGCGTATCCTCGACGTGTATGCGAAGGTCGAAGATGCGCGCGTAAATAGGAAATTGAACGCCCGCAGTACAGGAGGGATCTGGCATCCGCTGACCTGCTCTTCTGCAGAAGCGGGAGTGGTCTCGACCGGTTCTGCAATTGGGAGATTGATTTGCGGCAGTAGTGTAGCGCGTTTTTTGCGGCTTGTGGGATTTTGGATGAAATATTTTCGAGCGTCCCCGAAACCGCTGCCGCACAATGAAAGAGAGGGGCGTCCTTTTCGGACGCCCCTCTGGGAAGGTGTGCCTCAGGTCTCAGCGGGAGGCGTAGAGCCTTTCGATGAGCTTGGCGTGGGCCGTCATGATCTGCGGGCGGCGCAGCTTCATGGTGGGCGTGAGCAGGCCGTTGTCGACGGTCCAGGGCTCGCGCGTGATGGCGACGGCGCGTGGGACGCCGTACTGCGGGAAGGCGCGACAGGCATGACGCACGCGGCGCAGGCACTGGCGCTGGACGTCGCGGGACTGGAGCGTGGCGGGATCCTCGGGGTCGAGGTCGAGGTCGGCGCAGAAGGCGGGCCAGAGCTTGGGATTGACGACTACGAGGCAGGTGACGTAGGGCAGGTTGTCGCCGATGACGAGGACCTGCTCGAAGAGACGGTCCTCCTGGATGGCGAACTCGACGTCGACGGGCGGGATCTTCTCACCGGTGCTCGTGACGATGATTTCCTTGATGCGGCCTTTGATGCGCACGCGGCCGCCGTCGGAGAGGTCGGCCTGATCACCCGTGCGGAACCAGCCGTCCTCGAAGGCCGCGGCCGTGTCGAGCGGACGGTTCCAGTAGCCCTTCATCACCTGGGGACCGCGCACGAGGAGCTCGTCGTTGGCGCCGAGCTTCACTTCGCAGTCGGGCACGGGATGGCCCACGCAGTCGGGGTGGTTGTCCTTCATGCGGGTGAAGGAGACGATGGGCGAGGTTTCGGTGAGGCCATAGAGCTGCAGGATGTTGATGCCGAGCGCGCAGAAGAAGCGTGCGACGGCGTAGTTGAGGCTTGCGCCGCCCGCAAACGTGGCGCGCAGGCGGCCGCCGAAGATCTCACGGACTTCGGACGCGATCTCGACGTCGAGCTGGGGCCAGACGGTTTCGTCGAGCTGTGCGCGGGGCGAGAGCTCGATCGGAAGGTGGTTGGCCTCGGCGAAGCGGCGCCAGCCGGTCTCAAGCGCCCAAGCGGTCTGGTGGCGCTTCTCCTCGGAGCTCTCTGCAAGCTCGTGCAGGAGCCTCTGGTGGATCTTCTCGTAGATGCGGGGCACCGAGCACATGAGCGTGGGCCTTACTTCGCGCAGGTCGTTCTCGATCTGCGCGGCGTTGCGGGCGAAGGCCATGGCGCCTCCGTTGGCGAGCGAGTTGTAGTGCGCGACGGTGCGCTCGAACGTGTGCGAGAAGGGCAGGAACGAGAGGAAGACGTCCTCCTCGTTAAAGTCGTAGCACTTGTTGATCTGCTGGACGTTGGAGACGATGTTGCGGTGCGTGATCATCACGCCCTTGGGGCGGCCCGTGGTGCCCGAGGTGTAGATGAAGCCCGCGAGGTCGTCGGCGCAGGGCTCGGGCGGGAGCTCGTCGTCGGAGACGCCCTCGCCGGTGGCAAGCCAGCCCTCGAGGCTCGAAAGGACGATATCCCTGCCGCCCAGGTGCGTGACGGAGCCGGGCTCGACCTGCTCGTTCGTGAAGACGACGAGCTGCATATCGGGCAGGCCCTCCTCGCCTGCGGCCTCGGCGATGGCGTTCCAGCGTGCGCGCGACGTGGTGACGAGGAAGCGCGCGTTGGAGTCCCTGAGGATGTAGGCGGAGGAGCCCGCGGTGTCGATGGCGTGAAGGGGCGTGGGCACGAGGCCGCCGCACAGGGCTGCCTCGTCGAACGTGACGGCGTCGATGCAGTTGGTGAGCAGCATCGCGACGCGCTCGCCCTTGACAAGGCCCATGTGCGTGAAGGCGCGGCGCCAGCGCATCACCTGTTCGTGGAACGTCCGCCAGGTGATGGAGTACCAGCGGCGCTCCGCATAGTCGTACTGGCGGAACGCCTCGCGTTCGGGCCAGGCGGCGACCGTGTGGCGGAGCATGTCCGGAATGGTGCGGAAGTCGTCGACAAAGGATCGGGTGTTCGTCACGTGAGTCTCTCAAGCGAAAGGTGTCTCGTTGCCGCGGCACTTGGGCGCCGCGGGCCAGCGGATCAATTTTCTTCAAAAATGGCCTGCGGATGCGGATAAAGTAATCGGGGTATACCCTAATATCCGTAAAAAGTTCCCCTCAGGCTGAAAAATGCCGCCCGACGGCGGGGCGTCTGGGCGGCATCGGAAGGCGGGGATCAGCGCTTGACGAGGGTGTCGTAGAGCGCGTTGATTTCGGCCGTGTAGCGCTGGCGGATGAGGTTTCGCTTCATCTTGAGCGTGGGCGTGAGGAGCCCGTTGTCGATCGTCCACGCGTCGAGCGTGCAGTGGACCTGACGCGGCACGCCGTAGTTCGGGAAGCCCGCGGTGGAGGTCTTGATGCGCTTGAGGGCGGCCTTGCGGAAGGCGGGGTCCTGAAGCGACTCGGGCTTGGCGGGATCGAGGCCGAGCTCGCCGCAGACCGTCTTGAACTCGTCGGGATTGACGACCGCGACGGCGGCGATGAACGGACGATCGTCGCCCACGACCATGCACTGCGAGAAGAGGCGGTCGGAGGTGATGGCGGACTCGAGGTCGGCGGGCGGCACCTTTTCGCCGGTGCTCGTCACGATGATCTCCTTGATTCGGCCCGTGATGCGGATGTTGCCGTCGGGGTAGATCGTGCAGACGTCGCCCGTGCGCAGCCACCCGTCCTCGGTGAAGATGGCCTTGGTGGCCTCCTCGCGGTTCCAGTAGCCCTTCATGACTGTGGGACCGCGGACCTGGAGCTCGTCGCCCTCGCCGAGGCGGACCTCGATGTTGGGCAGGGCGGGGCCGACGGTGTTCGGGTGGTTGTGGCCGACCTTGTTCACCGAGATGATCGGGGAGGTCTCGGTCATGCCGTAGCCCTGATAGATGGGCACGCCGAGCGCGAAGAAGGTGCGCGCGACGGCGGGGCTCAGGGCTGCGCCGCCCGAGATGTAAAGGTGGATGCGGTCGCCGAAGACGGCGCGCAGCTGGCTGCCGACCTTCTTGTCGAGGAAGCCTGCGACGAAGGGGTCGAGCCAGGCGCGGGAGGACGACTCGACGGGCAGGCCGTTCTCGCGGCAGAAGCGGCGCCAGCCCACTTCGACGGCCCAGTCGAAGAGGTAGCGGACGAACTTGGACTTCTTGGCGAGGCCGTCCTGCAGCTTCGCGTAGATCATTTCATAGACGCGCGGCACGGACATGAGGACCGTGGGGCGGATCTCGCGGAAGTCGGCCTGCAGGTTCGCGATGGAGCGGTTGAAGGCGGTGGTGTAGCCCAGACCGAGCGCGAGGTAGTAGGAGGTCGTGCGTTCGAAGGTGTGCGAGAGCGGCAGGAACGAGAGGAAGGTCTCGTGACCGCTCGGCTGCAGGTTCTTGAGCACGCCCTGGATGTTCGAGATGACGTTGCGGTGCGTGAGCATCACGCCCTTGGGGTTGCCCGTGGTGCCCGAGGTGTAGACGAGCGCGGCGAGGTCGGTGGCCTTGGGAGCCTCCTTGGGCAGCTGGCTCGTTTCGCCGAGCTTGAGGAAGGTTTCCTTGGTCATGACGGGAATCGGCGCCTCCAGATCGTCGCAGTCCTTGTCGTCGGTGATGACGACAAGGCGGATCTCGGGCGTCTCGGCGGCTTCGCGGATCTGCTTCCACTTGAGGAGCTTGTTGGTCACGAGGACCTTGGCACCGGAGTCGTTCAGGATGAAGGCGGAGGACTTCGGCGTGTCGATGGCGTGCAACGGCACCGGCACGAGCGTGTTCGAGAGCGCGGAGAGGTCGAAGAAGACCGCTTCGGGGCAGTTTGGCAGGAGCATCGCCACGCGGTCGCCGCGAACGAGCTCGGAGCGCGCCGCGAAGGCATGGCGCCAGGCGTGGACCTGATCGTAGACGTTCTTGAAGGTGAGATCCTTCCAGGACTTGGACGCATTGTCGTAGACCTTGTAGGCAACGTCGTCGGGCCTGACGGTCAGGTGATGCGTCAAGAGTTCGGGAAGCGTCGTAAGGACGTCAAGCGCCTTGATGCGTTCAAGGCCGTCGTCCGCAAGGTTCTGGGGATTGGAGCTCACTGTTAATAGTCCTAGTTCGAATCGGGGAGGGCGTCGTCCGCTCAAATCCCGCCCGGAGGGTGCTCGGGCGGACGGAGGCCGGCTGCCTGACTATGTCTTGTCAGTATCCGGGACCGGAAGCGTGCTTCTGGCGCAAATAATAAATGATAAGACAAGCCCCCTGCATTTGTGGCAGGGCAATCGCATGACTTTTTCGAGGGTTAGCCCTTGACACCGTCAAGCAAA
>OOAA01000118.1_pt1 | contig 62319 bp, 56 predicted proteins | sample 1671671 | NCBI WGS metagenome assembly OOAA01 (sample SAMN06348180, study PRJEB24527) | human gut metagenome | biome: human gut; feature: ankylosing spondylitis patient; material: feces | host: Homo sapiens | place: China | collected 2015-10 | reverse complement strand
ATGCCCAATTCAGTTGTTTGCTTCCCTAATTAAGTTTTCGGACGGCCTCCCCCATTAACATGGTTAGTCTTTTTGTCATAATTTCTCTCTCTTAAATTTAACAACTTACAAATATCGGGTGCAAAGATACATACTTTTTATAAAATAAACAAATTTTTAGCTAACAAAATGCTATTAAAAAGCTATTTTCTTATCCCTTTTGTATATTTTCTGTATATTTCCCAACTTTTAGACAGATTTTTATGACTAAAGACAACAAAATGTTAGTTTCCAGCAATTACACCATACTTGATGAGGGCATTTTTCACACCATCCTCATCCACATGAGTCGTAATGTAATCGGCTACCTGCTTCAATTCATCACCAGCATTGCCCATTGCTACACCTACACCTGCCTTCTTGATGATAGAGATGTCGTTGCCGCCATCGCCGAACGCCATGGTTTCTTCAATGTTCAAGCCAAGATAATCAGCCATTGCCTGGAGTCCCTTTCCCTTGTCGGCTCCATGCGCAGTAATATCAGTAAAGGCAGGGTGCCATCTGCCGGAAGTGCAGTTTTCGAGCGTAGGCATCAGGAGCGCTTCCTGCTCTACGGTGCAGAAAGGTGTGACCTGCAAGATCGCCTCATCACCCAAACGATTGAGATCGGTAACAAAAACGCTGCTATCCACTCCCAATCCCTTGCAGAAGATTTCATAAACCTCGTCGGTATAATGATGAATGGCAAAACGGCTCTCGCTTACCACGATGGCAGGATAGTTGTCTCTATCAGCAGCCTCGATGATTTTCTTCACGTCAGAAGGAAGGATGGCGTGCTGGCTCACCAATGTATCCTCCACAAAGCAGCGGGCACCATTGGCTGTGATGTAACCATCGATGAGATGCTCTATCTGACCGAGGTTATTAATGATCTGCTTGGGGCGTCCCGTAGAAATATACACCTCTACCCCATTCTTCTTAGCCTGCTCCAAAGCATCCACAGTACTCTGCGGAATCCTGTGGGTCTTGAAACTCACCAACGTGCCGTCGATGTCAAAAAACAATGCTTTTATCTTCTTATCCATAAATATATCTTGTTCCTTATTATTTAAACCCAATTCCTTATTATGTAAATACCATGCCATATTTACCCATTTCTCACGCGCGTACCTTTTATATAAAGATACAAATGATTCTTCTCGCTGAAAAAACGGGTGCAAATATACGAAAAAACAGATAATTAGCCAAAAATATGCAGTTTTTTTTAAATATCCTTGCCATTTTCGCTGAAAAAGCGTATATTTGCTGCGACTTTCATGCGCAAGAAAACGTCTTGCACCACGCATAGAAAGCAAACTTAAAAACTTAGTGATATGAAGAAGAAGACCTATGTCTGGCTGGCATCCCTCTTGCTGATGCTGGTAGCTACGCTTACTTCATGCGAAAAGTTTGCACTCGATGATTCGGGTACCAATTCACATGACGCAAACGCCAACGTAATCATCCATGCGTCCGTGGCAAAAAACAATTCTACGGGAACAAGAAGCGGAGAAGGAGATTTCGAAGATGAGGAGGAAGGAGATGAAGACGGATTGGATGAAGGAGATGAGGAAGTAGAGGGAAAGCCTCTGGAAGATTACTGCTCCCGACTCTCCATCGCCATTTTTGATGGAGAGGAAAAGGTGAAGACCCTGAATCTGAAAGCAGAAGATGGCTACGATGATATCGGGTTTAATCTGGATGCGGGAAAATACCGAATGGTTGCCATCGGCCATAACGGAAGCGGAAACTGTACGATCAGTTCTCCTGAGAAAGTGAAATTCTACAAGAACAAGATGACCGATACCTTCTTCTATTACGGCACTTTCAATGTGATAGATGGAGAGGATACGGATGATTACATTCTGTTGAATAGAGCCGTGGCACAGTTTAAGGTCCATATATCCGACGCCACCATCCCCGCCGAGGCGCACAGCATCAAGTTTTACTATACGGGAGGCAGCAGCACCCTTGACGCCGTAACGGGTTATGGATGCGTACAGAGCCGCCAAACCGAAAGCTTCAAGCTTCAGGAAGGCAAAAGGGATTATTCGGTCTATACCTTCCCACGCGAAGAGAACAAGGGCTTGAAAATGACCATCAACATCCTGGATGCAGATGCTCAGAGCATCAAGGAATATTCCAAGGAAGGCGTCCCGGTGAAATGCAACAACATCACCCAGACCAATATCAGCATCAAAGACCATACTATCTCCGACCCCGACCAGAAAGAAGATGGTGATTCCGGAAAAGGCAACCTGGGATTCACCGTAAATCCCGACTGGGAAGGAGAAATCGTTGTTGAATTTGAATAGAAGAATGTTCTATTTTTCCATAATGTAAGGTAATTTTCGATTCTTAAAGATTTGATAATAAAAAATCCTTTGTGGTTTGCGAATATTTCCATAAATTTGCACCGATATTATAATATTATAGTAAAGGAATGAAAAAAATATTAACTCTTATCATGCTGATGGGAGCAATGACTGCAGCCGAGGCTCAAACGATGGTTCTGAACCTCGACAGTTGTCGTGCGATGGCGCTACGCAACAACAAGCAGATCAATGCCTCTAAGCTCAAGAAGGACGTGGCGACCAACCTGAAGAAATCGGCGCGCACGAAATATTTGCCAAAGGTAGATGCCATGGGCGGATATGAATGGTTCAGCAAGGAGATCTCTTTGCTCAATGATGGTCAGAAGTCAGCATTCAGCAATTTAGGTTCCAACATCGTAGGTGGAATCACCGGCAATGCCAACGACGTGATGGCCGATTTGGTAAGCAAGGGAATGCTCACCCCTGAACAGGCACAGAAAATCGGAGGATTGCTCAACGAGAAAGGAAGCGTTATCCAGCAGCAGGGCAATGCCATCGGACAGAGCGTGGTAGATGCTTTCCGCACCGACACCCGCAATATGTGGGCTGGTAGCGTGATGCTCCGCCAGCCTATCTATATGGGCGGCGCCATCTTGGCTGCCAACAAGATTGCAGACATCGGTGAGCAGATAGCAGACAATGATCTCGACATGCAGACCCAGAAGACCCTCTACAGCATAGACCAGGCTTACTGGCTTGCCGTTTCGCTGAAGCAGAAGTACAAGCTCGCCACCAGCTACAGAGACCTGGTGAAAAAACTCAACGACGATGTTCACAAGATGATTCAGCAGGGCGTAGCCACCAAGGCAGATGGCCTGAAGGTAGATGTAAAGGTGAACGAGGCGGAGATGAAGATTACACAGGCTGAAGACGGTCTGGTGCTCTCCAAGATGCTTCTCTGTCAGCTTTGCGGCATTCCGATGAACCAGGAAGTGACCCTTGCCGATGAAGACAAGGAGACGCTGGCTCTTTCGGGAACTCCTGTGGATACAGAGCAGCAGCGAGTAGCCGCTTCTGATTCTGCGATGAATACCCGTCCGGAATTGCGCATGCTCCAGAACACGGTCGATATTTCCAAGCAAGCCACCAATCTGGTTCGCGCCGTCTATCTGCCTCATGTGGCATTGACCGGCGGCTACACTATTTCGAATCCAAATGTGTTCAATGGTTTCCAGAAGAAGTTTACCGGTGTATGGAATATTGGTGTCATCGTGCAGGTTCCGGTATGGAACTGGTTTGACGGTGCCTATAAGGTGCGTGCATCCAAGGCTGCCACCAACATTGCCCAGATGAACCTCGACGATACCCGCGAGAAGATCCATCTCCAGATTACCCAGAGCCAGTTCAAGGTGAAGGAAGCTGAGAAGAAACTCAACATGGCCATCAAGAACATTGACAGCGCCAACGAGAACCTGAGATGCGCCAACCTCGGATTCAAGGAAGGAGTGATGGAGGTAACTGATGTGATGGCAGCTCAGACTGCCTGGCAGCAGGCACAGAGCCAGAAGATCGACGCGGAAATCGACGTGAAGCTGACACAGGTAGGGCTTAACAAGGCGCTCGGTATTCTGCAGTAACAATAGAAACATTTTTCAAAATTCAAATTCAGATAAAAACATGTCTAAGAAATCACAGCATAACAATATACTGCTTGCCGTTATCGGTTTTACGGCAGTTGTCATACTCGTGGGAATCATCGGCTTCTTCACGCTTGAGCAGAAGGACGACACTATCCAGGGCGAGGTAGAAGTATCAGAATACAGAGTATCCTGCAAGTTGCCAGGCCGCATCGTAGAACTGAGAGTCAAGGAGGGCGACTACGTTCACGTGGGCGACACCCTCGCTATCCTCGAAGTTCCAGAGATGAAATCGCAGGAGCAGATGCTCCAGGCTACCAATGCGGCTGCCGAGGCCATGAAGGATCTTACCGATGCCGGTGCGCGCAAGGAGCAGATTCAGGGTGCCTTCCAGCTGGTTCAGCAGGCAGAAGCAGCTGCAACCATTGCCAAGAAGACTTACGACCGCATGCAGAACCTCTATAACGACGGTGTGATCAGCGGTCAGAAGCGCGACGAAGCATTTGCTGCCTACAAGGCTACAGAGGCTCAGGTGGCAGCAGCCAAGAGCCAGTATGAGATGGCGAAGAATGGTGCCCGCGAGCAGGAGAAGCGCATGGCTGCCAACAACACACAGGCTTCCAAGAGCGCTGTAGATGTAGTGAAGAATCTCTTGAAGGAGACCGTTCAGGTGGCCCAGTGCGAAGGCGAGGTCAGCAATGTCTATCCTAAGGTAGGCGAGCTGGTGGGTCTCGGTTCTCCTATCATGAGCATCTCTATCATGAGCGATATGTGGGGAACCTTCAATGTCCGCGAGGATCATCTCCAGGGATTGAACAAGGGCGATGAGTTCACAGCTTTCGTTCCTGCCTTCAACAAGGAAATCAAGATGAAGGTTTACTACCTGAAAGACCAGGGTTCCTATGCTACCTGGAAGGCAACCAAGGATAATGGCGACTACGACCGCAAGACTTTCGAGGTGAAGGCCCGTCCTATCACCAAACTGGAGGGATTGCGTCCGGGAATGTCACTCATCATTAAATAACTTTGAGATTTTCAATGTTCAAGAAATTATATCATATTGCCCGTAGAGAGTGCGGCATCATGCGGAAGAATCCCATCTATCTCTTCTGCATGGTCATCTTCCCCATCGTGGTGGTGATCTTCTTCACTACCCTGATGCAGGGAGGTGTGCCTATCGACATGCCTGTGGGCATCGTTGACCAGGACAATTCTCATACCTCCCGCCAGCTGGTGCATAAGCTCGACGCTTTCCAGACCACCAAGGTGGTGGCTCACTATGAGAACATAGCCGAGGCAAGACATGCTATCCAGAAGAACGAGATCTATGCCTTCCTGGTGATTCCTAACGGAACAGAGGCAGGACTGATGGCTTCCCGACAGCCGAAGATTTCCTTCTACTACAGCAGCGTTTCGCTGGCAGCAGGCTCCCTGCTCTTCCGAGATCTGAAGACCATTTCCACCCTGGGAGGCGCCGCAGCAGGTATGGCGAAGCTGTCGGCACTGGGAAAGACGAACGATGAAATTATGACCTTCCTGCAGCCCATCGCCGTGGATCTGCACATGATAGGCAACCCTTACGCCAACTACAACTATTATCTGTCGAGCGTGATGGTGCCGGGCCTCATCATGCTGTTCATCTTCCTGATTACCCCTTATTCCATCGGAACGGAACTGAAGTTCAACAGAGCCAGAGACTGGATGCGAATGGCGAACAACAATCCTTACCTCGCCATCGCAGGTAAGATGTTGCCGCAGACGCTCATCTTCCTGAGCATCTTCCTGCTGTTCGAGTTCTACATCTATTATGTATTGGGATTCCCGCATCCGGGAGGTGCAGCGCCAATCATACTGCTGGGCATTCTGAGCGTATTGTCCTGCCAGTGCTTCGGTATCTTTGCCTTCGGACTGATGCCTTCCCTACGCATGTCGATGAGTATCTGTTCGCTTTGGGGCGTGGTGAGTTTCTCCATCTGCGGAGCCACCTATCCACTCTTCTCCATGGATTCGCCAATCCAGGCCATCGGACAGCTCTACCCTATGCGCCACTATTATATGATTTACCAGATGAACATCTTCAATGGTTTCCCGATGAGCGATGCTGTGCTCCACTGGGGCGCGATGTTACTCTTCTGTGCCCTGCCAATCCTCACCATATGGAATATCAAGAAGGCAATGTTGATTTACAAGTATTTGCCGTAGAAATATGAAGAGTAAAGAACGCAACAGCTTTACTAATCATAAAGTTCAATGCTCAAAGTTCAAAGTTCAATGTTAAAAAGTAGTTTATTATATAAGATCATCAATGGAATCTGGGATATGTGCTACATCTGGAAGACGGAAATGCGCAATGTTTTCCGCGATGAGGGTGTGCTCATCTTCTGCATCCTGGTACCGCTGGGCTATCCGCTGCTCTACTCGTGGATTTACAACAACGAGGTGGTGAGAGAGGTGGATACGGCGATTGTTGACCTGAGCCACAGCCATACTTCCCGCGAGTTTATCCGCGATTACGATGCTTCTCCAGATGTCAAGGCCACCTATTACTGCAACAGTCTCGATGAAGCAAAGCAGCTGGTGCAAAGGCAGGCGGTGCACGGAATCGTCTATATTCCAGCCGATTTCGACACCAAGCTGAATCGTGGTGAACAGGCGCATGTGGGCGTATATTGCGATATGAGTCTGATGCTGACCTATAAGGCGATTTTCCAGACCGCACAGGGTGTGGCGAGCCAGATCAACTCGGGAATCCAGATTTCCAAGGGAGGAGGATTCACGGATCGGGATGATGAAATAACCGCCCATCCACTGGAATTCGATGAAGTTCCGATATTCAATACCACCGGGGGATATGGTAATGCGATTCTTCCGGGTGTGCTGGTACTCATTCTGCAGCAAACCATGCTGCTGGGCATCGGAATGGCAGCAGGAACATCGAGAGAGCTGAACAGAAACCGCGAACTGATACCGGTAAGCGAGCATTATGGCGGCATTTTCCGAATTGTATTCGGCAAGTCGATGGTTTATTTCATGGTTTACGCCGTGATGGGAATGTACCTGACGCTGGTTGTTCCGAAACTTTTCGGATTTGTCAGCATGGTAACCTGGACCACCATTCTGGGTTTCCTTCTGCCTTATATTCTGTCGTGTGTATTCTTCGGATTGATGCTATCATGCCTGGTAAGATACCGTGAGAATGTAATGCTTCTGGTGGTTTTCACCTCTGTGCCATTGCTCTTCATGACGGGTATTTCGTGGCCACAGAGCAATATTCCAGCCTTCTGGCAGGGATTTGCCTGGGTATTCCCATCTACCTTCGGTATCAGAGGATTCCTGAGAATCAGCAGCATGGGAGCATCTCTTGCCGATATTCTGCCGGAGTTCAGAGCGCTCTGGATACAGACGGGCGTATATTTCCTCGCCACCTGCCTGGTTTTCAGACAGCAGTTGCGCTCAGCAAGACTCAAGGCGAATCTTACAGCCGAAGTTGCAGAAGAAGAGGATGAGGCAGAAGAGCTTCTGGAGGCTAAAAAATAAAGAGCTAGCCCCATACACCCTGATAAGGGCGTATGGGGCTTACTTGCAAAAGCCAGTTATTTACTTGTGCGTACTGACAACCATCCCCCGCCAGGCGTCCCGGCGGATTTGAAATCCGCCGTAAAAAAGGTTCGACCTATAAACAACAGGGGATTTGTAATCCCCAAATAAAAGGAAAAGCATACTTCTTTGCTGCGGATTGCAAATCCGCAGAGACAAAATAGGTTAGGACATTTTTTAACGCCGGATTGCAAATCCGGCGGGACGCCTGGCGGACTTGTGTTCTTGAAAAACTAAAAAAGGGTGCGCCATAGACTTATGACACCCCCCTTACTTGCGAAAAGTCAGTTATTTACTTGTGTGTACTAACAATCTTGGTTGGAGCCTTCTCGGCATTTCTGCGGTTCACTACCGTCACGATACTCTGGGCGAGACTCAGGAAAGCCTGACCGGTAATAGAATCAACCTTGGTAGCAGCAGGCGCACCATCATCACCACCCTCGCAGATGCTCTGAACGATAGGAATCTGGGCAAGCAATGGCACGTTCATCTCCTTGGCGAGATTCTTGCACCCCTCCTTACCGAAGATATAATACTTGTTCTCCGGCAACTCGGCAGGAGTAAAGTATGCCATATTTTCGATAAGACCGAGGATAGGCACATTCACCTTATCATTCTGATACATATCAATACCCTTTCTTGCATCGGCAAGCGCCACCTGCTGAGGAGTACTTACGATCACCGCACCCGTGATGGCGAGTGTCTGGAGCAGGGTAAGATGAATGTCACTGGTGCCAGGAGGAGTATCGAGGATGAAGTAATCCAACTCACCCCAGTCAGCATCCGCAATCAGCTGCTTCAAGGCAGAGCAAGCCATACCGCCGCGCCACAAGGTAGCCGTGGTAGGACTTACGAAGAAACCGATACTCAAGAGCTTCACGCCATATTTCTCTACAGGTTCGATGAGATCTCTGCCATCCTTGTGAACTGAATAAGGACGTTCTTCCTCTACACCGAACATCTTAGGCATGGAAGGACCGAAGATATCGGTATCGAGCAAACCCACCTTGTAACCCAGCTTGGCAAGTGCAATGGCAAGATTGGCAGAAACCGTACTCTTGCCTACTCCACCCTTACCCGAGCTTACAGCGATGACGTTCTTCACCTGAGGGAGCATTTTTCCCACTTCAGGACGAGGAGCCGACTTGAACTCAGTAACGATCTCCACCTCTACCTCCTTGGAGATATGATAATGGATGGCAGCCTCAGCCGCCTTCACCGTACTCTTGAGGAAAGGATCGGTATCTCTAGGGAAGAGCAGAACCACCTTCACCTTCATACCATTGATGCTAGGCGTATCTGCCAGCATTTCACTCTCTATAAGGTTCTTCTTGGTACCGGGATAGATGACGGTAGCAAGAGCCTCTTCAATTAATTTTGGATATAATGTCATAATTATGGTTTTGTTTGGTGCAAAAGTAACAATAAATAATGTAATAAGCAAATAAAAACTAAATAATTTCAGTTATTAAACACTTTTATGTATCTTTGCAGATTGGAGAAGATGATGAAGCGACATCAGGAACTTCGGATTCCCCCTCCACCTTCAAGAACGACAAAACTGAATAAAAATGAATTATAAGAAAATCATAGTAGGTTTCGCCCTTTCTCTGGCTTGTCTTTCCGTACAGCAGGCAGGCGCTGAAACCTTCAGCAAGAGTAAAAAGAAAGAGAATGTGACTGCAGCTACCAGCATCAACTGGGCGGATGCTTCGGGCAAGGTAAGCTACTCTATCAACGCCACCACTTCGCCTGTAGTGAAGATTGCCCTCAGGATGTTTTCCAACGACATGAAGGCTGTAACCGGCAACGAGGCGAAGGAGAAACCCAGTGCCAACATCCAGATTTACCAGCTCAACCAGCTCACCAACAAGGAGTTTTCTGCCGTAGAAAAGCTCGGCGCTCCGCTCCACAAGTTCATCACAGCCAAGGATGCTTTCTATATCGGAACCCGAAAGGGCAAGATCATCGTGATAGGAAGCGACGCCCGAGGCACTGCCTACGCCATCATGGAGCTTTCGCGTATGGCTGGCGTTTCGCCTATGGCAGGATGGAACGACCTGAAGCCGCAGACACGTCAGAATCTCTCTACCCAGGTGGGAACGGAGAAGATAGAAATCCCGAGAATTGAATTCAGAGGTCTTGCCCTCAACGGAAGCAAGTGGATGAATCAGAAGAACTACAGTCAGCTGGCGCGACTGATGCTGCGACTGAGAGCCAACACCCTCTGGCAGGTGGACGGCAAGCACGAGGCTGCCTACAACAAGGCGGTGGTGGATAGCTTCGACATCTGCATTGCCGAAAACTACAAGGTGACGGAAATCACCGGCAAGAAACACAAGAAAAAGCATAAGAAGACCCTGGAGAACGTAAAGATGATCTGTGCCGGCAACCAGATGCAGCTGGAGACTATCTCCCCTGCCCTGGTGCTCGAGATGCTGAACAACAGGGATTATCTGGAAACCAAGTCGGAGCACCGGGAGAAATCCCATCGCTCGGAAATGCATAACGATGAAGACTGTGCATGGATTGCCAACGTAACCAATCCGAAGATGGTTTCGCTGCAGCTTGCCATGATTTCAGACCTTGCCTGGAACAGCGAGGCGCTGCAGGGAGGCATCAGCAGCTACCTGCAGAACTGGCTCAGCAGTCTCTTCGGCAACGTGGCAGCCAAGAAAATCAAACCTCTGATGGAGGAATACTATCGCCTGACCAGTATCCGCCAGCCAGCCTTCATGGCAATGCCATACGGCGATACAGAGTTTCATTCAGGCGAATTCGGCAATGAGCTGGAGCGCTATCTCTACGCCTACGATCTGCTGAAGACCAAGACTGCCAATCTGGAAAGAACCCTTCCTGCCGATCTGCGAGACGGTTTCTTCGAAATCGTGAAATATCCTATCTTCTCTGCTGCCCTCATCGCCGAAAAGGAGCTGGAGGCACAGGAAGCCAGAGACATCGCCCGTCCGGGACTGTTCCCGAATGATGATGAAGCCAAGGCTTCGGCTGCCGTGAGCCTCAACGCCTTCAACACCCTGAAGCAGCTCAACGCCTACTATCTGAAGCAGGGAAAGGGCAAATGGAGCAGCATCATCGCTACAGATGGGGCAGAAATGCAGGCTCCGCAGTTGCCGGGCACCCTACCTGCCAAGGATATCCGACTCCTGATGCAGGATGCTTTCGACAGAAATCAAGATCTCCAGCCGCTGGTGACATTCACCAAGAACATCACCGCCAAGAATGCATACGACTGGACCAATGCCTTCCAGGCACCTACTGCCAAAGATGGAACTGCGGAGAAGATCCAGCTGAAACCGCTGCTGGGCCATAGCAGCAACGCCGTGAAGCTGCCAAAGGGAGCCATTCTGAGATACAGATTCGTAAGCAGCAGCATAGGAGACGCGAGATTCACCCTCGCCACCATCCCGAGCTATCTGCCATACGAGAAGAATATGCGGGTAAGCGTGAGCATCGACGGTGCAGAGCCGGTAATCTGCCAGATGAAAGAGGATTACAACTCCAAGGAATGGAAGATGAATCATTGGCGCGGACAGGCGCTCAAGAGCTTCTACGTAACCCTGCTCGACGGCTATCATACTGTAGAAATCAAGGCGCTGGATGACAATATCATCGTTGACCAGTGGGTGCTTGATTTCGATGTAGATAGAGAATACTACGTATTCCCGGTTACGAGATAAAGGGAAATACAAGGATAAAACAAGCGACACGAAAGTGACACGAAAACGACACGAAAGCGACACGAAAGAGGCTTAATAGATGGCAAGCTGGAGGCTTAATAGATGACCGATCCTTGCCATCTATGAAGCCCGGAAAGTGTTAAAGAAGCTAAGTGATAGTTTCTTATCCCCCAACTCTATGAGTTCTCTATCCAGAAGTATAGAGTTGGCTTAAAAAATGGGCAGGGTTAACAGGTTAACAGTTAACAGCCGAAAAATGCATGGTACCCCCCATATCTATAAAAAGAAGTATATATATATATATTATTATATAATAAGGTACGCGAGGGGGACTATCGAAAAATCGACTGTTAACTGTTAACCCTGTTAACCCCCACTATAAAACTTCCAGTTCATTTCTCTTCATAATAAGAGGATAACGCTCAGGATGTTTTAGACTCTCAATTTCTAAATCGACATCAAGTTTAGGCCACTCTATAGCGTTTCTTCCACTCATCTGTACATCAAGAGCATCAGAAATACATGCATTCTTCATCCAAGGAATCCGATTATAAGATATAAAATAATCGTTTCCTTTCACAGAAAGCATAATGCCTTTATCATTTATCATCAAGACGCTTACCTGTGTGTCTTGCGAATTTGATTTTAAAATCGTCTCCATATTCTTGAAGTATTTTTTCTATAAAACTTAATTCCTTACTATTAAATCCGAAGTTTTCTGCTAGTTCGATCTCTGGCTCAAGCCAATACTTAGCTTCATTTTCGGCCTTTATGATATGAATATGCATTCTTTTTTCCTCATTGGAATAAATCTTGAACACAAACCCATTTAATTCTTTGAATTTAGGACTCATATCCTCTTTCTTTTAAGAAGTTATATTTTCTGTGGGCAAAGATACGATATTTTTATGAAACTCCAAGGGAAAAACATAAAAAAAGCACTCCAAGGAGCGAAAACTCCTCAAAGTGCTCTGAACTTAATATTATCTCTTATTGGTTTTTACTCAATAACTACGGTTGTCCAACCGTGCTTGTCCTCTACAGTACCATACTGAATACCACGGAGGGTATCATACAGATGCTTAGAGACAGGACCTGGCTTCTCACCGAAGTTGTAGCGCTTGCCTGTATCCAGGTCATCAATGTAGCTGATAGGGCTGATAACGGCAGCAGTACCGCAAGCACCAGCCTCCTCGAATGTATCCAACTCATCCTCAGGAATCTGACGGCGCTCTACCTTCATACCGAGATCCTCAGCCAGCTGCATCAAGCTCTTGTTGGTGATAGATGGGAGGATGGATGAACTCTTAGGAGTAACGTATGTATTGTTCTTGATACCGAAGAAGTTGGCAGCACCACACTCATCCATGTATTTCTTCTCCTTGGCGTCGAGATAGAACTCGCAGGCATAACCCTTCTCGTGAGCGATATTGTTGGCTCTGAGGGAAGCAGCATAGTTACCACCTACCTTATAGATACCTGTTCCGAGAGGAGCAGAGCGGTCGAAATCACGGATGATGACGTATGGGTTGGTAGAGAATCCACCCTTGAAGTATGGACCCACTGGGGTTACGAAAATCAAGAAGCAATACTCCTTAGAAGGATGCACACCCACCTGAGGACTTGTACCGATGAGCAAAGGACGGATATAGAGCGTAGCACCACTCTCGTAGGTAGGAATCCACTCCTGGTTGAGGCGGACCACCTTCTTCACCATCTCCTCGAACAACTCTGTTGGCACCTCTGGCATCAGGATACCACGGCATGTGCTCTGCAGGCGGGCAGCATTCTCGTCCATACGGAACACGCGCACCTTGCCGTCTGGGCAACGATAAGCCTTCAGACCCTCGAAAGCCTCCTGACCATAGTGCAGACAGGTGGCAGCCATGTGCAATTTCAAATACTCATCAGAGCAAACTTCTATTTCGCCCCATTTGCCGTCGCGATAGTAACAGCGAACATTGTAGTCAGTCTGGCGATAGCCAAATGACAAATTAGACCAATCTAAGTCTTTCATAACATCTATATTTTTAATGTTCTACTAATATTTTGAATGCAAAAGTACAAAATATTCTATTAATCTGCAACTATTTTGCGATAAATTTAGTAGAAACGTTATTATTTTACGTATTTCTGCCGTTTTGAGGCATTATTTTACCATTTTATGGGTACTTTTTCGTTCTTGCGCCGTTCCTTGAAGCGGATTGCAAATCCGAAATAGTTACCCATACGGCGGCGGATTGCAAATCCGCCGAAACAGGGGTGGCTGAAACAGAAGGAATCAATCCTCACTGAGGAGCTTTTTGATTTCCTCATCGGTCTTGGTGAGCTTGTCCTTGCAGAGCTTTACCAAGGTTTTGGCACGCTTCAACTGCTCGGAGAGCTGATCAATATCCAGTTCATCATTCTCCATTCTTTCTACAATCTGCTCAAGCTCTCTTACAGCTTGCTCGTATTTCATTTCTTCTTTTGCCATAATTTTATTGTTTTTGGAGTTAACAGAGTTAACAGTTAACAGTGGATATTTTAAAGCTTTTGCCCTTTCAGGGCGACAGGTTTGCATCCTTTATTACCCAGGGCGTTGCCCTGGGCTAGGAGCTTCTGCCCTTTCAGGGCGTATGGGAAATTCCTATTGCCTCAGGGCGTGTGGGGAATTATTTCACTTCCGATTTAATATTACCCTCGGCGAATCTCGTTTCGATGATGTCGCCAGCCTCCAGCTGCGAGGCAGAACGGATACTCTTGCCATCTTTCAGCGTGATGCTGTAACCACGCTTCAGCAGCAGTTCCGGATCCTGCGCCTGGATGCGCTGCTGGAGAAGCTGCAGACGATGATTCTCATTGAGCATTTTTCTTTCCAGTACCGGCTGGATATTCTGCGAGAGAATCTCTAAACGGCGCTGCGCATTCGATACCTTCGACTGCAGATTCGACGTAATGCGAGTCATCAGACGGTCGAGATACGCCCCCTGCTTCGTCTTCACCAGCGAGAACTGAACGGGGATGGTGCTGCTCAATCTCTCTAGCCTCATCTTCTCCACCTGCAACCGGTGCTTCACGTTCTGTACGATGGTTTCCTGTGCATCCATCACCCGGGCATAAACCTCGGCGAGATGATTGATGAGGAAGGCGGCAGCGGCAGTCGGTGTCTTCACCCGCTGGAAGGAAATCATATCCAGTACACTCTCATCCCTCTCGTGTCCGATTCCCGTGATGATAGGCAGCGGGAAGTTAGCCACATTCTCGGCAAGCGCCAGGGTGTCGAAACCGGAAAGGTCGCTGGTAGCACCACCGCCACGGATGATGACTACGCAGTCAAACTCCTCATATTCGGCATTGATGCTGTCCAGGGCAGCGATGATGCTCTGCTCCACTCCCTCGCCCTGCATCGTGGCAGGAAAGAGGCGGGTGGTGAACTGCAAGCCGTAATCATTATCGGCAAGCTGATTGCAGAAATCGCCATATCCGGCTGCCGTGGCACTCGAAATCACGGCGATGCGCTGGCAGAACATCGGGAGCACCAGCTCCTTCTGCAGCTCGAAGACGCCCTCAGCCTTCAGCGTATTGATGATTTCCAAGCGCTTGCGCGCCATATCACCCATCGTATAGTTGGGGTCGATGTCATCTACAATCCAAGAGAAACCATAGTTCTCATGGAACTGGGCGTGCACCTTGAGCAGCACCTTCATGCCAGCATGAATGCGCTGCCCCGTCACTCGCTCGAAATTAGGCTTGATGAGCATCCAGCGGTTTCGCCAGCAGTTGGCATGCGCCTTGGCTATCGGCGTATTGGAGCGTTCATCCTTCTGAATCAGTTCCAGATAGCAGTGGCCGCCATAGCCCTCGCGAGCCTCCGAGAGTTCCGCTTCCACCCAATAGCTGTCGGGCAAGGACATCGAAATGATTTCGCTGACTATCGAGTTTAATTCATATAGAGATAATCTTTTTACTTTGAACATTGAACTTGGAATTTTGAACTTTATGAATACTATTACTTGGTACTTAGCCCCCCTGGAACTTCCCTTATCATATAGCAGCAAAGCTAATCATAAAGTTCAAAGTTCCAAGTTCAAAGTTCCAAGATTACTTAATCGCTTTTCCCGTCTGATAAGCTTTCCAGAAGTCCGGCACACCGTATCCGAAGACATTGTCGGGATGCTGCTGGTTATCGCCTGCCAGTTTTACGAGCTTGATGATCTGCTTGGCAGTCTTGCCAGGCAGCGCCTGCCAGAGGCAAGCCACCATACCCGCTACCAGCGGCGAGGAGAACGAAGTTCCGTTATCATTGATGATGCTGCCCCTGCCCGTAATCACGCAGGTAGGACTTCCGAATGCCATCACATCAGGCTTGATTCTGCCATCCGCCGTAGGTCCTACGGCACTGAAGGCTGCATTCATGCCATGTTCGTTGATGCTACCCACCGTGAGAATATCCGTGGCATCGGCAGGGAAATTGATTTTCTTCCAGGAACCCATACCGTCGTTTCCGGCAGAGTTCACGCATACGATTCCCTTGTCGGCACACATCGATGCGGTTCGGGAGATGAGGGCGGTGTTGCCATCCTGCTCATAATAGTGATGATCCATCGAAGAATCATCGAAGCCATGATAGCCGAGCGAAGAATTGATGATGTCCACGCCACAGCTGTCAGCATATTCCGCTGCACTTGCCCAGTAATCCTCCTCAGCAAGGCTCTCGGTGCGTTCATCCTCGCATCTTATCAGCAGATACTGCGCCTCAGGAGCCACACCCACATAGAAGTCGGGCGCATTGGCAGCCATCGTAGAGAGCACCATCGTGCCATGTTCCATCTCTCCAAAGACATTCTTGGATTCAGGAACCACGAAATCCTTCACCCCCGCCAGCTTGATGTTGTGCAGGGCAGGAATCTTATCCACATTCATGAATCCGCCGTCGAATACGGCTATCATCATTCCCTTGCCTCTATAGCCATTTTCGTGAAGCCTTTTGCCGTTCAGCGACTTCAGCTGAGCATCTGCTGCGCCATACACTCCATTGCCGGAACTCCACTCGTTCAGTCCTTTGCGCACATTCGAGCGCATTCTCTGACTTACGGAATCGGGAGCCTGGAACACTTTCTTCCTCTTGGTGATGAATTTCAGGCCTTCCAGCTTGCGAAGCTCCTTGTCCTTATGGATGCGGATGAGCAGCGTATTGTTCCACTTGCTCTTCCCCACAATCTCGATGCCTGCCTCAGCCACCTGCTTTTCGTAAGCCGGAGCCACGGGAAGGTCGGTCAGATCTACGGGAATACCCTGACGCTTACGTCGGTCGATGGAGCGCTGGGAGAGGAACTCCGAAGGGCGGTTCACCGAAAAAGGCGTATGGTCGAGGTCTTTATCCTTGAGGTAAAGACGATACATCTGGCATTTTCCACCAGGGAAAGACACCATATCGGCCTCCAGAAAGCCAGTTACCTTGCCATCGCGAGCCAACAATGTCAAGGTGGACAGAATAAATGCATAAAGCATCAAATATCTTTTCATCATTTATCGGTAGTACGATTGTTATATTGTTACATTCTCGTCTGACTGCTGTTGCCCAATCAGATTGTTATTGTTTATACTAAGCTGCAAAAGTACAGTTTTTGTACGAGAATGCCAAAAGAAAAGGGAAGTTTTTATCAGGAAATGCAAGTTTTTCTTATATATATAATAAGGTATCAGATATTTTTTGTACTTTTGCAGACAAGTAGCCGCCACTGCTGCTTTCTGAAAGAAGCTGAGCGAGCGGCTATGAGGAAAAAACAGATATAAATGGAAAATAAACAAGCGACATTAGAATTAGGTACGAAGCCTGTGGGCAAGCTGCTGGTTCAGTATGCCCTGCCAGCGATGATTGCGATGACCGCCTCTTCGCTCTACAACATTGTTGACCGCGTATTCATCGGTCAGGGTGTGGGAGCCATGGCCATCTCGGGTCTCGCCATCACCTTCCCCTTCATGAACCTCACCACCGCTTTCGGAGCCGGTGTTGGCATAGGAGCGTCCACAGCCATCAGCGTGAAGTTGGGACAAAAGGATTATGCCACAGCGCAGAACATTCTGGGCAACACGATTTCTCTGAATCTCATCATCGGTATCGGACTGAGCATCATCTGTCTGCTCTTCCTCGACCCTATCCTGAGATTTTTCGGAGCCAGCGACCAGACGCTCGTCTATGCCCACGAGTATATGGTCATCATCCTGCTGGGCAATGTGGTGAGCCATATGTATTTCGGCATGAACGCCCTGCTCCGAGCAGCGAGCAAGCCCAAGCAGGCGATGTACGCCACCATCTTCACGGTGGTGATGAACGTGATACTGGATGCCCTCTTCATCCTCGTCTTCAAATGGGGAATACAGGGTGCCGCCATCGCCACCATCCTATCGCAGCTGATGGCTCTGATGTGGCAGATCAAACTCTTCAGCAACAAGAGCGAGCTGCTCCACTTCAAGAAAGGAATCTACAAACTGAAGAGGAAACTCGTAGATAACATCCTCGCCATCGGCATTTCGCCGTTCCTGATGAACGTGTGCGCCTGCATCATCGTCATCTTCATCAACAACCAGCTGGTGCGTTTCGGAGGCGACCTTTCCGTGGGTGCCTACGGAATAGCCAACGGTATTGCGATGGTGTTCATCATGTTCGTGTTAGGTGTCAACCAGGGAATGCAGCCTATCGCCGGATACAACTACGGCGCACAGAAGCTGGACCGACTGATGCGTGTATTGAACCTGAGCATCATTGCTGCCACTGCCATCATGGTGACGGGCTGGCTGATAGCGATGTTCCTGCCTTACTATTGTGCGAGAATGTTTACTACCGATAAGCAGCTGATAGACTTGGGCATCAAGGCTATCAGAGTGGTGATGTTCTGCTTCCCGATCATCGGATTCCAGATGGTCATCACGAACTTCTTCCAGTGCATCGGAAAGGTGAAGATCAGCATCTTCCTCTCCTTGTCGAGACAGTTGCTCATCCTCCTGCCGCTCCTGGCTTTCCTGCCGATGATATGGGATATTGACGGCGTATGGTACAGTATGCCTATCTCCGATTTCTCAGCCGCAGTCATCGCTGCCATCGTAATGTCATGGTACATGAACAAGTTGAAAAGACAACATAAAGAAAACATGAAAGTTAACAGTTAACAGTTAACAGCTAAAATTTTAAGCTTATGACCAAGATTATCATAAACGTAGGTCGCCAGATAGGTAGCGGCGGCCATATCATCGCCGAGAAGCTGGCGGAGGATTTCGGTTGCAAATGTTACGACCGTGAGCTGCTGAACCTTGCCGCCAAGGAGAGTGGATTCTCTGAGAAATTCTTCGAGCAGAACGATGAGCAGAAGGGATTCTTCAAGTCTCTCTTTCATACCCATCTGCCTTTCCTGAGCGATAACAATTTCTATCACAACGACTTCTCGCAGGAAGGTCTGTACAAGTTCCAGAGCGACGCCATCAGAAAGGCTGCCGATGAGGGCAACTGCGTGTTTGTGGGCAGAACCGCCGACTATGTGCTGCGTGACTACAAGAATGTAATCAACATCTTCATCACCGCCAACATCGACGACCGCATCAAGGCAGTGTGCAAGCGAAAGGACATCGACAGAGCCTCCGCCCGCAAGTTTATCGAAAGCCATGAGGAGCAGCGCGCCTCTTACTACGATTACTATACCGGCAAGAAGTGGGGACACAGCGAGAGCTACGACCTCTGCATCAACAGCAGCCATCTGGGAATCGAGGAGACTGAGAAGTTTATCGCAGAATTTATCAGAAAGAAATTCGGACTTAGTGATTAATGATTAGTGATTAATTTTAGGGATATAAAATATTAAACATCATATAAATGAAGAAGATTATGCTTTTGGGCTCAGGCGAACTGGGCAAGGAGTTTACCATCGCCGCAAAGCGAGCAGGACAGTATGTCATCGCTTGCGACAAGTATGACAATGCACCAGCCATGCAGGTAGCCGACGAGCGGGAAGTGTTCTCGATGCTCGATGGCGACGCATTGACCGCAGTGGTAGAGAAACATCACCCAGACATCATCGTGCCTGAGATTGAAGCTATCCGCACCGAGCGACTCTTCGACTTCGAGAAGGAGGGCATTCAGGTTGTGCCTTCTGCCCGTGCCGTGAACTACACCATGAACCGCCGTGCCATCCGCGACCTTGCCGCCAAGGAACTGGGTCTGCGCACCGCCAAGTATTTCTATGCCAAGACCTTCGAGGAGTTTAAGAACGCTGCCGATGAGATTGGTTTCCCATGCGTAGTAAAACCTCTGATGAGTTCAAGCGGCCATGGTCAGAGCTATGTTCACAACGATGATGAACTGAAGGAGGCTTACAAGGAGGCGATGGAGGAAGGCCGCGGCGACGTGAAGGAAGTAATCATCGAGGAATTTATCGACTTCGATTCTGAGTTCACCCTGCTCACCGTCACCCAGAAAGACGGTCCTACCCTCTTCTGTCCACCTATCGGCCACGTACAGAAGGGCGGCGACTACCGCGAGAGCTGGCAGCCATTCCAGATTCCAGAGGAGGCTTTGAAGAAGGCTGAGCACATTGCCGGTGAAGTAACCAAGGCATTGACTGGTGCCGGTCTCTGGGGCGTAGAGTTCTTCCTGAGCAAGCAGGGCGAAGTCATCTTCTCAGAATTGAGTCCTCGTCCACACGATACAGGTATGGTAACCCTCGGTCACACCACCAACCTGAGCGAGTTTGAGCTCCACTTCCGTGCCGTAATGGGCTTACCTATCGCCGGAATCCATCTGGAGCACATCGGCTGTTCTGCCGTCATCCTCTCGCCAGAGGAAAGCACCGAGCCATTAAACTACAATATGCTCGATGCCCTGAAGGAAGACCACACCCGCATCCGTATCTTCGGCAAGCCAGAGGCTCACGTAGGCCGCCGCATGGGCGTCGTACTCTGCTACGGCGAGAAGGGCGATGACCTAAATGCGCTCCGTGACAAGGCAAAGCGCCTGGCAAAGACCGTCCTGGGCACCGACCCTTATATGAAGAAATAAGATTCATGAAAGAAATAGGAAAAATCATCCGTTTCCAGAACACGCATCAATCCGAAGACTTCCAGGCTACGAATGTGGAGGATTTCAAGGATGTGCCCTTTCACATCAGGCGCACCTACTGGACCTACGATATTCCGGCAGGTGCTGCCCGCGGAGGGCACGCCCACAGGGAATGTCTGGAAGTAATCATCGCAGCCAGCGGTTCCTTCACGGTTACGCTGGATGATGGAAACCGGAAGCAATCCTATCTTCTCAACCGCCCCGACCAGGGACTACTCGTCAACACAGGCATCTGGCGAACGCTAGAAAACTTCTCTGCCGGTTCGGTCTGTCTGGTTCTGGCTTCGGAATTGTACGAAGAAGCTGATTATATCTATGATTACGACGAGTTTCTCAAACACGCAAGGCATCATGCTTGAAACTATCCAATACGCAAGACATCATGTTTGAAATCATCAAATACACTCCCGAATATCGCCAGCAATGGGATGCCTATGTGGCAAAAGCCCGAAACGCTACGTTTCTCTTTTACCGCAACTATATGGATTACCATTCCGATAGGTTCAAGGACTATTCTCTCCTGTTCTTCAAGAAGGGAAAGCTCCATTCCATCCTGCCTGCCCATCAGGTAGGCAAGACCCTCTGCTCGCATTTCGGACTCACCTATGGCGGACTGATCATGAACATTCACGTCACGATTTCAGATGTCTGCCAACTCTTTGAGGAACTGAATGTCTATCTGCGTCTTCAGGGTTTCGAGAAGGTACAGTATCGTCCTATTCCCTGGATCTATCATCTCCATCCTTCCGAAGAAGATCTCTATGCCATATTCTGGAAATGCAAGGCTCATCTTTCGCTCCGCAATATCGGCACAACCATCTTCATCCAGCAGAAATTGCGCTGGCGCAAAGACCACCTGCGCCGTCTGAAGAAGGCTCATCAGAATGGAGTGACCGTAGTGAGAGATGCAAGCCTGTCGGAATTCTGGGAGGTATTGAATGAGAACCTGGAAAAGCGATTTGGTGCAAAACCGGTACACACGCTTCAGGAAATGGAACTTCTGAAAAGTCGTTTCCCCGAGAATATCATCCAATACAATGCTTATCGCAACGGGCACATCATAGGAGGTCTCACCTTTTATATTACCCAGCAAGTGGTACATGGACAATACAGTTCTACCAACGATGAGGGAAAGGAATTCGGAGCCATGGAGGCTATCTACGAACAGATTATGTATCATGATTACCCCGATTATCCCTACCTGGATTTCGGCAGTTCTACGGAACAGCAGGGAGCCTGGATCAATGAGGGCCTCATCGCCCACAAGGAAGGTTACGGAGGAAGAGGCGTGGTTTACGACACCTATGAATGGACAGTATAAAGAGAAATCCCGAAGTTCACACGATAGTGAGCTTCGGGATTTCTGCCTTTTACAAAAGTATAACTGTCACACCACGGGCAGCTTGCGCACCCATTACCAGCGCCTGCTCAATATCGGCAGTCTTGGAAGGACCGCTGATGAAAGTACCGAAATTATACTTCGGATCCATCTCGATACGGGCATAAGCCTCGTGCATATTGTTAACAACCTTATCTTTCTGAAGGAAAATCACGAGATATTCGGAGATGAAAAGCACCGCCTTCTCCTTCATGGTCTGAGGAATCCAGACGCAGCCATTCTCGGCAACACCCACTTCTCCACGTACAATACCCACATCGGTACCATTCAGGTCGTTGGCTTCAGCCACGGTATCAGGATTCTTCTGCGCGATGGTAATCTCAGGCAGGTTGGAAGCAAAGACCTTCGCCTCCGGATAAGCCTTCTTCACCAGCTCATCCAGGCTCTCGCCCGCCTCAGCCTCTATGACGTGTCCACCCACAGACTCAGTCATCTCAATAAACTGCTTCAAGGTATCCTCATACTGGATTCCCTTGACATCTACGGCAGGCATATCGAATTGAACGTGCGTATTCTTACGCAACTTGTTCAGGAAATCTTCTTTATTCATTGAACTTTGAAATTTGAACTTTGAACTTTATGATTAGCCACTACTTCACCTTTCCTTCTTTCCAAAGCTGGTGGAAGCTCTTCTTCGCAAACTCAGGCATGGTGTGACCGATACCCCACGCATTCCAGTTGCTGAAGTGCGTGCAGCATTCAGGAATCAGATTGGCGAGTGGCGCAAACTTCAAGGCTGTGGTGTAGAGCGCAGGACGTTCGAAGAGATATTTCATACCATTCGACATTGCCTTCTTCACAGGATTTGCCTTGCCCAATCTCTCCAGACTCTGGCGCCATACGTAAATCTGCGAACCAGGACCTACCTTGGAAGGGCAGACATTGTCGCAAGACAAGCACAAGGTGCAGGCTGAAACATTATCGCTGTACTTCTGAGGATTCTTCAGCATTCCCAGGTTCACACCGATAGGACCCGGAATGAAATAGGTGTAGCTGTATCCGCCTGAACGGCGATAAACCGGACAGGTGTTCATGCAGGCTCCGCAGCGCATGCACTTCAAGGTCTGCCAGTGATCCTTGTCGGCGAGAATATCGCTTCTGCCATTATCTACCAAAACTACATGCATCTCAGCACCCGGACGAGCCTGGCGGAAATGAGAGGTAAAGGTAGTGGTAGGCTGACCGGTTCCGCAGCGGCAAAGCAGGCGCTGGAATACAGCCAGTGACTTATAGTCAGGAACCAGCTTCTCGATACCCATCGCCACGATATGGAGCTTAGGCATGGAAGTGGTCATATCGGCATTACCCTCGTTGGTGCAGACCACGCAATCGCCGGTGGCAGCCACGCCGAAGTTGCAGCCGGTCATACCTGCTCCTGCTTCCATAAACTGGTCGCGGAGATGATGGCGGGCGCAGCGGGTCAGATAAGTAGGATCGTAGTTACCGATTTCCTTGGAGATTCCCTTCTCCTCGAACATCTTTCCCACTTCCTCACGCTTCAGGTGGATGGCAGGCATCACGATGTGGCTAGGCTTCTGCCCCAGGAGCTGGATGATGCGCTCACCCAGGTCGGTCTCTACCACATCGATTCCGTGCTTCTCCAGATAAGGATTCATCTCGCACTCCTCGGTGAGCATCGACTTCGACTTCACCATCTTCTTCACGTTGTGATCTTTCAGAATGCCGAGCACAATCTCGTTGAACTCCTGTGCATCCTTTGCCCAGTGTACCTTTACCCCACGGCTCTCCAGGTTCTTGGAAAACATATCGAGGTAATCGGCAAGATGGGTGATGGTGTGCATCTTGATTTCAGACGCATGCTCACGGAGGTCTTCCCACTCAGGAAGCTCCTGCGCCATCTTATCTCTCTTCTGACGAACAGACCAGAAGGTAGCGTCGTGCCAGGTGGTCTTCTCTACGTTCTGCGTAAACTTCGCAGCTCTCTTGGAATGTTCTGTACTCATAGTCCTGCAGCTAAAATTTGAACAACATGGATAAACTTGATCGGCATCTTCTCCTTCTTGGCAATACCCGCCATGTGCATCAGACAGGAAGAATCCGGTCCGGTGACATATTCGGCACCCGTAGCCATGTGGCGCTTGATCTTATCCTCTCCCATACGGATAGAAACGGCAGGCTCCTCGATAGAGAACATACCGCCGAATCCGCAGCACTCATCCTTGCGCTCCGGCTCGTGGATGGTAATGCCTTCCACCATATTCAACAGGTCGATAATCTTGTTGAATGGCTTGATGTGTCGCTCAGATGGAGACGACAAACCCAGTTCCCGCACACCATGGCAACTGTTGTGCACACTCACCACGTGTGGGAATTTGCCCGGCACATGATCCACCTTCAGCACATCGTGAAGGAACTCCACAACATCCATGATCTTCTTTGATGAAATACACTCGTGCTTACCCTCCAGAATCTTAGGGTAATACACCTTAACGTAAGCGGCACATGAAGCTGAAGGAGCTACGATGTAATCGTAATCCTTGAACAGCTCATCAAATGTCTCTATGACCTTCTCCGACTTATCCTGAAAACCCGCGTTAGCCATCGGCTGACCGCAGCAAGTCTGCTTTTCGGGATAACCGACATCCAGTCCGTAGTGCTTTAGTAACTTGTATGTAGCCACACCCGCATCAGGGTATAAAGCATCCACATAACAAGGGACGAATAATCCGACTTTCATTGTTGTTATCACTTTATCTTGTAAGCTATTGTTTTATTATTCTCGAAACATTCTACTACATTTCTGTAGGCGCTGCAAAAGTAACAAAAAAATAGCAAAAATGAGACAATCCCGAAAGGATTTTTAAATAATTGATGTTATTTAACTGTAAAGAATGGCAGAAAATTTGGATGATTCAGATATTTAACGTATCTTTGCTGCCCGAAATAGTGTATCTTCCTTAGTAATCTGACTAAGAAACTAAATAGATACTAAACAAGACATTTTCAGAAGAGACTTTTTATTATTAAGAATAAACTTATAGTTATATAAAGATGAAGAAACAGCTTAAGAAAGTCCTAGTCCTGGGTTCCGGTGCGTTGAAGATCGGCCAGGCAGGTGAGTTTGACTATTCCGGTTCGCAGGCTCTCAAGGCTTTGCGTGAGGAGGGTATTAGTTCTGTCCTCATTAATCCAAACGTTGCTACAATTCAGACGAGTGAAGGTATTGCTGACAAGGTTTATTTCTTGCCGGTGACACCTTTTTTTGTAACTGAAATCATCAAGAAGGAACGCCCAGACGGCATCATGCTGGCTTGGGGTGGACAGACGGGTTTGAACGTTGGTACAGAACTCTACCTCAGTGGTGTGCTCAAGGAGTATGGCGTGGATGTGTTGGGTACCTCTGTAGAGGCTATCATGAACACAGAAGACCGCGACCTCTTCGTAAAGGAGCTTAACAAGGTTGACCTCAAGGTTCCAGTAAGCCACGCTTGCGAGAACATGGAGGAGGCTGTGGCTGCGGCACGCAACATCGGCTACCCTATCATGATCCGTTCTGCCTATGCGCTGGGTGGTCTCGGTTCTGGTGTCTGCAAGACCGAAGAGGAGTTCAAGGAGATTGCTGAATCTGCCTTCACTTTCGCACCTCAGGTACTCGTTGAGGAGAGCCTGAAGGGATGGAAGGAGATTGAGTTCGAGTGCATCCGTGATGCGAACGACCGTTGCTTCACCGTTGCCTCTATGGAAAACTTCGACCCACTGGGTATTCACACCGGTGAATCTATCGTGGTGGCTCCTACCTGTTCTCTTACCGACGAGCAGGTGAAGATGTTGCAGGACATCGCTGTGAAGTGTGTCCGTCACCTCAACATCGTGGGTGAGTGCAACATCCAGTATGCTTTCAATGCTGAGACCAACGACTACCGTATCATCGAGATCAATGCTCGCTTGAGCCGTTCTTCTGCCCTCGCATCTAAGGCTACAGGTTATCCTTTGGCTTTCGTTGCAGCTAAGATTGCCCTCGGTTATACACTCGACCAGATTGGCGAGATGGGTACTCCTAACTCTGCTTATGTGGCTCCATCACTCGACTATATGATCTGCAAGATTCCTCGTTGGGACCTTACCAAGTTTGCCGGTGTAAGCCGCAAGATTGGTTCTTCCATGAAGTCTGTAGGCGAAATCATGTCTATCGGCCGCTCATTCGAGGAGATGCTCCAGAAGGGTCTCCGTATGATTGGTCAGGGAATGCACGGTTTCGTAGGCAACGACCACACCAAGTTCGATAACCTGGATGAGGAGCTTTCTAACCCTACCGACCTCCGTATCTTCGCCATCGCCCAGGCTCTGGAGGAAGGCTACACCATCGAGCGCATCGAGGAGTTGACCAAGATTGACCCTTGGTTCATCGAGCGCATGAAGAATATCGTAGATTACAAGCACAAGCTTTCTGAATATAATACGCTGGAGGAGATTCCTGCCGAGGTATTGCGCGAGGCTAAGGTACTGGGCTTCTCTGACTTCCAGATTGGCCGCTTCGTATTGAAGACCAAGGATACCAACATGGAGAAGGAGGTGCTCGCAGTTCGTGCCCTGCGCAAGAAGCTGAACATTCTGCCAGCCGTAAAGCGCATCCCTACTGTGGCTAGCGAGCATCCTGACCTCACCAACTATCTCTATATGACTTATGCCGTAGAGGGTTACGACATCAACTACTACAAGAACGAGAAGTCTGTCATCGTTCTCGGTTCGGGTGCTTACCGCATCGGTTCTTCTGTAGAGTTCGACTGGTGTTCAGTAAACGCCATCAACACAGCCCGCAAGTTGGGTTACAAGTCAATCATGATCAACTACAACCCGGAGACCGTATCTACCGACTACGATATGTGCGACCGTCTCTACTTCGATGAGCTTTCATTCGAGCGTGTACTCGATGTCATCGACCTGGAGTCACCACGTGGCGTGATTGTTTCCGTAGGTGGTCAGATTCCAAACAACCTGGCTATGAAGCTCCATCGCCAGTCTGTGCCAATCCTTGGTACATCTCCTGTCAACATCGACCGTGCCGAGAACCGTGGTAAGTTCTCTGCCATGCTCGATAAGTTGGGTATCGACCAGCCTAAGTGGAGCGCCCTCACTTCTATGGAGGATGTTCAGAAGTTCATCGACGAGGTAGGCTATCCTGTGCTCGTTCGTCCATCTTACGTTCTTTCCGGTGCAGCCATGAACGTTTGCCACAACGATGACGAGTTGCGTCGCTTCCTGGAGGCAGCTTCTGAGGTTTCCAAGGAGTACCCAGTGGTTATCTCCCAGTTTATGACAGAGACCAACGAGATCGAGTTCGACGGTGTGGCTCAGAATGGCGAAATTGTAGAGTATGGTATTTCAGAGCACGTAGAGTATGCAGGTGTTCACTCAGGTGACGCAACCATGACCTTCCCTGCTCAGCAGATTTCCTTCGCTACAGCCCGTCAGATCAAGAAGATTTCACGTGCCATTGCCAAGGAGCTCAACATCTCTGGTCCTTTCAATATCCAGTATCTGGCTAAGGGTCGTGATGTAAAGGTAATCGAGTGTAACCTCCGTGCATCCCGTTCATTCCCATTCGTGAGCAAGGTATTGAAGCGCAACTTCATCGAGACTGCTACCCGCATCATGCTCGATGCTCCATATCAGAAGCCAGACAAGTCTGCCTTCGACATCGACCGCATGGGTGTAAAAGCATCACAGTTCTCATTCGCCCGTTTGCAGAACGCCGACCCAGTTTTGGGTGTGGATATGAGTTCTACCGGTGAGGTAGGTTGTATGGGTGATACTTTCGAGGAGGCATTGCTCAACTCATTGATTGCCACCGGCTACAAGATTCCTTCAAAGGATAAGGGCATCATGCTTTCTAGCGGTGGTGCCAAGGAGAAGGCTTCTCTGCTCGACGGTGCCCAGGCGCTGGTGAAGAACGGTTACACCATCTACGCTACAGCCGGCACAGCGAAGTTCCTGAACGAGAACAACGTGAAGGCTACAGCCGTAGGATGGCCTGATGAGGAACACAAGGATCTTCCTAACGTGATGCAGATGATTGCCGACCACAAGTTCGACCTCATCGTCAACATCCCTAAGAATCACACCAAGCGTGAGTTGACCAATGGTTACAGAATCCGTCGTGGCGCTATCGACCACAACATTCCTCTGATCACCAATGCCCGTCTGGCTTCCGCCTTCATCGAGGCATTCTGCACATTGAGCCAGGATCAGCTTCAGATTAAGAGCTGGCAGGAATACGAGTAATCTCACGCAGATTTATACGAACACGCCCTGAAAGGGCAGAAGCTCCTAGCCCAGGGCAGCGCCCTGGGTTAGATAACAATCAGTAAGGTCGCCCTGAAAGGGCAAAAGCTTTGAATGCAAGAAGCTTTTGCTCTTTCAGGGCGACCTATTTTATTCCCCGCCATGAGAAAAAGAAGCAGAAATGATGGCTATCTCATTATTTTATTGTACCTTTGCAAACAGAAATTTAGAATAAAGAATGATAGTTTGTATAGCAGAGAAACCTAGCGTGGCTAAGGACATCGCCCGAATCATCGGGGCTACCACGGCACGCGACGGTTATATGGAAGGTAATGGTTACCAAGTAACATGGACTTTCGGCCACCTTTGTGAGCTGAAAGAACCGGATGATTATACTCCGATGTGGAAACATTGGAGCCTTTCGGCATTGCCGATGATTCCACAGCGCTTCGGCATCAAGCTCATCAACGATGAAGGTATCAAGAAACAGTTTGCCACCATCGAGAAACTGATGCAGGCTGCCGACAGCATCATCAACTGCGGTGACGCCGGACAGGAAGGAGAGCTCATCCAGAGATGGGTGATGCAGAAGGCTCAGGCAAAATGCCCCGTCAAGAGACTGTGGATTTCATCCATGACCGATGAAGCCATCAAGCAGGGATTCCAGGAACTGAAAGACCAGGGAGAATATCAGTCGCTCTATCTTGCCGGACTTTCCCGTGCCATCGGCGACTGGATTCTTGGTATGAACGCCACCCGACTTTATACATTGAAATACGGTCAGAACCGACAGGTGCTCAGCATCGGTAGAGTGCAGACCCCTACCCTTGCCCTCATCGTAAACCGCCAGAAGGAAATCGACAACTTCGTGTCGGAACCTTACTGGGTACTCGCCACCATCTATCGCGACACCCAGTTTACGGCTACCAGCGGCAAGTTTACCAGCAAGGAGGAAGGCGAGAAGGCTTTCAGTACCATCGCCGGCAAACCCTTCACCGTTACCGACGTAAGCAAGAAGAAGGGAAACGAGGCACCCCCTCATCTCTACGACCTCACCTCACTGCAGGTGGATTGCAACAAGAAGTTTGCCTACTCTGCCGATATTACGCTGAAGCTCATCCAGAGTCTCTACGAGAAGAAATATACCACGTATCCTCGTGTAGATACCCAGTTTCTCACAGACGATATCTATCCGAAATGTCCGCAGATTCTGAATGGCGTGAGCCAGGCAAAGATAGCCAGTCAGCAGAAATATCTGCCGCTCATCCAGCAGCTCGCAGCCACCGGCAAGAAGTTGCCTAAGAGCAAGAAGGTATTCGATAACAGCAAGGTAACCGATCACCACGCCATCATCCCAACCGGTGTTCCGCCAACCGGACTCACCGATATGGAGGCGAATGTCTATGATCTCATCGCCAAGCGATTCATCAGCGTGTTCTATCCGGATTGTAAATTCTCTACCACCACCGTATTGGGCGAGGTTATCAACGAGGACGGACCAAAACCGGAAAAGATAGAGTTCAAGGTGAGCGGTAAGGAGATTCTGGAACCGGGCTGGCGAGTAGTCTATGCCAAGGATGCGAAGAATGCCGATGACGACGATGCCGATAATGCCAACGAAAACGATGGCGGAAATGCAGGCGATGGAAACGGAAACGGTGCCAAGAAGGAAGTGGTAGAAGAAAGAACCCTCCCCTCTTTCGTGAAAGGCGAATCGGGCGACCATCAGCCTACACTGACGGAGAAATGGACCACTCCACCGAAGTATTACACCGAGGCAACCCTGCTCCGTGCGATGGAGACAGCGGGTAAATTCGTGGAAGACGAGGAGCTTCGTGCGGCATTGAAGGAGAACGGCATCGGCCGTCCATCATCCCGTGCCGGCATCATCGAAACTCTCTTCAAGCGCCACTACATCCGCCGCCAGCGCAAGAACCTGATGGCAACCCCTACAGGTATCGAGCTCATCGACACCATCCACGAGGAACTCCTGAAGAGCTGTGAGCTGACCGGTATCTGGGAGAAGAAGCTCCGAGACATCGAGCACCAAACCTACGACCCTGCCGAATTCATCAATGGTTTAAAAGAGCAGATCAACCAGATTGTCATCGATGTTCTATCGGATAACAGCAGCCGAAGAGTGACCATCATGACGGAGGAAGATCTCAAGAAAAAACCGGAAAAGAAGAAAACGGCGGCAAAGAAAGCACCAGCCAAGAAAAAGGATGAAGCCCCTCAACCAGCTCCAGCCGACCCAATGGTAGGCAAACCATGCCCGCTCTGCGGAAAGGGCGTCATCATCAAGGGCAAGACCGCCTATGGATGCAGCAACTGGAAATCTGGCTGCCAATATCGACAGCCATTCTCACAGATGTAAATTCACGAATATAGAGGTAATATGAAGCATATCAGATTCCATCATATCATAACAGCCCTTTGCTGCTTCCTTCTGATAAGCTGCGGCATTGACAAGAACCTGAAGAAGGGAGAAAAGTTCCTTTCTTTAGGCGAATACTATGATGCTGCCGACCAATTCAAGCAAGCCTACACCAAGACACCTCCCAAGGAGCGTGAAAAACGGGGAAAGCTAGCCTTGAAGATGGCCCGCTGCTACAACAAGATCAATGCTACCCCCAAGGCTGTGAATGCTTACCGCAATGCCATCCGCTACAACCAGGCTTCACTCGATGACCGTCTGGCTTACGCCCGTCTGCTCCTGAAAAACGGCGAATACAAGCAGGCTGAAAAGGAATTCAGAATCCTCGTGGATTCCATGCCCGACAATATCCTAGCCCAGAACGGATTGAAATCTGCCCAGATGGCTCCCAGCTGGAAAAAAGCCGGAAGCAGATATCAGGTAAAGAAGATGGATGTCTTCACCTCCCGAAGAGCCGATTATTCACCGATGCTCCTGGGCGATGAATATGAACAGATCTACTTCACCTCCACCCGCAACGACGCACAGGGAGATGAACTCAGCGGAATCACCGGCACCAAGGCTGGCGATATCTTCTATTCTGAAAAAGACGACAAGGGAAAATGGAGCAGACCGGAAGCCATCGCCACTGGTCTGAATACCGACTATGATGAGGGATCCTGCTGCTTCACTCCCGATGGCAAGGAGATGTATCTCACCCAATGCGTCATCGATCCAGCCTCTCCCCGATTTGCCCAGATCGTCACCTCTTCCCGTTCGGATGCTGCCTGGGGAAAGGTTCAGAAACTGGAAATCACCCAGGATACCTTGAGCACCTATGCCCACCCTGCCATCAGTCCTGACGGCGAATGGCTCTATTTCGTTTCCGATATGCCGGGCGGAATGGGCGGTTACGATATCTGGCGTGTACGCATCACTCCTTCAGGCCTGGGAGGTGTGGAAAACCTCGGTGCCCCCATCAATACGCCGGGCGACGAGATGTTCCCTACCTTCCGTCCCAATGGCGACCTCTATTTCAGCAGTAACGGCCATATCGGAATGGGCGGTCTCGACATCTACATTGCCCGAACAGACGAAAAGACCCAGCAGTATAAGATAGAACATCCCGGCTATCCCCTCAATTCAGAAGCAGATGATTTCGGAATGACCTTCGAGGGACCGCACAACCGTGGCTTCTTCTCTTCCAACAGAAAGGATGGCCGCGGCTACGACCATATCTATTCTTTCAATAATCCGGAGATTGTCACCACGATGAAGGGATGGGTTTACGAAAAAGACGGCTACGAACTTCCTGCCGCACAGGTGATGGTAGTAGGCAACGATGGCACCTACAGGAAACTGTCGGTTAAGAGTGACGGTTCGTTTACGCTGCCTATCCATCCTAAGGTAGATTATCTTGTGATGGCTTCCTGCAAGGGATTCCTCAACCACAAGGAGGAGTTGCGGATAGATTCAGCAAAGGAGAGCAAGGAGTACGTGCTCCAGTTCCCGCTGGCTTCCATCTCAGCCCCAGTACTCATCGACAACATCTTCTATGATTTTGACAAAGCTACCCTGACGCCAGCCAGCACCCAGGCTCTGGATAAGCTCGTAGCCTTGCTGAAAGAGAATTCCCACGTAACCATCGAACTGAGTGCCCATTGCGATTACAAAGGCAACAGCGAGTACAACAAGCGATTGTCTCAGCGCCGCGCCCAGACGGTAGTGGATTACCTCATAGCTCACGGCATTGAAAAAGATCGCCTTACCCCTGTGGGATATGGCAAGGAACGCCCGAAGACAATCCGCAGGAAGCTCACGGAGAAATATCCCTGGCTGAAGGAAGACGATGTGCTCACCCAGGATTTCATCCTCAAGCAGACCAGGGAGCATCAGGAGATATGCAACCAGCTGAACCGCCGCACTGAGTTCAAAGTGCTCCGCACCACCTACAAACTGTTTTGACAAGAAGGGCATAAACAGAAAAGAGGGTATGACATAAGTCACATCCTCTTTTCTGTTTATACCTCATCCCCATACGATGCACGGATAAGTTTCTCTCTAATATACTTATTTGATAATATCACTCCAATGATACCGCCTATGACACTTTAATAAATCCCATAATACTAACTTTAAAATTTTGCTTTTGCCAAATCACCATTACAGCGTCCCCACTATATTACAAGTAGTTACACCTTTCTATTTTTTGAAAAAAGTTATATTTTGTTCCTCATTGCAGTATCGCTCTGCACTTGTCGTCGCTCGAATGAGGAATATTCAGGATTGTGACAGCATCGGTCTATGGGATGACAGCAGGGATCAGCACTTACGTCCTTTACCAAATAATTCAGAATGCGAACCTAAACGAACTAATTCTATTGCGTTATTGTTCTTATCAAATCAAATCAAAACGCTTATAATCTTTCTTGAACTGCGAGGTCTTTCGAATTTCTTTCATAAACTCTATTCCTCCATTGATGCCATGAAACTTTCTAAGCTATCTACTCGAACTACTCCTGCATCATAACCACTCTCTGCCTCTTTCATTGCTGCCAAAGTTTCTGCGTTTGGAACATCTTCCAAAGCTGCACTCCTTGAAACAGGGGAGTCAGAAACTATTTTAACGCCTCTCATAAGAGAGAGGACATTCTTTAATTGCTCCAACAAAAATGGGCTATCTACCTGTAATGTTAACTGTGCCATAACTTCAATATTTAATTCGTAGCAAAGATAAGGGTTTTCTGTGAAACGTAAATCACCGTTAGAACGTAACTACTGATTTTCTGCAGTTAGCACATCCTACATTTTTCAAAAAAAGCATATTATTAATTGGTATTGCCAGAGCTGCCAATTAGGCAGCCTTGACATTCACCTTTTTGTTCGAGTTATAATTACATGGGATTAGGGACATGAAGTCTTGCTCCCCCTCCATCAGTCGGGTGAGTATATCTTCTATATAATCGCCAAAATTAATGTCATTCAACTTGCAGCTCTCAAAAAGTGAGAACATAAAAGCTATGTTTTCCGCACCTAAATGGCTACTGGTATGAATCCAGTTTCGCCTACCCATAGCCAAGTGGCGGAACATTCGTTCGACCGCATTGTTATGCATCTCGACACGACCATCCTGCAAGAACACCTTGAAGGCCTTCTCGTCATCAAGTACATAATTGACTGCTCGCTGAACCATTGCACCATAAGAAGAATCAAGCTTGATCTTCTTCAACAACTTCATCAACTTGCCAACGATTGATGCACTGTACTTAAGTCTAAATCGGCGTCGCTGCTTTGCAGTATGCTTGCGTATCTTCGACTCTCGCTCTATCTGGAAGAGGTAGTTCATCATCAAGATGATTACACGCACACGATGGTCAGAGATATAAGCATCCACGAAGCGATGGCGGGCATGGAACCAGCAAGCTGTACGCACCAGTCCCATTTCCTCCATATCCTTCTCAATTGTCTCATACAAGACTGCTCTGTCTGCAGTAAACACCCTTATACAAGAGTCCTTGAAGATGGCATCTTCCTGCACACTGTGACTACGGCTACCCTCCTTATATTCCATCACACAAAGCTTGGCTTCCATGGAGAGGGCAGCATGGATGTACTCCACATTGTACTTAAACTTATCTTCCTTACTCTCACGACTGCGAACCACGATTCTTGACTCGTCATTCTGGGTATAGACACACTGACGGATACGCTCAAGCATCACAGGTCCCAAGCGTCCACGAAGATAAGTCATGATTTGCTGCATCCAACCGTTCAAGGTTGACTGAGCTACCTTCATACCCATCTGTGACAACATATCCAACAAGCGGTTTTCGGAGAGATGATAGGCAAATTTCGACTCCAGATAGAACCTACAGAAGGATGGCATCAAAGGATTACCCTTGATGATACTCTGAGGATACTTGCTGCTCTGAGGATCAGAGCCTGGTACATTAAATCGTGCTATCTTGTATTCCTTACAATAAACCTCTTGTTTCTGATAGAAGAACAGACGGACTACCCACATGTCCTTCTTACCCTTACGTATGATAACCTTTGCATTCTCAGGAAGATCAGATTTATCTATGCCGAAGGACTTCAAGACTCTAGCTGTTGTTGTATAACGCTTGCGAGGGAGTTGACTATCTGATTCCTGCTTTTCTTTTTCTGTTTTCTTTGGCAGTTTTACTGCTGGTTGCTCTGGAGCTGAAGATGCCTTAGCCTCTTCATCCTTATGCTTTTCATCCAACGCCTCGTCAGCAGCATCACTGATTTTCTTTTTCAATCCATCAAGCCCCAACTCACTGACCTCAGCATCGGATGTATCCAATACACCATTCAAGAACTTGATCATATCTGAGTTATGAGCAAACTTCCTATGAAGGAGAACCTCGATGATAGTTTTATAATCAACCTGAGCCTTGTCTGCTATATCCAACAAGGCATTTGCCTTTTCATAATCATCTGCCTTGGAATGAAGTCGAGATACCTCTGCTCGTAATTCCGAGTTATCAGATTCCGCTTGGGTCAAAGCCACCTCCAACACATAGATACGAGCATTTGCATCTGATAAATCTTCGCTTAACATAGAGATACGCTCGTTTACCTTGTCAAGTTCCTCCGACAACTCTGTATCACCTTGCTCAATCTGCTGTTTGAGCAAGCCAACAAGCTGTTTGGACTTGGCAAGGTCATTGCTAGCTTTAGTCAACATTGACTTATACGTAGCAAGCTGCATCTCTATATTACTCTTGTTATTTATCATGTTTACAAAGGTACTAAATTTCTGCGACATATACAACTATTTCTTGTTAAGAAAAGTTATATAACTACTTGTTTTTCAGAAGTTTATAAGATTTCAGAAACAACTTTTCCTCGTATTCCTTGTTTTTCTTTTCCAAAGCTTCTTTTGCTGTCTGAAGAGATTTGCGCTCTCTCAATAGAGCAAGCAGTGCTTCCTGCTTGCCCAAAATATACTCTTGTATCTCTACCATCGCATCCATAATTTCAACCTGACGCAGATTCATTCGAGAAATTTCCTCTCGAATCGCCTTTTCATCAGATGAACCTTGCTGTAATGAGCCTTGAAGCTCTGCAACACGAGATTGCATACGCTTCAGTTCTGCATGCATGGATGGTATCAAACTCTTAATATCAGTATTCATAATATAATTTCCGTTTGTACGGATGTTGATAGCAACAGTATCAATGTCTCACGGCTTATTTTATGACAGCGAGCTGCCTCCAAGAAGCGAGGCTTGAGAAACTTACCGTCATCAAACCACTTCTGGTATAAGACAAAACCATTGATATCATAATGTAATATTTTAACCTTGCGGTAATCCTTGGAATAGAAGATGAAGGCTTCATCATAACTATAAGGATCATGCTGCATTTTTTCACGGATGATTCCTGCCAAGCCCTCACGACCATTGCGCATATCTGTTGGCGTGGAACTCAAATAATAAGTTGTTCGAGAAGTGAAGTTCAGCATAGCTATGACATTTTACGCAGCAGTTCTGCAACTGCAAACAGGTTAGTACACTTGATTTCCATCTCATCACCTGTCGGAGACTTCAACATCAGTCTCTCAACTTGCCAACCTGCAGGAGTTTGTTGCTCGGGAACAAAATTCTCCTCAACTGTCAAAGCGATAAACTCACCTTCGCCTAGCTTCTTGTTTTCATCTGGTTGAAGCTTATTTGAACGATATGATTTCTTAAACTCAATGAGCCAGTCATAATCCACTGCCTCCTCCTTACAATACTTGCGCAAGCTACGACCTTTACGATTTTGGTTGTAATCCTGCATCACTTTTTCGAAATATTCCCTTGTTTCCATTATCAAACTGTTTTGATTACGGATGCAAAGGTAATATATTATATAGGTACCGCCATACGGGCTAATGGTGATTTACAAACTATAAACTGCTATTCCCAGGCGGTCCATCCCGCACAACATGGCGAGGGCTTTGATGCCCCGCCAACCTTATAGCGAAGCGGTTCCGAGCACCGGAGGGCTTGGGAGTGGGTTAAGGACCCTCCCGCGGGGGAGGGACAGGTGGGGCAAAAACAGTATGTCACCATTACAGCGTCCCCACTATATTACAAGTAGTTACACCTTTTTTAAGTTTTCCTGCATTATTGCCTTGCTCTCGTCCTTCAAAGAAGCCACAGTAGATTCCAAGGCAGCAGCCTTTAGTTCCAACTCTATTGTTAGAGCTTGGTGAAAATCAGCCAAGGACGCAGGTTTCGAGCTCTACGGTTCTGGTTAAAGTCCTGCATCACCTTTTCGAAGTATTCCTTTGTTTCCATAATTCTGTTTTTTAAGAATTCGGATGCAAAGGTAAATACTTAAAGTGTTAAAACCTTACGCTGTAATGGTGATATACGAGCCAGATACGCTTTTTTATCATCACCGCAAAGTAGCGGGCGTCGCTTCATCCACAAACCACTCAAAGCGCATGAAATAGTTATCGCCAATTTCCTCACATTGCTCAGCAATCTCCCCAAGCATACCCAAACGGAAATCCTCCTCTATCTCATCACTATTGATCAGCAACTCCCTCACCATGTCTGCCGACTGAGTGACAATGTCCTTCAACACCTTGTTTTCTTCTGCCCAAACATCATATCTGGCAGGGGTATAAGCCAAGTGGTCGTGTTTGAACTCTCGGCAAGTGATGGTCATCACATATCCAGCTATCAAGGCAGCATCAATCAGATTACCTTTCTTTTTCATACTCTTGGCTTTCCTCATCATTGCCCCCAGGTCTTGCTCTATCTTCCTCCAGTCCAATTGGGGCTGTCCGAATCGCTTGCCCAACATACCAGCTTGGGCAAAGCAAGCCTCTACCTGTTCCTTATAGTTGCCACGCTCTGGCTTCCAATATTTTTCCACCAAAGCTGTAGCAAAGTCCTCATGCGTGGCAGCATACTGTCACACAAAGCCTTTCATCTCCTTGCCCGATATTTTCGAGAGTACTTTATCTATCTTATCTATTTGAGTGTTTGTGTTCATTGTTACTTATTTTAGCTTACAACTTATGCGCCTTGTTGAAAAACAAATCGTCAGAGTCAAAATTCTTTTCCGCAATAAGATGCTTTTGAAGATAATCATAATTGTGATAATCATCGTCAAACTTCCCTATATCAACATTTTTATCATGAATGTAGATATTGCTCTGCCTGTCAGTATGTTTCTTTATAAACTCACGCACAAAATCTTCGATTTCTTTATTTGAAGATGGGATAAAGTTTAATTTTACAAAGAAATTATCAACTACAGGCATACTCTTATTAATGAAATCGTATTTATCATCCGACAAAGATGAATCAACCATAAATTCATCGACTAATATATGCTCAAAGCCATAATCCTTTTCCTTATGTCTAAGTTGGAAGAACTTTACATTTCTACCAATAAGCATGTCTTTTATTTTATGTTTGTCACTCTCAGACATTAGGGAACCAAAGATAATGCCGTACAAGGCTGAAGATACATACATATGTTCTTTAGGAGTATCGGTGATAATTCTTGTTTCCTCTTCATAACTCCAACTCTGTTCTTTTGTAGCTACTAATTTCGTCATCAAATCTTGATTATTGAAATCTCGGAAATCCAAAGCAGGAACTGAAGGTGCATATACAACATCAAGCAAGTTCTTATCTGATAAACATACTCCATCAGTATATTCCATCAGTTTGTTTTCACGATAGATGATACAATATCCCTTACGTTCAGAAGCATACAATGCCCACATAGAAGGTATATGAGGATTTCTGCTCAAAGAAAACACACCAATAGTCTTTACTTTCTCCATAAGACCTCTTAGTTGTTTCTCCACATTGCTGATAGATTTAGAACAGCCTGGGAAAGAAAACTTTAAACCATCCAATTGTTTCAATATAATTTGAGCATTGTAAAAACATTCTTGATCATCATTCAAATGCTCAACATCCGAAGCCCAAAAATAGTTATCTCTCAAAGCTTTCAAGTCTCTATCAAAACAATCTTCCTCAATACTTCGATATTTATACAATAGCTTTTCTTCCATAACTTTATAAATTGTAATGCATAACATCAAACTCCTCATTGCCAATTTCTAGCTTCAAGTCTTTTTCTTCAAACTCCAAACATGTTTTTGCCCAATCACGCACTTTCACATTTTGGTGTGTAAGGAGTTGCTTAAAGCAAGCTATATTTCTGTTATAATATGGTATAAGTGAACCTGTCCAATGAAAAGAATGAAGATTTGCGTGTATACCTTCCAAAACCCTTTTATCTTCACCAAAGTTGTCTATCAACCACTTGATTATTTTGCTGAAACCTTTAACCGTTCGATTCTCTGCTTCACCAACATATTCAAAACACGGAGCCAATTCTGCAATTCTATATGGAACTTTATCTGGATGTTGAATACAAAGGTTCTTAATTTTCTCATCATTATCATTGAACATATATCCTTTTCCAAAACCGAATCCAGAACCGATGTCATAGCGAACGTTCATATAGAAGATGAAATATTCCTCTTTATAGAAAGCACGAGAGAATTCATTCCAAATACAGTCAATGTATTCTTTAGATAATAAAGTTTTATATATAGTATTAACATACTTACTATCTAACATACTGTCTTTTTCTTCCATGAATTTTGAATTTATCTGCTGAGCAAAGTTCTCATCATGCTGACTCTCTAAAATTGTCATAACTGTATGTGAATACCAATAACCATCAAATTTGGTCTCTTGCCTTAAGGGATATTTCAAAAGTAAACTCTTCATTATATTCATGATATGTTCATCCTTTTCCATTAAAGGATAGATTACATATCTGTATCGTTGCATAAAGGAATATACTTCATCAACATGATTTTGCAAATTGTCATTTAACCACGGCAACAACAAAACTGCCTGTTGGGAATTCATCCATCTCAGGCTATTCAAATAAATTGGAAGGAAGTCTATAGATAACTGATCCTTCTCCGCCATATTTTCAAAATGATGTAATATGGTCAGCCTATCATCTTCTTTCTTTGATAATAATTCGACATAAAGTTTTTCATAATGCATAGAGTATATTTTCTCCAAGAATTCAGTATTCTCTATTCTATCCGACAGTTCTGTGACAAATTGGCTTAATCTACTTTTTTCACAATCTCCATTGTTTTCAATGACATAATCTAGAATTTTATGGAATAAAATAGTCATCGATTCTGCATCCATCATTTCTGATATTTTCTTGAAAAAGTAGGAATCTATGTAAATATCCAAATCTAATATTGATTTTATTTCCAAGTAATTAGTATAGATATCTTTGGATACAAATTCCACAGCTATTTGCCCAAACAAGTCGATATGACTTTGCACACTCTCTTCTTCTGATAATTTGAAATCCATTTGACTTTTCAGCCAAGCCTCGTAAAGTTTGTTAGAAAAACTATCCGGTCTTAACTTATCTATTAAGCAAAGAATCTCCTTCTTGGTTCCTTGATAATCCTTGTCAAAATCAGCATCCAATGACATTCTAAACAGACTGTCATATAATTCCAGCCATTTATTGTGTCTAAGATATAAAATCTTATTGACTAGCGGAAGCATAATGCAATTAAATCGTAAAGGATTGCTTGTCCAGGTATAATAATGGGTTTCTACAATTTTGCTAATTTTAGATACATATTTTTTCTGTTCCAGTATTTGCAGCAACAGGTCACGACAAGCATACCAATATTCCCTAATTTCATCAGAAGATTTGGGATAATAGTCTTGTTTTATTTTCAGGCCGAATTCCTCAGCCCCATTCATACGACTAAAACTTCCGTTTTTGAATGCCGTATCAACAGCCTTTATAACTAGTTTTTCATATTGAGCAGAACTAGCCAGTAACATACGCAAAGCATTAACTCGTTCAGCATAATCAACTTCTGTTCCAGGCAAAAGAATATTGAAAATTTGCACAAACTGTCCAGTGGCATTATTGCCCCACTCCTCATTCTCTGCTAAAGCAAATTTTGCCAAGAGCACAATACCATATTCAAAACTGCTTTTAGAAAAACAAAGCTTTTCAAGCGTGTTTACATAATTTCGTCTTATATAATCAGTAATGTTGTCATGCAACCACTGAGCATCTTTTTTCTCAAAGAAATCATATAATCCTTTTGCAATAGCGACAGGATTCACATGCGACATGGCGAGAAAGAGACGTGAACCCATGTCGGAAAGAATCACTTTCTCATTGATAAAAGAACGGTCTTGCGCCCATCTTTCAACAATTTTTTGTGCGTAAGGACTATCATCCACGGCTTCCATCCTTTTGCATAGGCAAGATTTTAAAGTCCTACCTTCTGTTTCAGGCAAAGATTCAACATAATCAATTAAATCATCAAGTTGATTTCCGCATCCTGCGAACCACTTGTCCACATACCATAATGCTAAAGGGTATGGTCTAACATTCAGATTTTCCATTCCAACTTCTATAAATGTATTCCTACATTTTTCAATTGTGGTATTTACTATTGTATGACGGTAATTCGCATCTGTAGATGCTAATGGTAATAAAATCGAATTTTCTATAATTTTATTATAGACAGGATGGGGTTGCGTTCCTTGCTTATACGGTAATGGCTGAAAAAGCGCCAATGCCTGCAATGCCGTTTGTTGCTCATCTGTAAGTCCCGTATCATGTGATACCATGCGCTCAATCAGTGTATCTACGGTATGAATATTTATTTTGTTTTCAGATTGAAATTCATCCACAAGACTTAATGCCATTGTTGGAAAACCATCGGCAATATTCTTTACATTTTCTCTGATTATTGAATTTACCTCTGGAATATGGTCATCTATATATTCGTTTACTTCTTTCCTTAAAATATCCCTTTCCAATCGGATTTCCTTGATTTTTGCCTCACTATTTCTTTCATTTACAGCATTGGAGGTAAGGATAAGGCGAATATGCCCATAATTGAAATTATCATAATCTTGCAGTACTCTGTATTGCAATTCACCGTTGCAATTATCTATAATTATCAATCCTTCGCCATCTGTTATCTTTTGACAACGTACATTGAATTGTTTCAAGATTACTGCGACATCCCCATTTACGGCATTGCAATAATAGCAATTTTTGGAAATATCTAAATTTTTGAACGCTTCGTAAACCATTCTCGTTTTTCCATAACCAGAGAATGCAACAATTTTAACAATCTTGTTGGATGGGTTCTTCAGTACTTGTATATATGAATCGACCTTTTCATTTGTCATATATATATAAGGTTGATGAGTCCTTTTTATCCAATTTTCAAGGGATTCAAATAAGGCAACCCTTTTGTTTGGACACCACGTTCCATCTTCTCCAAATGCTTTATCAACTCCAAAATCATACTGACTATTTTGAATATATTTGGCAATTGCGACATCACTTGGCATGTCAACATTAATATCTATCACATGGAAACCATTCTTATACTGTTCATCAGTCTCATCATTATTGTTGACTGTGATACCAGCTACTCCAGAACGGATGATAGAACTGCCACTTGGAATTTCCAAATAGTTAGAATCGTCACCATGTATATGCCCTGTAAGCAATAAATCAAAGTTTGACATGATTGGTTGTTTGACCGCATTTCTATCATATTCTATAAGAGCAGATATATCATGGTGCATGACTGCTATCTTGATGTCACAATCCTCTATAGTATCTAAAGCCTCCACTACTTGAGCATTTCCCAACAGCACTTCTTCTCCTGATTTTGCGGTACATCCCCAAGCAGTATTCAGCATTGCTATACCGATATTCTTTCCTTCAATTTGAAGTTTGAGACAGGAAGCAAAATCTGTTTCAGATTTAGAATACTCTGCAATTCCATTGTAAAAAGCGTCTCGAAAAGCATAATAAGCCAACATGCCTTTCATGTTCTCATTCGCAGAATTGTCAGAGAATAAGAATTTCATCACCTTTGTCTCCGTACCTAAGGATTTCATCAAACTGTCAACACCCTTCGGCAACAAGGAAACATCTTTGTCGTGATTTCCTGGAACAATGACAATATGTTCGTTAGTAAGACCGAGTTCACTCTTGATAGGTAGCAGAACTATTTCTTCAAAAGTTTTGAAACCTTCTGTTGGGGAGCTAAATGATTCTCCACAACGGTCTATCAAGTCTCCACCAAATACGACCAAGTCTATTTTCTTTTGCTTGTTGACCTTTCTCAACGCATCAAGTAACTTTTCAGCATTGATTTTATGTAGTATTAAGATTTTCCCTCCTTGCAGATGGAAATCAGAAAAATGAATTATTCTCATGCCTTTGTCAGTTTATATTTTCGAAGTCTTGGTGCACCAAAAGCTTCTATTCGTTTATATTTCATTAATGTTTTTACAATGCGTAATACATGTGTCTTCGGCATATCTAAGGCTTCTGCTATATTTGCAGATGTAACTTCATTATGCCTGGCAATAAAGTCAAACACTTGTTCTGTCTTATTGGCTATCCGTTTTTGCTTTTTATTATTCTCAATGGCTCTTTTAAAACCAGCGTAATCATTATGGGCATAAGTGTTTTCTAAAGCCTTGACAACTACATTTTCATATCGTTTATGAGCTTCAAACAACTCATTGAAAACATATTGCATGTCTTTTGTTGGCAGTTTCTTTATCCATTTAGGGAATTTTGTATTCCAATTTGGAAAAATCTGGCTTAACATTTCCGGCTCTCGCAATGATAATATCAATGAGAATTCCTTACCACTTCTGCGAATGGCAGATGTAAACATGGAAGATGCATAAGCCTCGATATTAGCATTAACCTTATCTGTAATAAACTTTCTCGATTTTTCAAAAATGCCTTGTTCTCCAATAGGATGTATCACTGACAATTGCATGGAAATAAATGGGTCTATTACTACATTTGTCTGATCAGTGTAAGCCTTCAATGCTTTAAAGGCCAAATCTGTATATTGATTATCTTTCAAAACACATTCGCTTGGTCTCTCTGTGTTCTTTCTAAACTCATCAAGAATACTGACAAGCATTGCACCTATAGAAACATGGCAAGTCTTTGTCATTTCATCAAGGCAATCATATAGCAACTCAGAATACTGTCCCGAATTTTCCACCGCTTTGAGTTTTACAAACTCCTCTTCAGAATATTTGAAGAAAAGCCTAACAAAAGAAGCATAATAATTAAGATTTCTATCTGTTTTATGATAAGCAAGAATGATGAGTTTAATATATCTTCTCAACAAGTCTTCGTTAGTAATCCAATCCAAACCTCTATAGCGAAAATATTCTTCAACCGTACTCCAATTAGTCTTTTTACTCATTAGCTTGTCAAAATAAGCTAAAGCACTATCATCATCTGTTTCTTCAAAGATTGGTGCTATATTCTTATAATAGATTTTATAGCTATACCTATCATAAAAATAAAGGTCAAAAGATTCCGCTCTTCTCAAACGTTTATAACCATTCTCTTCGCTTCGACTTCCGTCTTGGATAGGGAACAATTCTTTAACGACAGTAATGACATTTTCATTTGCACCTAATTCTTTGAGCACTTTCTCATAGCCTTGAACAAGATACATGGTGGTCTCACTTCCACTAATGAAACCGCCTCTTCGCACAAATTGACAATTTACAATAGCATTATAGATTGTGATGTTTGAATATCTGATTAAAGTCAGCAAGAGGAAATCGCCCACATTAACGTCATCCATAACATGAACATATCGAGACATGAACAGATTAATAAACCTTTTTACATGTCTGATAGTTCCCAATGTCATTACTACCATACTTCCAACTTTTTCCCATTCTCCAGCAAGTTCTTTGCTATAAGCCATATCATTCGAAATGGATAGGGTATGTTCCCGAAGATATTTGGCTATATAGCTTTTGATGACCCAAGTTTTTTGAACAGGTAACGGAAGTTCATAACAAAAATATTTGTCTGTAAAATCACCATCAATCTGATGACCTAAAGTTTGTTTCAACACACCATTGACATATTGTTTGTCATAAGCGGACATATAGATAACATTGCAGAAAGCACCATTTCGATCTATCAATTTCAACACTTCAAGCAATTCTATTCCAGACAAACGATCGAGGTCTTCTATAATGACATATATTGTTCTGCCAATTTTAGAAATAGCCTCACAGATTCGGTTTCTTTCATCTTCTACATTAAAAGACTCGAAAGCATCTGTAAGCCTATTAAATAGTCCTTCACCTTCTACTAACTTTAAAGCTCGAATATATCTCGTTATTGTGCCAGATATGCTTGTATGGTATTTTCTTATGGCTTCTGAAAATACATCGAAGAAATCATCTTGTATATTATCAGGCTTAGTGGAGCTACGCGGATAAAAGCGCACTACGATACTATTAGAATCATCTATTGACTTCTCAAATATATTAAGAAAAGAACTCTTTCCTGTTCCCCATTCTCCCGTAATTCCAACGCTAAAAGCATGTTCTGTCACATTGACAGATTCTAAATCTCCTTTTAGATACTTTACTATATCCTTGTAGTCAAACAAATCGAATTCTATGTCACTTATAGGTTCATCGCTCAGTATGTTACCGCCAGAAGTTCGTTCTGTTTTCTTAACTGAATTAAGAATTTTCAAAATAACAAGATTCAAAAATACAGGAACAAGCAAATCCAAATATGCTATATTCATGCCTAAGACATTGATACCCCAAAAAAGAAAATGAGAGGATAATAGTCTATAATACAGGTAATATGCTAGTCCTATACTCCACCAACACAGATACCGATGTGATACATAAAGTCCTCTCCTTACATATTTCCATATGGATACTCCAATATACAAACTTACAGAGAAGAAGACAATCCATCCAAATGCCGTTTTATTCAAATCACAAACACACCAAGCATTCAATGTACCCAGGGCACTTGTTATATATGATTCCGCAAGCCACAAGAATATCACACAAGCTATTAAACTATAATAATATGGCAGTATGTTTTCTGCTTGTGTAAGAAACTTAAAAAATCTTTTCTTACAAACATTATAAGATTTCTTTATGGCAGATAGATTCAAAAACTTCATTTCTACGTGTTGATTATTAAAGATATTCGTACAACTAACTCCCATCCCCTAAAACAAACTTATTATAGGGTAGAAGAGCATTTCCCAAAAATCATCACTCTTTCAGATTCACCAGACACCAGTCGAAGAGTTTCTAGGTATTGCTGCATACTCTACAATCATCCTATAACATACCACCTGTATGAGAAAAACAATCATTTGTGTAGGGTGTTGTTGAACTCCATATTGCTCAAAGTATTATTATCAATAAACCATCGCTAATCTTTCTATCCCTAATTCTTTTATAGGGCTAATAACCGTTCCCAACTCATTGATGATATTTCCATATTCGACAACCAACTTTATAGCATCAGATAAATGTAAATTCTCAGAAATATCAAGTTGTTTGCAAACATCGTTATCACGATGAGCAGCAACATTGTTTCTCACAAGTTTTAATTCGCCTGCATTGTCTTCCCTAAATTTTGTAAGACATTTCTTCACCTCTTTCAAGGCTGAGTAATCATAGCTTGGAAAATTGGAGTTGATAAACTTCATTATCTTTCCTGTATTTTTTATCAACTTCTCTGATGTCTCATAAATAGCAATATATACTGTCTTTATGGCATCTTGTAGCTCCCACGAATCATTATCTACAGATAGCCGTTTAGTACATTGCTTCATCTCGATGCTTGCCATTTGTATATGTCCTAACGTATTCCAAATAGTCAAGTTATCCGTGAATGCTTCTTTTTTGGCTGTCCATATAGGTATTACGGAAAGACTCGCTTTATCTAATGCCTTATTACACTGCGTAATATTTGTTTTGCAATGTTCGATACCTTTAACAATTTCTTCAAGACACGCTTGCTCCACTTGCAAGCTTGAATCCAAGCTGTGTTTTAGCTTTTCTCTATTCTCTTCTATGCGTTCATGAAGAAAAATATCTAATTGACTCTTTTTATTCTTCATATCTCTAACTATTTATCGTGTCTTTTCTGGGGATAGAGTTTAACTAACTCTATCCATTTTTTGCTACTCTCATTATCACAGAACAAAACTATGTTGGCTTTTTTTGTCTTGCAACTTTGATAGATAAGTCCATCTATATTTTTCCCACTCTTATCTTTAAACATCCATCTTAGATATTCCGTGAATATTTGCGATGGTACATATTCGATTTCTTCTTTTCCATCTGTATGAAGTGGTTGGGTTATGTCTTTATGGAATGCTTTCAGAAAAGAATAGCCTTGCCAGTTGTCCATCCAAATAGACATATTATGAGGCAACTTCATTAAATCCACGACATTCAATTCCTTTATCGTAGAAAACTCACCGACAACCAAACATATCTCATCCTTACTCTTGATGCTTTCTTCTATGGCGGTTTCTTTATCGAAAGCGCCATAGAACATAGATACACCAGCAGGACTCATTCTGCATTGTCCGGCAGACGCAGCAGGCGCAGAAGTAATGTCCTTAAACCCCAACTTGTCATCCAATTTATAATTTAGACTCCTTGTACGGTAAATCAAAGTTCCAACAGGCAAAGATACGAATATCTCCTTGCTATTACAAATGCAGTCATTCAAGTCTGTCAAGATATCTTCTTTATTGCCTGCATCATCATATAAGGCAGTCCAAAAGGTATATCGACGTAAGTGCTTTACATTTTCAGAAAACTCATTCCATTGCCTTTCTTTTTCCTCATTCCACCATAGTTCAAAAGGATCTTTCTTTACCCACATGTTGTCTTCAAAAAGATGATCCATATCTTCATTCAATTCCTCGCACTCTGTATGAAGTCCCAAGTCTTCCATCATTTCCGATGTATCTTCATAAACTTCTGTTTTTTCAGGGACAGCAAAGCATCCAACTCGCTTAATACCTGGTATTTCCTCTTTGTCGTCATCGTAATATGAACTAGCCAATGGTAGACCTTCAGAATCAACATCATTGAAAAATATAGATATTGTCATTCCTATATGATCAGCTAATGCGCTCATATCTATGACACGTTCTTTTCTATGACAATAAGAGCATATACCATCCTCACTATTCTCTTGAATATATTGATTCAAGTATTTGTCATCAAAATGATGGGTGCATACATATTTTTCACCTTTAGAGAAACCTGTGTAATCATGTTCCTCCATATCCATCATTAATTGCTTTACTCTTCCCATAAATTCAGTTTTTATCAACTTTTTATTGTTCTATCGAACAAAATTATTATTCACACAAATTAATGTCGTCCAATCTTTTGCTTTTCAGCCATTTTGCTATAGTTTTTCGTAATTTAAGATTTGTCATTATTAAACTTTGCACATTTTTAAATGCTGGTGCATCTTTTCTATAGTAGACATATTGGTTATACCCAAAATGTTCTTTTGCTGAAATAAAATCTGTACGTAACGCATACAAATCATCACCCATACCTATATAAATCTGATGTTTATCTATATCAAAGTTGCAAGATTCATATTCTCCATCATATTCTTTCAATACATTGGCAATAGGAGTGGGTATTAGGGGATTGTAACGAAATCTATTGAACGAAAAATACCAATCTTTATTACGAAAAACAATAGGATAATTGGTACCTTGATATTTTACAGTATCGGAGAATTCAAACAAATTTCGGTTTTCATATTTCGTAACGTAACCAGAGCGAGTCTTTGCACATAATACATAGTTTATAGGTTTATGGGCAATAGAGTCCACCAATTCCATAACAGCATCTATCTGTTGTTGCTCTACATACCTTTTAGAATATGTGTATTCAATATGTAATGACAAAACCAAAGATATCACTGCTATTGCAAGTGATATATATGATTTAAAACTTTCTATATTTCTCATTTATTAACCTTTAATCATTTGCCATTATACGTTTGAAAAAACTTATCTCTCATTTTCCATGATGAATTTGTCGTTGTTTATTCGTTTTCCCATAGTAGATCAACATTAGTCTTATAGTAAAGGGCTACACTCTCATCCCCTAAAACAAACTTATTATAAGGAAGAGTAGCAGTTTCCCAAAAATCATCACTCTTTCAGCCCCTCTCGACATCAGTCGAAGAGCATCTCGGCATTGCAGCATACCCTCCAATCACCTCATAACATACCAGCGGTATAAGAAAGGCAATCGCCATACTGCCAGTTGTATCCGCAATATACCCCATGATTACTGGAGCAATCGCACCACCCACTATCGTCATGATAAGCAATGAAGAAGCAAGCTTGGTCTTTGTACCCGCATTTCTCAATGCCAGCGAGAATATCGTCGGAAACATGATGCTCTCTCCCAGATACAGGGCGAAGAACGCAATGAGAGACAAGGTTCCGCTACATACCACCACGATCAATGTGGCAACAAAGGTGAGGATGGCACAGGTCAGCATACCGAAACCGAATGCCATCACTCGCATCGGCTTCTCCTCCACCATCTCGTTCGTATCCGCCTCATGCGCTCTCCTTGGGTCTGGCAACTTGATCCTTGATAGGACCAGCGCCACAGAAAGCACGAAGATACCCACTAGAGCAGCCTGCGTCAGGGCCGACATCGCCTTGCTGATATGGAACGACTCCTGGAAATGCGGATTCAGCACCTCCAGGATGCCATGGGCAAAGCCCCACATGAAGAAGAGACTGCTGATGATGAGGAAGGGCACCAGATAGTTATGCCCTTCGTATCTGAAGATGGATGGCTTCATCATGATTCTCTGCAAATTTAAGACTATCCTTTACTACCAGTGCCAGATAACCACCGCCGCCGGCTCCCGGCATTTTCCAGCGCCTTCACCTTATCAAGATCGTAAACAGCAATCTATGAATAAACTCTCACTGCAATAATGATATGCATCCTGAAGGCACTCAATCCACGTCTTTCCACTTTTCGTGAAAGCAGACCAAAGATAAAGACAACATGCAACGATGCCCACACCGCCCTAAACTATGTACATTCCTACCATAGTCATTTCTTTTTTAAACAACAAAGAATCTACAGATAGAGTTCTCACTTACATTAGGATTTATTATCTTATATATCCCAACAAATCAAGATACATCATTCTTGACTCTAAGCACTCATCTTCAGGAATATGATTCGCCTCTTTCTCCAAACTCTCAGTAGAGTACAAGAATTTGAAACCATTCTTTTCATAAAAATGAAGCACATTTTCCTTATTGTAAGCATCAACAACAATGAAACGGCAACCAGTCTTATTGTTAGGATGAACAAACCACGACGCTATGTATTCAATCACTTGTGAACCAACTGATAAAACTGTTCCTTGGAACTCCTTTGCCACACCAAGTCTTCCAATCAATACTGCTGGATAACTCCTTGTTCTCTTTGAATTCGGAATCTTCCTCTGTATTCGATTTCTTGAAGTATTGGGTATTAATGCAGCCTTGATACTATCATTTGCTAACGTAAAAGCACAAACAATCTTCTTGTCATCTCCTGTTGTGGAAAAATAATAAGTTTTTCCCAACAGCTGCTCTGCATAAAGGAATGCATCTTGATGAAAGAAATCATCCAAGTCCTTATCTCCGCAACTAAAACTTTCCAACTCACCCTGTGTTGTAACAGGATATGGAAAGCCTCCACAACTATTTTGCAAAAGGTCCTTTTCCTCCATGTTCTTTCATATATTTACGTGAACGTTCCATAATGCGATCAATATCCTCAAAAGAAAAGACTAATTTTCTCCTCTGTGGATTACGCTCATTCTCCTCAGCCTCACGAACAAATCGTTCGGCAGTCTCACCTGTCAAAACCGGAATACTTCTTATTTCTAATGCCATAATCTTCTCCTTTTAAACGTTTAACTTTTGCAGCCAAAATTACGCTTTTTCCTCGAAACCACCAAGAAAATCACAAAAAATCTGCAAGTTATCAATAAATTACCACAAAATCAGCACTTTGCTATCCTATTATAGCAAAAGGGATTACAAACCGGACCCTCATGGATATAGATACCCGTATCCGTTTCACCGGCGATGGAAGCCCCCCCGCCCTTCACGATATAGTGCTCGAAACCGCTACGCTTTATGGTTGGCGGACCATCAAAGGTCTACGCCAGATTGTGCGGGATGGGACCGCATGGGTATAGTTTGCTATTATCTTGCTAAACTGCGTAATTATCTACTCCTTCTAAGTCTTGGATAGCTGTTTTATGTCACCAAACATTTACAAACTTTGGCTCTTCTCCTGTACGAGCTAAATAATCCAGACGGAGCATCTGCTCTAACTCTGCCATACGCTTTCTTTTTCTTTCCTTTGATGCCATGAATCTTTTCATCGCTGCATCACGCTTCTCCCAAAATTCCTTATTCAATGTTTCCATAAATCCTCCTATTTTTTTATATTCAGTGAAAATATAAGTTTTTTTAATTACTCCGACAGATACTTAACTATCCAAGGTTTCAACTCAGGAATGTCAACTTCTATCGTGTCCCAAAGGCTTTCGGGATCTATTGTATAATAGCCATGAACAAGGACATGTCGCATCCGTTCTATCTGACGCCAATTTACATCAGAATGAGAATCACGAAATTCTGCTGAAAGCATATAGACAGCCTCGCCTATTACTTCCACCAATTTGGTAAAGCCATAAAAGATGAGCTTATTCTTCTTGATATCTTCAAAAGTATATTGAGCATGAAACTCCTCTATACTTTCTATCGCTTCAAGAATATGCTCTAACCTTCCCCTATCTCTAACTTTTTCTCTCATAAATCAAGAATTTATCTTGGTTGGCTGTTTCTTGAGCAAAAGGGAGGAGACGATTAGCCTCTACTATATCCACCTTGCGATGAAGCAAGTCTTCCAAATTCAACATAATACCTGCTATTTTCATCAGAGAAATTCGATTCTGCCGACGATCATACTCTACAAGAATGTCTATGTCACTATCAGTAGTTTCTTCTCCTCGTGAGCATGAACCAAAGAGCCAAGCCTTTGTTATTGGCTGGCTACCAAAGAAATCTTGTATCTTTGGAATCATATTTTGTACATTCTTACTAATCATAACAGCGTAATTTTATTGTTTTTAATGGAGCTTATACTCCATTTCTCTGTTCATTGTGCAAATATAAGTTTTTTCTTTGAAACTACCAAATTTTTGGGGGAGTTTTTGCTTCTTGCTCTAATCTCCCCCAGATTAACACAGATTTCTTAGACTTATTCGGTCTCAGGTGGTAAATCCCACTCTGCTCCTATGGATTCTATCACAAACCTTTCGAAACTTGCCTTGTAGCCACCTTCCATCGGGCAGGGATCGTTGGGATAGATCTTGTGGTACTCCTCTTCTATGTTGTCCAGATAGTCCATTATCTGCATCACCTGGTCTCTGGTGCTGTGAAACTTCTTCAGCGAAGAACGAAGCAGACTGTAGGACTGGGTGTTACGGACATAACCCTCTTAAACATGCTTGACTGAATCCTCATTCATGTGGCCAGCCACCTTGAGGGTGCGTACCACATTAGTACTGTCGCCGAGGATGGTATCCGTCAAAGCGCCCAGTGCCTTTTGTGTTTTTGTAAATCGTTTCATTTCTTAATATATTTAAAAATTCTAATCTTTTCTGTTAAGCTATCGTAAATTACCGCATTTTTGTACCTATATATGTAGGTACAATGGGTTACGGGGTGTTTTTAACACATTATTAACGCTAAAGGTTGGCATCGGGGTTCACCCTTCACCGACTTCATCGCCAAGTGTTCACCCACACTCTTAATCAGAAAACGTTGGAAACAACAGAATATTATAAACAACAGACAATTTTAATCAAATGGAAAAAGAATCAAACACCAACTGCATGGAAGAGACAGCTACGATGCCATCGTACTTCCCTTGCATCAAATCTTCGGAGAGCCATCGACTCGTCGACTGGTTGTATCTCAAGAGCGTGATTACCTCTAGCCCTGAGCTTAGAATGATGACCGAGACTTACCGCAAGCGCCTTGCCATCAGCAAGCAGTTTGCCGACCCCCGACCTGCCCTTCTAGGGGTGGGTAGGGTAAGTAAGGGGAGGGTACTTTCTAAGACTTTCCTTATGTAAAGGTTCGTTTACTATAGGAAAGATACAGTATATATATAGACTCCTGGAAAAAGCGATTTTCTACTCACCCTAGTTACCCCCTGGCGTAAACAAGATAGTTACGATAGCTAAGTATCATGGTTACGATGGCTAAGTATCATACTTATGGATGATATTTAAGTCGCACACGGATCTCACGGATCTCACGGATTATTTTTTTCGTTGCAAGCAACGGGTATTCTCATCTGGTCTCAATGGAAAAACTCCGAAGGAGTCGAAAATCCGTGAGATCCGTGAGATCCGTGTGCAAAATTAAACATTAATTCTTAATAATCCATAGAATCCAATGAAGAATCAAAGAAAAATCGATCTGATCGTGGTACATTGCAGTGCCACACGTGTAAACCAGGACTTCCCAGTTGAAGCCTTGGAAGCCTGCCACAAGGCCCGTGGTTTCCGCTCCATCGGTTACCACTATTACATTACGAAGGATGGCATGGTCTATCCCTGCCGTCCAGAAAACGAGGTGGGGGCTCACGCCCGCCACCACAACGCCCACAGCATCGGAATCTGCTACGAGGGTGGTCTCGACGAGAAAGGCAAGCCTGCCGATACTCGTACTCCAGCCCAGAAGGAATCTCTGGAAGACCTCCTCTACGGTCTCGCCCTCGACTATCCCGATGCCGAGATCCTAGGCCATCGCGACCTCCCTTGGGTTCGTAAGAGCTGTCCTTGCTTTAATGTCAAGGAATGGCTGAAGGAAATCGACTTCCACATATAATTCCCCGTACTCTTCTCATACTTTCATTTTCACTCCCCAATCTTATGTCCCGCATAAGGTTGGGGATATAATCATTTATCCTGACTAATATTTATCTTATATATCCCAACAGATCAAGATACATCATCCTTGGCAACACCAAGTCTTCCTATCAATACCGCCGGATAACTTCTTGTTCTTTTGGAATTCGGAATTTTCCTTTGTATTTTGTTTCTTGAAGCATTTGGAATTAAAGCAGCCTTGATGCTGTCGTTAGCCAGAGTAAAGGCACAGACTATTTCATTCCTACCACTTCTTTCTGTAGCAAAGAAATATGTTTTCCCCAATAATTGTCCATCATAGAGACAAGCCTCTTGATGAAAGAAATCATCAAGGTCTTCATCGCCACAACAGAAAGAATCAAGCTCATTTTTTGTCGTAACACGATAAAGCGAGCAATTACTTTGCAAAAGGACTCTTTCCTCCATGCGCTTTCAAATTAGCAGTTGAACGAACCAATATTTTCTCCACATCAGCAAATGACATTCGCAAAGCCTTTCTTTGCGGATTACGTTCATTCTCCTCTGCCTCACGAACAAATCGTTCGGCAGTCTCACCTGTAAGAACAGGAATACTTCTTATCTCTAATGCCATAACCTTTCATTTTAAATGATTAATATTATGTTGCAAAATTATGCATTTTCAGCGAAACCACCAAGAAAATCACAAGAAATCTGCAACTCATCAGCAAATTACCACAAAACCAGCACTTCAATAATCCTATCCACCTTTCCCCAGGCGGTCCCATCCCGCACAACATGGCGCAGACCTTTGATGGTCCGACAACCATAAAGCGTAGCGGTTCTGAGCACCGGAGGGCGGTTACATCCCTTGCCCTATTGGAAAGGGCGAGGGCTTGGGAGTGGGTTAAGGACCCTCCCGCTGGGGAGGGACAGGTGGGGCAAATACAGCACAGGAGGGCGGTTACATCCTCTCGTCCCTGAGGGTTTCAGTCCCCCAGAACTGGGGGAACCGAAGGGGGCGTAAAGACTATTGAAGAGAGGCTTGGAGAGAAAGGTGGAGCCATCCTTAAGGGTAAGGAAGGTTTCTGTCCCCTACAAGGGGAACCGAAGGGGTCGTAAAGACTATTGAAGGTAGGTTTTCGAAAAACATCTCCTTTTCGAAGTATTCCTTTGTTTCCATAATCCTGATTTTTAAGAATTCGGATGCAAAGGTAAATACTTAATGTGTTAAAACCTTACGCTGTAATGGTGATATACCTGCATATACCAGGCATCGACCATCAGTGCCACCTTATTAATAATGGCTATCACATAGTAAAATCGGGCTACTAAGCTCCATCCCCGAAAAGTAGCTTAAATAAAAGGGGAGCGGGAACCGTTCGCCCGATATATCAATATTTTATTCCATATATTTTCTGCCATACAGCTCACCTAGCAAGGCTTGCTTCTGAGCGATATGACATAGTTTCTTCCAATCCGCCTCCTTCAAAAGAAGTATGTATATCCTTTTCCGAGAAAATACTGAATCGCAAGAAATTAAAGAAAATCTTTTGTTGTTTCAACATAAAGTTGTACTTTTGCACGTATGAAACAAGCCATACGCCTCATATTATCCTACATAGCAGCTATCATCCTCCTTCCGATAGCTTTACTATGTAAGTTCTTCCGAAGAAAGTAATCCTATTTTTTTCGGAAAGGATCCTTGTATATACCCAAGAGCTGCTTACCGAAGTAATAGAAGAACTGCATGTCATCCACGAAGTAACGCTTGAAGAGGCGCTTTGGTTCCTTCATGCAACGATACAGCCATTCCATACCAATCTTCTGCCAAATCTTAGGCGCACGTTTCAATGTTCCTGCTTCGAAGTCGATGGTAGCACCCAGAGCCATGAACACCTTTACTCCAGGCATCTTATCACGATACTTCATAATCCACTTCTCCTGTTTAGGCGCACCCACACCAACGAGCAGCACATTAGCACCACTCTCGTTCACGATGCGAACCAACTCCTCACATTCATCCTCATGCTTCTCGAAGCCAAAGGAAGGAGAATGAGCGCCAACTACCATCTGGCGCCCTACCTTCTCATTAATACGTTCCATTGCCTTGGCAGCAATACCCTCCTTAGCACCAAGCAAGAAAATCTTGCAGTCTGCATCATCCTTATGATACATATAATAAGAGGTGAAGAAGCTGGAACCAGGAATCGCTTCCTTGATTGGGGTCTTCAACAACTTGCCGAACAGGCAGAGAATCTTACTGTCACATACCACCCATTCCGACTTCTGATACACGTCATAAAACTCCTTATCCTTCTGAAGCTTAATCAGATGATCAAGATTAGGAGTCACAAGAACACCCTCCTTCAGATTCTCCAAAAGTTCCTGACGAGTTATGTTCTGAATATCTATATTTAATACTTTTACTGTTTCCATAGAATTCATTTATAATAACTGTGCATAGATTTTCTTCAGATCTCCAAATACTTTCTCTGGGAAAAAGTCCTGTACAACGCTGTAAGCTTTATCACCTTGCTTACTAATCGCATCATGATTTTCTATATAAAATTTGATTGCCTCAGTAATTGCAACAGTATCTCCAGGCTTCACTAAGATACCATTCTCTCCTGTCTTAATGACCTCTGGAATTCCCCCTACAGGAGTAGATATGATAGGATGGCTATATGCCATAGCTTCAAGGATAGCAATAGGTAATCCCTCGTTGTAGGATGGCAAAATATAAACATCTTCCCAATTCAAACAATCGATTTTCTTTTGACCTGCAATCCAACCTTCATATGTTATAAACGATTCCAAGTCATTCTCACGAATATAAGCCTTGATATCACCATCAACCTCATTACCTCCCATACGGAGTAAAAGCTTATCGGCAAAATACTCTTTATTGTCCACAATAGCTTTCAATAAGTCGAATCCTCCTTTTCGTTTGCTAATTTCTCCCATATACATCAGATGAAGTTTACCATCTTCAGTATGTTTATCTGGAGCTATCTCAGGAGGTGACACGATGTTGTTAAGAACATGAATTTTGTCCTTGGCCATTCCGATGGATGAAAAATATTCTTTCCATGATTGCGACAATACAATTAAGGCATCACACATTTTCAATGTATCAGTAATACCTTGTTTATCGTCTGAGCCATGATAATACTCTACGAAGTCAGCTGCATGCTCATGCAGAATCACCTTTTTGCCACATTTCTTGGCAAGACGAATAAATAACTTACATCTATCAAATGAAGCATTTGCAGCTCCATGAATATGCACGATTTTTATACGCTTGTCAAAAGTCAGTAAGAACCAAGTTCTCACCAATGCCTGTAAAGCATACCAAGACTTCACCAACTTATTGCCTAACTTCCAGGTTGGGATAAAACGCATATTCTCAATATACTTATCATAAGATACAAGAACAGCAGTCATTCCTCCCTTCGTCTTCTTAGAGACTCCTAAAAACAAGACTTTGTTAGAAATATCCTTGTACAAATAACTATCCATATACTATTTATTATCATTCAATAATTTTATTGCCGCCCAAACTTCACCAGAGCCTATGTAATCCAAATTCTCTTTACGATTTGACTTTTGTAAAACAACTCCAACAGCTCCTTCATCTAACGCCTTTTGAAAATCAATATATAAATCTTCTGCAGTACAATAACTATCTGCTTGTAAAACTGGCATAATTTTCTTATTTGTCAGAAAATGGTTTCTACAACACAATTTATTTACGCAATAGTTACCATACAAATAATTCTCAGAAAAACGATAACGATTTGCTAAAGCTAGTATCCAATTTTTAAAAATGGAATGTTTAGAAATATCTGCCAACATTTGCTTCATATTAGTTCGAACAAAACAAACAGGCATATCCATATAGTTATACTTATAAACTTGCCCCCTAGGAAGAGTTCCCCCAAAAATAGAGTCTATAGAACGACAATAATCTGCATGAGCAACTTCTAACTCTGTATTCTCATTTCTAAAAAGTCGAAATTTGCCACCATTTATTAAGAGATTTATGTCTAATGGCTTCAAAAAAACTGATTCTGAATCGATATTAAAAACAGCATCATAAGCATCACCAATAACATCAAAGACTCCTAACTTACAGATTTGTTGCATAATCCATTCCCTCATAGGTATTGAAAATGGGCTAACGTAAAAATGATGCCCTAAAAGTTTAAATGGTAATCTTATAAAATAGGAAGGCAATATTGTAGATTTTTTCAAAACATGATGCCTACCATAATTTAATTCATTAAAATGATTAATATCTTCATCATTAACAAAAATAAAATGATCATAAGTATTAGCAAATATATCCATACTTCTACATAACATCTTACATTCGTTAAAATCAGGTTTATAAGTTTGTGTAATAAATGCAATATTCATTGTCTTTTTCTAATTATTTTTGCAGGATTACCTCCTACGACACAAAATTCTTCAACATCTTTTGTAACCACTGAACCTGCAGCGATAATACTACCATTACCAATTATATGTCCAGGGGTCAAAATTGCTCTTACACCAAGCCAAACATCATCCCCAATAATAGTCTTATTTTTAGAATAATCTGGTCCTTGGAAACAAATAGGTATTTTAATATCTTCAAATCGATGATTATTTGCAACAATATGAACTTCAGGCGCCATCATAACATATTTTCCGATAACAGTATTGTTAGGAACAACACAATTTTCCCCAATACCACTAAAATCACCAATCTCCAAATCTTTACCATTTCCAAAATATGCATGTCTATCAATAGTAGATATTTTTCCACAACGCTTAAAGATTCTCTTACAGCAAAAGATTCTAAAAGCATTGAAATATTTACCTACACAAGGAAAATAAGAACTCGGAAGATGTTGTGCAAAACCATAATAAAGAAACAAAAATAAGTACCTCATCATTTCTTAAAATATTTAATAAAAATTTTTTTAGGTGTTTTGCTGCTAAAAGTAGTCAACACACAACGCCAATAGCCAATACATAATATTTTATGATAAGTTTCTTTACCAAGGAAATAAACAACTCCATGAAAAGCACTCTGAAACAATACCAAGAACATCATAATGGGTCTTACATAAATCTGTTTCCAAAGCTTGCCATCTGAAAAATGAATTATTTCACCCATATATGCAGCTGGCTTAGTTGCCGTCTGTGTCATCGAAAGACTTTTGCAACTCATTCCCTCAAAATGAATTATTTTAACATTTGAATCAACCCAGCATTCATAACCCAATTTATTAATTGTTTCAGAAACAACAATATCTTCTGGACAAAAGAAATATTTTTCATCAAACCAGCCAATTTGCTTGAATATGTCTGTCTTAATTAAGAATGCAGATCCAACAATATTATATGTTTTAAATAAGCCTGTACCATTAACATAATTGTTATACAGGTATTTATTCAATCTGAAAACAGCCAGGACATTTAGAAACAAATTAGTAGGCTTATTGCCACAAGAATTAATATTTCCCGTAGAATCCAAAATTTTGGGACTTAGAATTGCAACCTTAGATGATAACATGTCAAAATCGACTAACAATCTATCAATAACAGGCATCCTAAGCTCTGTATCATCGTTAACGACAAAACAGTACTTTCCATGTGCCTTTTTCAAAGCTAAATTATTATTTTCAGCAAAGCCGCGAATCTCGTTACTTTCAATAAAAGTAACCCAAGGAAAATCTGCCTTAACCTTTCGTAAATTATCCTCATCAAACAAATAAGCCACAACAAAAGTCTCATAAGTTACTTCTGTGTATTGCTTAATACTATTCAAACAAGGATAAAGATTCTTCAGATTGTTCATACAAACAATCACAATTGAGACGTCTATCATAATCAATTATTAAATAAAGTTTCAAATTCACTAATATTTTTGGGAGATAGAATAAACTTTTCAAATATAGCAAAAAAATCAAAAATATCTTTATTTCGAGCATCATTCTTATATCCTAGCAAATAGAATAACGAAATTGGCGTAATACCATAAAGCCATTTTAAAGAAATTAATGCCGTAGAATAAAAACTAATAATATATTTAGCACGAATTTCACCTTCTAATAATTCTAGAGCTTTCGATTCTTTTACAATAGTTACCCTATTATCAAAATCAATAGTCAATGGAAATCGAGGATGTGGTTTTATATAAACCTCATATCTTTTAGAAACTAAGATATCAATTACATTTTTAACTATTCTAATTATATCTTCATTTACCTCTTGCAAGGCTATTATAACCCTATTTTCCTCTAAAGTACAATGCTGTTTAATAATTAAGCTCTTTTTATAAGCATTGATTGCCTTTTGGTTTTCAACTAACTCATTCTTTTTATAAACATATGGATTAAGCAATAATAATCTTCCATCCTTATAAAACAACTTTGACAACTTCAAATCTATAACGCTCTGAAATAGATGTAAAGAGAAGCCTTGTTCTTTTAATAAATACGGAATTTTATATTTGTTTAAATAATATGTTCCTGCACCTTCTTCAAAAATTAAAAATTTAAAAGAAAAGAGCGTATCATTTAAAAGAGCATAAGCTAGCTTGAAATTTCCATACCAAGGCATAGCAAAATATACAACATCTCTATTTGCTCTTCTAAAAGAAGATTTAAACAAGAACGGTATATATTTTTTTATTGTTACAGAAATATCATTATCTAAATAACATATATTATCTTCAATATTTTCTTTCAATAAATAACCATTAGAAATATGTGGCAAAGCGATAAATATTGGATTGACAATCTTACCACAATCTTTTAAATAATAGCAACATGCTTTTGCACCAACAAGATGCCATGGAGTCATACAAAAAGCAACAAAATTTATCTGCCGCTCATTAATATGATTTTTTAATTCGCTTAACTTCATGCTTATATAATTTTAAACAATAGAACTCATAACAAATCAACATAAAAAATAAAACAGAATCATAGATCCCGTCATCTGTTACAGACATAAATAAGAGAGCTAGAAACAGAACTAATATAGAATATTTGCTAGGCGTATCTAACTTCGAAAATAAAATTTTAATATTTGTTATATAATATAACAATACTAAAAGAATATATAACCAACCATATTCTACTAAAAAAAATGCCGGTCTACTATCAACCATATAATTTATATTTCCATATGCTACTTCAACATTTGCATAAGCGGTCTTGCCTCTTCCAAAAGGATTGTAATCCCAATATCTGCTTATTAAATCAGAAGACATTTCATCAGTAGTTGTAGATTTATTCTTTTTAGAAAACTTTTCCGATAGACCTATTAAGTTTCTAGAAAACCCACTTGTTTCATCAGAAATATTTGTATCCGTCAAAGATAAAACTTTAACGAAAAGAATTGCACATAGAGAAATCATCAAAAAAATAAATCTCATATTCTTCTTATAATTGAAAAAAGCAGTAGCCATCATTAATAGAACAAATACAATTAACCCCAATCTTGAACCAGTAAATATGGTCAACAAGCCAAGTAGAATACTTACACATACAAACATTCTTGTTGAAATTCTTTTATGAACAAAGAACTCTGACGAGAGAATAGCTTGTGAAACAACAAGGTATGCAGATAAATTACTAAAACGTTTAAATGTACCGGATGTATAAACATCGGCATATCCTATATCTCCTAAACCAGAAATATAGTGAAAAGCATATAAATGAAATCCTAAATAATGATTTGAAAATGCTATCAGTACCTCAACAAAAGCAACAACACAAAAAGTTACAGCAATCTGCTTAACAGTTGTTTTATCTATTAAGACTAAATATAAGATTACCAATATTTTTGTAAGAAAATCTTTTTGAGCAATGAAAAAATCAAAGTTTGTATGATGATAACAGCCCCAAAAGATGGCATAAAAAAACAGAAATAATAGTGTGACAAATAAACCTGCCAAATTGACCTTATATATTTTTAAATTTCGGAATTCTATAATTAAAAGTGCCAATAGCAATAAATTCAAGACAACATTTTGTTGTCCGTAAGCATTTAATATGTCTTGATCTAATATAGCACCAGTTAAAAATACAGGAATAGGCAAGCATAAAGTCTGTAAAATAAACCAAAAACAAGGTATTAAGCCTTTATTTTTTCTATAAAGAAAAACGCCTAAAACAAAAATTAATATTTGATATACTAACATTTCGACATCTTTTTAACATTTAAATTCTTTTCCAGTAATGCATTAGCTATTCTTCGTACCGTAATAACAACCAAAAACTGCGTAAGAACATATAATGAAGCTGTTATAAACAAGCTATATCTAGTAAAACAAAGAGATAAAAACAAATGCAATACAGATGATAAAAAAGTAATATACATAAGATTTTTTGTTTTTTTATAAAAAAATAAAAAATTTGTATATACGAAATAAAAACATACTAATAGACCATATAGAGCAAGTAAAGGAAAATATTTGAGTGCTGAAGAATACTTTGGTAAAATTATGGGCAATATACTAAAGCATACTATAAATACTACTATGGCAACTACCAAATATAATATCAAAAAAGTCTTTTTTTGTCTATTTACCTTTTGCAAAATTTCTCCTTTACTTAGATTATTATCACTTAAAATCTTAAAAATATCAACACTGTTTGATTGATTGAATCCAAATCCAACCATAGTTATTATATTAGATAAGTTTAAAGCAAAGCTGAAGAGACCAACATCGCCTATAGAATGATATGCATTGATTATATATCTATCACAGCCTTGCCTAATAAATGTAGTCGCCATATGTGGAATCAACGGTATTCCCCATAAAAGCATATTTTTCAGATAGCTCTTTATGTTTCTTGTAAAGAAACCTTTTTTAAGAAAATAGATTATACTAGAACCTCCTAGCAATAATGACATAGTGAACTCTGCATACACCCTTCCTTCCCAGCTCATTCTTAAATATTTTAGGGCAGTTCTAAAAATTAACTGATTGATATTTAGTAAATAATGCTGATTTTCCGA
>OOAA01000117.1_pt1 | contig 62402 bp, 66 predicted proteins | sample 1671671 | NCBI WGS metagenome assembly OOAA01 (sample SAMN06348180, study PRJEB24527) | human gut metagenome | biome: human gut; feature: ankylosing spondylitis patient; material: feces | host: Homo sapiens | place: China | collected 2015-10 | reverse complement strand
TCTTGATCTCCGGTGATGATCGGAAGACTGATGATGAAGGATTTCGTGCTCATGGAAGTACCTTAGCACAGGGGCTGGAAAGACACACGCCTTTCATCGGGGACAACAAATAGATTGGAAGAGAGAGGTTTGCCGCGTTCCTCCATCCGAATGAATTCGGAGGCTTCCTGCGGCTGTTTCTGTGAAAAACGCCGCCATTTTGCGCATTCGCTTCTCATTCCCTGCAGGAAAGGCGTATTCAGGCAAAGACGCAACGTGCCGGAGGCGGATTTCGGTGCAGGGAAAAATCCTGAGAGCCGAAGACGCAGAAAGGGCGCCCGTCCGAATGGTCAGGGCGCCCTTTCGCGTTCATGTCGGGTGCCTTGGCTGCGTCAGTTTTCGACGGTCTTCTGCGCGGGCATGTTGCCGAGGATCCAGTCGAGGAAGCCGCCCTTGTTGCGCGAGCAGACGAGGACCTTGCCCGTGCCGCGGAACTTGAGCACGACGCCTTCGCCCGTCGTCTGGCTGTTGACGAGCTTGCCGAGGAAGCCGCTCTTGCCCGTGTTGATGCTCAGGTCGTAGCTCAGGCGTGCGTCCCAGGCGACGAGGTGGCCGTTGTCGACCGTGATCGGGCGCTCGGGCGTGACGTCGAGCTCGCGGATGGAGCCGAAGCCCGAGACGGCGATGCGGCCGCTGCCCTCGGTGCCCATCACGAAGAAGCCGCCGGAGTCGCCGAGCAGCGCGCGGCCGATTCCCTGGGACTTCGTCGAGAGTTCGACGCCCTCGGTGCAGGCGAGAAAGGCGCCGTCCGAGAGCAGGTACTGCGCGGGACCCACGTCGAGGATGCGCACGTCGCCGGGAAGGTTCGGCGCGAGGAGCACCGTGCCCGCCTGGTCGTCCGCCTCGATCCTCTGCTGGAAGAACGTCTCGTCGTTCATGAACTTGCGGGCGATCGAGCCCATGAGGCCGCCGCGGGTCTTTCCCTTGAGGGAGAGCGCCGTGTCCATGGCGACCATGGCGTTCGACTCGGCGAGAATCGCCTCGCCCTTCTCAAGCGTCACCGCAAGGAGCGGATCGATCCCGCCCGTAATCTCAAAAGCAGCCATCTCGTGGTCTCCGGAAGTGATTCGATGATCATGCAATTATAGAAAGCCGGCCTTCGCCGCCATCCCCTGCGTCACATTCCGAAAAGGCTTTTTCTTTTTTTCCGCCTTCGGGAGGGCGCGGCGGGAGAACGAATCGAAGGACAAGCCGAAGGACGATGGGCGGGAAAAAGGAAGGGCCGCGTCCTTCCCATGAAGGCCGCGGCCCCTTAGGACCGGTAGTCAGCCGGCGGCTAGCCGAGCTTCACCGCCATCTTCGCGGCATCCATGAGCCTTGCGATGTAGCGGATCTTCGGATGCGTGCCCGCAGCTTCGTTCATCGGGCGGGCGGCCTCGATGAGTTTTGCTGTTTCGGGCGTCGGGTTGTCGTAGTCGACGAGCGTCATGGCGTGGATGCCGCAGGCCTCGACGCAGGCCGGTAGCAGGCCGCGCTCGGTGCGGTGCACGCACAGCGTGCAGTGCTCGGCCTTGCCCGGCGTGCGCTCGGTGTGAGGCTTGGCCGGACGCACGACGAGCGGCTGCTTGTCGCCGAAGTAGCTGGTCCTGCCTTCGGTGTTGAAGACGGGAACGTCGTACGGGCAGGCATTGGCGCACATCTTGCAGCCGATGCACTTCTGCTGGTCGACGAGCACTTCGCCGTGCGGGCCCTTGTGGATCGCCTTCATCGGGCAGACCTTCATGCAGGCCGGATCGTCGCAGTGCATGCAGCTCATGCGGAACCAGTTGATGACGTTGTCGCGGACGTTTTCGTCGCGCTTGATCTTTTCCCAGAAGATGCCGGGAGCGACCTGGTTTTCTTCCTTGCAGGCGACCGCGCAGGCAAAGCACCCGGCGCAGCGGTCGACGTTGACGATGATGCCGTAACGGGACATGGTGAACCTCCTTTATGCCTTTTCAACGCGGATGCAGACGTCATTGCAGCACGGGTAGCCTGAGATCGGGTCCCAGTTCTTGCGCGGAATGAGCGGCTGCGTTTCCTGATCGCCGCGCCAGCCGTACTGGGCGTCGATGAGGCCGGGCTGGCAGAGGATCGTCACGCGGACCTTGGCACGCACCTTGTGGTCGCAGTAGGGCGAGACGAGCCAGACGCCGTCGCCTTCCTTGATGCCGAGCTTTTCGGCGTCCTTCGGGTGCATGTTGATCGTGCTCTCGGGTTCGAGCTCAAGCAGGTAGGGTTGGTCGCTACGGGTCTTCGAGTGCGTGATGTACGGGCGCCTCGTGCCGTTGAGGAGCTTGAACGGATATTCAGCCGTGGGCTTGGGCGGCTCGACGTAGACGGGCAGGCCGGGGAAGCCGTGCTTGGCCTGAAGGCTCGCGACGAGCTCGATCTTGCCCGACGGCGTCCTGAAGCCGGGCTTGCCGTCGAAGCGCAGAAGCGCCTTCTCGTGCTTGCCGGTCGTCTGCGGCGGGAAGAACTCTACGGTCTGCAGGTTCGGAAGCACGTCCTGCTGCTTTTCATACGTGACGCCCCAGTCCTTGAGGATCGAGTCGCAGGCCTTGACGGGATCGCCGTGGAAGAAGGTCTCGGGGTCGCAGACGGCGGCGCCGATCGTGCAGGCGATCTTCCAGTCCTCCCAGGCTTCGCCCTGAGGCTTCACGGGACGGCGCACGCTCACCTTGCGGCCGTGCACGCCGAAGGGCGCGTAGCGTTCGAAGTTGAGGGCGGCGGGCAACACGATGTCCATGTCGTGATGCGTTTCGTCACGGTAGAAGTTGTCGGCGGCAAACGAGAAGTCGACCTTCCGGATGGCCTCCTGATACTGTTCGGGCGAGGGCCAGATGAGGGCGTTCATGCCGAAGCCCGCGATGGCGCGGATGCGGCCGTCCCTGACCATTTCGGGGAGCATGTTCGGGCTGCAGAGCACCTGCATTTCGTTCCAGACGGGCACGAACTCGCGGTCGATGCGCTTTGCCTTCTGCTCGGGCTCGTTGAACCACTTCTGGTCAATGAAGGATCGCGTGTAACCTTCGTCCCATCGCAAATAATCTTCGGGCCAGTTGGGCAGCATGCCGCCGCCTGCATTCTCGACGTTGCCCGTAAGAGCCATGAGCAGCGAGCAGGCGCGGGCGTTGTTGCAGCCGTTGTGTTGGTGCATGATCGACTGGCCGGAGATGGTGATGCCGGACGGCCCGTCGGCGAACATGCGCGCGGCCTTGACGACGAGTTCGGCGGGCACGCCGGACTCCTTCTCGACGTATTCGGGCGTGAACTTCTCGGCATAGGCGACGAGTTCGTCATAGCCGATGCACCACTTGTCGATGAAGGGCTTGTTGACGAGGCCTTCCTTGATGAGGACGCGCATCATGCCCCAGGCGACGGCGCCGTCCGTGCCGCCGCGCGGCTGCAGGTGAATGTCGGCCTGTTCGGCGACCTTGGTGCGGCGCACGTCCATGACGATGAGCTTCATGCCGCGGGCCTTCGCGGCGAGAAGACCGCGGAAGAAGCCGTGAGGCTTCGACCATGCGCCGTTCTGGCCGACGATCATCAGGCACTTGGTCTTCGGGCCCATGCCGCCGGAGATTTCACCGCCGTAGGAGAGTTCGAGCGCATGCACCATGGCGAGGTTGCAGGCCACCGAGCTTTCGCAGCAGTAGTTCGGAGAGCCGAAGTAGCGCGCAAGGCGCATGACGGGCGGACGCGGCTCCTTCGGGTCGCCGCAGTAGAACATCACGCGGTCGGCGCCGTGCTTGGCCTTCACGGCCGAAAGCCTTTCGGCGATGGTCTTGATCGCTTCGTCCCACGAGATGCGGACCCAGCCCGGGTCCTTGGAGCCCTTGGGTGCGGTGCGCTTGATCGGATAGAGTAGGCGGTTCGGGTTGTAGAGGCGCTGAAGGGTCGAGATGCCCTTTGAGCACAGCGAGTTGTTCGGATGCTCCTTCCAGTTGCTGATGCCCGTGACGGTGTTGCCCACCGCTTCAAACTGAATGCCGCACATCGGCATGTGGTTGCACGAGTCGCAGATGGTGTAGCCCGTCCATGCGTCATTGTCGGCCGCATGAGCAAGCGGCGCGAAGAGACTGGTGGCGGGAGCGGCTGCAGTGGCGGCTGCGCTTGCAAGGAGCGAGCGACGGGCGATCTTGGGGCCGGTCATGATGGTTTTCTCCTTTGATCCTCGGGTCCTGATGGAAAGACGGCCCTGGGGGTGCGGGGCTCGCATGAACCGGGGGGCTTTGGCCGCACCCGCGGGACCGTCTGCAGCGCCTGCCGCGGCCGCGCATCGGATCAGTGCGTGCGGCCCGGAGTCTTCAGGCTAGTTTCAATTATCAGAAGCAGTGCAGATGGCACCAATAGGATCAAACCCCGAAGAAAATAGCCCGAAGGGTCGGTTTTCGGAGAATATTTTTGTCAACTAAAGGCGACGGCGACTGCAACGCCTGTTCTGCAGTCGTTTTGAAGAGACAGGAGGTCTGTTTCGCTATTCCTGCTGTGAATTGCGCTCATTTGAGCAAAAACGAGCTTCCTTGATTCAGCTCAGACGTTTCGTCAGCGCTTGCGCTCGAGGTGGATCCACCAGGCGAGCGCTTGGTCGGAAAAGCGCCCGGCGAGCCTGGCGGAGAGGAGGTTGCCCGCGACCATGCCGAAGCCCGCGAGCGCGATGACGGCGCTCATGAGCGAGGTGGGCACGCTCGCGACCGTCTCCATGATGGGATTGACGTAGCTGTAGCAGGCGAAGAAGCCGCCGTTGCCGAGGCCGATGGCGCCGAGCACGAGCCAGGGCGTCAGGTGTCCGAGAAAGCGGAACTGGGCCCTGAAGCCCTTGTTGGGCAGGGCGGGCACATGGGGCATCCAGAGCCTGAGCGCCAGAATGAGGAGGAGCGCCGCACAGGCCACGACGGCGAAGGTGGCGCGCCACGAGAGCGACCACGCGAGGAAGCTGCCGAGCGGCACGCCGACGAGGTTGGCGATCGTCATGCCCGTGACCATCAGGCAGACGTCTCGCGAGGCCTGGCCGGGCGCCGCGAGACTGATCGCCACGATGGCGCCCACGCCGAAGTAGGCGCCGTGCGGAAGGCCCGCGATGAATCGTGCGGCGAGCATCGACCAGTAGTCGAAGGCGAGGGCCGCGAAGAGGTTTCCCGCGAAGATCAGGCCCGCCAGGAGGTAGAGCATGCGCGAGAGCGCGATGCCGCGGGCGGCGACCACCATGACGGCGACGCCCGCACACACGCCGAGCGCGAGGGCGAGAAGGTGTCTGGGCATGTTGCTGCCTTTTTGGCCGGCGTGCGTGCGCCGTGCCTTTGGTGCGTTTGTTGTATTGACTGAGGCTTAGGGAAAACCCGGGTGCGGATTGGAGCGCGAAACGCCGTGACACATCGGGGCGGCAGGCGTTTTGAGAAGGGAAAAACGAAAGAACTCCCGCCTGCAGGGCAGACGGGAGTTCTTGGAGGCCTGCAGGACGCCGTCCCTGAGGACGGCGCCTTCAGTCATCGGCTTGAGTCCGATTACTTCTTGGCCTTGTCGGCGGCAGCGGCCTGCATCGCGTAGATGTAGGACTGCTGGCCGGCGATGCGGCCGAAGGTCACGATGTCGGCCTGGGCGTTACCGCCGAGGCGGTTGCCGCCGTGGACGCCGCCGGTGATTTCACCCGCAGCGAAGAGGCCCGGAACGACCTGGCCCTTGGTGTTGTAGACCTGGGTCTTGGAGTCGATCTTGATGCCACCCATGGTGTGGTGGACGGCCGGCGTGACCATGATGGCGTAGAACGGAGCCTGATCGAGGTTGCGCGGCATGTCGGCGCGGCCGAAGGCGTCCTTGCCGGCAGCCTTGCCCTTCTTCCAGGCGTCGATGGAGGCCTGGAGTTCGGCGGCGGGAACGCCCATCTTGCCGGCGACTTCTTCAATCGTGGCGCCGGAGACGCAGTAGGACTGCTTGATGTACTTGTTCGTGGCCTTCAGGGACTTCTGCATGTCGGAGTCGAAGAAGAGGTAGGCCACGCCGTCCTTCTGCTTGAGGATGGCGGCGGAGACCGCGTCGCGGGTGTTGAGCTCGTTGAAGAAGCGCTTGCCGTCCTTGTTGATGAGGATGGCGCCGTTGCCGCGAACGGCTTCGGTGATCATTTCGCCGACTTTCGGCACCACGGTCGGGTGCGTCTGGATTTCGGTCATGTCGATGAGCTGGGCACCGGCCTTTTCAGCGAGGACGAGGCCGTCGCCCGTGGCGCCCGGATGGTTCGTCGTGGCGAAGCCCTTCAGGCGGGGCACGTACTTGGAGACGAGGTCGTTGTTGGCACCGAAGCCGCCGGCGGCGTCAACGACGGCCTTGGCGTGGATCGTGTAGGTGCCGTCCTTCTTGTTCGTGACCTGGATGCCCGTGACCTTGCCGTCCTTCATGAGGATCTTCGTGGCCTGCGTGTTCATGCGCATGTCGATCTGGCGGGCCTTGGCGGCATTGTAGAGGGTCTTGACGACTTCAGGACCGACGAGGGCGCCGCCGGTCGGGCGGTGCGTGCGGGGCTGGGAGGCGCCGGCCATCAGGCCGACGTCGCGCAGGTCGCCGCCGAGGGCGAGGAGCCATTCGACGGAGCCGGCAGCGCCGGAAACAAGCGTGCGAACGAGTTCGGGATCGTTCTTCCAGTGACCGCCCTTCATCGTGTCGAAGTAGGCGATTTCAACGGAGTCCTTCGTGCCCTTGGCCTGCTGCAGGGCCGTGCCGGCAGCATTGAGACCGCCAGCGGCGCGAATCGTGTTGCCGCCGGGCATGCCCATCTTTTCAACGACGACGACCTTGGCGCCGAGGTTGGCGGCTTCCACTGCGGCGGAAAGGCCTGCGCCTCCCGCGCCGATCACGGCGACGTCGACGGTGATGTCTTCGGCAGCCTGAACGCCGGAAACGCCGAAGGCGGCGGCGACAGCAGTGGCAACCAGAATCTTCTTCATGGAAAGTTCTCCTATCTCAAGTCTTCCGAACCCCCGACGGTCTTCTTCGGACCTCTCCTAGCGGGCATTCGGGAAATTGTGTGCCGGACAACAGGTCCGGCTTTTTTTCCAGCCCTAAATATAGAGGAGAGTCCCATGTTAAGACGCCCTGAAATTTGCCGTAACGCAAACGTTTGCAATAAAGCGCACTGAGAGAGGGAAGAAGAGGAAAAAAGTGCCGCTTTCAATAGGTTGAAATACCCATATGGAGGTAGGTTAGATCCCTTATTTAAATGGGCGGGCGGCGGGTGGAATGATGTCGGCGCGAGGAGCTTGCGCAGAATGCGGGTGCATTTGATGATAGGGGGAAACGTGGTCAGGTATACCCTCTGAGTGGTAGTGTTGATGGGGCTTTCCCCGAGTGGGTAAACCCGTTTGGCAAAAGACCCAATGGTACTGATCGGACGGGGCCCTTATGATGAACTGCATGAAGACGGACAGTCGAGGGCCGGCCAATGCCGCGCGTCCCCGCAAAAACGGCGTTTCAGGCATGTGTTCCGGACCAGCTGCCCCCAACTAGGCCTTTCATCGGCGTTCTGCTCCCCGATCCGTCAAGGAGAAACCATGCACAAGATCCCCACCGACGCCTTTGACATGCTCGTCACGCTTGAAAAGCGCCCCTTTGAACGCGCGGGTCGCGAAGTGGTCGTGCGTCTTCTCGACGAGACGCTCCCCGATGGCACGAAGCTCGTCGCCGCCTCCGATCCCTCCTATCCGCCCGAGCTTGCCGCCCTTGAGGAGCATCCCGCCGTGCTCGTGCACGAAGGCGACCTGTCGCTCACCGAGCGCCAGCTGCGCGTCTCGATAGTGGGTTCGAGGGATGCGTCCGACTCAGCCCGCGCCGATGCGCGTCGCGTCGCCCGCGAGCTTGCCGCACGCGGGGCCGTCGTCGTCTCGGGGCTTGCCGCAGGCATCGACACCGCCGCCCACGAGGGCGCGCTCGAGGCGAGGAGTCCGTCGGGCACGGTCGGGCGCACCATCGCCGTCATGGGGACGCCGCTCTCGCAGCCCTGGCCGCCCGCCAACGCGCGCCTTGCGCGCCGCATCGCCGAATACGGCCTGCTCATCTCGCTCGCCCCTCAGGTGAACGGACTCTCGTTCACGGACGAGGAGCGCGCGGAGAGCCTTCGCGCACGCAACCGCGCGATCGCGGCCCTCGGGCTCGGAAGTCTGGTGATGGCGGGAAAGGAGGGCTCGAGCACCCTGCGCGAGGTCGCGTTCTCGCTCGAGCTTGGACACCCCGTGCTGCTGTGGCACTCGATCGTCGAGGAGGGCGAGCCGTGGGCGATCAGGCTTCTTGAGAATCCTCCCCTCGATTCGCAGGGACGCCCGCTCGTTCAGACGGTTTCGTCCGCCGCGGACGTGGAGGAGGCGCTGTCGCCCTGGAGCACCGTCTGGTGGCTTTGATGGGAGGACAAGGAGGGAAGAGGACGGGGCCTCGCCGGAGGTCCCTGAATCGGAAGGGAAAAATCCATTTTACTATGAAGGACCTGCAGTAATAAACCCGTCCGTTGGCCTTTCCTGACGTGCCGCAAGAACCCTTCAAAGAAGGGGCTTGAGTGCGGATGCTTGTTCTATGATGATTCAAGCAAGCACTTGCGCTTCTCTCTCGAGCTCCCGTGTTGCATCATTACCTCCTGGCTCAACCGGTGAAGCTCGCGCAATATGAAGCTTGCTGTTTCCCCGCAGTGCGGCAGGCCCAAGCCTCTTCCCGTAGCCCGCTGCGGTTTTTTTTGTCCCGTGCATTTCCGCACGGTCCGCCAAAACACAACAACACTGCACAACGCACAACAGGCCCTCATCATGACCTTCTCCGTCTGGCTCACATTCCTCGGCGCGAGCCTGCTGCTTTCTGCCGCTCCCGGTCCCGACAATCTCTTTGTGCTCGCGCAGAGCGCCGTCTACGGCGTGCGAGCGGGCGTCACCGTCGTGTTCGGCCTCATGACCGGTCTGGTGCTGCAGACGTTCTTCGCGGCCTGTGGCCTTGCAGCCGTCGTCGCGGCCGTTCCTGCACTCTTCATGGCGATCAAGCTCGCGGGCGCCGCCTATCTTCTTTATCTTGCCTGGGGTGCATGGACCCACGCGGCCGATCCCGTCGGCACGGAGCGCGCCGTCGAGCTCTCGCCCGTGCAACTCTGGCGCCGCGGCCTCATCATGAACATCACGAACCCGAAGGTGCAGATCTTCTTCCTTGCCTTCTTCCCGCAGTTCGTCGCACCCGGCACGACGGGCTGGGCTCTGGTCCTTCAGATGGTCGTGCAGGGCCTTACCTTCATCCTCGCCACCTTCGTCGTCTTCTCGGCCATCGCCTGGGCGGCGGGCGCTGCGGCGAAGAAGCTGCAGAGCCCCGCATTTTCGCTCTGGCTCAACCGCGGCAGCGCTGTGCTCTTCCTCGCGCTCGCGGTCTTCACGGTTTTCTCCTGAGGGCGGGTTTTCCAAAGCCTTCGTTCCCAAAAGCAAAGAACGGGAGCCGGCTCCGAGTCCGCTCCCGTTCTTCATCCCTGTATTTCGGGCGCCTCATCGTGCGCCGGAATCATTCATCACCAGCAGGCGCGGCCGCCATGGAACCCGAAGCCGTGACCGAAGCCGAAGCCGCAGTCGCCCCGGTCGTGATCGCGGTGGCCGTATCCTCGGCCGTCGAACATGTGGCGACCTTCGCCGATGCCGAATTCGTCGGCGGCGACCACCTTGCCCGTCTGCGCGTCCACGAAGGTGTGGACGTTCGTGCCGTCGTCCTTCACCACGCGGACGTCCAAGACGGGACCGTATTCGCGGCTCATGTGCAGGCGGGCGGAGCGGGTCTGTCCGCCGTAGGCCTCTTCGGCCGCAGCAGTTGCGGCGCTCATGCCAACCTGCGGCTGCGCGTTTTCCGTGATCTGCGGGACGGATGCGGGGGCGGCGTCGACGGCCCAGGCGGTGGTGGCGGCCGTCATGGCGGCAGCGGCGAGAATGGCGGCAGTGGTGTTCTTGATCTTCATTGTCAAAACCTCTTCAAACAGTTGCAGTTGCCGGTGCGCGGGAGAGCGGCTCGCTTGCCGCGGCGCACTGTTCGAATCGGACTGAAGTCTAAGAAGTGAAAATTAGCGCAGACATGGGCGGAACTGAGGACTTCCTATGTCAGTGCAACGAATTTTTCAGACAAAAAGGCACCCGCAGACGTCTTGTCCTGCGGGTGCCTCAAAAAGATATCTCGGATCGGGAGATCCTGAGAAGGACTTGTGCGGGCGTCAGATGTTGCGCTCGACGAAGGCCTTGAGCTCGCCCGGCGTCTTCACCTCGACGATCCGGTCGACTTCCCTGCCGCCCTTGAGCGCGACTATCGTCGGGATGTGCTGCACGGCGTACTTCGCGACGACCTGCGGATTCTGCTCGGAGTCGCAGGAGGCGAAGACGGCGCGTTCGGCGTTGACAGCCGCGAGCTGCGTGAAGAAGGGCTGGGCGCGGCGGCAGTCGGGGCACCAGCTCGCGCCGATGGCGAGAATCACGGGCTTGTCGGCTGCAATCACGGATTCGACGTTGGCGTCGTTGACCATCACGATGTCGTTCATGAGAATTTCTCCTTCAAGAGGACGGGAGCTTTCGGGGCGGCGGGTTCGCCTGCCTCCGGGATGCCGTCGTTTGATTTGTTAGATACATCCTATCATGTACCATCCTCTAATTGCAAGTGTTTTCTGCTTGCGTGACGCGACTGTTGGACGTCAGACATCTTTTGCAACCGCGTTGCAGGCGTTTAGGCGCTGTTTCTTGTGAAGAAGGCAGGGCGCCAGCAGAAGTTTTCGTCTGCGGGTGCCCCTTTTTAATAATCTAAAAACATTTGGAATACTCATGCGTGGTCCATGGTTCTTCAGGCCGTTCGCGTGGCGTAACTTCGTTAGCTTTATGCTAGGCTAAGAAGAGTCAAAACGCCTCAATCTCATACGACTTGTGAGTTTGCAGGGCTTCAAAGTGTGCTAAAGCACTGCATCCAACATCAACCCAACTGTATGAGAAGTGTATGTTCAACGTGAAGTCCATCCCAACCCTGCCGATCGGCATCCACTGCTATGAGAGGGGCGTCTATCTGCGCGTGACGACGCACAGCCGCTCCTGGCTGTACAAGTACCAGCTCAACGGTAAGCGCCGTGAACTCGGCCTCGGGTCCGCGACGCAGCCCCTGTCAGCCGTCCTTGCCAAGGTGGCGCCGCTCAAGGCGCTGGTGGCACAGGGCATCGACCCCAAGGATCAGATCGCCAAAGAGAAGGCGGAGAAGAAAGCCGCGGAAGTGAAGTCGTCCATGCCGACCTTCAGCGAGTATGTCGACCACGCCTTCGAGAAGATCCTGTACCTGCGCGGTTTCACCGGGGCGAAGACCGAGGCCGCGTGGCGGTGCGACATCGGCGTGCTCAAGGGGGCGTTCGGCAAGCAGCGCTTGGACGCGATAGCTCGCGACGACGTGGCGACATTCCTGCGCCAGTGGTGGACGACGAAACCGCGCAGAGGAAAAGACCTCCGCATGCGCCTCTATGGCATCCTCAACGTCGCGAAGGGTGAAGGGCTCATCCAGTCGAACCCCGCGGAGTGGAAGGGGGGCCTTGACGCTTCGCTCCCGCCCATGGGGCTCGTACGCCGCTCAATGCCGGAAAAGCACCACGCCGCGATAACTCCCGAAGAGCTCCGAGAGTTGATCGGAAAACTGTGGATGGAAGACAGGGTGAGCTCGCTCGCCGTGGTTTTCGGCGCGCTCACCGCAGGCCGTGCAAACGAATACATCAAAGGGAAGTGGGACGAGATCGACCTTGAGGAGAAGACTTTCTCCGTGCCGCAAGAACGCCGCAAGGACAAGAAGCCGTACCCCCACGTGGTGCCGCTCACGCGCCAGCTACTTCGCCTGATCGACCGGCTCGATACCAGTGGGGACTACCTTTTCCAGGGGCGTGGGCGATCGGCCATTAACCAAGGGACCGCGCTCTATGCAATCAAGCACGCGAGCGGGCGTGACGACATGACGCTCCACGGCCTACGCTCCACCTTCTCCGACTGGTGCGCGAAGAACGAGAAGAACTTCCTCGTCTCTGAGAAGCAGTTGATGCACGCTGTGGGGAACAACGTCTTCCGCGCGTATCAGAGAGACGACCTCCTTGAGCAGAGGCGCAAGCTGATGCAAGAGTGGGCAGACTACCTCCTGCCGAACGTCTAAAAGAAAACCCCAAAGGAGTGTGCATCCCTGGGGGTAATCGTTCAACTGAAGTCCCCCTTTTTTCGGAGTTGCTGATCGTGAAGTCAGCAACCGCAATTTAGCATAGAGCAGTCTACTTCGTCATGCGGACGACTGCATCTTTGTCTATCGCAATGCGCTGAGAAAGCCCTGCACCTCGCTCAAGAAGGACGCCACTTCGTTCGAGTAGGTCTGTGCAGCGGGCAAGCTGCTCTCGCTCAAGCTGGCAGGCACCGGCGCGGGCTGCGGACAGTCGACGGCGGGTGGCGTCGGCTTCACGGCGCACCCGGTCAACGTCACCAGTAAGATCGTCGATGCGAGCAAGTGCGGCATCGCGCACCTCCCACGCATCCACCAGGCTCTGTGCATAAGTCCTCTCCTTCTCACGGTACTTGATCTCAAGAGACTGCGCCCTCGCTGCGTAGTCCTCGCGCAAGGCGGCAATGTCCTCGCCGTAGAGCGCCGCCGCGAACTGGTAGCCGCCAATGAAGGCGGCGACCAACGCAACGCCCATGATGATCTCGGTCCTCATTCTTCACCCAGATAGAGCTTCGCTTCCGCTTGGCGGCGTCGTGTCAAGCCCGGGAGCACCTTGCCGTTGGCCTTGTTCACGTCCAAGAACTGGCGGGCGGCTTCTTCTTCGTCGTCGCCGGCATTCACGGCGCGCATGAGCTTCGGGCACTTGTGGACGACATAAGAGACGCCCACGTTGAAAGCCAGGCTCACCAGCGCAATGAACTGCCCTTCTGTCACGTGAACATTGACGAAAGGGGCAAGCCCTCGCTTTACCTCCTCGACGTCCTCACGAAGCATCTCCCTCGACTGCTCATAAGTGATCTCGTCATGCTCGGTCACGTCCTGCGTGTGCCCGACGCCGATAGTCCAGATGCCAGCCGGGCACTTGTACGCCTGCAGGCGACAGCCCTCCCATGCTTCGATGAAGTCCATCGCGACCTCCGCCGAATACTCGCCAAAATTCTTCATTTCAAATCCTCCTTAGATACGCCCAGGCGCTTTGTTATGACAACTTCGATGATCCTCAGAACGCGCGTCCCGCCCCAGCCGGCAAGACCTGACAGCGCGCCGCACAGCTGTGGCGGCAGGCTTTCGTAGACGAAGATCTCGTACGAGATCAGCCCGCACACGGCGCTGATTGCGCCATGCAGCAAGAACTCCCGCCACGTGAAAGCCTTTCCTTCCTGTACCTTCAGCAGGTACGAAAGCCAACCGCACAAGCCTGCAAAAGACCCGGCGATCCCCAACATCTGAAACTCATTCAAATTCTTGAACGGCATAACCGACCTCCTGCCGGAGAGGTTAGGTTGAAAGCCGATCCGTACGCGCACTCTCTCAATACAAAAATGCGCGAGGTGTCGGCTCGAAATGCCTCTATTCCTCGCGCACTGCTAGTCTCGCCTACTGATCGGCTCTCATGCCCCCACCCGGCGGGCTTGGGCGACCTTGAACGCTTTCTCAAGGTATTCGTCCACGTCCGCTTTTCGCCATCGTTGGCGGCCGAGAATCAGCGCAGGGGCGGGAAAGCGTCCTTCACGCACAGCCTTCGTAAGGGTGTTGGGGGCGCACCCTACATAGGTACGCACCTGCTTTGCGGTCATCAGTTCTTGCGGCTTCATGATTTGTCCCCCTTCTATGGAAACTGTCCTGTAGCTTGAAGTTCGCCTAGAAAGGCGTCGTCCTCGATTTCCCATTGGCGTACTTGCTCATAGTGCTTGCCGAGAATGAAGCGCTCGTGCGCCTCACGCAAGCCAGGCGTCTCGTCCAACGTCTCATGCGTGTTGTGCTTGAGCACGTTGATGAGCGCTTGACGTTCATGCTCGTAGGCGTACTCCATGAGCTCCTGCGCGACGATGAGGCCGTGCTTGACCGGCTCAAGGTTGGCTGGCGGAATCTCCTTGCCGTGGTTGCGCAGTCGAGCGCAGACGACGGTCATGAAGGCGGCGTGTTGGATGTCTTCGAGCAGATCCTGCTCGGCAACGCCTAGGCACTTGTGACAGAGCGCGCCGAGCATGAGCGTGCTGCTGATCTGGTTGAAGTCCGAGTAATCGGTCGTCGTCGGCCAACGCTCGAGCGCGAAAAAGCTGAGCGTGAATGCCTCGAGCAGAGAGTCCTTCTCTTGAAAGCCGAGCAACCAACCGAGTTGTTCACATCGGCGGCGTTGACGCGTTTTCTGGCGTTCGAGGCTGGCGATGGTTCTACGTGCGTCGTCCGCGTCCTTGAACTTCCCGCGCACGAACTTTCGGCGCATGGCGAGATCTCTGGCCCGCTGTCCTTTCTTGCGGGGTTTTTTGCTTACTGGCATGGGTGTGTCGATGTAAAAAAAAGCCCCCGACTGTGAGCCGAGGGCTTGTGGAGAACTCTTTAGAGGCGTCTGCCTACTTCTCTGGGAGAGATTTCTTGGTTTGCAAGTTATTTAGAACAGCAGGGAGTTTGTCATTAGAGATGAGACCTGATTTGGCTTTGTCAGACAAGTATTTGGGTAATTTCGTTTCAATGTAATTTGTTCTCAGCCATTGACGGAACAATCCTAAGGCTACTTCCGGGTATGCCCATGCAGGCTGAGGATTCGATTTCGCTTGCGGGTAATATTCGGGGTAATTGTGATCATACCGGATTCGATTGCCGCAAACTTCGTCGAGGTTTTGTTCGTTCCAGTACTTTGACCAAATCTTCCCTACAGAAATATCAGGGATAATCTTGTCACTGACAGGTAAACCTCCTTGAATCAGCGGAACGATCATAGGTGCTATCTCTGAAAATATACAGAAATATCCTGTCGGCACGGAGCTTCTCGTCAAATCTACTCGGTCGACATAGTGTTTCCAATTCTCGAGGAACTGATTTTGGGGGTTATACCCTACGGCTTCATACACAAACGTCCTGAACGTCTTTCTTGCCAACGTTCTGAAGGCATGCTGCGCGTTGCTTTTCTGTTCGCTCGAGTCGAAAGCGTAATACTCAAGGACGGCTAAACAGACTGGCTCGGTGTACGCGTTGGTCGGTTTGCCATCTACCTCACACGGAATATACAGCGTATCGCCATGGAAACCAGAGGGAGCTAGCAGGGTTTGTATCGCCTGTCCTCTGGGTTTGTGTTTTTCCTCATTCCAGTTTGAGGCTAACCTGTTGAGCACAGCCCTGTGAATGCCGCACATTTTTGCCAACCCACGCTCAGAAAGGTAAGGGAGGCCGTTTTCCAAAACCCCCATCTCAATTCCGTCTCGTTCGATTTGCTTTTCGACGTGGAAGAGCCCCCTTTCTTGCGTGGCGCCTAAAACCTCTATTTTTCGGCTTATCTCTTTGATTTTCAATGGGTTTGTGATGGCGCCTTCGGAGTGGCTGCAATTTGCCTCTAAGGCATTGTTTAGGCTATTATCCATACATACCTCATCATAACGGTTAATCAAGCCCCCGGAGCATTGCACGGCACGGGGGTTTTTCTATTTTACGACATGGCTTTCATCGCGCCGCCTCCCAGTCGCGCAGTGCGTGCGTGAGCATGTACGCGGAGAGCTTCACGCGGTCAAGGGCGGCAGGGCTTGCGCTCTGCCTCGCGGCGGAGAGTACTGTCGTGTACTTCCTCACCGCGTCTGCGATGCTGGCTGTGTCCTTGTTGTCGATGAGTCGGCTTGCGAGTGCGCGGAGATTTGAGGTCGACTGATCGCGATACGACCATCGAAGCTCGCGGCGCAGGTCTTGCACGACAATTTCGGTTTCTGTCATTCGTCCTCCTCCTTCTGTTTGACGAAGTACTCAGTCGGAAAGAGCGTTGGCGCAATCTTGCCTAGACGGGGACGTGGAGGAGGTAGAAGCCTCCCAGCGTACCTTTGGCGTCTACTGGGTACAGGCACAACTCTCCGTCGCACTCCGCCTCTGCCTTGCACATCTCTTCTTGCGTCGGCATCTTCGCGTCCGGGTGCAGACGCTTGATCTTAACTCTCATTCTTTTCTTCCTTGTTCTGCCATTCCGAAGGCGATGTCCTCGATCATTGAGCGTTGGACCGGAGGAATTATCACGGCCTTGGCCTCGGTCTTCTTCTCGGCTTTCTTCTCGGAGTTGTACGCACGGTACTCGTCGCGGGCCGCGGCGGGCTCTGCGTACTTCTGGTCAGTCAGGCTCACGAGCGTGTCATGATCGTCCGTGACGGACAAAATCCCCGCGTCGACAAGCTTCCACACGGTGGTCTTGAATGACGAGCATTGCGGACGCAGGCCCAACACGCAGAGCAGCGCCGACATGCGCATCGGGCCTTTCTCGCCGAGGAGTTCGAGGGCTTTGTCTGCCCTCACTCCGATGTATCCCCCATTTCTCATCTAATGCTCACGCTCTCGCGTGCCTCCAAGTGGCAACCGGAGACCTCGACGCCGTCGAGCAGTGCCTGCTTGATGGCGATCTTGTTGGGGCTGACGGTCGTCTTGACGGTCGTGTAGGCCTCGGGCAGGTTTGCGCCTTCGGAGACTTCGACGGCCTGCGTCGTGCGGATCGAGACGGTCACGCGGGCGGTCTTGACATTCCCGGTCGCGTGCAGGGCATCGAGGAGCATTGCCTTGAGGTAGTCGGAGCGCTTCTGCATCGACTTGACGCGGGCGATCATGCGGTCGGCTTCGTCCTTGGCGGCTTTGGCTTCGGCATCGAGCTCGCGGAGGTAGAGCGCGGTGGCTTCGATCTTCTCAGCGGCTTCTGCTTCGACGGCGTGGAGCGCGTCCGCATTGAGGATTTCCCCAGTCTCCTCGTCGACGACGATGTCATCCAGCGCAAAGCGTAGCGCCGGGGCGATTTCGTAGAGTTTCATTTTGGGTACCTATGAAAAAGCCCCGCCGGTTAGGGCAGGGCCGATTGAGAAAATTAGAACTCAGCAAGTAAGTAGTGGAATTTGAGAACCTTTTTTGGGGTAGGCTCGATCTAGCAATGCAATGAATTGAGTCCAGCTGTCCGACGCTCTCATTAATCCCATTACTGCGTGGATGTGGGCTGATAGAGCTGGATGCCCTATATCGTCAGTCATCCATTGGTAATGTTTTGTCTTACGCCGACCAGTGTCTGTTTTTGGATTTCGCTTTTCGAGTTCTTCAACAAGCCCAGGGGCAATTCTGTCGTACACGATATCGATGGTGTATTTCCCAACAACGCTGGGATGCTGATTTTTTGATACATTTGGGTATGTCCATCCTCGAAGTCGATAAATCTGTTGGTAAAACTCATCTGGGAATCTCTTTGCCCAAGCCGCATATTCTTTTAGCAGATACTTATCAAGCAAGGCATTGAGTGCATTCCTATTGCGGACATACTGGTATCCAGTTGCCTCGTCGATTAGAGCAGTTATCCCAACTTCCGCTAAAGCTAAAATAATAATTTCTGCCTGTGCGGCAAGGTGGAGTTGATTCGGAAGTAAAGCATTTGCGCGCCGGGCTGACAGATACATTCTGCAAAGTTGGACGATATCTTCTGCCTCGAAACCGTGACATTTTGTCCCATCTTTTTCGAAGACGATTGCCGTTTCTGCAACAAGCCCATTTTTGAATTTTTCAGGAACGAACGGTTGCAAATTTGTTGGTGCGAGGTATCGATCCAGGCCGCCCTTCTTGTTGCCAGTTAAAAGACCAACAACTTCTCGTTCCCAGACAACTCGTTTTTCGTTATCAAGGACAGCACACGGTATTTGTGCGCCCCCTAAAGAGAGCGTGCCGACGTATTCTGCACTTGGATACCCAGCCTTTTTAAGGGCCGCTTTAGCTGCGATTTTTGATCTTTGATCTGGCGTTAGGGCCGCGCTCCTCGCTTTTGCAGCCGCTTGTTTTTTAATGTCTTTTGCTTGCATGTAACCTCCTGTAAGCAATGTGCTTGCAGAGGGATTATAGCAAGCAGGAACGAAACAGAGGCGCGTTGTCAAAAAGCCCCCAGCTCCGTGCCGAGGGCTTGGGTTTACATGTAGTCGTAGGCTTTCCTTCACCTGGGCAACGGAGGCCCGTCGTAGCACACTGAATAGGCAATGCGACGGGCAGTGCGACGAGTAAAGGTTCGTTTCCTACGATCAAAAGGGGTTGTCGTCAAGCGGAGCGTCGGCGCAACCGGAGCCGACGGCGTGACGGGCTTGGCTTCTTTGTCCTTGAGGTTCTTGAACTTAGCCTCGACTGCCTTGGCCTCGAGGTTGTTCAGGACTTCCTTTGCGTTCTGTCCAGTAACCTGATGGAACGGCGTGATGATGTTCATCTGGTAGGTCGTCTTGATCTGGCCTTCGTGCTCATACTCGCGATTCTCGCGCTGGAGGAGCAAGCCGATGGTCTGGCCCTCGAGCGCGCCGATGCGATAGCCCGGGCGCTTCGTGCCGTCGCGGTTAAAGACCTGCGCTTGCGTAGCCTCAACCTTATCGAGCTTGAGCACGGCAAGCAGCGCGTCCATGATGTCGGCCCCGAAGGTCCGGTCGCCGTTGCGAGAGGAGACAAAGAGGCGGATAAAGGCCATCTTCTCGCCGCGCTCTTCGGCGGCCTCACCGCACTCGGTCCAGCGAAGCGCCTTGAAGGCGAACTCAACGTAAGTCGCGCCCGCCTTGCTTTCGGCGACTTCAACCTGTGTGAGGGTGCCGACGTACTTGCCGGACTTGTCGATGCCGTTGAAGCCAGCAACCTTTTCCGCAGACTTGCGGTTCATGGTAAAGGTAGTGATCATTCTTCGTTTTCCTTTTCGTTAGTAATGCCGTAGTAGTCGCAGATGACGCGGTCGATTGCCGCGAGGTCGTTCTCTATGTACTGCTCCGAGAACATTCCCATCGGCGATTTGACTGTGTCAGAGCCTGAGTTCTGAGTTGAGAAGAGATAGCGTCCGTTCTCGACGTGCGTCCGAAGGACTGTGGTGAACATGCCCTCGACAACGATCTTGTCGTCTAATAATTTCCCCAATGTCTTGATACGGGTGTTGCCGAACTCATCAGAGGTCGTGTGAGCGAGGACGTAGACGCGCTTGTTTTCACCGAGCTCGGAGGCGGCCTTGGCAATGTCGAATCCGGCCCCGCCGATCTCTGTGAACTTGTCGAACCCCTTCACGTTGCGTGCAGCCATGTACATCGAGGCGAGGATGTACTGCCAGTCGTCCACGACGATCACGTCGAACGGGCTCGCGTGCATGCAATTGATGATTGCCTGCGGGTTCGAGCAGACGAGGATGTTGTTCCCGTCGCCTTTCGCTTTGATCTCTTTCCACCCGGCTGAGCGAAAGGGTAGGGGCTTTCTGACCGGCTGGATCAGAAGTGTGTTTTTTGGGTCGAGGTTGCGGAGCGAACAGGTTTTGCCTGTTCCGCTCTCTCCAAGTACCAGGGTCGCGTAGCTCATTGCGTTTCCTTAGAAAGGGATTTCGCCGTCGTCGCCGATGGCGTAGAAGTCTTCGAGAGTCTTGTCGTAGATCGGCTCGGGACGCTTAACACGTTCGCCGAACCACTGGGCTCGCTCGAACTCGTCGCGGCTGGCGAACTCTGGGTACGGGTCGAAGTCGACCTCGTCCTCAGGCTCGGGCATCGGTAGCTCGAGCGGCTCAAGTGAAGTGATCGTCATGCTTACTCCTCTGGGCATTCGAAGCCCGGCTCAGGGGCGAGGATGCAGTCGACGCGATACAAAATCATTTCCGTCGCCTCGAAGAGCGCAACTTCGAGCTCGTCGTTGATGGCGTCGATGATCTTGGTGACCTCTCTTGCCGAGCTTGCGTCCATAAGGCTCGTGATCGCTGCAATGAGATCGGTAGAGGAATTGGGATTTGCGAGATACGCCGCAAGCACTTCTTCTTGCCTGTTCGCGACGTAGTTCCCGCAGAGCTCGTCGATGTCGGCGTTCGGCGTCTGCTCCGCCTGGTGCGCGATGCCGCGCGCGATGTCAGTCAAAGTCTTCATTCGTTACTCCATGATCCAGTGATGAGCGCTCCGGCGACGATTGCCAGTGCGCCGAAGAAGGCGATGAGCGTCCAAACGCGTCGGGGGCGCTCGCATGAAAAAGGCTCAGGGGCTTTCGCCGGCTGAGCCTTGGTGTGTGCCTCCGCGCGAGGCTGTACCGGCTGCTTGTATCGCCGGCGTTTGTGGTTTGCTTTCATGTCGAAGTCCTGTGGAATGTGGTCGATGATGCGGACCGGATCGGAGAAGCTCACTCGCTGTCCTCCTCTTCGTCTTCGTCTTCGTCCTCTTCGTCTTCGGGGTCGGGGCCGAACCACTTCTCGTAGTCGTCGGGGCCGCATCCGTCGGGGTAGTTCCAAGCCATATCGTTCTCCTTAATCGAAAATCCAGTGGTAGATGGTGGCAGCCGCCATTGCCGGCAGGATCACCAAGCCGAAGAAGCCGAGTAGACCTTCGAGGCCCTCGATGAAGTACCCGAGTACGCCAGAGCGCTGAGGCTCGGTACCGTCCGTGCCGAAGTAAGTGCGACGTGCGAGACCGTCGAGGTAAGTAATAAAGCGCTTCATGACGCCTCCGAAAAAAGAAAAGACATTCAGACGCCCTCGCTCGGAAGAACTGCCGGCTCGTGATGGCACGGGCAAGGGCGCGTGAATGTCTTTTGGTTTGTGGTGGGTGAGGGAGCCGGGGTGAACGCAAAAGCCTCTCGTCTGCAGATATGTGCCGGTCTGGCGGCTCACTAGGCCAGATCCCAAAGTCTTTGATTTTTTGCATGATGTTCAGGCAATAAAAAAGCCCCCGGCTGTGCCGAGGGCTTGTTGAAAATGAGGGAAGTTTACGAAAGTAAATTCATCAATGCGGTGAACTTGTATACAGCTGGGCGTCTTCCTTTGCCTGAAGATATTTTTTCAATAATCTTTGCTGATTGAAGTTTAGAAACGATCTGCACAACTGTTTGTTTTGATATGTGGGGGTTCTTCTGACGAATCCCCGGTATTGTGAAAATGGGGGATTCAAAAACGTAATCTAGCAAAGAAATCGCAAATGCAGAGTTGGTTTCGTTAGAAAACGAGGATTTTGATCTTTCATATAAGTCAGTCATTCCTTGTAGGAGGCGTGTGTTATGCTCGCAGTGTTCAACGACCCCTTCTAGGAAAAATTGTATCCAAGGACTCCAGTTCGCATCTTTTGAAATGAGTCCGAGAGTTTGATAGTACTTCTCTCTATGGCTTTGTAAATAAGAACTCATGTAGAAGCAAGGTTTTGTAAGAACGCCTTTGTGCGTCAAGAACAAAGTAATAAGAAGGCGCCCCATACGTCCGTTGCCATCAAGAAACGGATGTATCATTTCAAATTGTGCGTGCATGACAGCGGCTTGAACCGCTGGATTTATATCGTCCCTTGATAAGAATAACAACCAGTTTTCTAAAAGATCTTGCACACATATAGGGCTCGGCGGAATGTACGAGGCATTTTCAATCGGCTCGCCTGGTCTTCCAATATGGACCTGAACATTCCTGAACGCGCCGGGCGTTTTTTGAGCTCCTCTAGCGCCGTTGATTAATATGGCGTGTAACGCTTTAATCAAAGACAGTGAAAGAGGTCGCCCTTGTACAATTTCCTGAGTACCGTTCAGCATTGCTGTATGGTAATTCATGACTTCCTGAACGTCATCGCGTCTTTCTGCAGGAACGACGACGCCGGCGTTTCCACCCAAAATCTCATCGAATGTTGTTACGGTTCCTTCAATCACGTTGGAAGATTGAGCTTCTTTCATCAACCACGTCAACCAAAACAAGTCTGGCTTAGACGACGCAATCATCATGCCGTCGAGTCTCGTTAATGCGCCATAAGCAAGATGTTCGTACTTACCAAAACCTTTCCAAGGTAATGGTTGGTCGAAATCAGTTGGCAAAAAAGGAAGGGGAAACGGAGCAGCCGGCATATTTTTAGATCCTTCAATGGTGAACAAGAGTTTGCGTACCGTCAGATGCGCCTTAGTGTACACAAGATTCGTTGCGTACACTGGAGCCTTGGTTGGATGTATGCAAAGTTTGTTGCGTATATTGAACCGGTAGCTTGGTGTACGCAACCCGTGTACACGGGTGCTGCAATTGCTAATCGGCCTATCATCCTTTCTTTCGAAAACCCATCTAAGCCCTCTCTGCGGAAAGGGGCTTAGATCGGCTTTCGATCAGGTCGCGGCTGCGCTCGTTCAGCGCTCAGGCCGCTCGGTGCATCGCACTCTGCTTCGTTTCGGCTGATCCTGATCTGGCTCGTGGGGCGAGCTTGCGTCGTTTTCAGGTGGTCCCCAACCCAACCGCACTGGAAGATGCCCTCCAGCCGTCCGCTCACTTTTCATGCGCGACCTTTGCGACTACCGTTCTGAGCTGTACTGCGCGTCGCTAGACCCTTCTAGCCAAAGCTACAGCCGCTTCTCAGGCGGTCCCCGACACAGCTAAGTGTCGAGATTCGGACATCGCTGCAGTCCCTTTCTCTCGCTCCGTGCCGCCGCCGAGGCTCCTTGCTCGGGAGGGCGGGGTTTCGTCCGCGGGAGGGGGCGCTGTAGCGCGCCGAGATTCGATGCCCTTCCCATCGATGCCTTGCCTTGCGACTTGGGTACCAAGCGGAACGTAATGCGTTCCGCATGTGGTACTGTCATAGTACCACAGGGGTACCAATGGTGGTAGCGTAAGGTTACCAAAAATGGCGAGAAAGTTGACGTGGATCAAATGCTGTTTTGACGGACAAAAAAAATCCCGCACAAGGCGGGATTGGGCGGAGCGAATTGTTATCGCGCGTTAGAGTTCGCGCACATTGAAGCAAAGAACGGCTCTGCCGACGATTTCAATTGTTTCGCATGACTCAAGTTGAATCGGTCTGTATTTGGGGTTGTCAGAAATTAGCTCAACCTTACCACCGGGGTGAATCTGAACGCGCTTGATGAAGATGGAGTTCGAGTACTGGATAGCGTACAGGCCGTCTGCGACGAAGCGATTCTGAGACGTATCGACAATTACAAAGTCGCCGCGTCTGATGCCCGGTTCCATACTGTCGCCGTCAGCTGTGATGATATGAAGCGTCTGGAAGTTCAGCGATGATGCGGACTTAGAAAGCAACCACTGCTTGGTGACTCGGAGCATCTGGACTAGTTGAATAGTCTGTGTGAATTCACCGCCATAACCGCAGGAACCCTTAACGTCAAGGACCGGAATGGACACAACGTCTTCATCCAGTTCAAGCGTCTGCGGACGCGTCAAAACGGTGTCGCCAAACTTAAGGAAAGCTGGCGTGACGCGAAAGAACTCCGACAACGCCTCTAGGTTTTCATCGGATGGCATCTGAATGCCAGACAGCCACTTGCCGATTGTTACGTGACTTGCACCAATGCGGCGGCCTAGCTCGCGCATTGAAATTTGCCGCTCTGCTAACAGAGCTTTTAGGCGTTCAGGGAATGACATAAGGCCTCCTTTGGTACTCAGATAGTACCAATAAACGGACCGCCTTAGGGTACCATATGATTACCAACTATGGTACTATATCGGTACCATTAATTTTGTATGGGGTACCACATGAAGAAAGTTTCTGTTCGAGATGCCATCTCTCGATACGGCACTCAGCAAAAACTCGCCGACGATCTTGGGATTTCCCGCCAGACTGTCAAGCGGTGGGTTTCCAAGAACTCTGTCACGCGGAACTACCTTGCTCCTTTTTGCCGTCTGACTGGTTGTAAGCCGGAGGAAGTCAGTCAGTTTGCCGCTGACGTTTTGCAAATGATCAAAACCAGTCGATGAGGTTTTGAATGAGTTACGAGGCTATGCATAAAGTCCGCGCGTCGGGATTGTCCGATCGCACTCAGGTCGATGTGCTGGAAGCCCTTGCGTTTTTCCAAAATCCGGAAACGGGGGCTTGTTACCCGTCGACCGAGAAAATTGCGCGAATTTCTCGCGTGAACGATCGTCTTGTTCGCACGACGTTAAAAGTTTTGCACGATCTTGGCTACGTGTCGTCAACTCAGGCGCCTGGTCAAATGCGTTACTTCACCTTGCATTTGAACAGGCTGCCAACGGCAGACCCCCTGAAGGAAAGCGAACCCCTGCAAGATTCGACTCCCCCTGACAAAAGTACACCCCTGAAGGAAAGTACACCCCTGAAGGAAAGTACACCCCTGAAGGAAAGTGCATGGGAGGGGTGTAGGAAAGTGCAGGGGACCCCTGTAGAAAAATGCAGTTCACCCCTGTATGAAACTACACCCGAACAAGTAAATGAACAAGTAATTAAACAAGTAAAGGGAACAAGTAATAGCTTGCCCGCGCAAGCGCCGTGGGAAACCGACCATCTTACCAACGACGGTAAAAAGGTCGAAAAGCCGAAGGCGACAAGAGCCAAGCCAAAGACAAGCTGCCCATTCTCTCCTGACGATCCCATCCCGCCTGAATACCTTGAGTACGCACAAGCAAAGCATCCAAGCATCAACGCTCAGACGGAGTTCACCAAGTTCGTCAACTTCCACATCTCGAAGGACAATAAGTTCAGCAATTGGCTGGCCGCCTGGAGAACGTGGGCGACGAAAGCAGAAGAGTTCGCCAAGAGCAGACCGCAGAGCCAAAACCAGACCTTCCCGTTTGGAAAGCCTACAGACCCTCAATACGGCATCGGGGTTTGTGAACGACCAAAGGTTCTACCTAGAGAGTACACGCCAGAAGAATCACGACGAGCCAGAGAAGAGGCAATGAAGATCTGGAACTCGTAAGGACACATGATGACAGAACAAAAACTAACTTCACTGACTGAAATCCTCGAGCGTGTGAGCCGCATCCGCGCAGAGAAGGCCTCCACCGTCACCACCCAAAAGACCGAGGTCGATCCGGAACTTGTGCAGGAGATCGAGAAGATGCGCTCTGAGTTCGAGCGTGACGGCATCGAGTACACGGAAGGCGCACTCATCGGTATGGCTGAATGCCGAGTGCTCAAGCGTCGCTACGACGAGAAGGCCGCAGAACGCTTCGCCCAGATCGCCGCAATCCCGCAGCGCTTCGCAAAAGCAAGTCTCTCGGACTTTGATCCTTTTGATGACGTTCAGCAGAACGCCTTCCTGCGGATCTGCCATTGGGCTAAGGCTGTTCGTGAAGGAGAAACCCCGTGGCTTGTTATCTCAGGCACTTGGGGGACTGGCAAAAGTCATCTCGCCTGTGCCGCTCTCAACAGTCTCCGCGAATCCAAGGGGTTGACCGTTCGATTTGTGGCAACGATGGACTTGGTTCGAGCCGTCCAGGGGACTTACGGGAACCAGAAGGCGACGACGAGCGAAGCCGAGATCACAGCAGAACTCGCCCGACTGGATGTTCTTTGTCTAGACGACATCGCCGCCGATCCGTCTTCCTTTGAAGCCAAGCTGCTTGCTCGCATCCTCGATGCCAGATACCGCAACGACAAGCCCACCGTCTTGGTGACAAATCTCGGCATCGAGGAGACCAACGGTCAGCCGAGCAAGTTCGACCAGTATGTCGGTGATCTGGTCGCCTCACGAACCCGTCAGTGCGCGGACTTCGTAGAGATCAAAACGACCGACTTCCGTCGCGGCCTCCGCGACCGCATCAACGCCCGCAAGGCACTTGAACTTAACTGAGGAGGTGTTCTGATGCCGTTATTCAACAGTTGGTCATACACCTTCCTGTGCCTCGCCGTAGCGCTCATTGCAATCAATCAGTTCCTGCTGGCGAGCAGGTTGGAGCGAATGCAAAACCAAATCCTTGATGTTTTGATGCAGATTCTTGCGTCTGTCAAAAGAGGTGAGTCGGTAATGAGCATGAGAAATTGTGTCTCGTGGTCCCGGTCCAGTAGGGCATCCAACGGAAAGGATTCTTTGAATTCGGACGGTGACGGGGAGGCCCACAAATGAACCTGATATTCGGAAATTTCGTGGTCGGAACCTCGGTAATTAATCGGTTTTGCCAGCTTGATTCCTTCGATCGTTATGGATTTCAAACGAACCGGGAAATCTCCGCGTTCAAACAAAAGACAAATTCCGGTTTTCCCGTCATGTGTGCGAGAGGCCGACACGCGCTTTATTCGGGGGCCTTTCATGTAGATGCGCCAGATTTCTACAAACATCAGGACGGTTCCGGTGAATGCAGCGATAAGCGAAAAGAAAAAATTAGCAACGTCCATTGAGTTTCTCCGTGGGTTGGTTGAACAAAGCAGAACTTCTCAGGGCCCTGCAGTTCAATCATCCCACGGAGAACCAGAAAAGCAAATCTTTTGGAGAAAAAGGAGGAGATCTGATGGACCTATCCAGCAAGCTCATCGTCATGACGCTTTCAATCTGCGCGGCAGCATGGTCCGTCATGAACGCAATTCTTGTCAAAAAGCTTATTGAGGCTGAACGGTGTCTTGACCAGCTTGAGACGCGGGTTTCACTTCTGGCCAACTCTGACTGCCATGACCGCAAAACCTGTCGTAGCGATGGCGGTGAGAGCGCCAAAAATTGAATCAATCAAAGTTTTCTCCGTGAGGTGGTTGATGAATGTGTTGGGGAACACTTCTCAATCATCACACGGGGAACCAAGGAGGTAAAGCATGGACTTACTGAGCTGCTTGGCTGGTCTCATCCTGCTTTTCGCGATGCTCGTCGCGTGGGTTTTCGAGGGCGACTGGTTCGATGACTGATGAGGAAATATCCATGAGAAAAAAGCATCTACGCGTCGTCCTACCGTGGCCGGCACATGGACTCTCGCCGAATGCGCGCTGCCACTGGGCCATCAAGCGCAAGCTCGTAGCGGCTGCTAGGCGCGTCGCTTTTGCCGCCGCATACAGCAAAGCAGAGGGCCGTCGGGCCGTGCCGGATGGGAGCATCGGATATCGATGCACGTTCTTCCCGCCTGACCGACGGGCGCGCGACGAGGACAACTTGATCGCGTCGCTCAAGTCTTCACTCGACGGCATCGCTCAGGCACTGCGCATCGATGACAGGTGCTTCCACCTGCTCGAGCCCGCAGTCCGAGAGCCTGACCGTCCCCACGGCCGCGTGGAGATCGATCTCTTTTGGAGAGAGGAACACTGATGAATGACCAAAAACAAAAACTCGGAGTCTCTGGATTCCTCCCGCCAGTGGCGTCAGCTTGCCTTGTTCGAGCTGCCGCCGACGCGCGACGAGTCGCGTGGGACAACTCGCTCAGGCGAGCAAAGATCATCGATGCCGCAATCCGAAAGGTCAAGCTCGAATATCCACGCTACTTCCGAGCACCGGATGACTGTAGCTGTGAACGACAACGGACGGGCAATCGGCGAGGATCATGTGAACGCTCGCTATTTGAACGCTGACGTAGAGCATGCGCGTCAGTTGCGGGCGCAGGGGTATACCTATCGGCAGATAAGCCAGATGCTTGATATGCCGATCAGAACGCTTCGGGACTATCTCTCTGGGCGTCGTCGATGTCAGTCTGTTGCGGGGTGGAAAACGTTTTTAAGGAGGTGGTGAGAATGCTGAATGCGAGACAGCAGGCGTTCGTCAATGAATATGCGAGAGGAGGCTTCAAGAATGCGTCTGAGGCCGCTGTGAAGGCAGGATATAGCGCCAAAACGGCCGACAGAATCGCCAGCAGGCTGTTGAAAAATGTTGAGGTCAGAGACGCTGTGGAGGCTCTTCGCCAACCGGCAAAGGAGGAGGCGATCGTCGATGCGGCATTCGTCTTCTCAGAGCTCAAGGAGCTTGCCAAGTGTTGTGCGCGACGAGTCCCGAAGCTCGACATCGTTGGGGAACCGCGTCTCGACTTAGACGGAAACCCGATTCTCGTTCCCGTCGACGCTGCGGGCGCGAATGCCGCGCTCAAGACACTCTCCCAGTGCCTTGGCATGGGCCGCGAACAGGTCGACAAGGATCAGACCATTCAGACGCTCTCAGAAACTCTCCAGGACCTTCTGCGCAAATGACAATGACAACGCCTAAGTTTGACCTCACTACGAAAGCCGGCATCGGCAAGGCCATGACGTATCTGGCCGCTGAGTGCTCCTCGGATCCTCTGCGCTTCGTGCAGGTTGCTTTCCCATGGGGCAAAGATTCCCTCGAGGGCATGGCCGGTCCCGACAAGTGGCAGACCTCAATCCTGACAGACATGAGAGACAAGCTACAGTCTGGCGAGGCTTGGGAGCACGTCATGCAGTACGCGGTGGCTGCAGGTCACGGCGTTGGCAAGTCTGGCCTTGTCGCTTGGATCATTCTATGGGGCCTCTGCACGTTCCCGGATACTCGAATCGTCGTGACTGCTAACACCGAGAACCAGCTTCGTACCAAGACGTTCGCAGAAGTGGCGAAGTGGCACAACCTCTGTATCTTCAAGGATTGGTTCTCAGTGTCGGCTATGTCCGTTGCATGCAAGCAGCCGGGCCACGATAAGACATGGCGTGCTGACGCTATCCCGTGGTCAGAGACTAAGCCTGAAGGCTTCGCCGGCTTGCATAACAAGAAGCGCCGCATCATCGTGATCTTCGACGAAGCATCGGCTATTGCTGATTGCATCTGGGAGGTCACGGAAGGCGCTCTGACTGACAGCGAGACGCAGATCTTTTGGTTTGCGTTCGGGAACCCGACGCGCTCGACCGGGCGCTTCTATGAGTGCTTCAATCGCTTCCGTCACCGTTGGAATAATCGACACGTCGACGGCCGCGACGCCGCCATGACGGACAAGAAAAAGATTGCTGAATGGCTCGCGGACTATGGCGAGGACTCTGACTTCTTCCGCGTTCGTGTCCGAGGAGAGTTCCCGAATAGCTCGAGCATGCAGTTCATTCCTCGTGACATCGTCCAGGCCGCCATGGAGCGACCTATGGGCGTCGTCAACTATGCGCAGACGGTAGCGATCATCGGCGTTGACGTGGCGCGCTTCGGTGATGACGCGTCGGTGATTTGGACGCGCTTCGCTCTTGACGGGCGCTCCATCGCAAAGCAGAAGTTCCACGGCCTAGACGGGCACGAGCTCGGAGCCAAGGTGGCTGAGCACTTCAACCACTTGCGAAAGCTCGGCGTCCGCAAGATCGTCATCAATGTCGACACCGGCGGCGTCGGTGCCTCGCCTGTTGACTGGCTCCGACACAACGGCTATCCGGTCAACGCAATCAACTTCGGCTCTGGCGCTACGAATACACAGCGCTACAAGAATCTCCGTGCTGAGATGTGGGGACGCATGAAAGAGTGGATCGCGCAGGGTGGCTGCTTGCCGCAGGACTCTGATCTTGAGACTGACCTGACGGGCGTTGAATACGGCTACACCCCAACGAATCAAATCCTGCTCGAGAAGAAGGAGGACATGAAGAAGCGTGGCATGGCGTCGCCTGACAATGCCGACGCGCTGGCGCTCACGTTCGCCGTCCGCATGAACGAGTACATCGACAACCCGACGCCGCCGGCAGGGCGACGACGCCAGGAGATCAGAAGTAGGGATCCTTATAGATAAAAGAAGAAAAAATAGGCTATGCAGGAACCCCAACCAATATATGCCGGCAACTGATATTGGATTAGTAGTGGTAAGTCTTTGAGCTTGTTTGTAGATTTTGCCAAGGCTTCAAATCCCCAGAATAGAGAAAGGGATAATGGCAAAGCTCCACAAAAAAAGTAAACGAGGCCGAAGAACCACGCCGCCCCCTCTCTGAAATAGTGAGGAAAACCAGTAGACCATTTATTTGTTCCAAGAATCGCGCACAGTGCGATAACAAGTGAAACGATGGCTAAGAACCAGCGAAGTTCAGAGGCACCATATGCGTCTGTTAGATAAAGCTTTTGAACTTCACTGGCCTTTTCCAACTGCAAAGCGGTCAGTTTTTGTTTCTTTTCGGCAATCTCACAAATAAGACGCTCTTCTTCAGTTTTTTGGGTCATTCGAGTGCGCGTGTGTTGAGGTTGATGAGGGAGGATGTATCCATTACAGGAGCATCCGATGACCATAAGTATCCAACGAATCACCTGCCGAGAGGCTTGGGAAAATCCCGCGTGGCCGAAGATCGTAAAGGAGTACGGAGAGGACGTGCGATATCCGGACCTCGAGCCTGACCCTGACTATCAAGAGTATCTGTGGCTTGAGATCAAGGGGACGCTGCACAGTGTCGGCGCTTTTGACGGTGACCGCCTGGTCGGCTTCGTCAACTACGTCACGACAACCATTCCGCACTTCAAGGCCAAAAGGCTTGCGTCGTCGGAGTCTCTGTGGGTCGACCTCGATTACCGAAAGGGTGGCGTCGGTCGGGCCCTGATTGAGGCTGCAGAGCGCTTCGCCAAGGAAGACGGGTGCTACGGCTTCTACTGGGGTGTGAAAAAGGGGACGCGTGCCGAAAAGCTTTTTGAGAAGGTCGCGACGCCCATGAACACGCTCTTCTGGAAAAAGCTATGAGTGCCCTTTCGCTTGTGTCAGACCTACCGGCTTGCTCTCCAGAGGATCTCGACGAAACGATGAGGATGCGTGCTGTCGTCGCAGAGATGCCGCAGTACGACTTCCCGACCGAGCACTTCTTTCATGGTGGCATGTACGTCCGAACGGTCAAGATGCCGGCCAGTTCCATTCTGTGCGGCGCAGTCATCAAGGTGCCGACGCTCGTCACCGTTGCTGGTGACTGCATCGTCAAGGTCGGTGAGGATGCCCGAGAAATCGTTGGCTATGCCGTGCTTCGCGGAGCACCGGGCAGATCGCAAATCTTCATCGCGCGGTCCGAGACGTACATCACGATGTCCTTCCCCTCAAAAGCCAAAACGCTTGAGGAGGCGGAGGAGGAATTTACGGACGAATACGAACAACTCATGTCTAGGAGGACTTCATGTCAGGTGGAACCGTAGGTGCTTACATTGTTGGCGGTGCAATCGCGGCGGCTAGTGCTGCCGCCTCCGTCTATTCGAGCAACAAGCAGGCGAAGGCCCAAGAGGCCGCGTCCAAGCGCGCCGAGCAGCAGGCAAAGGAGCAGGCCGCACAGCAGCGCCAACAGCAGCGCAAGCAGGGGGGACAGTCGGCAGACGTAGGCTCGATCCTCGATCAGAACACGAATGCGGGTCTGTCAGGCGGCTCCACGCTCCTCACAGGTGCGGGTGGCGTCGGAGATCTGAACCTTGGTGCCGGCGGCAAGTTGGGGTAAGCCATGAAGGATAAGGACCTGCGTGAGCGTGTCCTTCGCAGGTGGGAGCGCCTGAAGGTAGAGCGTGAGCCATACGTCTCACAGTGGCTCGAGATCAGTCGCCACATTACGCCTGCGTCAGGCCGCTTCCTGGATACGAAGTCTCGCAAGAACGAGGCTCGCGATCGTTGGAACAAGATTTACGACAGTACGGCGGTCCGTGCCGCCAACATCCTGCAGGCAGGCTTGATGTCCGGCATGACTGATCCGTCCAGTCAGTGGTTTGCACTGACCACGGGTTCTGCGAAGCTCGATGAGTCTCATGCGGTGAAGGTCTGGCTCGATGATGTACAGCGCATCATGGAGATGTCTTTTACTCAGACGAACATCTATCAGGCTCTACAGCACATTTGGCGAGAGATCGGCGTGTACGGCATCGGGGCCTTTGTCATCGTCGAGGACCCTGTTTACAGCTTTGTGGCGCATCCTCTCGTTTGTGGTGAATATTGTGTCGGCTGTGACTTCCGCGGTCGTCCTGACTCGCTCTATCGACGTTTTACGATGACTGCGGGGCAGCTTGTCTCCCGCTATGGCCGGAGCAAGGTGTCTCGTGCCGTCCTGACTGCTTACGACGATGGGCAGGTTGACACTCCGTATGTTTGCATTCATGCGATCGAGCCGCGCTTTGATCGTGATCCGACCAAGTTGGACAACCGGAACATGCGGTGGCGGTCCGTCGTCATTCAGGTCGATGCTGACGATGAGGGCCCTGGCGTTCTTGATGAGTCTGGTTATCGTGACTTCCCGGCTGTCGTCGGCCGTTGGGGCGCTTCGGCCTCTGACGTGTACTCAGAAGAGTCGCCCGGCATGACGGCCATCGGCGATGTGCTACAGCTCGGTCATCATCAGGTGCAGAAGGGCAATGCTATCGACTACATGGTCAATCCGCCGCTCATCATGCCGTCTGATGCTCGAGACAATGAAGTCGACTTTCTCCCTGGTGGCAGGAGCTACATCGATAACCCGTCGTCCGGTGCTCAGGTGCAGCCTGCTTTTGCTGTGAACCTGCCGCTCGGTGACTTGCGAGAGGACATTGCTGACGTCCGCAACAGGATCAACCAGGCATTTAACGTCGACCTTTTCATGATGATCGCCAACTCGGGCCGTGGTCAGATGACTGCGACAGAGGTTGCCGAGCGTCATGAGGAGAAGTTGATGATGCTTGGCCCAGTCCTCTCTCGTCTCAATGAGGAAGTGCTCCGACCGCTCATCGAGCGTTGCTTTGACATTCTCTCCAGACAGGGGCAGCTACCGCCTCCGCCGGATGAGCTCCGCGGTCAGAAGCTGTCGGTTGAATACACGTCGATGCTAGCTCGTTCCCAGCGTGCGATTCGTGCCAACTCCCTCGACAACTTCCTGACTCGCATTTCTAACGTCGCTCAGTTCAATCCGAATGTGATGCAGAAGATCAACGCGTTCAATCTCGTTGACGAGTATGCGGACTATTTCTCTGTTGCTCCGTCCGTTGTCGTTCCAACCGATGAGGCGCAGGCGGCGATTGAACAGCAACAGCAGGCCCAGCAACAGCAGGCGCAGGCCGAACAGATTCAACAGTCTGCCGACGCTCTGGCGAAGCTCGGCCGCGTTCCGTCCGACGATTCCACGATGGCCGGTCAGGCCGTCAAGGGACTTGCGGCAATGGCACAGCAGTAAGTGCGCGTGTGAAGTATGACGACTGACATCATGACACCTGAGCGCGATCCCTTCCGCAGGGAGGAGGTCGAGGCTCGAGAAGAGGAAAGGATCAGGCTGCAGAAGATCGCCAATGCGCTGAAGGCCGTACTGGCCACGCGCGACGGACGCATCGTTCTGTGGCAGCTCCTTTCTGACACGGGCATCTACCGAAACAGTTTTGATCGAGATTTGGCGGTAATGGCTTTCAATGAGGGCCAGCGCAACGTCGGCCTAAGACTCCTCGATCGAATCATGTCGGTGGATGCGAATGCTTACAGGTTAATGCAGGACGAAGCGAATGGAAGCGACTGAACAGACTCCGACCGGCGGAGAGGGCACTGCGCCCGCTCCTGCCGCACAGGAGTCCGACACGAATGCCGGCACTTTGCTGACGTCTGCCGAAAGCAACGAGGGTAAGCAGCAGGCCGAGCCGCAGGAAGGCGGTGACGGTGGAGCTGGTGAAGCCGGGGCCGAAGGGCAGACCGAAGGCGAAGAGGGTGCCGAGAAAGAGGAGGGCGAAGGCGAGAAGCAGGGCGCTCCAGAGAAGTACGAGGACTTCAAGATGCCTGAAGGTACCGAGCTCGATGCGGAAGTCGGCGCGGCCTTCCAAGGTGTGGCGAAGGAGCTCAATCTCAGTCAGGAACAGGCCCAAGGCTTTCTTGACAAGATGGCCCCCGTGCTTCAGAAGCGCTCGGCTGACCGTATCGCGGCGATCTCGAATGAGTGGATGGAGCAGTCGAAAGCTGACAAGGAGTTCGGCGGCCAGAAGCTCATGCAGTCGCTTTCCGACATCGCCCGCCTGCGCGACACCTTCGCTCGAAACGCTGACGGCAGTATCGACGCGGACATTCAGGAGTTCCTAAGCTCCCCGATGGGCAACCATCCGGGCGCTTTGCGACTGCTGAGCCGCATTGGTCGCGCTTTCGGCGAGGCGAAGTACCCCGGTGGCGGATCTGCCGAAGACGGACGATATACCGCCGAGCAGTTTTACCAAGACGCAATGAAAGGAGGCAAGTAAATGCCGAATGTTGTGACTGACTCGAATCCGATCACTCTGGCGGACTTCGAAGGTCTTACTAGCGATAAGCCGGTGCGCCAGCTTATCCATACGATCCGCGACTACAGCGGCTTCTTTGATCAGGCCGTGATCCAGCGCGGCAATGACGGCTTCGGTGACCGCGGCAAGGTCGTGACGTCCTACCCTGAAGGCCAGGTGCGTGCATTCAACGAGGGTTGGGATGCTGAGCGCGTTACGGGCGCTGACGTGCGCTACGCGGCCGCAATGGTTCGCTCCCGCTCCGAAGTGGACAAGTCCCTTCTCGACACCCGCAAGGCCAATGAGCGTGCCGCCTTCCGTCTTCGCACGGATGAAGGTTTCATGCGCGGCCTCTCCCGCTCTGTCCTCAAGAAGGTCCTCTACGGCGACAGCAACCTCGAAAGCCGCGATCCGAACGGGATTCTCAACATCGTCACGCTTCAGAACGAAGCGTTTGCCGATCGAATCATCGATGCAAAGGGTACGACCGAAAACAAGCAGACGGACATCCTTCTGATCAACTGGGATCCTGCTTCGACGTATCTGTTCTATCCGGAGAACGGTTCCAACGCCGGCCTCTCTGTGGAGAACATGGGCGAACAGTACGCGTTTGACGCCAACGGCAAGCGCTTCCGTGCAGAAATTACGGAATTTGCTTGGGATATTGGCGTTGCCATGTACGATCCGCAGCGCGTCGTTCGCATTGCCAACATTGATTCCACGAAGCTCACGAAGAAGAACACGACGGGTCCGGACCTTCTCGACCTTATGATCGACGCTCTCGAGCGCTTGCCCGACGAGCAGCAGGGTCGTGTCGCCTTCTACATGAACGACAACACCCGTAGCTTCCTGGCTCGCCAGATCCTGAACAAGGACAACGTTCTTCTTTCTCAGGATGAGGTCGCAGGTCGCAAGTGCATGACGTTCCGCGGCGTGCCGATTCATCGACTTGGGACGGACATCATGCCCAACACGGGCAAGATTCTCAAGTAAAGGAGAGGAAAGATGATGGATATTAAGCTCGCGTTCTGCGAGAAGAAGGCGGCTACCACTGCTATCACTTCTGATGTGATCGACTTCCTTCAGAAGGCTCCGACGACCGGTCTGAATGATCGACCGCTCTATGTGGTCTGCAAGTTCCCGACGGCTCTCGCCGGAACCTCTATCGTGATTGCGATCGAGGACTCTGACAACAACAGTGATTTCGCTCCGGTGCTTGTGTCCGGTACGTTGAAGCCTGCCGACACGACGAAGGGTCTTGCTCTTCCGATGCCGGTCAAGCATCGCAGATACGTTCGTCTCAAGACGACGCCTACCTCCATTACGGGTGGCACGATGACGGCGTATCTGAGCGACGTGATCGAAGTCCCGACGACGTACAAGGTCGAGGGCATTGAGTTCCTGCCGGGCGCTGCCGCCTGACGCATGAACAGCTGAAAATTCTTTCAGGAGGCGGGGCGGACAAACGTCCCGCTTTTTCTTTATGGCTACTGCTGTTGACATCTGCAACCTTGCGCTCGGCATGCTTGGCGACTCTGGTGATGTGACATCCATCACGCCGCCGGACGGATCGCCTCAGGCCGGTCATTGCGCGAGGTGGTATCCGCTTGCTTTGCGCAAGCTCTATGAGGAGCACGATTGGTCTTTTGCGATCCGGCGTTCCAGAGGCGTCGAGCTCTCAAACGTGGACGAGGATCTCTATGAGTGGAAGCACGGCTTTCTCCTTCCCTCCGACTGTGTGCGTCTACTACGCGTGTCCGAGGTAGGCAAGGAAGGACTGCCGCTTGACTTTGAGGTCGAGCTATATGAGTCGAACTCGGGTCGAGCTGTCTTCACGAATTCGAAGAGCGTCGTGCTGACCTACGTCTCCTATGTGGACACGGCAACGGTCTTCCCGACCTACTTTGTGCAGGCACTGGTGATCCTTCTTGCATCTTTTCTAGTAGGCCCCGTAAAGCGCTCGGACAGTTCGAGCGACGCGGCCATTCGTCTCCTGCAGCAGTATGAAGCTGCGCTTTCTCGAGCCAAAACGGTTGATTCGAAAATGTCTGTTCATCGTCGTCGCGATGAGTGGCCTTTGCCGTCCGGCTTGCGTGCGAGGGTAATCTGATGGCAATCCGAAACTACCAACGCGCTTTCAATGGCGGAGAGGTCTCGCCTGCGATGTATGCACGCATTGACGATGGGAAGTATCAGACTGGCATGGCCCTGTGCAAGAACTTCCTCATCGAGCCGCAAGGGCCTATCGTTACGAGGCCTGGTCTAAAGTACGTCAATCGTACGAAGCACAAGGGCAAGAAGGCTCGCCTCATCCCGTTCAACTTTTCGATCACTCAGACCATGGTGCTTGAGTTTGGTGAGAAGTACGTGCGGTTTCATACACAAGGCCAGACTGTGATGGGTGTCGATGGACAACCATACGAGATCGAGACGCCGTACCTTGAGGCCGATCTCTTTGACATTCACTACGTCCAGTCGGCCGACGTGATGACGCTGGTTCATCCTAACTATCCTCCGAAGGAGCTGCGCCGATACGGCGCGACTGATTGGCGTCTGGTAGACATCAAGTTCGGCTCGTCCCTACCCGCGCCAACCGGGCTTTCTGCTTCACAGACGATCAACAAGAATGTGACGAATCCGACCGATTACAAGAGGACTTACGCTGTGACGGCGTTGCTAGCGGACGGAACCGAGGAGTCTGTTCGATCTTCGTCTGTGACGATCGATTGCAACCCATATGGCGATGGCTCGTACAACACGATCAAGTGGAACGCTGTGACAGGCGCTGGCCTCTATCGCGTCTATCGCGATCAAGGCGGTATTTGGGCGTATGTTGGTCAGACCGATACGACGAAGATCATCGATGAGAACATTACGCCGGACGCATCGATTACGCCTCCGCACTACGATGACGCCTTCTTTTCTTCGAAGGGCATCACGTCGGTTACGGTCAACAACGGCGGTAGCGGGTATGTCTACGACCGCCTCGGCATTGACACAACGAATGTGGCGCTCAAGAGTGGGGGGGACCACATCCGTGACGACAACTGGACAATCACCAGCGTTAATCGCTACGCTGAAATTTGGTGCAGGGTTTATGACGAAACTGGCACAGGCGCGGGCGCAGTTGTTACGCCGGTCGTCAAGCAAACGAAGGGTAGGGATAGTGTCTCGTTCGGAGACGGGAACAGCAAATGGTATGACGTATGCAAGACTGAGATTACAGGCTTCACCGTGACCTCCCCTGGCAGCGGATACTCTAGCCCGCGCATCGAGCTCAGTTATAGCTATGTACATTGGGAGTGTACGGCTAGCGACTGTTGGACGGATACTGCATCGTCGAAGGCGGTTTTTTCAATCGGAGTCGAACCGTCGTCTCTTCGTATCGACGTCAGTGACACGACGGGATGGGGTGCAGAGCTCGTGCCGGCTGTGAAGGACGGACGAATCGAGAGCGTGGTTGTTCGATCGGGCGGTCAAAACTACACATCGCCGAAATTGACGGTCGTGTCTACGGTAGGTAGTGGCGCTTCGCTTTCGGCTGTCGTGGGTCGTTCACCCGATTATCCAGGAGCTGTCTCGTACTTCGAGCAGAGGAGATGGTTTGGGGGGACTCAGAATCGGCCCAATAACTTGTGGGCGACGAGGCCCGGCACAGAGGCAGATATGTCTTACTCGCTGCCGACTCAGTCAGACGACAGAATCGCTGTCAGGGTCGCGGCACGAGAGGCTAACCGGATCCTGCATATTGTGCCTCTTGCTCAACTGATGTTGATGACTGGCGCAGCAGAGTGGCGTGTGTCGCCTCTAAATTCCGACGCCATTACGCCCGATTCGATGTCCGTGCGACCTCAGAGTTATGTTGGTGCGTCGAACGTGCAGCCTCTCGTCATCGGATCGAGCATGATCTACGGTGCTGGCCGTGGCGGTCATCTTCGTGAGCTTGGGTACAACTATGAGGCAGGAGGCTATATCTCCGGTGATGTGTGCCTTCGCGCGCCGCACCTTTTCGATAACTTGACGATCGTCGACCTTGCCTACTCGAAAGCGCCGACTCCGATGGTTTGGGCCGTCTCGTCTTCAGGGAAAATGATTGCCATGACCTACGTTCCCGAACAGCAGGTTGGTGGTTTTTCTACTGTCGAGACCAATGGATCGATTGAGTCAGTGTGCGTCGTCGCGGAGGGAGAAGAGGACATCTGCTACGTCGAGGTACTTCGAACGATCGGTGGGGAGCCCGTACGCTTCGTAGAGCGCATGTCGGAGCGCCAGTACTCTGAGCTAAAGGAGTGCGTCTATGTAGACTGTGCAGGCACGTATCGTGGAGAGGCAAAGAAGGAGATCACGGGACTCACCTGGCTCGAGGGAGAGACTGTGAGCATTCTTGCGGACGGCGCAGTAGAGCCGCCTCAGGCTGTCAAGGACGGGAAGATCACGCTTACCTATCCCGCCAAAGTTGTCCATGTCGGCCTACCGTTCATGGCGGACATGAAGACGCTGCCGGCGGCGATGGCGCTTCAGGATGGTTCCTACGGATCCGGCCACAAGAAGAACGTTCGCGAGGTCTTCTTTCGTGTGGTTAATTCGTCAGGCACTCAGGCGGGTCCGTCGTTCGACAAGCTCTCTGAATACCCGTCTCGTTCGACAGAGTTCGCTGGCAATGTTCCCGAACCGATTACCGACGAGATAGGCTTCCAGATTCAGCCGCAGTGGTCTCAGAGCGGGCAAGTCTGCGTTCGGCAGAAATACCCGTTGCCACTGAGAATCGTGAGCATGACGACGGTGCTCGAGCTCTCGTGATCGTGCGCGTGTAGGGAGATAGGCCCTCTAAGGTGTAGGCATCTTAGAGGGTTTTTCTATGTCTGCTACTCCTGCTCAATTCGGGTACGGGATGCTCATCACGCAGGGCATCGCGAACACCATTACGGCGCTCGGCTCTTTCGGTGTTTCCAAGCATTCGAACGCGGCCGCTCAGGCTCAGGCCAACATTGCCCGCATCAATGCTCAGATGATGGAGCGCCAGTATCAAGCAACTTTGCGTGCGTCCGAGAAGGCGATTGTGTCGAAAACGATGGCGGCCGGGCAGGTCAAGTCTGCTCAGCGTGCGGCGTTGGCTGCAAACGGCATCGCAGTCGGCGAGGGAAGCGCTGCAGAGATGCAGGCGTCCACCGACATCGTCAAGGAGATGGACGTCAACCAGATCAAGTCGAACGCCTTGTCTGAGGCGTGGGGCTACCGGTGGAAGGGCGTCGGCTACGAAGCTCAGGCGCTTCAGGCAGAGGCGCAGAAGGTCAACAAGTGGGACAAGTTCGGTACGACGCTGTTGGGCGGCGCATCTCAAGTGGCCAGCAACTACATGCTCATGAATGCTTCCGGGATGTTTGACACGAGCAAAAGCAGTGGTGGATGGAACTACCCGGACATTGCGTCCAGCTACAAGAAGACGATGATCGGAGGGTACTAAATGCCAATGGTTCCGACTTTTCAGGGCGGCCTGCCTCAGGTGCGGGACTCGGGTAACTCTGGGTTCTCGCCTATCAGCGTGCCTCAGGATCGCACGGACTATGACGCCGTTATGAAGAAGGCGCTCATGCCTGTGCAGGAGTGGGCCAACTCTGCGGTCAAGGCACTCGACGTTCAGCGCGCCCGTGTCATCAAGGCAGAAAGCGACGATGCCGAGCGCGAGGTGATGAGTGCGATCGATGCGCATCTCAACAATCCCGAGACCGGCTATCTCACCAAGATGGGCCGCAATGCCATGGATGGCTATCAGCCCACAATGGAGGCGATGACTCGTGACGTCAACGAGATTGTCGGCAAGCTGTCTCCGCAGGCTCGAGAGGCTGTACAGTCCCGTGTCTATGACCGCATGCAGTCTGCTCAAAGTCAGGCTCAGCGATGGAGCGCAAGCCAGACGAGGCACTACCAGATGCAGTCGTCCTCGTCCAAGGTCGAGGCTTTGCAGGCGGACGCTGCGAATCACTATGCGGATCCCGATTATCTCGCGAAGTCGGCGGCCTCTGTCGACATGGAGCTCGACTACCAGGCTCAACTGATGGGCTGGGACGCCGAGACCTTGGCAAACCAGAAGCGTGCGCACATGGATCAGCTGCAGGCAAATCGCTTTTCGGCGTGGGCTCAGGATGATCCTGTAAGTGCTTTTGAGGCGTTGAGGTCAGCTCCAGAAGATTCAATGAGTGCGGACATCCGTCGAAAGCTTGACGACTCTCTTTGGCGTCAGTCAAAAGGGTTGCTCGCAGTTGAGTTGGCGGCAAAGCATCCTCTTACTGGAGACAAGGATGAGCTATGGCGGGCAATTAATTCGGAAAAGACTGGTCTCCCGCTTATTGATGGCCTTTCTCGAGCTCGTCGTGCAGAGCTCTTCACGTCGGTCTGGACGAAGCAAAAGGAGGCTCAATCTGAGTGGCGTCAAGATCTTGCGCTCCGCGAGAAGAACAGTCTTGCGCTTATTGGTGAGACTGGAGTGGATGCAGATATGTTGAGTCTAGAGCAGTATGTTGAGGCGTATGGGGAACCCGAAGGTAAGCGTCGCTATGACCTCTATGAGTCGACCGCCGAGACAGTTGCTGCTATGCATGGATTTCGCAAGATGCCTGTCGATGCAATGAATGCTGTCATTGAAGCTTCGGCTCCTGTCCGCGGTAGCGATGACTATGCTGGCCAGGTAAAGCGTCGCGACGCCCTTATTAAAGCTAGAGACGAAATCACGAAGTCGAGAAAGAACGATCCGATTGCGTATGCGATATCCACCGGTGACTATGACACCAAGGGGATTGATTTTGATGACCTCAATTCGATCGTTGGCCAAGTGACGAAGCGTGCTCAGAATGCTGACTCTATGGCAACAGATTATGGGACGAAAGCAAGGATCTTCAGTTCCGAGGAGGTGTCTCGACTCAAAACGAAGATTGACGGTTTGGGGGCGAGAGACAAGGCTGTCTTTTTGGGGCAGATTGCTGACGCCGCTGGTGAGGCAGGTGTGGGCATTGTGATGCGCCAATTAGGTAACGAATATGCAACGGGATTTTTGCTTTCTGCTGATCCATCAATGCGTGCCAATGGCGTTCCAGAAAACTACTTCCTTGGAAAATCGGGTATTGCCGAAAAGCAGACGAAGGTCGGCATTGTGACTTCGCCTAGCACAGGTATTCCGCTCAAGGTCGAGGCATTGAATGGTCTTATTGACAATCCCGTAGTGCGCGAAAAAGTGGTCGATTCAATCACAGCGGTGGCGGCTGGGAAGGTCATGAACGGAACGAGTTCTGGAGAAGCAATAACGCAGGCGATGATGGAAATCGTCGGAGACATTCAGGAGCACAACGGCTACAAGGTCGCGCTCAAGGGCGGCGTTCGTCTGAGTGATCTGGAGAGTGCTGTGCGAAGCAATGTCCGCAATTTCGAGCGCCTCAAGGGCGTCGTGGCAAAGCTCCCCGACGGCACGCCCCTGACGGGGCAGGAGGTCGCCAAGATCCTGCCGACCGCGCGACTGAGAATGTCCTCGACGGGCGTCGATAACGACTTTGATGTCATCATGGCCAACGGGCAGAAGCTCATTCAGGCCGACGGCTCTCCCTTCACCATTCGCGTTGTGAGCTTTGCAAGATGATTTTTCTGAGAGAGTATTCGGAGGAGCTCCCGACCGCTCCGGTCACATCGCCCGTTCCGCAGGTGACGGTTGAGCCTGTGGAACAGGAGCCGAGCTGGTACACAGGTATGGGCGACGCCATCTGGCAGGGCGCATGCGCAGCCTACCTTGAAAACCAGTCTGCGCTGAAGGGTGTCGTTTCGTCTGCGGGCTTTGGCGACGATGAGTACCGCGCGTGGCTTGACGCGACGGCTGCCGAGAACCGTCGCCTCGTTCGCGACGAGTACACGCCCGATCCAGAGAAAACGAGCGTGGCCGCTCAGGTCCTCTACGGCGTCTCGAACGGTCTGGCGAAGTACGGTATGGCCGCCGCCGTTGGTGCGGCTGCGGGGCCTGCCTCGATCGCTGTGACACCTGTTGTCTTCGGTGCTTCTGTTGGCATCAATGAGACGCAAAAGCTCAAGGACGAGGGCGTTGACGATGAGACTGCGACGAAGGCCGGCATGGTCTCTGGCGCGATGAACGCTTTTTGGGGCGGTGTGCCTGGTGCGTTCGGGCGAAGCATCAAGGCAAAGGTATTGACCGGTGCGAGCCTCGGTGCTTTCACGTCCTATAACGAGATGGGCGCGATTAAAACCGTTCTCGAAAATGCTGACTATTCCAAGCTCGCGTTGAAGTACGATCCGACGGATCCCGTCGGGATGGGCGTCAATGCGCTCGTTGGTGGCCTCATGGGGCCCGTGTCGGCAGGTGCGTCGTGGAAGGCTCGAGGCTCGAGGTCGGCGCAGGCCGCGCAGGCCACGGGGGTCGACGCGCCCGGATTGACCGACGTGGACGTCGAGGACGCAGCACGCTACCGCGCGACGCAGGTCGCAGCCGAGGCAAACCTTCCGGTCGACCACGGCAACGCCGAGCAGGTGCGTGAGGCGCATCAGGCCGAGGCGACCGCGCGCGAACAGATTGACGCGGGCAAGACCGTCCGCGTGAGTGAGAAGGCCGTGGATCCTGAGGTGATTCAGGAGATTCGCGAGAAGTCTCTGGCGAAGTTGGCCGCGCAGTCAAAGCGTGACGGCGCGATCCTGCAGAACCGCGACCGCTCCTCGAAGGAAAGCGTTGCGCAAATGCGAGGGATTGCCGCGCACCCCGACTACCTTCGCGTCTCGATCAGCAACAGTCTGTCCGACGGCGCGCCCGTCGTGACGGATTGGGCGGATATCCCCGACATTCAACGCGGCACTGCTGTGACGCTTGTGGACGGCACTGGAGCGCGCTACGACAGTCAGTACGTCGTGGTGGATGCCGACATGGTCATCACGTCCAACGACATCAACGGTCAGCCGAACAACCTGTACGGAGTCGAGGGCGTGGACGCGGCATATGCTATTGCTGGTAATGGGCGCGTGACGGCGCTCAATCACGCGTATGACCTTGGCACGGCAGATACGTACAAGAAAGAGCTAATGCTGGACGCGGCACGACATGGCGTGGATCCTGATGTCATTGCGGAGATGCAGAAGCCGATCCTTGTGCGCGTGGTCGACAAGGAAAAGCTACCCGTCGACATTGCCGATAGGACAAACACCCGTACGACTGCCGAGATGAGCATGGTCGAACAGGCAATCAATGATGCGCAACGCATCGACCTGGCATCGCTCAAGTTCACAGAGGACGGAAACGTTTCTCTCGATACGATCTCTCAGTTCGTGCAGCTCATGCCCGCATCTGAGCGCAATCGGTTGGTCGTCAACGGCGTTCCAACGGCAGAAGCAAATGCGCGTTTGGACGCTGCGATTTTTCAGTCTGTGTACAAGACACCTGGCTTGACAGGGCTTCTGGATGCAGGCAAGGCTCCAGCCGGAGTGTCGACCATGTTGCGCGCCTATCGAGCGCTCGCGCCTAAGTTACTCGATCTTGATGGCACTGGCGACCTTGACGTTCGTACCGCCATGGCTGAGGTGCTCAATGAGTTCGTTTCCACACGTGCAAACGGACAGAAGCTGTCCGTGTCAGAGCTTGCCGCTCAGAAGACGACTACACGGTCTCCGATGGCGCAGGCCTACCTCGACTACTTTGCGAAGGTCGACAAGGAGGGCGGAGGTTACAAGCGGATTGTGGATGACATCTCGTCCAGCGCAGTCTTGATCCGGAAGAACCGCGCGATGGCCGAGGCCGACGCTGCGTCTGGCGGCACCTCGATGTTTGGCGACGTAACGACGCTCTCTCAGCTTGATGTGATGCGAGACTTCTCACACCGAACAGGGGTTGAAATCGACGAGGGGCAATTCATCAAGACGGATAGCCTTGCAGGAGCTGTTCAGTTTGAGGCCGAACGGCGTGGGCAAGCTTTGCGAGATGCCATTGACTATGCGATGCGCAAGGAAGGTATGGCTCCTATTTCAGCTCCGAAGCCTTTCAAGTTAGTTGAAGTTGGGCGTGATGGAGATAAAGTTCATCGCGTTTTTGGCCTCGATGGGAAGCCCGATCTTATGGTGATGCCCGAGGGGGTTGATGGTGTTTTGCCGCTTCCGGTACGACTGCAGGAAGGTACGCTTAACGGCGACCACATTCGCAAGCACGAGAAGGAGCTTCAACAGGCTGGTTATTCAAATGTTGAACACGCACTTTACGATGTTGTGAGGAATTGGGCGTGGGTGTCCAAAGGAACGAAGGCTGACAGTTTGCGCATTGTTCGTCCCATTGTTGTTGATGAGAAAGGGCGACTGACCCGTGCTGTAATTCAGGTTGAGTTTCAGAAGGTGGCGGGGGTTTATCGTGTTGGGTCGGTGTTCTATAGCAAGCAACCTATAGAAAAAGAAACCCTGTTGTTTGATCGTCAGACTCACGACCGTGGCCTCCTCTCGTTGCACGAAGGGCAACCCCAGGACTGGCATCCACCCGCGACTTCAGTCGGCAACAACAAGGTTTCTGGAACTGCAGTTCCTAACGAAAGTATCGGTCAGGATCTCGGGGATGTCAAGACATTCAAGTCGGCAGCAGAACAGGAGAAACATGTGAGTGATGCGGCGGTCATCAGAGAGAGCATCGAGCACGTTCGCACCTCTGCCGAAGACGCCGACCTGAAGGCGCTCACTAACCAAGCGCGCATCGTGCTAGAAGATTCTCCCGACATGGTGATCCCGCTTGAGGACGCCAATGGGGATCCCGCATCGATTAGCGCAGCAGAACTGATTGCTCGTGAAGATGCTCGAGCGGCTGAGCTTGAGAAGATTGCGATTGATGGTGTTGCTACCGCCGTCGCGTGTGCCTTGGTAAACAATGGGATTTAAAAATGACGGACTTTCGTAAAAAGCAGATGCGCAAAGAGTGCGTCGAACGCGTACAACTTTCTCTCGGGAAAAAGATTACGCCAACAGAAGCATCAGATTTGTTGGCACAGGTGCGGGCGAGAATGGCGGCGCTTCGTCTTAAGGATCCGGTGGCTTGGGATGCTATGTCTAAACAGGCGCGAGTAGATATGGCTGTCAAGGAAGTCCAAGAGGCGATGATGACAGAGGCGTTGAAGATCAAACAGCGTGCTCGCTTAACTGTGCTCGCGCAGGCCCGCGTTGAGAAGAGCATGGCCACTGCTCGCAAGCGCGGCTACCACGGCTACTCGGCGGGTATGCAGGTCCTGCAGGAGGTCGATCGCTATGTGCAGGCGACTCAGGCCGAGATCGCCTCGGACTTCCTTGTCGAGCTCGAGGGCCTTCAAAAGGGGATCCTCGGGATCATGGAAGACAGGGATTTCGCCCGCGATGTCGTGCGCGAAGTCTATGGCGTGAACACGGGGTCTGACCTCGCGAAGGGCGTGGCCGAAAAGTGGAACAAGCTCTCTGATGCGGCGGTCGACCGCTTCAATGCCGCCGGCGGCAATCTGGGCAAGCTCGAGCACTACGTGCCGCAGACACACGACGATGCGCGCATGAGACAGGCTGCAGAGATCCTCAAGGGTGATTCTGCCTTTCAACGCTTCCAACATGAATTTGGCTACACGGCAAACGGCGTGAACCCATACGGCGACAATCAACGGGCGTGGGTGGCGTATGTCTTTGAGCGCATCGACAAGAGTCGCTACGTCGATCTCAATGGCGAGCAGATGACCGACGAGGACATCGTGCGAATGCTTCTGAAGGCGTATGACACGATTGTTCAGAATGGCGCGGAAAACTTCGAGCTTTCGTCTGTTGCTGGTGAGGGCTTCGGCGGCGGCGCTAGCAGGGCTAACCGTGGCGATCTTCACAGGTCAATCCACTTCAAGGACGCCGAGGCTTTCATCGAGTATCAGGAGATGTTCGGCCACGGTCCGTTCTTCGGAAATATGCTCGGGAGCCTGCGCCGCACGGCAAAGGATGCCGCGCTGCTAGAGATGATGGGGCCGAACCCCAACAACATGAACCAAGGCATCAAGCGCATGTGTCAGGCCGAAGCGGACCAGATGAACGGCAAAATGCAGGGTGTCCTTGCGCCGCTCAAGGCGAAGCGAATCGGCGTGTCTAAACACTACTACGACTCTGCCTGGTCGGTCCTGAATGGTGAGGCCGCCTCTGTCAGGCCTGACCGACAGTTCGTTGCCGGTCTCATGGGCGGCGCTCGAAACCTCGAGGTTGTCGGCAAACTGCAGAGCACGTTCATCAACTCTCTGCCCGACATTGCCACATACTTTGTCGCCTCTGGGTTGCACAAGGTCCCGGTGCTGAGGGCGACGGCAAACCTCTGTCAGGCGTGGGGCAGCGAGTCCAAGGACATCGCGCGCCGCGCGGGCCTGATGGCCGACGCCCTTGCGTCGAATCTCGATCGCTTTGGGCAGAACAATGTCGGTCAGGGTTGGACGGGTATGCTCGCCAACGCGATGATGAAGTTCTCCCTGTTGGACCAGTGGACTAACGGGGTTCGACAGGCGTCCATGATTAACATGATGGGCGTCATGTCCAACGTGTCCGCGTGGGACTGGAACATACTCGAGCCCTTCCAAAAGAGACAGTTGGAGCGCCTCGGTGTGACTGAGCGTGATTGGAAGCTGTGGCAGGCCGCCAAGCCGTATAAGGCACACAATGGCGCGCGGGTTCTCACGAGACAGGACATCCGAGAGGTCGACCTCGACACGCTGAACGGCATCAACCCAGATCCGGACAGTCTTGATCCGCAGATCGATGCCCCGTACACCCAAAGGGACGTCGATCACGCGGTTTCGACCTACGTCGCCTTCCTGCGCGATGAGTCCGGTCTGGCCTCGCTTGCTCCCGACCTGAGGACGAGGGCTCTCTCCAACATCGCGGGCGAACGAGGCACGCTCGGCGGTGAAATCATGCGCTCGTTCCTGCTCTTCAAGAGTTTCCCGATCGGCTTTGTGCTGAGGCATCTTGAGCGAGGGAAGGATCTTGTGCAGACTCGCGGGAATGCCAGCGCAGCAAAGTATGCCGCCGCCGTCATTGTCGGCTCGACGATCTCTGCCGCGATCTCGGTTCAACTGAAAGAACTGATCGCGGGCAAGGACGTGCAAGACATGAGCCTTAGCAACACAGACTTCTGGGCGCAGGCGTTGACGACGGGCGGCGGCCTTTCGTTCCTTGCGGACATGATCCTTGCAGGCGTAGACGGCAAAAACGCCTACGGCTCTCCGAACTTCCTGAAGTTCCTCGGCCCCGTTGCTGGCACGGTTCTCGACACGTGGGACGTCGCCAAATCTGCCGTGAATGAGGGGCTGTACGACAAGGAAAACTCAACGGAAGCGAAGGCGCTCAAGCTTGCGCGAGGGCACATGCCTTTTGTGAACCTCTGGTACACGAAGGCTGTCTTTGACCGTGCGGTTTACAACGACCTCATGGACTTCTGTTCTCCTGGATACACGGCGAGGATGGAAGCGTGGGCGATGAAAACGGCGGGCCAGGAATACTGGTGGGGCCTTGATAAGCTCGAGCCCAGCCGCGCCCCGAAGATGGCCGACGGTCCGAACCAGTAGTGCGCGTGTGTTCGCCCAATCATACGAAGATGGCTCCACTAAGGAGCCATTTTCTATGATCGAGTACGTCAAAAGATTAGCTGGGCCGTTCACGTCAGAGGGACAGTCGAGATTGCCTTTCGGCTTTCTCATCTTTGAAAAGACTGACGTGTATGTCGCCACGGCTGATGATCCTGAAGCGCAGGCAAAAATGCTTGTGTATGGGCAGGATTATTCCGTCGAGATGAATGCGGACCAGACTGCTACGCCTGGTGGCATGGTTGTCTTGACGACGCCGATTGTCAAGGGGAACATCTTTGTCGTTGGGTCTGCCGTTGCCTACACGCAGAACATGCAGCTGACGAACTACTCGAGATTCCCGCCTGAGATCATCAACGAAGCGATGGATCGAGTGGTTGTGCAGATCCAGCAGTTAGTTGAGCGCCTTGGGCGCACATTGTCCGTTCCGCCGACATCTGACAGTACGCCAGAACAGCTGATTGAGAAGCTGATGTCCGCTCAAGACGATGCAAGACAGTTCGCCGATGCCGCCCAGAAGTCCGCCGAAGAGGCGAAGAAGTCCGAGCTGAAGACCGCTGAGTACGCCGAAGCGGCCACCGTCCTCGTGCCGATGAAGGCCGAGATCAAGACCGTCGCAGACAACATCGAGCCGGTCAAGACCGTTGGACAGAACATCGAGCCCGTCAAGTCGGTGGCGTCCATCAAGGACGAGACCGTGGCAGTGGCAGGTGCCGTTGCCGACATCGAGAACGCCGCGGCCCCCGAGAACCTCGAGGCCTATAAGACCGTCGCCTCGATCAAGGATCAGGTCGTCACCGATGCGGAGATCGCCAGCGAGATTGTGGCGGTCGCTGGCATGAAGAATCATGTCGTTACTGTATCGACGAATATCGATGACGTGAAGGACGTGTCCGCCAACATGGACAAGATCGGCGCTGTCGCGGGCGATCTGCAGGGTGGCAAGTGCGTGCCCGTGAAGTTCTCCGCAGGGCGTCTGACCGATGAGCCTGCGCAGGACTGCACTGCCGAGGGCGGCAACATCAAGACTGTGGCGGACCACATCGTTGCTGTCGACAAGGTGGCGGGCGCTGTCGATGACGGCACGCTGGAGAAGGCCGCAAACTCTGTGGAGGCAAGCGCAGAGAATGCTCTTCGTGCTGAGGCCGCGCGGGTTGGCGCAGAGTCTGCCAACGCGTCTGCGCAGTCCGCGAAGACATCGGCAGAGCAGTCCGCGGCGTCCGCAGGTTCGAGCGCTACGACTGCGAAGGCGTGGGCAACCCAGATGGGCACGCCTGTCGAGGGCGATCTCTACAGCTCAAAGCACTACGCCGAGGTTGCGTCTGGTGCGGCGGGATCTTCGAGCGAAGTGCTCGCCGAAGTCAAGAAGGCCGGTCAGGATGCCGTCGCGGCCATCACGCAGGAGGGCGGCACGCAGGTTGCCGCTGTCACGGCGGAAGGTCAGAAGCAGGTCAAGGCTGTGGAGACTGCTGGCTCAACTCAGACTCAGGCGGTCAACTCCCTTGGCACATCATGGCAGTCGAAGGTCGAACAGGCAGGATCCACGCAGACCGCCGCCGTCAACGCGGCAGGTGCGGCTCAGGTCAAGGCGGTCGAGACGGCAGGTGCTACGCAGACGGCCAACGCCAAGGCTCAGGCTGATGCCGCGGCGGCTTCTGCTACTGCGGCGGCCAACGCCAAGAAGGTGGCGGAGACGGCCAAGACGGGTGCCGAGACGGCGAAGACGGGCGCAGACTCCGCGAAGACGGCGGCCGTGGCGGCGCAAGGCAAGGCCGAGACTGCGGCAAACACTGCGACGCAGAAGGCGACCGAGGCTACGACGAAGGCGAGCGAAGCGGCGAAGTCCGCGCAGGCGGCAGCGGAGTCTGCAAAGACGGCGGCCTACGCCATGCGCCTGACGTCGGTCAACATGAGCGCCAACGGTACAGCGGCGATCACTTCTCTCACACCCCAGACGAACATCAAGGTGGGCGACACGGTCATCGACCCCGACGGCGAGGTCTTCTCGATCACGGCAATCGCGGGTAGCACCTTCACGGTGGGTGCGAAGCTCACGAGCATCAAGGGGCCGCAAGGCGTCCGAGGAGAAAAGGGTGAGCGGGGCATCCAAGGCGCGCAGGGGCCGAAGGGCGATCAAGGTCCGCAAGGACTCAAGGGCGATCAAGGTGACGTCGGGCCCAAGGGTGAGACGGGCGCGCCGCTTTCTATCAAGGGTAGCTTCCCGACGCTAGACGAGCTTCAGGAGCAACACCCGACAGGGCAGCTGGGCGACGCCTACATGGTCGGCACGCACCTCTACTCGTGGAACGGTTCGGCATGGCAGGACGTCGGCGACATCAAAGGCCCTAAGGGTGACAAGGGCGATGTGGGGCCTCAGGGTGCTCAGGGGGTCCAGGGGCCTAAAGGTGACGCGGGCGCAAAGGGTGAGACCGGCGCGACCGGCCCTAAGGGTGCCCAAGGGCCGCAGGGTGTCCAGGGCATTCAGGGTGAGAGGGGCGCAACTGGCGCGGCAGGTGCCAACGCCACCATCACTGGCGCAACGGCTACGGTTGACGCCACAACGGGCACGCCTAAGGTGACTGTGACGGCGGGCGGGACCGCTCAGGCAAGGACATTCGCATTCGCTTTCACGGGTCTGAAGGGCGCGACGGGCCCCGCAGGTACAACGACATGGGGCGGCATCACCGACAAGCCGTCCTATTTCAAAGCATCAGGCATTTCTATGGGGAGGTTGCCGTAATGGCTTACTCAGCATTTGGGATCAACTACGACACGGCGGCGAAGATCTCTGCCTATGGCGGCGACGCGGAAACGCCAGCGCAGCCGATCTGGGCGGAGGACACACATCAGCTGTGGATCGTCCACGGCACCGGCGGCAAGTACCGCGTGGCAATGGCTTCGGAGCTCGCGAGCTACCTGACGACGGCCAATGCCGCGAGCACGTACTTGGCCAAAACGGATGCCGCGAAGACCTACCTTGGCATCAACGCCAAGGCAACGAGTGCGGCAAAGGCCGACTCTGCTACTACGGCGAACTCGGCGAGTGCAGTGCCTTGGACCGGTGTCAGCGGGAAACCTCAGCTCATCCCAGGAACGGGTGATGCTGGAACGATCAAGACATATGAGACTGTTGTAGCGGCAACCACAGTGTCAGATAGTTCTGCTCGCTCGATGAGCCTTGCCAGTGGCGGCACGCTCACGGTCAACAACGGATCCGCCAACAAGGCATGGATCACCGTCGTGGCGCTTGCGGGAACTGCCACGATCACTCTTGGCAGCTCTTGGTCGTGGAGCGGTTCTGCTCCTACGCTTGCCAAGGGGCTCGTGACGCTTGCATGGTACGGGACTTTTGGCGTTGCCACTTTCACAAAATTTGGGAGCTGATTGAATGATCAAGACATGGACGTACAACGGCGTTACTTACCAGTCTGAATGGCAGGTGCGTCAGGACATTTTCAACAGGGACCGTGTGTCCTTTGGCGAAGCGCCAGACGAAGGCAAGGTTGCGTTTTGGGCGCAGTATGGCGTGACCTACTCTGAAAGAGAGCTGACGCCTGAAGAACAGGAAGCACAGAATCTTGCCATTGCCAAGCGTGAACGTGCAGCCAAGGTGGCAGCGATCAAGGTGGAAGTCGACGGCATGCGCTTCGACGGCGATGAGTCGGCGCAGTCTCGTATGGCGCGAGCGATCACAGCAGCTGAGACGGCAGGACTTGAGTCGACTGTCTGGGTGCTCGCTGACAACTCTGTCGCGACTGTGACGAAGGCTCAACTCCAGCAGGCGCTCTCCAAGGCGATGCTCGCCATGGGCGAGCTGTGGACTGAGCCGTACACGGAGGGTAAGGCATGAAGCACCCTGACGGATTCCAGATTGCCGTGGCGCTCGACCAGTTGGTCAACACGCTTCTCGGCGGGTGGGCTGATGAGACGCTGAGTGCAAGAGCTTGGCGTCACAAGCTCGATGGGTCGAGGTCATGGCCCGCATGGATCATCGACCACTTGTTCTTTTGGCAGGATAACCATTGTCGTACTGCGTGGGAGAGCGAGCTGAGCCGCGCTCATCTGCCGCCTTCGATGAGAGGAGGTAAAGAATGCTGAAGAAAGAACAATTGCTAAGCGCGGAAGAGCCTTTCAGGCCGCATATTGTTATGACTGTGGGCGTTAAAGGTCTCGATTATGGGTTTCACGGATATACCCCCTCGGTGAGCGGCTACTTCGGGAGCATAGATAAGTGTCCTTATTGGCTTATACCTGGATTGCCCCGCTATAAGCTAATTAACATATCCACTCAACATAGTGTCCCCGGGATTACGATGATTAGTCTGCAAAATGAAACTGGTGAGCCTATGCCAGAGCACTCAAAGAGTATTACTCTCCGAATTAAATTGTCTACGGGAGAAGTAATTGAAGGTGTGAACCTCCACTGGGACGAGTTTAGTACGTCGACTCTTTACGGCTATAGTTATAGTATACTTATTAAAAAAGAATACGTTGGTAAACTTATAGGTATTGAATTCGACCCCCCCCCTACCGGATATCTGTAAGAAAGTCAAGCAGGTATTTACCCGCTCTCGAAAGGAGGGCGTGGTAAATGCTTGGGAAGGAAATGCTGAATCTTGTCGTGTCAGGCGGCATGACAGAGGTGACGATAACGTATTCAAGCGATACGGGAAGAGGCAAAATCAAAATTGTGGACCTCACCAGCGGCGATGTTATCTTGGACGATTCCAGGGTTACAGAGATATCAACAACGATAACAGCCCCTGTCGAAGTAGGCGGCGCTCTGGATGTGGTCACTACGGGGCCTTACTTAAGGTTTTCCGACCCTGTAGGGATCGACATAGTTTCAGAAGGGGATCCGTGTTCTGCGGTCCTTCGCGTTATAGAGTCCAACCCTTCTGTGACCGTGTTTCTTACGCCTTGGGTCTAGCCGCAACGGAGGTGTCCTATGCTGCATAAGGCCCTCCTTACTGTCAAAAGCGATTCTATAGATCGCACCAAGTTCTGGGTGGTTGAACTACAAGTCGGATCCGATTTTGTTGGGGGCCAAAGACGCAATTTGCTTTCCCTAAAGAAACTCCTGAGTCTTTTAGATCTTTGTACCCAGAAGTTGATTTGGATACGTATTGGCGCCCTAGGGATGAAAATAAGGTATTTGTTGACTGGAGATACTCTTCAGATGGGAGTTGGTTCAACCCAAGGTCTAATGTCACTAGGGATTATTTACTCTATCCTAAAGTTGTTGAGGCCCTGCCAAGTCATGGGTCAGTGTCAATAGACCTAGTTTTTGGGAGGAAAAATTCCTCTCAATACGATAGGAAATATGGGTATGATTACTATATACCGGGAAGTTCTGTGAAAACATCCGATAGCAGGTTAACGGTTAACACCTTTACCCATAGCTTCTCCAGTAGTGGCGGGGGCACTATAACTTCTCAGTTGAATATTTATTTAGATTGCTCTAATTGGTACGTAAGAAGCAAAACCATATTTACGCTATCACCTTTAGTTAGTACGAATTCTGCAGATTTGAATTCTAAGATCTCCTCCATTTCGTGGGAGGAAAACCGAACTAATTATGGTGTTGGGTCCTTTAGCTTTATAGAACATGCAAACCCTTCAAGCATGAAAGATCCTTACATTACATCAGGCACGCACTACACTTTATCTTGGAAACCCGCCTAAGACGCAAGAAAGCCCCGCAGATCGAAAGATTTGCGGGGTTTTATTTTGGCATTTGTGCAGGGGTTTAGTAGCCGTAAAGCAAACAATGTCGTTGATGGCTCCTGAAACAATTTGTTTTCTGAGATCTTACCCTTGACCTCCCTCCCCGCGCAAGCTACACTATGTATGAATAAACATATGAGATGCGCGTGATTTCTTATGAAATCACTGACTCTCAGAGAAGTCAGGCCGTTCGCGTGGCGGCCTTGAAGGAGGCGGCGGCGCTGCCGAGGGCCTTGAGCATGGCGTCCCTGTCGCCGAGGTGTTCGGAGACGATCTTCACGAGGGCGGAGCCCACGATGACGCCTGCGGCGCCCGCTTCGAGCGCGCGCCTGACGTGTCCGGGCGTGGAGATGCCGAAGCCGAGCAGGGTGGGCGGGGCCTTGGCCCTCTCGAGGTCGCGGATGATGCGCTCTGCGGGCGTGCCCGAGGCGTGGTCGGTGCCGGTGATGCCGACGCGCGAGAGCAGATAGGTGTATCCGCTCGTGAGTCCCGCGATTCTTGCGACGCGCTCGTCGGAGGCGTTGGGCGGCACGATGGCGACGAGGTGCAGGCCCGCCTCGCGGGCGGCCTCGTCCCATTCGGGCTCGGCCTCGCGCATGCTCGTCGGGAGGTCGGGAATGAGCACGGCGTCTGCGCCCGCGTCGGCTGCGGCCTGCATGAAGCGCCTGACGCCGGGGGTCGCGACGAGGTTGATGTAGAGCATGAGGCAGACGGGCGTCTCGGGATGTGCGGTCCTGAACCTGCGCAGTACGTCGAGGCAGCGTGCGGGCGTGGCGCCGTTGGCGAGGGCCCTGTCGGCGGAGGCCTCGACGACGGGGCCGTCGGCGCACGGGTCGGAGAACGGGATCCCGAGCTCTAGCGCGTCGGCGCCCGAGGCGACGAGCGTTTCGAGAACGGCGAGCGAGGTCTCGGGATCGGGGTCGCAGAGGTTCACGAAGGGGACGAATGCGCCCTCGCGCCTTTGGGCGAGTCGGGCGAAGAGGTTTTCAAAGCGTTCGGTCATGGCGTCTCTCATTCAGCAGTGTTTCCGTTGTGTGTTCCGTAGTCTTTTTCCGCATCTCAGTCGGCGTAGGCTCCGAGTGCGTCGGAGCTGAGGCGGCCGTCCTTCAGGCAGCCGTCGGCCTCGAGCCTCGCGGCCACCTGGAAGATGTCCTTGTCGCCTCGGCCCGAGAGGTTGACGACGAGCTTCTGTTCCTTTTCAGGTTCCGAGCGGGCCATCTTGAGCGCGTAGGCGAGGGCGTGGGAGCTTTCGAGCGCGGGGATGATGCCTTCCTTGAGGGAGAGTTCGAGGAAGGCGCCGAGGGCTTCGCGGTCGGTGACGCTCACGTACTCGGCCCTGCCCGTGTACTTGAGGTGGGCGTGTTCGGGGCCGACCGACGGGAAGTCGAGGCCGGCCGAGATCGAGTACGACTCGTTGATCTGGCCTTCGGGCGTCTGCATGTTGTAGGAGCGCGCGCCGAAGAAGATGCCGAGCTGACCCTCGCCGAGCGTGACGCCGTGCTTGCCCGAGGCGATGCCCATGCCCGCGGGCTCGACGCCGATAAGGCGGGTGTCTTCGAAGGGCCTGAAGTCCGTGAAGAGGCCGATGGCGTTGGAGCCCCCGCCCACGCAGGCGATGACGGCGTCGGGCAGGAGTCCGTTCTCGGCCTCGGCGAACTGGGCGCGGGCCTCCTCGCCGATCACCTTCTGGAACTCACGCACGATCGTCGGGAAGGGATGAGGGCCCGCGGCGGTGCCGAGCATGTAGTGCGTGTCCTCGAAGGATTCGGCCCAGTTGCGAAGGGCCGCGTTGCAGGCCTCCTTGAGCGTGCCGCTTCCCGCCGTGACGGGCACGACCTCGGCGCCCATGAGCTCCATCCTGAAGACGTTGGGCTTCTGGCGCTCAACGTCCTTGGCGCCCATGTAGATCCTGCACTTGAAGCCGAATAGGGCCGAGGCGAGCGCCGTGGCGACGCCGTGCTGGCCCGCGCCCGTCTCGGCGATCACGCGGGTCTTGCTCATGCGCTTCGTGAGGAGCGCCTGGCCGAGCACCTGGTTCGTTTTGTGGGCGCCGCCGTGCAGCAAGTCCTCGCGCTTGAGGTAGATCGTCGTCTTCGTGCCCTCCGTAAGGCGCGTGAGCCTCGTGAGCGGCGTCGGACGGCCCGCATAGGTCGTCAGCAGGCGGTCGAGCTCCGTCCTGAAGGCGGGATCGTCCTTCGCGTCGACGTAGGCGCGCTCGAGCTGGTCGAGGGCGGGAAGGAGAAGCTCGGGGACGAACTGGCCGCCGTATTGGCCGAAGTAGGGATTGAGCAGCATGATGGAGATTCCTTTTTCGAGTTCGGTTCTGTGTAGTTCAGTGTGTTCGGTTTTCGGGTCTGCGTCGGGGGCATCACCGCACGGCGCCCGCGAAGAGGGCCAGAAGGCGCGGATCCTTGAGACTCGGCGCCGACTCGACGCCCGAGTTCGCGTCGAGCCCCGCCGCACCCGCAGCCGCGGCGGTCCGTGCGTTTTCGGGCGTGAGTCCGCCCGCGAGGCCGTCCGAGGTGCCGTCGACGACGATCCTGTCGGCGAGTCCCCGCTCGAGAAGCCCCTCGAGCCTGCGGGCCGCCTCGGCGAGCGCGACGGGGTCTTCGGGGAGAGCGGCCGCGAGATGGAGGGCCTTTCCCGGAAACAGGACACGAAGTCCTTCGAGGTCTGCGTCCGTCACGTCACCGTGGATCTGTAGGGGCGTGAAGGCGTCTGCGGCGGCGGGCGAGGCGATGGCCCGGAGAACGTCCGTTTCGTCTGTGTCGACGACGGCCGTGACGGGCATCGTGAGGCCGAGGGCCTTCGTGCGTTCCTTGATCTCATTCGAGAGGACCGCGAGTCCTTCGGGTGTGACCGCTCTGGGTGAGCGCTTCGCGAGCACGACGCCTGCTGCGGAAAAGTCCTCGAGCGCGGCCCTGGTCGCATCGTCGGCCCGTGTGATGCCACAGACCTTCATTTCGCCGAAGACGAGTCTTCTCACGGCGAGCGAGACGTCGTCGGCCTGATTGAGGACGGAGCCCACGAGGAAGACGCGGGCCGCGCGTGCGACGCGCTCGACGTCGGCGTGGGTGCGGATGCCGGACTGGGCGACGAGGCGCCCGACGGGGACGACACGCCGCGGTTGCCGTGCTTGGCGATCCTGAGACCTGCGCCCGCCGCGGCGAGCGCCGTCATCGTCGAGACGTTGATCGTGCCCGCGCCGTCGCCGCCCGTGCCGACGATCTCGCCCACCTCGAAGGCGGATTTCGGGAAGGGCCTCGCGGCGCGCAGCATCGCGGCGGCCGCTCCGCGGATTTCGTCGGGCGTCTCGCCCTTCATCTTCAGGGCGGTGAGAAGGGACGCAAGCTCAGGCTCGCTCATGCTGCCTGCAAAGACCTCGGTGAAGAGGGCGTCGGTTTCGGCAGCGCTCAGGGGCTGCATGCGGTAGAGGGTTTCAAGTCGGGCATCCATTTCGTGCTCCTTTCATTTTCGGTCGGCTTTTTCCGTTGGTTTCCAGTTGACTTTCAGTTGATCCTGTGTTTTCGCGGACGCTTCAGGGGAGGCGTCCCGCGGGGATTCCGGCCATGCCGGCGGGTGCGCGGAGAAAGCCGGGCCAGGGCCTGGCCTCGGGCTTGAGGGTCTTCAGGAGCGGTTGTCTAATGAGGGGGAGAACTGGGCTTGACATCGCAAAACCTTTGTCTGGTGCTTGCGGTTGCCGAACCGGAGGGAGAGACTGGATAAAAGAAAACCCGCTGATTCGACATCCGCGGGTTGTGGGGAAACTGTTGACTTGCGTTCTTGACGCTCGTGACTATCTCTGGCCGGTACCCGCTTGCTGGGGGTGCCACCACCAAAGAAGAGACTGAGCGTTGAAGGCGTGCGTCATGATGACTTCCGTTTCCAAATCCGATTGATCTTTTGATTGATCTTGAACTGCAGGTGCCGTTCGAGGCGCCGCTTCCGCATACTCTACGCCTCCATACCGCATTCGCGCAATAGGTCAAACAGCCTGGTTCCTCTGAAAAGCGTGCAAAGTCCCGTCGCACAGGCCTCGTAAATAATCCTTATTGTCCGGTTAGGCCTCCCTTATTGGCGCGCGGGCGGGTTTCTCTGTACTATGAGACTCACTTCACGGACGCAAGTTCTTGTGTCCGTTCACGCTTCAAACCACAAGATGTTGTGGGTGTGCCTCCAGGCGCCTCTGCCGCAGACATCTGCCAGGATTCCACGAAATTCCGAAATCCCTTTTGAAAGGAACCCCATCGATGGCCGTTCAGATCGATCAGAGCCGCGACGCGCTCTTTGATGAGCTCGGGCTCATGCGCCTTCGCGAAAGCTACATGCGCGCGGACGAGAAGAGTCCGCAGGAGCGCTTCAAGTTCGTGGCCGAGACCTTCGGCTCGAACCCGGAGCACGCCGCCCGCATCTACGAATACGCAAGCCGCCACTGGCTTTCCTTTGCGACGCCCATTCTCGCCTTCGGTCGCACGGGCCGCGGGCTTCCCGTCTCGTGCTATCTCTCCTACATGGACGACAGCGCCGAAGGCCTCATCGAGACGCTCTCCGAGGTCAACCGCCTCTCCATGCTCGGCGGCGGCGTGGGCATCCACGTCGGCATCCGCTCGGCCGACGAGAAGTCCGTGGGCGTGATGCCGCACCTCAAGGTCTACGACGCCTCCTGCCTCGCCTACCGTCAGGGTTCTACCCGCCGCGGCTCCTACGCCGCCTTCCTCTCGATCGACCATCCGGACATCATTCCGTTCATCGAGATGCGCAAGCCCACGGGCGACCAGAACCTCAAGGCCCTCAATCTGCACCACGGCGTCAACATCACCGACGCCTTCATGGAGAAGATCGAGGCCTCGATGCGCGACGCCGATGCGGACGACTCCTGGGATCTTCGTCACCCGACCACGGGCGAGGTCGTCGCGACCGTCTCCGCCCGCGACCTCTGGCAGCGCCTCCTTGAGATGCGCATGCACACGGGCGAGCCCTATCTCGTCTTCACCGACACGGCCAACCGCGCGCTGCCCTCCTGGCTCAAGGACAAGGGGCTCTCCATTCACGGCTCCAACCTCTGCACCGAGATTTTCCTGCCGACCTCGAAGGACCGCACGGCCGTCTGCTGCCTCTCCTCCGTCAACCTCGAGTACTACGACGAGTGGCGCGGCAACGAGCAGTTCATCGACGACGCGATGGAGTTCCTCGACAACGTGCTCCAGTACTTCATCGAGCACGCGCCCGACGGCATCCGCCGCGCGCGCTACTCCGCCATGCGCGAGCGCAGCGTGGGCCTCGGCGCCATGGGCTTTCACGCCTATCTGCAGAAGCGCGGCATCGCCTTCGAGTCCGCCGCCGCCAAGTTCACGAACCGCGACATGTTCAGGCACATCGCCGCAGCGGTCGAAAAGGCCGACGCGCGCCTGTGCGCCGAGCGCGGCCCCTGTCCCGACGCGGCCGACTCCGGCGTCATGCGCCGCTTCTCGCACCGCATGGCCGTCGCGCCCAATGCCTCCTCGTCCCTCATCATGGGCGGCACGAGTCCCTCGATCGAGCCCTATCGTGCCAACATCTACCGTCAGGATACGATCTCCGGCGCCTACATCGTGAAGAACCGCTTCCTCAAGGCCGAGCTCGCCAAGCGCGGCCTCGACACGGATGACGTCTGGGCCGACATCATCGCCCACGACGGCTCCGTGCAGCACCGTGAGGACCTTCCGAAGGAAGTGCGCGACGTCTTCAAGACCGCCATCGAACTCGACCAGCGCTGGATCATTGAACTTGCCGCCGACAGGCAGGCATTCATCGACCAGGGCCAGAGCGTGAACCTCTTCTTCCCGCCCGACGTCTCGATCGCCTATCTGCACGCCTGCCACTTCTCCGCCTGGAAGAAGGGCCTCAAGAGCCTCTACTACAACCGCTCCGACAAGCTCCGCAAGGCGGACCGAGTCGGCGTCCAGGTCGAGCGCCGCCGCATCGAGGATCAGATCAGCATGCAGGCCGTCGCCGACAACACCACCTGCCTCGCCTGCGAAGGCTGACCGGAGGGAACCACATCATGACCGACAAGAACACCGCCGGCGGGCTCCTTTCGACCCGCACCTGCTTCAAGCCCTTCAAGTACCCCTGGGCCTACGAGGCCTTCATGCAGTCCGAGCAGATGCACTGGCTCTGGACCGAAGTGCCCATGCTCGAGGACGTCAAAGACTACGGCCAGAAGCTTACCGACAGCGAGCGCGACTTCCTCACGAAGATCCTGCGCTTCTTCACCCAGGGTGACATCGACGTCTCGGGCGCTTACGTCAACCACTACCTCCCGCGCTTCGGTCAGCCCGAGGTCCGAATGATGCTCTCGTCGTTCGCCGCGCGCGAGGCCGTGCACATCGCCGCCTACTCGCACCTCATCGAGACGATCGGGCTCCCCGAGTCCATCTACAACGAGTTCCTGCAGTACGAGGCCATGGCCGCCAAGCACGACTTCTTCAACGAAGTCGCCGAGGACAGCCGCGACCTCGCCGCGCAGATCGCCGCCTTCTCGGCATTCACCGAGGGCATGCAGCTCTTTTCGTCCTTCGTCATGCTGCTCAACTTCACGCGAAACGGCACGATGAAGGGCATGGGCCAGATCATCGCCTGGTCCATCGCCGACGAGACGCTCCACACCGAGTCCATGACGAAGCTCTTCCGCGAGTACATCGTCGAGAACCCCGAACTCTGGAACGACTCTCTCAAGGCCAAGATCTACGGCATCGCCGAAACCATGGTCGAACTCGAGGACCGCTTCATCGACCTCGCCTTCGGCGTCTCCGAAATGCGCCGCCTCACCCGCGAGGAGGTCCGCAGCTACATCCGCTACATCGCCGACCGCCGCCTCATCGGTCTCGGCATGAAGGGTATCTTCGGTATCAAAAAGAATCCGCTTCCGTGGGTAGATGCTATGCTGGGTGTATCGCACACCAACTTTTTCGAAAATAAAGTCGTGGATTATGCAAAGGGCGCCCTTACAGGTGACTGGGGCGACGTCTGGGGTGTTGCAAATGGTTGATGCACAGTTGTTTTCGACTTTATTGATGTACGCTGTGGCTTGACTGTGCGACATAAAAAGCTCCTGTTTCGGGAGCTTTTTTATTATTATGAGATTGTGCTCGAAAAAGAACAGTCTTTCTACAAGATATCATCTGGACGGTTCGCCCTTCGGCAGCGTTCCTCAGAGCGTGCCTGCCCTCAGTTCTCTTCCTAAAAGCGGAAAAAATACACACTAACTCGATCTCTCGCCTTTAGGTGTTAACCCTCAACGGAGAATGAGCCCAAATTTTCCTCCAACATTTGAAGCACAAGGTGATCCCTCGCCGTGCATTCGGTCGACCAACGATACTTCGCACGTTTGTTCCTAACGGTGACGGTCTCGATGCAATCAAACCAACCCAAGAACTGTCGCAGGGTGGTTTTCTTGAGCCAGGCCGCTACTCCAGCCATCCTGTCGCGTTCGAGCTTGCTCAGTTCCTCGTCTCTGGAACGGCGCTCGGCTTCTTCCTGGGTACTCTGCAAAGCATTCTGCAAATGGAAGCGGTAGCTAAGTGCAATTAAGCGGCATAGCTCCTTTCCTCTGACACGCTTTATGTCCCAACATCTGGCACGAGCGCCATCAAGCTCGCTCTTGATCATGTGGTAAGACGCTTCGATATCATTGCGTCGACGGTAATGTCGCAGAGCCTGCCAGGGATCACGGTGCCGATTGGAGATCAGAACGAAGATTCCAAAATTCAACATTTCCGCTTTGCAGGGCTCATCCTTGATCAGGACTGTTGGCTTGCCGCGGCCGCGCTTGGGAATGACAGTCAAAAACTTCTCACACATCTTCTGTTCGGCCGGCTCCAGATCTTCCCTTGCAACCCCACCTTCCAGCTTCTTCTGGATTTTATGGAGTTCGCCGACGAAGTTTTCTTCTTCCAAAGCGGCTTTGCCTTTGTTCTTGTAGTAGTGGTAATGAAGCTTTGTCGACACTTTTTCGCCCTTTGGATCGCTGGTTTTCACCGGGCCTAATTCGGTTGCCTCCGTGAAGGACGTGACATAAATGTTGGAGTCGAACGGACAAGCAGCTGATGGGTTCGCAAATTTCTCACGCGCGAGACGCCCGCTAGCGGTTTCTTCGTCGATCAGGCGATAGATCCAGCGATCGTTCAAAGTGGCTCTCATGGTGAAACCAACGTGAGCTGTAACGAAGGCGCGGACGTTGTCCTTGCTGAAGAACCCATTGTCTAAAACGAGCTCTGGCTTTTTCAGCCCGTAAGTTTTGACGCGCTTGATCGCATTGATTGCTGACGCGACGTCAGGAATGTTCCCGGGCTGCAAATCCAGCATGACGGGAAGCTGGGTAGTTAGCGAGAAGAACGACAGCATCTTGAACGTATCCAAACCGTCGTCATCCTTGTTGTACCCCTGACGAGCCATTGGCTTCAGTCCTTCCGAATACGTGGAGATCGTAGTGGAGTCGAAGGCCATCACTTGTTGATCGGCACCGCCAATGGCTGACAAGCGTTCGAATAGGCGCTGTTCGCCAGTCGAATCGAAACCAAGGTCCTCGAACAGGTCATAAGCAAACGTCTTCTGACATACCGTGCTCGTACGGCAAGTCATGGTCGTACTGCCAAACATCGATGTTGTGAATCGTGTCGCCACCAGAGGCGGTGCAATCGAGAGAATCTTGTCGGCAATGCCGCCGTCTGGATAGGCGGCACGAACGGCAGCGTCCAGCCCAGACCGTTTACCGACCAAGGACAGAATGTCGGTCGCGCCAGTGCTGACTCGAGTCGTAATGCTCGTCGGTTGAGGGGCGGCAGTTTTCGTATCCCGGGGTTCTTCAGGAGCCTTGTTTGACGCAGAACCCGCCTGAGCCGTGGCCGAAGCAACCGATGGAGCCACCTCTGTGACGGCTCGTTGAGCGCGTTTGGTGCCTCGCTTCGGGCGGCACGCAACTACCTCGCCGTGTTCTGGGTCGATCTTTTCACCTGTACGCTCAGAACCAAGGCAAACCTCGTATTTGCGAACCGGGTCATAGCGCATGCGCCGAATCTCGAAGTAGGTTATCCCGGTTTTCTTATCTACAACCTGAAAACCGTGGAATCTACACTCAGTCAGATTCGTCGAAGAAGAGCTCGAGGA
>OOAA01000071.1_pt1 | contig 77496 bp, 57 predicted proteins | sample 1671671 | NCBI WGS metagenome assembly OOAA01 (sample SAMN06348180, study PRJEB24527) | human gut metagenome | biome: human gut; feature: ankylosing spondylitis patient; material: feces | host: Homo sapiens | place: China | collected 2015-10 | reverse complement strand
TACAGAAAATCTTCGTATCTTTGCACCAGCAATCGAAGGAACAGCCTATCGTGCCGAAAACCGGTCATCTATGAAAACCGGGGCGGGGCTTAAATGATGGCAGGCGCCGGTCATCAATGAAGACCCAGAATCGGGGCTGAAAACAGGGGTTTCCGGGTAGTTGTGATTTCTAAGAACTCTTAAACACAAAACAGAGTATGATTAACTACAGCATCGTAATGCGGATTAAAATCCGCAAAGCCAAAGAGGTTAGAACGTTTTTTTAACGGCGGATTGCAAATTCGCCGAAACGCCTAACGGGTTGCAAATTTTCGGTCATTGTCATTTCCGGTATTCCCGGTCATTCCAATTCCCGGTTATTTTCATTGTATATTGCTTTTTTTTTCGTATCTTTGCAACAAATTTCGTAAAAATGAGTTATTATATAATAAATAGCTAGTTATAGGATCATAAATGAACAGGAAAATCATGAAGATAAATAAAATGAGGAAACAGCTCATCCTCTTCCTTCTGCTTGTGACGGCAGCAGGTTCAGCCTTCGCACAGACTTCCACCATGACTGATGATCAGGTGATGAGTCTGGTAGTGAGAGAGCATGAAAAAGGGTCATCAAATGCTCAGATTGTTACCAAACTGATGCAGCAGGGTGTAGATATCTCGCAGATTCGACGGGTAAGAGACAAGTATCAGCGCCAGTTGAAACAGGGCGGGGTTACTGGTACTTCCGCCCAACTGCAAGGGAAGGAAACCTCCCGTCTTCGTACCAACAATGGTAAACACCGTGAAGATTATGGTAAGGGAATCAGCGAAGAATCGAAGAACTACAGTAACTATCGCATCACCGCACAGAAGGATGATCAGTACAAGCATACTTTCGATGAGGATGATGAGGAGTATATGGATTTTCAAAACGAGATGGATGGTATCATCCCAGATACTGCGATGATGATCAAACGTCTCCTTGCTGAACGGGAAGCGAAAATCAAGAAGGTTTTCGGAAGAGATATCTTCAATAACAAAGAGTTGAGCTTCGAGCCAAATATGAATATAGCCACTCCACAGAACTATCGCCTAGGACCTGGAGATGCGGTTATCATTGACATCTATGGTGCATCACAGAAAACCATAGAAAGCACCGTTTCTCCTGATGGCGAAGTTACCATCGAAGGCTTTGGCCCTGTATCGGTGGCTGGTTTGACCGTAGCTCAGGCAAATGCCCGACTTCGCAATACGCTGGGTAGCAGGTACCGTTCGAGCAAGATAAAACTCACTGTAGGACAAACCAAGACCATTATGGTCAATGTGATGGGCGAAGTAAAAACTCCAGGCACCTATACCCTATCTGCCTTTGCCACCGTTTTCCACGCACTCTATATGGCAGGTGGAACCAACGACTTGGGTACATTGCGAAACATCAAGGTTTATCGCCATAACAAACTGGTTACCGTGGTAGATATCTATGATTACATTCTCAATGGCAAACTGACCGGCAATGTACGTCTGGCAGATAATGATGTCATCGTTGTGGGAGCCTACGACTGTCTGGTTACGATTACCGGAAAGGTAAAGCGCCCGATGATTTATGAAATGAAGAAAAATGAGAGCGTGAACTCTCTTCTTAAATATTCTGGCGGATTCACAGGAGATGCTTACAAAAAATCAGTTCGCATCCATCGCAAGACTGGCAGAGACTATTCTGTATATAACGTAGAGGAATTCGATTTCTCCAGTTTCCATATCGACGATGGCGATTCTGTAAGCGTAGATTCCATTCTCCCCCGCTACAGCAACACCGTAGAAATCAAGGGAGCTGTCTTCCGACCAGGTATGTACAATCTAGGAGATCAGATCAACAGTGTCCGCACATTGGTAGAACACGCAGAGGGATTGACAGAGGATGCCTTTACGGCACGTGCCGTCATGCACCGAATGAAATCGGACAGATCGCTGGAAGTGATAGCTGTAGATATTGCAGGCGTGATGAATGGTACTGTGGCAGACATTCCACTCAAGGAAAATGATGTCCTATTCATTCCGACAAGACAGGAAAAGATTTCAGAGAGAACGCTCACCATCCGCGGAGAAGTACAATATCCGGGAATCTATCAATATGCAGAAAATGAAACGATTGAGGATTTCGTTCTGCAGGCTGGTGGATTGACCGACAAGGCTTCTACGATTAATGTTCTGGTAAGCCGAAGAGTAAATGACGCTAAAGCCACAAGACCAGACAGCATTATAGCCAAGACCTACACGCTCGCCCTGAAAGATGGTTTTGTGGTGGATGGCACTCCAGGATTCAAGCTGATGCCTTTCGATGAAGTGAGCATCCGCAAGAGCCCAGCCTATACGGAACAGCAGAACGTGATGATTGAAGGTGAAGTGATGTTTGGAGGCACCTATACCCTTGATCGCCGCAATGCCAGATTAAGCGATCTCTTCAAGAAGGCTGGAGGAAGCACAGAGCAGGCATATATCAAGGGTGCCCGCCTGATGCGTAAGGCAAACGAAGCTGAAAAAACACGTATGGAGGCTGTTCTGAAAATGCAGAGAGAACAACAGCAGAAAAATCTGCTGCAGTTGGCGGCAAGCAGTAATAATGCCAGTGCCATTACCCAGACTGCAAAAGAAGCACAGAATGCTGACCTGTTGAAGTTTAGCGTTCCTGAAGAATATCCTGTAGGCATCGACTTAGCCGAAGCGCTCAAGCATCCGGGCAGTGATGCAGATATGATTCTGCGTGAGGGTGATAGGTTGATTGTTCCACAATACAATGGAACCGTGAAAATCAACGGCTCTGTGATGTACGCCAATACGGTAGCCTATGAAAAGGGCAAGAGTATTGCCAGCTACATAGATGAAGCGGGTGGATTTGCCTCTGATGCCAACAAGAGCAAGGCTTATATTATCTATATGAATGGCAAGGTAGCTAAGGTGGGGCATGGTGCCAAGGCTCAACCTGGTTGCGAGATTGTTGTTCCATCCAAGATGAAACGCAAGATGACGGTGGCTGAAACCATGAGCATGGGCAGTAGTCTTTCCAGCATTGCTGCCATGATTGCAACAATTGCCAATCTCAGCAAATAATGATAATGAAAATCCATAGAACAAAAAAGCAGGCAACAATCTTCTGTTGCCTGCTTTTTTGTTCTATGATCATGATAGGCTTATTTACTGTTGCTTCAGATACTCTGCACACATTTCTGCACATCTTTCGCCATCCACACCTGCTGAAACAATGCCGCCTGCGTATCCGGCACCCTCACCACATGGGAAGAGACCTTGGATACGGACATGCATCAAGGTTTCTCTGTCACGTACGATGCGGACCGGTGAAGAGGTGCGAGTCTCCATCGCAATCAGAGTAGCCTCATTGGTGAGAAAACCATGCGCATTCTTTCCAAAAGTCTTAAAGCCTTCCTGCAGGCGCTTGGAAACAAAAGATGGCATCCAGAAATGAAGCGGACTGCTGATCAAACCAGGAGCATAACTGCTTTTTGGCAAATCATAGCTCAAACGGTTGTTTACAAAATCAGCCATACGCTGCGCTGGAGCAGTCTGCTTCATATTCGCCTGCTGCCAGCACTGCTTCTCTACCCTTTCCTGGAAATGCATCATAGCCAGAGGATCCTTCAATTCCTCTTCCGACTGTACAACATCTTCAGGATGCGTCTCTACCACCATACCGGAATTACTCCAGGCAGTACCACGGTTGCTAGGACTCATACCATTCACCACCAGCTGCTCCGGACCAGTAGCTGCAGGAATCACAAAACCGCCAGGGCACATACAGAAGCTATACACACCCCGTCCATCTACCTGAGTTACAAAACTATACTCGGCTGCAGGAAGATACTTTCCTCTGCCATTCCTGTTGTGATACTGTATCTGATCGATGAGCTGGGAAGGATGCTCCAATCGAACACCCACGGCAATACCCTTAGCTTCGATTTCAATCTTCGAAGAAGCCAGATAGCGATAGACATCCCGGGCACTATGACCTGTTGCAAGAATCACCGGTCCACGATAATTCTCCTCAGCACCTGTTGCCAGGTTAACAGCTTCAACACCAATCACACGGTCACCTTCCAGGATAAAACGAGTCATCTTGGTCTGAAAATGCACCTCACCGCCACAATTGATAATCGTATTGCGCATATTCTCTATCACGCGAGGCAACTTATCCGTACCGATATGAGGATGGGCATCTGCAAGGATGTTCGTATTAGCACCATGCTGGCAGAAAACATTCAGAATCTTATCCACGCTACCACGCTTCTTGCTTCGGGTATAAAGCTTACCGTCACTATACGCTCCTGCACCACCTTCACCAAAACAATAGTTGCTCTCACTATCCACCTTCTGGGTCTTGGTGATGTTGGAAAGGTCCTTCTTACGCTCTCGCACGTCCTTGCCACGCTCCAGAACAACAGGGCGATATCCCAGCTCTATCAAACGTAAGGAAGCAAAGAGACCGCCGGGTCCCTCTCCTACCACAATGACTCTCGGACGCGAACTTACATCAGGATATTCCGTATGGACATATTGATCATCCTGAGGCATCTCATTGATATAGGCACGTACCTTCAGATTCACAAAAATGGTACGCTGGCGGGCATCAATACTGCGTTTCAACACACGCACCTTGTTTAAGGTTCTTGCATCCAATCCTTTTTCTTTAGCCAGATAGCGCTTGATACCCTCTTCATTGGCTGCCTGTTCTGGCAGAATTCTAATCTGATATTCCTGAATCATTTACTTTGAACTTTGAAATTTGAACTTTGAACTTTATGATTAGCTTTATGAAAGTGATGAGTGAGAAGTTCATACTTCCATAGTTGCCAGCACTTCGAATGTATCTAATTGATACATTGTGAATTTACCATTCTCCAGTGTAGCAAACGTTGGCACATTACCACCCTTAGGGAAGGTGATGCTACCCGTATTGACAATTGCTTTTCCCTCATCATTGTGAGACAGTTCCCAAAGATGCGAATGACCATAAATCATTGCATCGTATGGTCCCTTTGGCATATTCTCCTTATTGTAAATATGTCCATGGGTCAAGAGATAGCGCTTACCGTCATCTACCAGCAGAGCATAGGTTTCCATCATAGGGAAATCAAGAAGCATCTGATCTACTTCAGCATCACAGTTGCCTCTGACAGCTACTATCTTGTCTGCCAGGGCATTCAGACGTTCAACAATCCCCTTAGGATCAATACCTTCTGGGATTCTGTTACGCGGACCATAGTTGATGATGTCACCCATGATACACATCATATCACACTTTTCCTTCTCGAAGAAATCGAGAACTTTCTCCAGGGCTGGCAAGCAGCCGTGAATATCTGAGAATAATAAATACTTCATAGTGTTTATCTATATCTGTTTCAATTTCAATTTAACATCCGCAAAAGTACGCAAATTATCCGAAACCTCCAAACTTTTCGAGAAGATTTAACGCTTTTACCATATATAATAATGTATAGAGAGTATTTTAAACTATAAAAAACTACAAAAGAATGAAAAACACCTACAAAATGCCACTTTTTCTTAGTTTTCTTTGGCAGTTTGCTATAAATTTAGTACTTTTGCCCACAAGTTCTGCTTCGGCCCCGGTCGTTTCGGGGGGAGCATTACAATACCAACGCAAAATTCAATAACGTATGAAAGTATTAAAATTCGGCGGAACATCAGTTGGTTCCGTAAAAAGCATCCTCAGCTTAAAACGTATCGTTGAAAATGAGGCAAAGAAACAGAGTGTAGTGGTTGTCGTGAGCGCACTTGGCGGTATCACCGACAAACTCTTGCAAACCTCTCAGCTTGCCCTCAAGGGTGATGAATCATGGAGAGTCGAATTCGATGCCATGGTTGATCGCCACCATAAGATGATAGATACCATCATCACCGACACAGCGGATAGAGAAAATCTTTTTAAATCAGTTGATGCCCTCTTCGAACAGTTGAAGAGCATCTACTTCGGTGTGTATCTGATTCACGATCTCAGCGAGAAGACTCAGGATGCTATCGTGAGCTATGGAGAAAGACTCAGCTCGAAGATTGTTGCCACACTGATTCGTGGCGCCAAGTGGTTTGACTCACGTAACTTCATCAAGACAGCTCGCCTCAATGGCAAGGGGAAGCATACCCTCGACAGCGAGTTGACTAACAAATTGGTGAAGGATACTTTTGCTGACCTTCCTCGCATTTCTCTCGTTCCGGGTTTCATCAGCCGTGACAAAGATACAGAACGTACCACCAACCTCGGTCGTGGTGGTAGTGACTATACGGCTGCTATCATTGCTGCAGCATTGAATGCGGAAGTCCTTGAAATCTGGACTGACGTAGATGGATTTATGACAGCCGATCCACGTGTCATCAAATCAGCTTATACGATCAACGAACTGAGTTATATTGAGGCGATGGAGCTTTGCAACTTCGGTGCAAAGGTTATCTATCCTCCAACCATCTACCCAGTTTGTGTCAACAATATCCCTATCAAGGTAAAGAATACCTTTAATCCGGATGCTCCTGGTACCATTATCAAGAATAAGATAGATAGTGACCAGAAACCTATCAAGGGTATCTCTTCTATCAATGGTACTGCGCTCATCACAGTAACTGGTCTTTCCATGGTGGGTGTCATCGGTGTAAACCGCCGTATCTTTACTGCTCTGGCTAACGAGGGTATCTCTGTATTCATGGTTTCACAGGCTTCTTCAGAGAATTCAACCTCTATCGGTGTACGTGAGCAGGATGTAGATGAAGCAGTAAACGTATTGAACCGCGAGTTCCACAACGAGATTGCAGATGGAGCCATGTATCCAATGCATGCAGAAACCGGACTTGCTACCATTGCCATCGTGGGTGAGAACATGAAGCATGCTGCAGGTATTGCCGGTAAACTCTTCGGTACACTGGGTAGAAGCGGTATTTCTGTCATTGCATGTGCTCAGGGTGCTTCTGAGACCAACATCTCTTTTGTTGTCAAGAGCGATTACTTGAGAAAGTCACTCAACGTATTGCACGACAGTTTCTTCCTTTCAGAATATAAGGTTCTCAACCTCTTTATCTGCGGTGTAGGTACCGTAGGCGGAAAATTGATTGAACAGATCAAAAAACAGTCTGCAGACTTGATGGAACGCAGCAAGTTGAAGTTGAATGTTGTGGGTATTGCTTCTTCCAAGAACGCCATCTTCAATCGTGAGGGACTCGACCTGGAGAACTATCAGGCAGAACTGAAGAATTCCTTGCCTAGCACACCGGAACTCCTTCGCGATACCATCCTCGCCATGAATATCTTTAATAGCGTATTCGTAGATTGTACAGCAAGCAAGGATGTTGCAGCCTTATACCAGAGTCTTCTGGAGCATAACGTAAGTGTGATTGCTGCCAATAAGATTGCTGCTTCAAGCGAATATGAGAACTACGAGAAGCTGAAGAAGACAGCCATTCAGCGTGGTGTATTCTTCCGTTTCGAAACGAATGTGGGCGCAGGTCTTCCTATCATCGGAACCATCAACGACCTCCGAAATTCTGGAGATAAAATCCTTAAGATAGAGGCAGTTCTCTCAGGAACGCTCAACTTTATCTTTAATGCCATTTCAAGTGTTGTTCCATTCTCAGAGACTGTGAAACTGGCAAAGGAGAAGGGTTACAGTGAGCCAGATCCACGTATCGACCTCAGTGGCATGGATGTCATCAGAAAGCTTGTCATCCTCTCCCGTGAGGCTGGATATCGTGTAGAACAGGAAGATGTAGAAAAGAATCTTTTTGTACCTAACTCTTTCTTCAAGGGTAGCATTGATGAGTTCTGGAAGAAACTGCCACAACTCGATGCCGACTTTGAGGCTAAGCGCAAGACTCTGGATATGGAGCACAAGCGCTGGCGCTTCGTTGCCACCCTTGACAAGGGAAAGACCAGTGTAGGTCTGCAGGCTGTAGGTCCGGAGCACCCATTCTACAATCTCGAAGGTTCCAACAATATCGTATTGCTCACCACAGAACGCTACAAGGAATACCCTATGATGATTCAGGGATATGGTGCCGGTGCCAGCGTAACAGCAGCCGGTGTCTTTGCCAACATCATGAGTATTGCCAACGTTTAATTTCACCGTATCAATCAATAAAGGATAACAATTTATGAAGCATATTATTATTTTAGGCGATGGCATGGCCGACCACCCAGTAGAAAGACTGGGTGGCAAGACCTTGCTTCAATACGCCCATACACCATATATGGATATGCTTGCCAAGAAAGGCAAGACAGGAAGACTCATTACTGTACCCGATGGCTTTCTGCCGGGTTCAGAGGTTGCCAACAGCTCTATCATGGGCTACGACCAGAATGAGGTTTACGAAGGACGCGGTCCACTGGAGGCAGCCAGCATCGGCTACGAGTTGAAGCCAACCGACCTGGCGCTTCGCTGCAACATCATCAACGTGCAGGATGGCAAGATCATTACGCACAATGGTGGTAACCTGGAGACAGAAGATGCTGATGTACTCATCAAGTATCTCAATGAAACCCTGGGAAAGGACTATCCTGATGTAGAATTCGTAACAGGTATCCAGTATCGCCATCTGCTCGTGGTGCATCATGGCAACAAGCACATAGAATGTGCTCCACCTCATGATCATCCTAACGAGAACTGGCATGAATTGCTCGTAAAACCTATCCTGCCGGAATCAGAAATAGAAGAGGGACATATCTCATGCAGCGATACTGCCGCTCTTCTGAACGAGTTGATTATCAAGAGTAAGGAACTCCTGGAAAATCATCCTTTCAATATAGAACGCAAGAAGCGTGGCGAGCGTATGGCAAACCTGATCTGGCCTTGGGGCGGTGGTTATCGACCACACATGCTGACTCTTTCGCAGATGTATCCTCAAATCAAGAAGGGTTCTGTGATTTCTGCCGTTGACCTGATTCGTGGTATCGGTCATTATGCTGGTCTTCGCAACATCATCGTAGAGGGCGCTACAGGCCTTTCTGATACGAATTACGAAGGCAAGGCTGCTGCGGCTATCCAGGCTTTGAAGGATGGAGACGACTTTGTCTATGTCCATGTGGAAGCAAGTGATGAGGCAGGTCATGATGGTGATTTGGAACTGAAAATTAAGACCATCGAGAATCTTGACCAGCGCCTCATCAAGCCTATCTTCGACGAGGTTAGCACCTGGGATGAGCCAGTCTGCATCGCCGTATTGCCCGACCACCCTACTCCTGTAGAGATTCGCACCCACGTAAAGGAACCGGTTCCTTTCATCATCTACTATCCAGGTATCGAACCTGATCAGGTAGAGGAATACGATGAGGTAAGTTGTGTAAGCGGAAGCTATGGATTGCTCCAGCTGCAAGACTTCATGAAAGCCTTTATGGCAATCAATTAAATAATAACAACTTAATGATTGTTTCCGAAAGCTAATTAATGATAGCGTCCGAAAGCTAATCATCAAGTTCAAAGTTCAAATCTCAAAGTTCAAAGTAAAAATGAAATATTATTCAACAAATAAGAAAGCACCAATCGCCGATTTACACAAGGCGGTAGTTAAAGGTTTGGCAGAAGACCGTGGTCTCTATATGCCAGAAATCATCAAGAAGTTACCACAGGACTTCTTCGACCATATCGAGAAGCTGAGCTTCCAGGAAATTGCATACAAGGTTGCTGATGCCTTCTTTGGCGAGGATGTAGATGCTGATTCTCTGAAGAAGATCGTATATGATACTTTGGCATTCGACTGCCCTGTTGTAGAGGTAGAGCCAAATATCTACTCTTTGGAGCTGTTCCATGGTCCTACACTCGCCTTCAAGGATGTAGGTGCCCGTTTCATGGCTCGCCTGCTCCAGTACTTCGTTCGTCAGGAAGGTAAAGAGGAGGTCAACGTACTCGTAGCAACATCGGGTGATACGGGTTCTGCTGTTGCCAATGGTTTCCTCGGTGTAGAGGGAATCCACGTTTACGTGCTTTATCCAAAGGGCAAGGTGAGCAAGATTCAGGAGAGCCAGTTCACTACTCTCGGTCAGAACATCACAGCCCTTGAGGTAGATGGCGTTTTCGATGACTGCCAGGCGCTGGTTAAGTCTGCGTTCATGGACGAGGAGTTGAACAAGCACATGAAGCTGACTTCTGCCAACTCTATCAATGTGGCCCGCTTCTTGCCTCAGGCATTCTACTATTTCAACGCATACGCCCGTATGAAGGAGAAGGGCTTGGCTGACAAGTTGGTCATCTGCGTACCTAGCGGTAACTTCGGTAACATCACAGCCGGACTCTTCGGTCATGAAATGGGCTTGCCAATTCATCGTTTCATCGCAGCCAACAACGCCAACGATATCTTCTATGAGTATCTCCAGACCGGAAAATATAATCCACAGCCTAGCAAGCAGACCATCGCCAATGCTATGGACGTGGGTGATCCTTCAAACTTTGCCCGCATCTATGACCTCTACAAGGGTAATCACGATGCCATCGCAGCCTATATAGGCGGTGCCACATACAAGGACGAGCAGATTGCCGAGACTATGAAGCAGTGCTACAACGAGACCAAGTATGTGCTTGATCCTCACGGAGCTTGCGGTTATCGCGCCCTGAAAGAACAGTTGAAGTCAGGCGAGGTTGGCGTCTTCCTGGAGACCGCTCATCCAGCCAAGTTCAAGGAGAAGGTGGATAGTATCCTCGGAACCGACATCGAGATTCCAGCCCGTCTTGCAGAGTTCATGAAGGGTGAGAAGAAGAGCATCCAGATGACCAAGGACTTTGCATCATTCAAGAATTATCTGATGAACGAATAAAAATGAAAATAGTTATCTTAGACGGCTATGCAGCCAATCCGGGCGATCTGGATTATCATCTGCTGGAACAATTGGGAGAGGTAGTGGTTTATCCTCGCACCTCTGATGAAGAAAAAGTGGAACGTGCCAAGGATGCAGACATCATCCTGTTAAACAAGGTACAGATGGATGCTGAAACACTGGCGCAGCTTCCAAACTTGAAGTACATCGGAATCCAGGCTACAGGTTTCAATGTTGTGGATATAGCTGCTGCCAAGAAACAAGGCATCGTTGTTACCAACATCCCTGCCTATAGTACGGATAGTGTGGCACAGATGACCTTTGCCCTCATCCTCGCTGTTACCAATCGTGTAGAACATTACACTCAGGAAAATAGAAATGAGCGATGGGCTTACAACAAGGATTTCTGCTATTGGGATACACCTTTAATGGAACTTGCAGGCAAAAAGCTTGGCATTATGGGATTGGGCAATATCGGTATGAAGGTTGCAAATATCGCCCGTCAGTTCGGTATGGACGTTTGCGCCTGCACCAGCAAGAACTCTTGCGACCTTCCTGAATGGATTCAAAAGGTCAGCAAGGATGGACTGCTTGCCACCAGTGATGTTCTCTCCCTGCATTGTCCTCTCTCAGATGACACCTATCACTTTATCAATGAGGAGAGTATCGAAAAGATGAAGGATACGGCCATTCTGGTGAATACCGGTCGCGGACCATTGGTAGATGAAGAGGCTGTTGCAAAGGCTTTGCACAACCAGAAACTCGGTGCTTATTGTGCGGACGTGATGAGTCAGGAACCACCTTCTAAAGAGAATCCTCTTTTCAAGGAGCCTAATGCCTATCTCACTCCTCACATTGCCTGGGCTACCTTTGAGGCTCGCAAGCGCTTGAATAGGCAGGTAGCTGCTAACGTAAAGGCTTTTCTTGAGGGAAACCCTATCAATGTGGTGAACCCATAAATTGTATATTTATTTCGATAAAATAAGTAAACCGCTTGTTCCCTAGATTTTATGGGGGATAAGCGGTTTATTTTTTTCCCTTAAGGGAAAATAAAAATATCCTTAAGGAAAAATATATTTTTCTTTAAGGGTAGGAAAACTTTTCCTTAAGGGCATTATCGCAACAGAGTAGCGTTGTATATTTATTTCTTAGATGTAAACATCAGTTATCTCACTGGAATCTATCGTCTTCTTACCAGAATATAGATGATAACAGGTGCACCAAAAAGTGGAGTAACGGCATTGAGCGGAACGATTCCCCCATCTGATGGCAGCGAACAGAGAAGATTACATAGAAGGGCAATAGCCGCCCCCATCAGCATTGTAACTGGCAGAAGCTGTCGATGATTTTCTGTACCAACCTGCAGACGTGCTATATGAGGAGTGGCAAGTCCAATAAAGGCTATAGGGCCACAAAAAGCAGTAACTACTGCAGTAAGCATACCCGTTATGACGAGCAGGGCAATTCGAAGTTTCCTGATAGGAAAACCTAGATTCTCCGCATATTGCTCCCCCAACAGCATTGCATTAAGCGGCTTGATGAGCAAAAGGGAGACCAACAGACCGAGGATGGCAAATGGCACAAACCATCTCACCTTGTCCATAGAAACATTGCCGAAACTTCCCATTCCCCATATCAGATAGGATTTCACTCCTTCTGCCGTACTGAAGAAATTCAATAACGAGATGGCGCTGCTGGCAAGATAACCTATCATCAAACCGATAATAAGAAGGACTGTATGACTTCTAACAATGGCAGAAAAAGCTGTGATGATTCCCATCACCAGCATTGCACCAGCAAAGGCTGACACCAGAATAGCCATGAATCCACCAATAGCATAACCACATTCTCCATCCAGAAAACCCAGACAAAGATTATTCAGACTTATGTTGCCTCCAAAAGCTAACATAACGATGGCAACAGCCAATCCTGCTCCACTGCTGATTCCAAAAACATCCGGTCCTGCCAGAGGATTACGGAAAGCTGTCTGGAGCAACAAACCGCTTGTGGCAAGGGCTGCACCTGAAAGCAAAGCTGTGATGGCTTGCGGAAGACGTGATTCGAGGATAATATAGCCATAAGTATCAGAGACAACCTGATCCCCTGTCAATACACCTACCACCTCCCTGTATGGAATGTTGACGCTACCCCATACCAAATTGCCGAAGAACAACAGCATGATGGCAACTGCCAAGACAATAGAGATAATGACTTTGTTCATGGTTTCTATTGTAATTGACGATGATAGAATCTCAAGGCTCCCAACTTTCGGATATCCTTTGCATACTTCGAGAACTTAGCGTGATCAGCAGGATGTGAAAGGAGGATAAACTCACGAAGCAGGATTTCAGGATGAAAACCGGTGAGCTCAAAATAGGGTTCTGTACTGGTATCCACCTCGTAAATCTGCGGATTGGCAAAGCAATGAAGAGCTTTGTAGCCATCATACTCCTGAAGCAATTGGGCACGTGTTAATGGCGCACCGCCGAAATACTTGAATGCCCAGACATCAATATCTTTTCCTTTCGAAAGGATCTGCTCCGGACTCATCGCAAGACTTCCACTATGCGAATCGTCTTCAAAGACATAACGGGCGTTGGCATCCTTTAACAAAATACCTATAGTACTCCGTCCTCCAGGAACATACCATACGCTTCCCGTTTTTCTTTCGGTCAACACCGACAGACCTTGCGGTAACTTCTTGGCAACAGCCTTCAGATGCTGATAATCCTGTTCTATGCGCGTAAAGAGCGAGTCCGCATTCTTATCAAAAAGCATCCCATAAAACTTCATCCATTCAGCTCTTCCCAATGGCGAAGTCTCCATATAATCAGCAGCTTCAATGATGGGAATATGAAGTTTATCCAGTTTACCATACCCTCCACTGTTCTCGAAAGGAGAAACCAGGAGAGCCTCCGGCTTCAAAGAGATGATACGTTCAATATCCGGTTGCATACTGGAACCACAATCCACCACTCTCTTCCTGATATCTGGAATATTGATATAATTCATATCACATACGCCACTGATGGCATTCTTGCAACCCAGTTCATACATCAGCTGACAATGAGGTCCCGTAAAGACCACGCTGCTCGTTACCGGTGTACGTACCGTATCTGTAGCGCATCTGGCTGCAGAAGCACGTCGCAGAGCAAGCCGTGTTACGGTTTCATTTCCCTCCTTCCCTTTTGGCACCAGAATGTAGCGATGCAGAAGAGTTCCCTCTTTCCAGGGATTGGCAAGAATCACCTCAGTATATTCTTCTCCGTGCTTCACCATCGTGAGATGCTGCGCATATTTTAACGGGATGGTATCCCCTGCATCCACATCATTTCCAGTCTGAGTCTTACTCATCTGACAGGATGCAAAAAGAGAAGCTAGCCCCAAGAACAAAGCTGCCTTAAAAAAACTATAATTGATAAATATCTGTTTCATCATTAAACGTAATTACATAATCTGTCTGCAAAAGTACAAAGAAAAAATAAGGCAGACAAGTTTTCTGCAAAAAAAATGCTCCGGGAAAAGTCTTGGAACCTTTCCCGGAGCAATAATTATTATTTCTAAAAGAGTTCAGGCAATATTACTTGCTCTCTGCCTCAGCCTTCTTGGTCTCAGCTGCTGTTGGACCATAGTAGCCATAGTAAGCCTGGTAGCGAGTGTAACCCCAATTAGCCTGAGCCTTCTCTGGGTCGAGCTCCTTAGCCTTGTCGAGAACCTTGATAGCCTCCTGGTAAACCACCTTGCGACCGTTAGGGTCCTGCAAGTTACCAGCCTTGCTGTTGTAGCAAGCACCGAGGTAAACCAAAACTACAACATTGTCTGGCTTTGCGTCAAGAGCCTGCTTGAGGCAGCTGATAGCCTTGTCTGCATCATTCTTCTGGATATACATCATACCCTTGTTAGCGAGCGCAACGAAGTTCTTTGGATCCCTAGCGATAGCGCCATCCAAAAGCTCCATCTGCTCCTTCTCCATCTTCAAAGAAGAATACATAGAGTTCAAACCGTCGAGGATAACCTCGTTAGTCTGGTCCTTATCGAAAAGAGCCTTCAGCTTGTCAACATAAGCCAAAGAATCAGCCTTAGTCTTCAAACCATCCTTCATTACATAGAGCTTGAGGTTGAGAGCATCCTTAGCCTCCTTCTCGCTTGTCATAGCGATGTCGCAATACTTCTCACAACGAGCAACATCCTTAGCCTGATAAGCATAACGAGCAGCGAAGAGAGCTACCTGACCGATATAATCCTTCTCAGCATCCTTCTGCTTAGCATCAATGCCAGCGAAGAGAGGATCAGAATCAGTATCGAGGAATGCACCCCAGTACTTCAATACCTCATCAGCCTTATTGTTCTGAGCAGCAGTCTGACCTGCGTTTACGAGCTGCTGACGAGCACCCCAAACACGTGATGCATTGCCATTGAACTTAGGAGCCACCTTACCCTTAGCGTTAGGAAGCTGATCGTACTTATAGCACTCAATAGCATTCATCAATGCATTGTAAGCACCCTCGTTCATAGCATTCTCATCCACTGGATCATTCTTCTTCATGATCTGATTGGTCTGCTGGATGCTCTGCTGGTCATTGAAAGCCTTCATTCCGAGATCAACAAGCTTGTTGTAAGCCTTTGCCTTCTCAGCATCGTTAGCCAACTGACCCAAATTCTGCTTAACCAAAGCCTCAGCCTCAGCATAAGTCTTAGCTTTCAGCACTGCCTTGAGGGCATCGCTGTCTCCTGCGAATGCTGATGTGGTACCTAGTACCATCATTGCAGCAACGATTAACTTTTTCATTTTGTTTAAAGTTTAAAAAGTTGAAATTTATAATTCTTTACGCGTCTTCAATATAATGTGAACGAGCGTTCAGGATGTTACTCCTGAACGTTCTCGTCTTCTTGATTCTCTAACTCAGTTTCAGCCTCGACTACTTCTTCTGCTGTCTTGGCACCCACTGTGTCATTCTCAATCTCCTCGCTCTTCTTGGCCCAGGCAGAACGGCTCTCCTCCTCTACCGAAGCTTCAAGCTCTGAGCTCATCACCTTACATACGCTGGCGATGACATCATTCTTCTTAGCCAGATTGATGAGGCGAACACCCTGAGTTGCACGACCCATCACGCGGCAGTCTGCCACTGCAAGACGAATCACGATACCACTCTGGTTGATGATCATCAGGTCGTTTTCATCAGTAACGTTCTTGATAGCAACCAGACGACCGGTCTTTTCGGTGATGTTGAGTGTCTTCACACCCTTACCACCACGGTTGGTTACACGGTAATCAACTACGTCTGAACGCTTACCATAACCCTGCTCACTTACTACCATGACCGTCTCCTTCTCAGGATCATTGACTACAATCATACCAATCAATGCATCATCACCCTCATCGAGACGCATACCACGAACACCGGTAGAAGTACGTCCCATGGTGCGGATCTGATTTTCATCGAAGCGAACGGCACGACCATTGCGGTTAGCAAGAATCAACTCATTATGGCCATTGGTCAGGCGAACATCTACCACCTCGTCGCCTTCAACGATATTGATGGCAATCACACCATTGGCACGAGGACGAGAGTATGCTTCCAGACAGGTCTTCTTGACTGTACCATTCTTGGTAGCGAAGACTACATAGTGGCTATTGATGAACTCTGCATCATTCAATCCCTTCAATCGGAGGAATGCGTTTACCTGATCATCGCTCTCAATGTTGAGGAGGTTCTGGATTGCACGACCCTTTGAATTGCGGTCACCCTCTGGAATCTCGTAGCACTTCAACCAGTAGCAGCGGCCCTTCTTGGTGAAGAACAGCATAGTCTGGTGCATGGTTGCAGGATAGATATACTCAGTAAAGTCCTTATCACGAGTGCGGGCACCTTTGGCACCAACACCACCGCGAGCCTGCTCACGGAACTCTGACAATGGAGTGCGCTTGATGTATCCGAGATGACTGACCGTGATAACTACTGGGTCGTTTGGATAGAAGTCCTCTGGATTAAACTCATGATCGTCTGGCTTGATCATCGTACGACGTGCATCGCCATACTTCTCCTTCACCTCATTGAGTTCATCCTTCATCACCTTCTTGCAAAGTTCAGGATCGTTCAAAATCTGGTTCAAATAGTCGATGGTCTTCATCAACTCATTGAATTCATTGTGCAACTGCTCCAGGCGCAAGCCAGTCAACTGGCTGAGGCGCATGTCAACAATAGCCTTACTCTGCAGTTCGTCGAGTTCAAAACGCTTCTCCAAGTTGCGCTGAGCATCAGAAGGAGTCTTGCTGGCACGGATGATATGAACCACCTCATCAATATTATCGCAGGCGATAATCAATCCCTCGAGGATATGAGCACGCTCCTGTGCCTTCTTCAATTCAAACTGAGTACGACGGATTGTAACATCGTGACGATGATCCACGAAGTACTTCACGCATTCCTTCAAGCTCAAGAGACGTGGACGACCATTAACAAGAGCGATGCAATTTACTGAGAATGAACTCTGAAGAGCTGTCAGCTTGAAGAGTTTATTCAAGAGAACATTAGCATTCGCATCACGCTTTACATCAACCACGATACGCATACCCTGGCGACCAGACTCATCGTTAACATTGGCAATACCATCCACTCTACCTTCCTTGGCAAGATCAGCAATAGCCATCACGAGCTGCTCCTTGTTGACACCATAAGGAATCTCGGTGATGACAATCTTATCGTGATTTTCACCAGACTCGATTTCTGCAGTAGCACGTACCACAATTCTACCCTTACCGGTCTCGTAGGCATCCTTCACTCCCTGGATACCATAGATGGTAGCACCAGTAGGGAAATCAGGAGCAGGGATATACTGCATCAAGCCGTCTGTATCAATATCATTATTGTCGATGTAAGCACAGCAGCCATCAATTACTTCACCCAGGTTGTGGGTAGGAATATTGGTAGCCATACCTACAGCAATACCGTTACCGCCATTTACCAGCAGATTAGGAATCTTGGTAGGCATTACGGAAGGTTCCTGGAGAGTGTCGTCGAAGTTGTTCATCATATCAACGGTCTCCTTGTCAAGGTCGTCCATGATATGCTCACCCATCTTGGAGAGTCGGCACTCAGTATAACGCATCGCAGCAGGAGAGTCGCCGTCCACAGAGCCGAAGTTACCCTGTCCATCAATCAAAGTGTAACGCATGTTCCACTCCTGACCCATACGAACCAAGGCACCATACACAGAATAGTCACCATGTGGGTGGTACTTACCAAGTACCTCACCAACTACGCGGGCACACTTCTTGTAAGGTTTATCACTGGTGTTTCCAATACCCAGCATACCATAGAGGATACGGCGGTGCACAGGCTTGAAACCATCGCGTACATCAGGGAGGGCACGAGCCACAATCACTGACATCGAATAGTCGATGTAGCTAGACTTCATCTCCTCCTCAATGTTTATTTTCATGATTCTATCATGATCCATTGTCTGATTTTCGTCCATATTTAAATTTTAATTGTTTATACCTTATTATATATATACCTAATTATATATATACCTATTTACCTTCTATTTTCAGGCATTGACAGGTATTTGCCACCATCCAAGAGAGAAGCATCAGCGAAAGCTTCCAACCAACCTTGCAAAAATGGCTCGAAATTGCGTTTAAGGGCATTTTTTTGCGTTTTAAGCCGTTTTAGCCTCTGCAAAATCACGACAAAGGTACAAAAATAAAATGAAATAAAAGGCACAGAATCGAAAAAAAACGATAATTTAGCATTAATTGTGTTTTAAATAAGTAAAAAAGTTGCCTAAACTCTTGTTTGTTACCAAAATAATGTGTACTTTTGCATTATAATTTAATGAGTAAGACATGCAAAATCCATTTCAACATATCAACGACGTACTCAACTACAGTGGCAAAGAAGCCTACCGTATGTTGGGAAATCAGGTGAACACAGAGCACCTGATGTTGGGAATCCTGCATTGTAACAACAAGCAGGTGAACGATATTTTCGAGCATTTTGGCATCAACACCGACGTACTCCGCTCCACGCTTTACGATTCGCAGGAACAGGCGATAGACAAAATCTCTGCTGAGGAAATTGCGGAAACAGAAGAAGGACGAGCCTTGAAGTACGACAAGGAGACCAGCGAAGTGATCAGCGAAGCCATTATCGAAGCTCGTCTCTGTGAGGGAAAGGCTGCTTTGGTACAACCGGAGCACCTGCTGCTCGCCATCCTGAAGAAGGATGAGTGCGACCCTGCCAAACTGCTCATCACACAAGGTCTGACCTATAAGAAACTGTTCGACTATATCAATGGTATCAACCTGGACATTGACAACAAACTCAATAAGTTGAACCAAGAAGTAGAGAACTACAAGCGCAATCAGATTGACGGAGATTCAGAACAGGAAGCTGTAGATGAAAAACCGGAAACAGAGACTGCGCCAGAGCAGGAACAAGAATCTGCCGAAGGCGACATCAACATGATTGACCTGCGAGATAAGCAACAGCTTCCCGAAAATCAGGAAGAAGCCGATACTTCTACCCTTCTTGACAGTGCAGCTTCAGCCCAGGACAACCAGGGTGATCTGCTGGATCCAGAGGAGGAACCTCTTGACTTCAGTGAAAATCAAAATTCCGCCAACGGAAAGCAGGATGGTAACAACGGCAAGCGTACACGCAATGTTGTGGGCGCCAAGCCAACCAAGTCGAATACTCCATATCTGGACAAGTACAGCTACGATCTGACCAGGGCTGCCAAGAGCGGAATGCTGGATCCTGTAGTAGGAAGAGACAAGGAGATTACCCGCCTGATGGAGATTCTGGGAAGAAGAAAGAAAAACAACCCAGTATTAATAGGTGAACCTGGCGTGGGCAAAAGTGCCATCGTAGAAGGATTGGCACAGATGATTACCAAGGGCGACCAGAGTTCCCTCTTCTTCAACAAGCGAGTATTGAGTCTCGATATGACAGGCATTGTTGCCGGCACCAAGTTTAGAGGGCAGTTTGAGGAGCGCATCAAGGGCGTCATCAAGGAACTGGAAAGAAACCCGAACATCATCGTTTTTATCGATGAAATCCACACTCTGATTGGTGCGGGTGGCGCAGAAGGAAGTATGGATGCTGCCAACATCATGAAACCAGCTCTGGCACGTGGCTTCATCCAGTGCATCGGAGCCACCACCCTCAACGAATATCGCAAGAGTATTGAAAAGGATGGTGCATTGGAGCGTAGATTCCAGAAGATCATCGTAGAACCTACTACGGCAGAAGAGACACTGGAGATTCTGCATAACATCAAGGAGAAATACGAAGAGCATCATAATGTGAACTACACAGACGAAGCACTGAAAGCATGCGTAAAGCTTGCAGACAGATACATGCACGACCGTTCCTTCCCAGATAAGGCCATTGATGTGATGGACGAGGCTGGCGCTCACATTCACATTAACAGTGCGACCGTCCCTGACGAACTCATAGAGGCTGAAAAGAAACTCAATGCAACCATCGCCAAAAAACAGGCTGCCGTGGCAAGCCAGAATTTCGAGATGGCTGCAACATTGAGAGACTACCAGGCAAAGCAGGAACGCGACATAGAGATGATGCGCGGGCGATGGCAACATGGCGATCCGAACCATCGTGTCACCCTCGACGAAACGGAAATCGCCAAGGTAGTAAGCAATATGACGGGCATCCCTGTCCAGCAAATGGCAGAAAACGAGAATATCCGTCTAAGAAATATGGGCAAGGTACTCAAGGAAAAAGTGATTGCCCAGGACGCAGCCATCGACAAGGTTGTAAAATCCATCCAGCGCAACCGCATGGGACTGAAAGACCCTAACCACCCTATCGGTGTATTCATGTTCCTTGGTCCTACCGGTGTCGGAAAGACCTACCTCGCCAAGAAACTGGCAGAAGAAATGTTCGGTTCGGCAGATGCACTCTTCCGCATCGATATGAGTGAGTATGCTGAAGGATTCAACACTTCACGACTCATCGGTTCGCCTCCAGGATACGTTGGCTATGATGAAGGTGGACAGTTGACAGAGAAAGTACGCCGCAAGCCTTACAGCATCGTTTTGCTGGATGAAATAGAGAAGGCAAACAGCCAGGTGTTCAATCTCCTACTGCAGGTAATGGATGAAGGAAGACTGACAGATGGAAACGGTCGCCTGATCGACTTCCGCAATACCATCATCATCATGACTTCCAACGCAGGTACTCGCCAGCTCAAGGAGTTCGGCAGAGGCGTAGGTTTCAATGCAGGCGGAATCGGCAGCAACGGAATGCCTATCGATGAAAAGGATAAGGAGTATGCCCGTAGCGTCATTCAGAAGCATCTGTCCAAGCAGTTTGCTCCGGAGTTCCTCAACCGCCTCGATGAGATTATCACCTTCGACCAGCTCGATTTGTCTGCCATCACCAGCATCGTAGATCTGGAGCTGAAATCTCTCGTAAAGCGAGTTGAAAATCTGGGCTATCATTTCCAGATGACCGACAAGGCCAAGGAATTTGTAGCCGGCAAGGGATACGATGTGCAGTTTGGTGCCCGCCCACTGAAGCGAGCTATCCAAAACTACGTAGAAGACGGACTCTGCGAACTCTTGATGGAAGGCAACCTGAAGCCAGGATCCGTCATCAGCATCGGAAAGAATCCGAAGAAAGACGAATTGACTTTCAAAAATATGATAAAAGATTAATTTGGTATAGATATTTTTACTTATGGGAGCTTGTCTGCAAAGGCAGGCTCCCTATTTTTGTTAATGATAGTTAACCGAAAGAAAACTCTTCACAAATTATTTTCTCAATTAGAAAATTTTGGTTACCTTTGCATTCACGTAAAGAGAAAAGCCATGATGGCTCAGTTGGTAGAGCAACGCATTCGTAATGCGTGGGTCGCGGGTTCGAGTCCCGCTCGTGGCTCTCTTTCTTCAGCAAGCCGTGCTTGCATCTCCCTCCAAAAGTTTTTTGTCTGCGAGATTAGCACATCGGTAGTGCACGGGCTTCCCAAGCCTGTGAGGCGGGTTCGACTCCCGTATCTCGCTCCATCCACAAGAAAAGACTCTCGTTTCTCGTTCCCCAGTCCTCGTACAAACTACCTCATTTCATCCCACCCCGCCATCCTCTGAAAATTCAGCACTGGAAGCGTAAACCTTTACGCACGATTTTTCAGGTTTTTCGATATAAGATACCGATATTTTTTATACCTTTGCATCAGATTTCAGAAAGATAAGAATTTCTTTTCTAACAGGTACGGGTCCCTTTTTAATTAGGTTCAAATTCCTTTTCAGAAAGATATAGGTATCGAGAAAGAAATAGATGATATTCTATTATGAAACTAACGAATAAAACAAATAACAAACAATATAAACAGATCATGAAAGAGCTTAAAGCATTGAACAAGCGCACTGCTCCTAAGAGCGTAGCGCCAGAGAAAATCATTCAGTTTGGTGAAGGTAACTTCCTCCGTGCATTCGTAGATTGGATTGTATGGAATATGAATAAGAAAACCGACTTCAACGGGTCTGTCGTTGTCGTTCAGCCATTGGCTGGCGGTATGGTAGATTGGTTGAATGGTCAGGACTGTCTCTATCATGTTAACCTTCAGGGTAAGGAGAACGGACAGGCTATCAACACATTGGAGCGTATCGACGTAATCAGCCGTGCGTTGAACCCATATTCTCAGAACCAGGCTTTCATGGCTTTGGCAGAGCAGCCAGAGATGCGTTTCATCATCTCTAACACAACAGAGGCAGGTATTGCTTTCGATGATTCTTGCAAGTTTACAGATGCTCCTGCAGCTTCTTACCCAGGTAAGTTAGTTCAGTTGCTGTTCCACCGTTACAAGTTCTTCGAGGGCGATCCTACCAAGGGTATGATCCTGATGCCTTGTGAGTTGATCTTCTTGAACGGTCACCATTTGAAGGAATGCATCTACCAGTATATCGAGCTTTGGAAGGAAGATATGGGTGCTGACTACGAGGGCTTCAAGGAGTGGTTTACCAACCACTGCTACGTTTGTGCAACACTCGTTGACCGTATCGTTCCTGGCTTCCCACGCGACACCATCAAGGAAATCCAGCAGAAGGTTTGTTACAAGGACAACCTCGTAGTAAAGGCTGAGAGCTTCCACCTCTGGGTAATCGAGAAGGCTGAGAACATGACTGTAGAGCAGATGCAGGAAGAGTTCCCTGCCCACAAGGCTGGTCTCCACGTTCTCATCACAGACAACGAGAAGCCATACCACGAGCGTAAGGTTACTTTGCTGAATGGCCCTCACACAGTATTGAGTCCTGTTACATACCTCAGCGGTGTGAACATCGTTCGCGATGCTTGCGAGCACCCAGTATTGGGCAAGTACATCCACAAGGTACAGTTCGAAGAGTTAATGCAGACATTGAACCTCCCTATGGACGAGCTTCAGAAGTTCGCTTCTGACGTATTGGAGCGTTTCGAGAACCCATTCGTTGACCACCAGGTAACCAGCATCATGCTGAATTCATTCCCTAAATTCGAGACTCGCGACCTCCCAGGCGTGAAGATCTACTTGGAGCGTAAGGGTGAGTTGCCACAGGGATTGGTATTCGGTCTTGCAGCCATCATCACTTACTACAAGGGTGGAGTTCGTGAGGATGGTGCTCCTATCCAGCCAAACGACGACCAGAAGATCATGGACAAGCTGACAGAGCTTTGGGCTACTGGCGACACCCAGAAGGTAGCAGAGGGCGTACTCGGCTTCGACTACATCTGGCATGAGAACTTGAACGAGACTGTTCCTGGCTTGACAGAGTTGGTTAAGAAGGATCTCGACCTCATTCAGGAGAAGGGTATGTTGGAGGCTGTGAAAACTATCCTCTAATATTGGATAAAAAAGACAATACCAATTGAAAAGACAATATAAATAGGTATTATTAGAAGGTAAAAAGATAACGTAAAGTCCGGTAAGGCAAGCGAAAGCTTGATTCTTACCGGACTATTTCTTTATGAAATGGACTGACACTTGAGAAAAATTAAAGCCAATAGATTAAGATAAATAAAGCCAATAGATGGCTGCAAGAACAGCTACGAGAATAACTCCCACCACCGTTTTGACCAAACAGGTTGCAACCTTCTTCAGGATAAAGAGACCAACAACCAGCGCCACCAGGGCAAAAGCATAATAAAGGAAATCACTATCCATTTCGTCCCTCCTTTCTGAATGGCTTGCGGCTTGCCTCCTTAGGATTTCTGCCTCTTTCATCGAAAGGTCTGTTGTCTTCCTTCATTGCTCTGACGAATTCATTTGGAATCGGAGTCTCGAATTCCATTGGCTGATGGGTTACCGGATGATAGAAGCAGAGAACATAGGCGTGCAGGCAAAGGCGACCGCATGGATCATCACCATTACCATACTTGATGTCTCCACATACAGGATGACCCATATCGGCTGTATGAACACGAATCTGGTTCTTGCGGCCTGTCTCCAACTTATACTCTACCAGAGAATGCGCTGTGGTTCGTTGCAGGGTATGGAAATGGGTAACAGCATACTTGCCACCATTGTCAGTATCGCTGGCAAAGGTAATGTACGCCTTGTTGTCCTTCAACCAGTTGGCAACCGTACCTTCATCCTCCTCCATTTCTCCTGAAACCAGCGCCACGTATCGGCGGTCGTATACATTATGATGCCAGTCATCTTCCAGGGCAAGCTCAGTCTGCTTGTCCTTGGCGTATATCATCAAGCCCGAAGTATCTCGGTCAAGGCGGTGCACCACGTGAGCCTGACAGTTCTGACGGGTCTTGTGGAAGTAATCATCCAATACGCTCTTTACATTCAGGGTAGAATGACCGGCAGCCATACTGAGAATGCCTACGTTCTTTTCAATGACGATGAGATAACGATCCTCATAGACAATCTTAAGATAACGGCTCTTGAAGACATCCTGGTTCTTCTTGGTCTTGCTCACGCTTACCTTCATACCAGGTTTCAGGGCATAGTCAAACTGGGTGATGGTTTTGCCATCCACCTTGATTCCCCTACCCTGCAGAGTCTGCTTCACCTTGGTCTTGCTAGGACCTTTCACGTTTTCCATCAGCCATTCCAACAACTGTGCTGGCTTTTCCACCTTGTAGTGGTCGTATTCATTGGGATTTCCGTAGCCATAGGCATTGTTGGTGTGCTTACTAAAATTTCCTTTTCTATTTTGTTGTCTCATGTTCTAAAACCAATTTCGTGTTTTGGATTCATCTTTTGTTCTTAACACTCAAACCGAAGAATCAGCCCCTATTGGCGCCAATTCAGCCTACAAAAGTAAGACTTTTCTGCAAAATAACAAAGAGTAGCCCAGTTTTTAACTAAAAATTAGTAACTTTTGCCAATAAAACATTGATATACAAATAATTTTTCGTACCTTTGCACCCAAATAAAGATAAAATCAGATAAAAAGATATTTAGAAATAAGGAATGATTACAGTAACAAATCTTGCAATTCAATTCGGTAAGCGAGTGCTTTACAAAGATGTAAACCTCAAGTTCACACATGGTAATATTTACGGCGTAATCGGTGCCAACGGTGCCGGTAAGTCTACCCTGCTCCGTGCCATCAGCGGCGATCTGGAGCCAAACAAGGGTACAGTGGAGATGGGTCCAGGCGAGCGCCTTTCCGTTTTGGAGCAGGACCACTTCAAGTATGACGAGTTCCGCGTGATGGACACCGTTCTGATGGGCCATCAGCCATTGTGGGAAAATATGAAGGAGCGCGAGCGCCTCTACTCTAAGCCAGAGATGACTGAAGAGGATGGTAACCTCGCAGCAGAATTGGAGCTTAAGTTTGCCGAGATGAATGGTTGGGAGGCTGAGAGCAATGCTGCCCAGTTGCTTCAGAACCTTGGCGTAAAGGAAGATCGCCACGACAAGCTCGTAGGTGAGCTTTCCAACACAGAGAAGGTGCGCGTGATGTTGGCGAAGGCTCTCTTCGGTAACCCAGACAACCTCCTCCTCGATGAGCCTACCAACGACCTCGACCTCGACACAGTAGAGTGGCTGGAGGAATACCTCAGCAATATCGAGCAGACTGTTCTCGTGGTTTCCCACGACCGTCACTTCCTCGATGCTGTCAGCACTCAGACCGTGGATATTGACTTTGGCAAGGTAACTATGTTTGCCGGTAACTACTCTTTCTGGTACGAGAGTTCTCAGTTGGCTCTCCGTCAGGCTCAGAACCAGAAGATGAAGGCCGAGGAGAAGAAGAAGCAGCTGGAGGAGTTCATCCGCCGATTCTCTGCCAATGTGGCTAAGAGTAAGCAGACCACATCCCGCAAGAAGATGTTGGAGAAGCTGAATGTTGAGGAAATCCGCCCATCTAGCCGTAAGTACCCAGGCATCATCTTCCAGATGGACCGTGAACCAGGTAATCAGATCCTGGAGGTTGAAGGTCTGAAGGCTTGCGATGAGGACGGAACAGTTCTCTTCGACAACGTAAACTTCAATATCGAGAAGGGTGAGAAGGTTGTATTCCTCTCTCACAACCCTAAGGCGATGACAGCCCTCTTCGAGATCATCAACGGCAACCGCAAGGCTGACGCAGGTGAATATAAGTGGGGTATTACCATCACAACAGCCTATCTCCCACTCGACAATACAGAATTCTTCCAGAGCGACATGAACCTCGTAGATTGGTTGAGCCAGTATGGTCCAGGCAACGAGGTGGCCATGAAGGGTTACTTAGGCAGAATGCTCTTCAGCGGTGAGGAAGTACTGAAGAAGGTGAACGTGCTCTCAGGAGGTGAGAAGATGAGATGTATGATTGCCCGCATGCAGTTGCAGAACGCCAACTGTCTGATTCTCGATACTCCAACCAACCACTTGGACTTGGAGAGTATCCAGGCATTCAACAACAACCTGGTAGCATTCAAGGGTAATGTACTCTTCGCCAGCCACGACCACGAGTTCATCAACACCGTGGCAAACCGTATCATTGAGCTCACTCCTTCTGGAACTATCGACAAGCTGATGTCTTATGATGAGTACATCTACGATGAGGCCATCAAGGAACAAAAGGCTAAAATGTACGGAATACAATAATAGAAAAACATATTAATACATTTAAAGTTTATACAAGTGCCAATTCGATGAGAATCGAGTTGGCACACTTTTTGTCAAAACAACCAATAAAAGAATAATCATGTTTAAAAAATTTAAGGCTATGTCAAAAGAAAAGAAAATTAATATAGAGGACGGTAACGCAAAGGAGCAGGTTCTCAATGAGAATGCAGAACAGAACGCTACCCAGAATAACGATAACGTAGAGAATAAGTCTGATGAGCAGAATGCGGAAAAGGCTGACACAAAGTCGGCAGATGCTGACAATCAGACAGAGAATACTGACAAAGAGGCAGACAAGGCAGAAGTTGACCCTCTGAAGAAGGCTCAGCAAGAAGTAGAAGAGCTCAAGAAGGCTTTGCTTTACAAGACTGCCGAGTTTGAGAACTACCGCAAGCGCACCATGAAGGAGAAGACAGAACTGATTCTCAATGGTGGCGAGAAGACCATCTCTGCCATCCTTCCTATCCTCGACGACTTTGAGCGCGCACTCGCCGACAAGAGCGAAGATCCTAAGGCTATCAAGGAAGGTGTACAGATGATTTTCAACAAGTTCATCAAGACACTCGAAGGTCTCGGCGTGAAGAAGATTGAGACTGCAGACAAGGATTTCGATGTAGATTTCCACGAGGCAATCGCTATGGTACCAGGAATGGGCGATGACAAGAAGGGTAAGGTAATCGACTGCGTACAGACTGGTTACACCCTCAACGACAAGGTGATTCGTCACGCTAAAGTAGCAGTAGGTCAATAAAAATATAGAGAAAAATGGCAAAGAGAGACTATTACGAGGTGCTGGGCGTAGATAAGCAGGCATCAGAAGACGAAATTAAGAAGGCTTACCGCAAGATAGCCATCAAATATCATCCAGACCGCAACCCTGGCAACAAGGAGGCTGAAGAAAAATTCAAGGAAGCTGCCGAAGCATACGAGGTTCTTCACGACCCTCAGAAGCGCCAGCAGTACGATCAGTTTGGATTCAACGGTCCTCAGGGCGGATTTGGCGGTTTCGGCGGTGGCGCAGGCATGGACATGAACGACATCTTCTCGATGTTTGGCGACATCTTCGGCGGTCACGGTGGATTCGGTGGCGGTTTCGGCGGATTTGGCGGAAGTGCCCAGCCACAGCAGTACCAGGGTAGAGACTTGCGCGTACAGGCTAAGCTTACTTTGGAAGAGGCTTACGCAGGTTGCACCAAGAAGTTCAAGATTCGCAAGGACGTTCCATGTTCTTCTTGCCATGGTACAGGATGCGAGAGTGGTTCTCAGCCAGAGACCTGCCCTACCTGTCACGGAACAGGTTACACCGTTCGCACTGTCCGCTCTATGTTCGGTACGATGCAGACCCAGGCTGCCTGCCCTACTTGCGGCGGCGAAGGTCACATTATCAAGAACAAGTGTAAAGCTTGCGGCGGCGACGGAATCGTAACTGGCGAGGAGGTTGTAGAAATCAACATTCCAGCTGGTGTTGATGACGGAATGGTTGTAACAGTTCCAGGAAAGGGAGGCGCCGGCAAGCACAATGGCGTAAACGGCGATCTTCAGGTGATTGTACGTGTAGAAAAGAGTGAGAACTTTGAGCGTAAGGACAAGGATCTCTACTACAATCTCGTACTCGACTTCTCCACAGCCGTTCTCGGTGGTGAGGTAGAAATCCCTACATTGGAGGGAAAGACCACCATCAAGATTGAACCGGGCACCCAGCCGGGCAAACAGGTTCGCCTTCGTGGCAAGGGAATGCCAGCCATCCAGGGATACGGTTACGGAAAAGGAGACATCATCGTGAACATCACTGTCTATATTCCTAAGACGCTGAACAAGGAGGAGAAGGAACTGGTGAAGAAGTTCAAGGAGTGCGAGAACTTCCAGGCCGACAAGGCTACCAAGAAGTCTCTCTTCGACAGCATCAAGAATCTCTTCAATAAATAACTCTCTCCCATCATGAGGAGAAAGTGATTTCTAGAGAACAATATCTTTCTAGACAAACAAAAGATTACTGGCAATCTCATCATTGGCTGACGCCGGTGTTGGGATTGCCTCTTTTTGTTTATACACATTATTATATATATAGAGAAAATGAATTATCAAGAAACAACAGAATATCTCTTCAATAGTACTCCTGTCTTTGAGAAAATTGGAGCGAAGGCTTACAAGCCAGGCTTGCAGACGACATTCGCCCTGGATGAACACTTTGTTCATCCTCATCAGAAGTACAAGACCATTCACATTGCCGGAACCAACGGCAAAGGATCCAGCTCCCATACCCTTGCTGCCATTCTCCAAAGTCAGGGTTACAAGGTAGGCCTCTACACTTCTCCCCATCTGGTAGATTTCAGAGAACGTATCCGAGTGAACGGCGAATGCGTTCCGGAGCAGTATGTCATTGATTTCGTTGAAGAGAACCGTGCTTTCTTCGAACCACTTCATCCATCCTTCTTCGAACTCACTACTGCCATGGCACTGAAATACTTCGCAGAGCAGAAGGTGGATTATGCAGTCATCGAAGTGGGACTGGGCGGAAGACTCGACTGCACAAACATCATCACCCCAATCCTTTCCATCATCACCAACATCAGCATCGACCACACCCAGTTCCTGGGCAACACCCTTGCCGAGATTGCCGGTGAAAAGGCAGGAATCATCAAGCCTGGCGTTCCGGTAGTCATTGGAGAATACCTCCCGGAGACCCGACCAGTATTCGAGAACAAGGCGAAGGCTGAGAATGCTCCTATCCTCTTCGCCCAGGACTTCGACGCAGATCATCTGGAAAGCAGCGAAAACTGCGATGTAGATATGGAGCTCAAGGGTTCCTATCAGGAGCGCAACAAGAAGACAATCCTGACTGCACTTCATATACTGCGCCAGAAACTCGCCATCAGTGATGAAGCCATCCGTGAAGGATTCGCCCACGTATGCGAACTGACTGGTCTGCGCGGAAGATGGGAAAAGCTCAATGATGCTCCCCTCACCATCTGCGATACGGGCCATAATCTCGCCGGCTGGAACTACCTTGCACCGCAGATCAACTCCGTAAAAGCCGAGACCAAGCACATCGTTTTCGGCATGGTGGATGACAAAGATGTGGTGCACGTATTACAACTATTGAAGGAAATGCTGGAAAACCAGGTAAAATACTACTGGACGCAGCCTTCTACCAAAAGAGCCATCCCTGTAGAGAAACTGAGCGAACTTGCATTAAAGCTTAGCTTACACGGAAGTCTATATCATTCTGTAAAAGAAGCATATAACGCTGCTCTAAAAAATGCAGGAAAAGACGATTTTGTCTTCGTTGGCGGTTCAAGTTATGTAGTGGCAGATTTGCTCTCCTGAAAATTTTTAGTTTTTTTAAATCAAATAATTGCTAAATAATTTGTCACATTCATTTTTTTTTAGTTACTTTGCAGTAGATTACTTTAGAACATAAAGTAGAGTAACTAAAAAAATGACATATTATGAATACAGAACCAGTTAACAAGTGTGGTTTGAAAAGAGAAGATTTTCAGACCACAGTACAGGGAAAGAAGACTGATCTCTTCGTGTTGAGAAACAATCAGGGCAACGAGGTTGCTGTGACGAACTACGGTGGTGCTGTTGTAGCTATCATGATGCCAGACAAGGACGGCAACTATGCCAACCTCGTTCAGGGTCACGACAACATCCAGGACGTCATCAACTCACCTGAGCCTTTCTTGAGCACGCTCATCGGTCGATACGGTAATCGTATTAAGGAGGGTAAGTTCACTCTTCATGGCAAGGAGTATCAGTTGGCATGCAACAATGGCAAGAACCACTTGCATGGAGGTCCTACTGGATTCCACGCACATGTTTGGGATGCTACTCGCATGAGCGACAACGCAGTTGTCCTGAAGTACACCAGCCCATACGGCGAGGAAGGTTTCTCTGGTGAATTGACGGTTTGGGTAGCTTATACCTTGACCGACGACAATGAGTTCGTCATCAAGTATCAGGCAACCACCAACAAGATGACCATCTGCAACCTCACTCACCATGCGTTCTTCTCAATCCAGGGCATTGCTAACCCTACCCCAACAGTTGACAACATCATCTGTCAGGTTAACGCAGACTACTATCTCCCTATAGATGAGACATCTATCCCTACAGGTGAGATCTTGAAGGTAGAGGGTACTCCATTCGATTTCCGCACTCCAAAGCCAATCGGACAGGACATCGATGCAGATGATGAGCAGATTAAGAATGGTTCTGGTTACGACCATAACTATGTATTGAACAAGAAGGAAGAGGGCGAGTTGAGCTTTGCTGCTCGCATCAAGGATCCTGTAAGCTGCCGCACTATGGAGGTTTACACCACAGAGCCAGGTATGCAGATGTACACAGGTAACTTCTTGGCAGACTTCAAGGGTCAGCATGGTGCAACCTTCCCACGCCGCAGCGCAGTATGCTTCGAGGCGCAGAAGTTCCCAGACACACCTAACCACCCTTACTTCCCAAGCTGCAGATTGTGTCCAGGTGAGACTTACACCCAGAAGACCATCTACAAGTTTGGTGTAGAGAAATAAGATAAATCACTAATAATCAGATAGGAGTTGCTGCCTCTGGAAAGAGAACTTCGAGGCAGCCGCTCCTTTTTGCGGTAAAATTCTGACTAGAATAAACATTAAATAATAACAATATCAACTATCAAGTTTAAACAATGGAACAAAACAATGGAAACAACAACGGTCGTGTCATTGCAATCATCACGATGTGTTTTATCTTTGCAATGATCTCGTTCGTAACTAACATGGGAGCACCTTTTGGCAACATCTGGGGCTTCAAGTACTCTTGGGCAGCCATGATGGGTAACTTCATGAACTTCGCCGCTTACCTCTTTATGGGTATTCCTGCAGGTAAGATGATCGAAAACAAGGGTTACAAGAAAACAGCTCTCATCGCACTTGCAGTCGGTACAATCGGTTTGATGATCCAGTACTTATCAAGCATCTTCGGTGACGACATCCCAGTATTCACACTCAGCTCTGGCGCAGTTTGCCTCAACCTCATCATTTATCTGTTGGGTGCATTCATCTGCGGTTTCTGCGTATGTATGCTTAACACAGTGGTAAACCCAATGTTGAACTTGCTCGGTGGCGGTGGTAACCGTGGTAACCAGCTCATTCAGATTGGTGGTACATTGAACTCATTGAGTGGTACTCTTACCCCATTGTTGGCAGGTGTGCTCGTAGGTACAGTTACAGCCAACACCAGTATGAGCGACGTTGCCCCTCTCCTCTTCATCGGTATGGCAGTATTCATCGCAGCCTTCTTCATCATCTGGTTCGTTGCTATTCCTGAGCCAAACATCAAGAAGGAGAATGTTCAGTACGACCACAGTCCTTGGTCTTTCCGTCACTGCGTACTCGGTGTCATCGGTATCTTCTTCTATGTAGGTGTTGAGATTGGTATTCCTGCTCAGCTTATCTTCTACATCAGTAGCATGGACTTCACAGGTGCAGCTTCTGTAGGTGGTGCTTTCGCAGCAGTTTACTGGTTGCTTATGATGTGCGGCCGATTCCTCAGCTCATTCATCAGCGGTGCCGTTTCTACCAAGACACAGATGACAGTAGTATCAACAGTAGCTATCCTCCTGTTGCTCACAGCCATCTTCTTGCCAGAGGCAAATACATTGAACTTCTCTTTGGCAGGTGATTCAGAGATTGCAAGCCTTCTCAAGCTCGACGACCACGGTACTGGCGTTGTAGCATTTACAATCCCTACCAAGTGTGTACTCATCGCCATCTGCGGTTTGTGTACTTCTATCATGTGGGGTGGAATCTTCAACCTTGCAGTAGAGGGTCTTGGCAAATACACTGCTCAGGCATCAGGTATCTTCATGATGATGGTAGTTGGTGGTGGTGTAATGCCTCTCATCCAGGATGCAGTTGCTAAGGCTGCTGGCCCTATCGCATCTTACTGGGTTATCATCGCCATGATCGCATACATTCTTTTCTATGCGCTCGCAGGTTGCAAGAATGTCAACAAGGACATCCCTGTAGAGTAAATTCCGGATAAATCTATTCCCGGGTGAAGCAAAACTTGATTTATCCGGGAATAACTAATTTATAATCAAATCTTTAATAATAACTTTTTAAACAACAACTATTATGGATATCGAAAAAGTAAGAAGCCGTTTCATCAAGCACTTTGATGGCAAAACAGGTAACATCTATATGTCACCAGGTCGTATTAACCTGATTGGCGAGCACACAGATTATAATGGTGGATTTGTATTCCCAGGTGCAGTAGATAAGGGTATTATGGCTGAGATCCGTCCTAACGGAACAGAGACAGTGATGCTCTACTCTATCGACTTGAAGGACCGTGTAGAGTTCAAGGTAAACGACCCAGAGGGTCCTCGCGCATCTTGGGCACGCTACATCTACGGTATCTGCCAGGAGATGAAGGCGCTGGGTGTTGATGTAAAGGGCTTCAATGCTGCATTCTATGGCGACGTGCCTCTCGGTGCAGGTATGTCTTCTTCTGCTGCTCTTGAGAGCTGCTTCGCTTTCGCTTTGAACGATCTCTTCGGTGACAACAAGGTTTCTAAGTGGGATCTCGTTCTCGCAGGTCAGGCTACTGAGCATAAGTATGTAGGTGTAAACTGCGGTATTATGGACCAGTTTGCTTCAGTATTCGGCAAGGAGGGCAAGTTGATGCGTCTCGACTGCAACAGCCGTGAGTTTGAGTACTTCCCATTCGAGCCTAAGGGTTACAAGCTCTGCCTGGTTAACTCTAAGGTTAAGCACGAGTTGGCTGGTTCTCCATACAACGACCGCCGCAACTCTTGCGAGAACGTGGTTAAGCACATCGCTGCCAAGCACCCAGAGGCTAAGTTCGAGACTCTCCGCGATTGCACATGGGAGCAGTTGGAAGAGGTTCGCGCTGAGGTAGGCGAAGAGGATTACAGCCGCGCTCACTTCGTATTGGGCGAGAAGGACCGCGTATTGGCAGTCTGCGATGCTCTTGAGAAGGGTGACTACGAGACTGTAGGTCAGAAGATGTATGAGACTCACCACGGTTTGAGCAAGGAGTACGAGGTAAGCTGCGAGGAGCTCGACTTCTTGAACGAGGTTGCCAAGGAGAATGGTGTTACTGGTAGCCGTATCATGGGTGGTGGCTTCGGTGGCTGCACCATCAACTTGGTTAAGGACGATATCTACGACAAGTTCGTTGAGGATGTTACAGCTAAGTTCACAGCTAAGTATGGTCACGCTCCTGAGGTTTACCCAGTAGTTATCTCTGAGGGTTCTCACAAGGTTTGCTAATAGATACACATTATTATAATATAAAGGAACTGCAGTTGGTGTTTGCCAGCTGCAGTTTTTTCGTAATAAGATATTGTCCTGACTTGAAAGCTTTTGCCCTTTTCAGGGCGCGTGGAGCTTACGGGCGGAAATGACCGAAAAAGCTTAATGACACTTAATGACACTGACCTTAATGACCGGAAAAGCTTAATGACACTTAATGACACTGACCTTAATGACACTCCCCTATCATAGAAACACAGATTAAAGACAAAAACACGGGAAAAACAGCAGAAAACAGGGGTTTTGATGCAAATAGTGTTAAAAACACACTATAGAAGGAAAAAAGTTAGGGAAAAGTATTGTGGTTTCAAAATAAAATTGTAATTTTACACCCAAAATTAGTAAACAACATTAAAAGCAACCTAGAAATGAACAACGTAAAGAACCTTTTTATGGGAGTTGGTTTCGCAGCAGTCGCTACCCTCTCAGCATGTTCTTCAAGCAGCAATGCTAGTTTAACACAGTCAGGCTTGAATCCAGCAGACTTCGATTCTACTGTTTTGGGCAAGAAGACTGAGTTAGTTACCCTCAAGAATGCCAACGGCATGGAGGTTTGCCTCACCAACTATGGTGGTCGTGTAGTTTCCATCTCTGTCCCTGACAAGGATGGCAAGCCTACAGATGTAGTGCTCGGCTACGACAACATCCACCAGTATGCAGACACCCTCAACTCTCCTTCTGATTACGGATCATCAGTAGGCCGTTACGCCAACCGTATCAAGGACTCCAAGTTGACTCTTGCTGGCAAAACATATAATCTGAAGCCAAACGACAATGGCAACTGTCTTCACGGCGGTGGTGCTACCGGTTGGTTGAACCAGGTTTACGACATTACAGAGAAGAATGATTCTTCTGTAACCTTCACTATTCAGGCAAAGGATGGCGAGAATGGCTTCCCTGGCAATGTTACTGCAACAGCAAAATATACGGTAAAGAGCAACAATACACTCGACATCGAGTTTGGTGCTACAACCGATAAGGAGACCGTGGTTAACATGACCAACCACAGTTACTTCAACTTGAATGGCGATCCTTCTAAGGAAGGTTTCGACCAGGTAATGTACATCAATGCTGATAAGTTCACACCTGCAGATTCACTCTATATTCCAACAGGTGAAATCAAGGACGTAGAAGGAACTCCAATGGACTTCCGCACTCCTACCGAGATTGGCAAGAAGGCAGATTACAGCTTCGACCAGATCAAGAACGCTACAGGATACGACCACAACTGGTGTCTGAACACCTATAAGGATGGCAAGGGCGACGACAAGACCATCTGCGCAAGCCTCTACTCTCCAAAGAGCGGAATCCTCCTTGAAGTCTTCACCAACGAGCCAGGAATCCAGGTTTATACAGGTAACTTCCAGGGCACAGGTATTGCCTGCAAGCATGGAATCAAGTATCCTAAGCACGTGAGCGTCTGCTTCGAGAGCCAGAAGTATCCTGATTCACCAACCAAGATTGCCCAGGGCGTAAAGGGATGGACAGATGCAACCTTGAAGCCAGGAGAGAAGTACTACTCTCACCTCGCTTACAAGTTCAGCGTTAAGAAGTAAGGAATGGCTATGCGGCGGATTGCAAATCCACCGAGACCCAAGTAAGGAATGCCAAAGCGGCGGATTACAAATCCGCCGAACTCCATAGGATTAAGCATCCAATAAAAGAAAGAATAAACAATAATAAATAAACAAACGATCTTATAGTAATTATGAATTGGAATTCAACAGAATTCGTATGGCTTGATTGGACAGTACTCGCCATTGGTGTAATCGGCGTAATCTGGGCTGTCTGGCATGCGATTGTGAAAGACAGAAAGGCTCAGAAGGGCGAAGACTCTTCTGCTTACCTCTTCGGTAAGGGCGAGCCATGGTATGTAATCGGTATGGCTATCTTCGCAGCCAACATCGGTTCAGAGCACCTCGTGGGTCTTGCTGGTACTGGCGCCAAGAGCGGTGTAGGTATGGCTCACTGGGAGATGCAGGGTTGGATGATCCTCATCCTCGGTTGGTTGTTCGTACCTTTCTATCAGTTGCTCATCAACAAGATGGGTAAGATCATCACCATGCCTGACTTTCTGAAGTTCCGCTATACTCAGCGTACAGGTTCATGGCTCTCTATCATCACACTCGTTGCTTACATTCTCACCAAGGTGAGCGTTACTGCACTTACAGGTGGTATTTTCTTCGAGTATCTCTGGGGCTTGAACTTCTGGGTAGGTGCTATCGGTTTGATCATTCTCACCACCATCTTCACCGTATTCGGCGGTATGAAGGGTGTAATGACTCTGTCAACCATCCAGACTCCTATCCTCGTCATCGGTTCATTCCTCGTGCTCTTCCTCGGTCTCTCTACCCTCGGCGGTGGAAGCATCTCTGCAGGTTGGGCAGATATGATGGACTACTGCGGCAAGTTGAACAACGGCTACGGAACAACCCACATGTTCCACTGGGAGGCAGGTGACTCAATGTATCAGGAGTATCCAGGTTTCGTAGTATTCATCGGTGCAACCATCATTGGTTTCTGGTACTGGTGTACTGACCAGCATATCGTTCAGCGTGTACTCGGTCAGGTTCCTGGCGAAAGCAACGTAGAGGTAATGAAGCGTGCTCGCCGTGGTACAATCGCAGCCGGTTTCTTCAAGGTTCTCCCTTGCTTTATGTTCCTCATTCCAGGTATGATTGCAGCAGCCTTGGCTCAGAAGGGCGCAATCCAGATGAACGAGACTGACGCAGCCTTCGCCATCATGGTAAAGACCGTACTTCCTGCAGGTATCAAGGGAATCGTAACCATCGGTTTCATCTGCGCACTCGTTGCTTCTTTGGCAGCATTCTTCAACAGCTGTGCTACCCTCTTCACCGAGGACTTCTACAAGCCATTGAAGAAGGGAATGTCAGAGGCTCACTATGTACTCGTTGGCCGTATCGCTACCGTAGTAGTTGTAGTTCTCGGTTTTGCCTGGTTGCCAATCATGATGAAGATGGACACCCTTTACAACTACCTCCAGGGAATCCAGTCACTCCTGGCTCCAGCCATGGTAGCAGTATTTGCGATGGGTATTTTCTTCAAGAAGATTACTCCAAAGGCAGGTGAATACACCATGATTACCGGTTTCCTCATCGGTATGCTCCGCCTCGTTACCAACGTCATTACTGATACAGGTAAGGCAACAATGGATGGTGCGTTCTGGGATTACACCGCATGGTTCTGGCAGACCAACTGGCTCGTGTTCGAGTGCTGGCTGCTCGTCTTCCTCATCATCTTCATGGTAGTAGTGAGCTGCTTCACTCCAGCCCCAAGCAAGGAGCAGGTAGAGGCAATCACCTTCACATCCGACTTCAAGAAGTCTATCCGTGAGAGCTGGGGTGCGTTCGATATCATTGGTACAATCGTAGTAATCGGCCTCTGCGCTGCATTCTACGCTTACTTCTGGTAAAATATAGAAAAAGTTAGGAGTTAGAAGCTGAAAGGATGGAATTTTCCTTTAGTGTGTAATAGTTAGCAGGTTCCTTTCTTCTCCTTCTGACTCCCAACTTCCCTAAAAAAAACTATCAATCAAATTCATTGAATCTTAACATCAAAAATCAACACGACCATGACGCAGTTTTATAATGAATACTCCAAAGTTCTGGTTTCCGTAGACTGCATTATCTTCGGATTTAACGGCAACAACCTTCAAGTTCTGATAGGCAAACGTAAAATGGACCCGGGACGCGGCGAATGGTCACTCTATGGTGGTTTCGTTGGAGCCAACGAAAATCTAGAGGACGCTGCAAACAGAGTCATCCTGGATCTAACAGGAATGAAGAACCTCTACATAAGACAGGTTGGTGCATTCGGCCGAATCGACCGAGACCCAGGTGAGCGAGTTATCTCCATCGCCTATTGCGCCCTCATCAATGTGGTAGATTACGATGATAGTCTCCGCATCGAACATGGTCTGGAATGGGTAAGCCTGAACGAACTTCCAGAACTCTATTCCGACCACCGAACCATGATTCACGACGCCATCTGTCAGATTCGCCGTCGCATCAATCATGAACCACTGAGCTTCAAGCTCCTCCCCGACCTCTTTACGCTGACTCAGCTTCAGCACGTGTTCGAGGCTGTGATGGGAGAAGAGATTGACAAGCGCAACTTCCGCAAGCGCGTGAAGGATATTGACTTTATCGAGAAGACAGAACTCATCGACAAGGTTACTTCGAAACGAGGCGCTGCCCTCTACCGCTTCAACAAGAAAGCATACGAGGAAGACCCATCGTTCAACTTGAAATAGAAAACAAACAGTTCCTTTGCTGAAGGAACTCCCAATATAGAAATAAATAACTTTAACGAAATATATTATGTTAGAAGAATTAAAAGAAAAAGTGTTCAAGGCAAACCTTGACCTGGTGAAGCACAACCTCGTGCTCTTTACATGGGGAAATGTAAGCGGAATCGACCGCGAGAAGGGTCTGGTTGTCATCAAGCCATCAGGTGTAGACTACGACACCATGAAGGCTAGCGACATGGTGGTAGTTGACCTGGAGACCGGCAAGGTTGTTGAAGGCGACCTGAATCCATCTTCAGATACTCCTACCCACCTGGTTCTCTACCGTGCATTTCCAGAGTTGGGCGGCGTGGTTCACACCCACTCTACCTACGCTACAGCCTGGGCTCAGGCAGGATTGGACATCCCTAACATCGGTACTACCCACGCAGACTATTTCCACGACTGCATTCCTTGCACCGATGCAATGACAGAGGATATGATGGCCGAGTATGAGCACAATACAGGTGTAGTAATCGTTGACAGATTCAAGAAGGACAACATCAACCCGGTTCACACTCCAGGTGTACTGGTGAAGAACCACGGTCCTTTCACATGGGGTAAGGATGCTGACCAGGCTGTCTATCACGCAGTGGTAGCCGAGCAGGTGGCAAAGATGGCGTTCATCTCTTTCAGCGTGAATCCAAACACCACCATGAACCCATTGCTCGTAGAGAAGCACTTCAACCGCAAGCACGGTCCTAACGCTTACTACGGACAGAAGAAGCACTAATCTCCGAATGAGATTGATGCTGACAGAAGAATAAAAAAGATTTTCAATAACACAATATTTAAAAACAATAAAACAACAAACAATCATGATTAAAGCATTTGAGAATTTAGAGGTATGGTTTGTAACTGGTGCACAGCTTCTTTACGGAGGCGAGACAGTTAAGATAGTAGATGGTCACTCAAAGGACATGGTAGATGGTCTGAACAACAGTGGCATCATTCCAATCAAGGTAGTTTACAAGGGCACAGCTAACTCTTCTGCAGAGGTAGAGGCTGTGATGAAGGCTGCCAACAACGACGCTAAGTGCGTAGGTATCATCACATGGATGCACACCTTCTCACCAGCTAAGATGTGGATCAAGGGCTTGCAGGCTCTTGAGAAGCCTCTCCTCCACTTCCACACTCAGTATAACGCAGAACTCCCTTGGGATTCTATTGACATGGACTTCATGAACCTCAACCAGTCTGCTCACGGCGACATCGAGTTCGGTCACATCTGCACCCGTATGCGCATCCCTAGAAAGGTAGTTGTAGGTTACTGGAAGAGCGAAGAGGCTCAGAAGCAGATTGCAACATGGGCTCGCGTAGCTGCAGGTGTTGCTGATGCTCACAACGTACGCTGCCTCATGTTCGGTATGAACATGAACAATGTAGCCGTTACTGATGGCGACCGCGTAGAGTTCGAGCAGCGCATGGGTTACCACGTAGATTACTACCCAGTATCTTCACTCATGGAGTACTTCAAGAAGGTAACTGATGCAGAGGCTGATGCTCTCGTTGAGGAGTACAAGAAGGAATATACCATCAAGATTGATGAGTCTGGTGAGGAAGTTTACTGGGAGAAGGTAAAGAACGCTGCTAAGGCTGAGATCGCTCTCCGCCGCGTATTGAAGGATGAGAACGCAGTAGCATTCACAACCAACTTCGATGACCTCGGCGATGCAGACATCGACGATCCTAACTTCTGCGGTTTCGACCAGATTCCTGGTTTGGCTTCACAGCGCCTGATGGCAGAGGGTTATGGTTTCGGTGCAGAGGGTGACTGGAAGACAGCTTGCCTCTACCGCACACTCTGGGTAATGAACCAGGGCTTGGAGAAGGGTTGCTCATTCCTCGAGGACTACACACTCAACTTCGCTGCCGACCGCACATCTAGCCTCCAGAGCCACATGCTCGAGGTTTGCCCATTGATCGCAACAGACAAGCCAAAGCTCGAGGTTCACTTCCTCGGCATCGGTATCCGCAAGCAGCAGACAGCTCGCCTCGTATTCACATCTAAGACAGGTAAGGGTGTAAAGGCAACTGTAGTTGACCTCGGCAACCGCTTCCGTCTCATCGCAAGTGAGGTAGAGTGCATCGAGCCAAAGGCAATGCCTAAGCTCCCTGTAGCTTCAGCTCTCTGGGTTCCACAGCCAACCTTCGAGATTGGTGCAGGTGCTTGGATCCTCGCTGGTGGTACTCACCACAGTGCATTCTCTTACGACATCACTGCTGAGTACTGGGAGGACTTCTGCGAGATTCTGGGTATTGAGTTCGTCAACATCGACAAGAACACAACTATCAGCAGCTTCAAGCAGCAGCTCCGCAACAACGAGATTTATTACATGCTCAACAAGGCATTGCGATAATTTTTAATATATATAAGAAATGAGCGCAAAAACTATTATAGAATCAGGTAAGGCCATTCTCGGTATCGAGTTTGGATCTACCCGAATCAAGGCTGTCTTGATCGACACCGACAACAACCCTATCGCACAGGGTAGCTTTGAGTGGGAAAACCAGCTGGTTGATGGCTTGTGGACTTACAGCATCGAGACTATCTGGAAAGGTTTGCAGGATTGCTACGCTGACCTCCGCAAGAATGTGAAGGCTGAGTACGACTGCGAAATAAAGCAGTTGGCTGCCATCGGTATCTCTGCGATGATGCACGGCTACATGGCTTTCGGCAAGGATGAGAACATCCTCGTTCCTTTCCGCACCTGGCGTAACACTAACACCGCACAGGCAGCAGCCGAGCTTTCAGAGCTCTTCCACTTCAACATCCCATTGCGTTGGAGTATCTCTCACGTTTACCAGGCTATCCTCAACGGCGAGGAACACATCAATAAGATTGACTTCCTCACCACGCTCGCCGGTTACATCCACTGGCAGCTCACTGGCAAGAAGGTTCTGGGCGTAGGCGATGCATCAGGTATGCTCCCTATCGATTCCAACACCAACAACTACGATGCTGAGATGGTGGCTAAGTTCGACAAGCTCATCTCGCCAAAGAACCTGGGCTGGAAGATTCTCGACATTCTCCCAGAGGTTTTGAACGCAGGTGAAGACGCAGGCGTTCTGACCGAGGAAGGTGCGAAGAAGCTCGACCCATCTGGCACACTCCAGGCTGGTACTCCTCTCTGTCCTCCAGAGGGTGATGCTGGTACGGGTATGGTGGCTACCAACGCTGTTCGTCAGCGCACCGGTAACGTAAGTGCTGGTACTTCATCTTTCTCTATGATTGTGTTGGAGAAAGCCTTGAGCAAACCTTACGAAGTGATTGATATGGTGACAACTCCAGACGGCAGTCCTGTAGCCATGGTTCACTGCAACAACTGTACTTCCGACCTCAATGCATGGGTTGGCTTGTTCAAGCAGTACCAGGAGTTGCTCGGTGTTCCAGTAGATATGAACGAGGTATTCGGCAAGCTCTACAACCACGCTCTTGAAGGCGATGCAGACTGCGGCGGCTTGATTGCTTACAACTATATCTCTGGTGAGCCTGTAACAGGTCTTGCAGAAGGTCGCCCAATGTTCGTACGTTCAGCCAACGACCACTTCAACCTCGCCAACTTCATGCGTGCCAACCTCTACGCTTCAGTAGCCGTATTGAAGATTGGTAACGATGTATTGTTCAAGGACGAGAAGGTGCAGGTGGACCGCATCACCGGTCATGGCGGTTTGTTCAAGACCAAGGGTGTAGGTCAGCGCATTCTCGCAGCAGCCATCAACTCCCCTATCTCTGTCATGGAGACTGCAGGCGAAGGTGGTGCTTGGGGTATTGCCCTGCTCGCAGGCTATCTCGTCAACAATGCTGAGAAGCTGAGCCTGGCTGATTACCTCGACCAGAAGGTATTTGCCGGCAATACAGGTGTAGAAATCGCTCCTACAGCAGAAGACGTAGCAGGTTTCGACAAGTACATCGAAACCTACAAGGCTGGTCTTGCCATCGAGCAGGCAGCTGTAGCCAACAAGAAATAATCCCATCTTTTTCAGTACGTTTGTGGGGGGAATTGACCCTCACAAACGTACTATCAATAAATTTAAACTTCAATTTACCCCTATTCCTATAACAACACAAAACTTACAAACATGATGAATAAACTTTTCGCTGCTGCCCTCCTCTCTTCAGCAGTTGCATTCTCAGCCCAGGCTCAGGATGTAACAGGAACCATCCATGCGAGCCAGGGAACGCAGAAGATAAACCGTGAAATCTACGGACAGTTTGCCGAGCACCTCGGAAGCTGTATCTATGGTGGACTCTGGGTAGGTCCGGAGTCAAACATTCCTAACACCCAGGGTTACCGCAACGACGTGCTCCAAGCCCTCAAGGACCTCAAGGTTCCAGTTTTGAGATGGCCAGGAGGATGCTTCGCCGACGAATACCACTGGATGGACGGAATCGGTCCGCGTGAGAATCGCCCTAAGATGCAGAACAACAACTGGGGAGGAACCATCGAGGACAACTCCTTCGGAACCCACGAGTTCCTGAATCTCTGCGAGATGCTGGGCTGCGAGCCTTACATCAGCGGTAACGTAGGTTCGGGAACGGTAGAGGAACTGGCTAAATGGGTAGAATACATGACCAGCGACGGCGATACTCCGATGGCAAAGCTCCGCCGACAGAACGGACGCGACAAGGCATGGAAGGTGAAATACCTCGGAGTGGGCAACGAGAGCTGGGGATGCGGTGGAAACATGCGCCCAGAGTACTACTCTGACCTCTTCCGCCGTTACTCCGTATATTGCCGCAACTATGATGGCAACGAACTCTACAAGATTGCATCAGGAGCCAGCGACTATGATTACAACTGGACCAAGGTGCTGATGGACCGTGTAGGTCACCGTGCCAACGGAATTTCCCTACATTATTATACTGTAACCGGATGGAGCGGAAGCAAGGGTTCGGCTACCAAGTTCAGCAATGACGACTACTACTGGACCATGGGCAAATGCCTCGGCATTGAAGACGTAATCAAGAAGCACGAAGCCATCATGGACAAGGCTGACCCTAAGAAGCAGATCGGTCTGCTCGTAGATGAATGGGGAACCTGGTGGGATGAGGAACCAGGAACCATCAAGGGTCACCTCTATCAGCAGAACTGTATGCGCGATGCTTTCGTCGCAGCTCTCTCTCTGAACGTGTTCCACCGTCACGCCGACCGCATCAAGATGGCAAACATCGCCCAGGTAGTGAACGTGCTCCAGTCTATGATCCTCACCGACACCAAGGGCACCGGTCATATGGTTCTCACTCCAACCTACCACGTGTTCAAGATGTACAAGGACTTCCAGGATGCAACCTATCTCCCTATGGACGTGAAGTGCGATTCTATGGATGTCCGTGGCGATGATCACGCCAAGGATGGCAGAAAGATTCCTGTGGTTTCTACATCTGCAGCCAAGAAGGCAGACGGCACCGTAGTGGTTTCACTCGCCAACGTAAGCCTCGACAAGGCTCAGGAGGTAGAGTTCAGCCTTGATGGTCTGAAGGCTCCAAAGACAGTGGCAGGCGAGATTCTTACCTGCAAGAAGGTGAGCGATTTCAACGATTTCGAGCACCCGGATGTAGTGAAGCCAGCAACATTCAAGGATGCAAAATTGAAGAAAAACACCTTGAAAGTGAAAATTCCTGCAAAATCTATCGTAGTTTTGAAAATAAAATAGTACTTTTGTAGGGTAAATTGCTCATATCATCAGTCCTCTTCACGATAAGAGGCTGATGAGCAATCAGTTTCAGCAGAAAAAACAATAACAACAACATTAAATACATTTGTATGATGAACGACATTAAAGTAATGAATCATGCAGCAGATAATATCCGTATCTTGGCTGCTTCAATGGTAGAAAAGGCAAACTCTGGTCACCCAGGTGGTGCTATGGGTGGTTCTGACTTCATCAACGTGCTCTTCGCAGAGTACCTGGTTTATGATCCAGCAGATCCAACATGGACAGGTCGCGACCGCTTCTTCCTCGACCCAGGTCACATGAGCCCAATGCTCTATGCAGGTTTGGCTTTGCGCGGTTTCTTCTCTATCGAAGACCTCAAGCAGTTCCGCCAGTGGGGTTCAGTAACTCCAGGTCACCCAGAGCTCGATCTTCAGCGTGGTATAGAGAACTCATCAGGTCCTCTCGGTCAGGGTCACGCACTCGCAGCTGGTGCAGCTGTTGCTGAGAAGTTCCTTGAGGCACGTCTGGGTTCAACCATGATGCAGCACAAGATCTACGCATACATTTCTGATGGTGCTGTAGAGGAGGAAATCTCTCAGGGTGTAGGTCGTATCGCCGGCAACCTCGGTTTGAACAACCTTATCATGTTCTACGATTCTAACGACATCCAGCTCTCTACAGAGTGCGGCGTTGTAATGAACGAGGATACTGAGATGAAGTACAAGGCTTGGGGCTGGAATGTCATCAAGATCAACGGTAACGACGTGGCTCAGATCCGTGAGGCTCTCGATGCTGCCCAGAAGGAGCAGGATCGCCCTACCCTCATCATCGGTAAGACCGTAATGGGTAAGGGTGCTCTCCGCGCAGACGGCACAAGCTACGAGGCTTGCATCAATACTCACGGTGCTCCTCTCGGTGGCGACGCTTACGTCAATACAATCAAGCACCTCGGTGGTGATCCTGAGAATGCATTCGTTATCTTCGACGATGTAAAGGAGATCTACGCTAAGCGTGCTGAGGAGTTGAAGAAGATCGTTGCTGAGCGCAAGGCTGCAGAGGCTGAGTGGCGCAAGGCTAACCCAGAGAAGGCTGCTCAGATGGATGAGTGGTTCAGCGGCAAGGCTCCTAAGGTAGATTGGAGCAAGGTTGAGCAGAAGGCTGGTTCAGCTACTCGTGCTGCTTCTGCTGCTTGTCTTGGCGTTTTGGCAGAGCAGGTTCCTAATATGATCTGTGCTTCAGCTGACCTTTCTAACTCAGATAAGACAGATGGTTTCTTGAAGAAGACCAAGAGCATCGTTCGCGGTGACTTCTCAGGTGCTTTCTTCCAGGCAGGTGTTGCAGAGTTGACAATGGCTGATATGTGTATCGGTATGATGCTCCACGGTGGTGTGGTTGCAGCAATGGGTACATTCTTCGTATTCTCTGATTATATGAAGCCAGCTGTTCGTATCGCAGCCCTGATGCAGGTTCCTGTGAAGTTCATCTGGACTCACGATGCATTCCGCGTTGGTGAGGACGGACCTACTCACGAGCCAGTTGAGCAGGAGGCACAGATCCGCCTGATGGAGAAGTTGAAGAACCATGCAGGTAAGGACAGCGTTCGCGTATTCCGTCCAGCTGATGCTGACGAGACTACAGTTTGCTGGAAGCTCGCTATGGAGAATGTTGAGACTCCTACAGCGCTCATCTTCTCTCGCCAGGGCATCGCTAAGTTGCCAGAGGGTACAGACTACGAGCAGGCTGCTAAGGGTGCTTACATCGTAGCAGGCAGCGACGAGAATCCAGACGTTATCCTCGTAGCAAGCGGTTCTGAGGTTTCTACATTGGAGGCTGGTTGCGAGGCTTTGCGTGCCGACGGCATCAAGGTTCGCGTGGTAAGTGCTCCATCAGAGGGCTTGTTCCGTGGTCAGAGCAAGGAGTATCAGGAGAGCGTATTGCCAAAGAACGCTAAGATCTTTGGTATGACTGCTGGTCTTCCTGTAACTCTCGAGGGTCTCGTAGGTGCAAACGGTAAGGTTTGGGGCATGGAGAGCTTCGGTTTCTCTGCTCCTTACAAGGTGCTCGATGAGAAGCTCGGCTACACAGGCGAGAACGTTTACAAGCAGGTCAAGGCTTTCTTGGCTGAGGCTTAATTAGCATAAACTAAACAGGAGTTGGAAGCTGGAGTTGGAGATTTTGCCGGATGGCAGATTTCCATTTCCGGCATCTGACTCCTTTCACTCTTTTAATATTAACCTTGTGAAGGATAAGGGTTTACCCCGGTTTCTTCACTTAAAAACTTAAAGTATTATGGAAGTAAAGACAGTTGGTATTGCATGCGACCATGCAGGTTTTCCATTGAAGCAGTTCGTATTGGAATATTTGGAGAAGAAGGGTTATCCTGTAAAGGATTACGGTACATACAGCGATGCGAGTGTTGACTATCCTGACTTCGGCCATGCGCTCGGCGAAGGCATTGAGAGCGGCGAGGTTTATCCGGGTATCGGCATTTGCGGCAGTGGCGAGGGAATCGCTATGACTTTGAACAAGCATCAGGGTGTACGTGCCGGTTTGGCATGGTGCAAGGAGATTGCTCATCTCGTTCGTCAGCACAATGATGCCAATGTATTGGTACTTCCAGGACGTTTCATCGACAATAAGACCGCCGAGGCTATCCTCGACGAGTTCTTCGCTACTACCTTCGAGGGTGGCCGTCATGAGCGCCGCGTCAAGAAGATTCCTCTCCAGAAGTAAGGAAGGAATTTAATGAAAGGAGTTAAGGAGTTAAGAAGTTAAGGAGTTAAGACGAATGCCTAGTAGATTAAAAACTACGCCAAAAGACTGTTGTCTTAACTCCTTTAACTTCTTAACTCCTTTAACTCCTTAATATCTATAACCATCAAAACATAAAGATTATGAGCAAATATTTTGCAGAATCAGAATTGATCATCAATGAAGATGGAAGTTGCTTCCACCTTCATCTGCGCCCGGAGCAGGTGGCTGACAAGGTAATCCTTGTGGGCGACCCAGGCAGAGTAGCCCTCGTAGCATCCCACTTCGAGACCCAGGAGTGCGAGGTTTCCAGCCGCGAATTCCACGCCATCACCGGAACATATAAAGGCAAGAGAATCACCGTGCAGAGCACCGGTATAGGATGCGATAATATTGACATCGTGGTCAACGAGCTGGATGCGCTGAAGAACATCGACTTCGCTACCCGCACCGAAAAACCGGAGCACACTACCCTCACCCTCGTGCGCATCGGAACCTGCGGCGGCTTGCAGCTCAACTGTCCTGCCGGAACCTTCGTCGCGTCACAGAAGAGCATCGGTTTCGACGGACTCATCAACTTCTATGCCCGCCGCAACGAAATCTGCGACCTCGAGACAGAGGCAGAATTCAAGCGCCAGGTGAAGTGGAACGACCAGATTGGCAATCCATACTGCGTGAACAACGACCCGGAACTGCTCAATCAGATTGCCGGAGAAGACATGGTAAGAGGAATCACCATCGCCTGCGGCGGATTCTACGGTCCTCAGGGCAGAGAGCTCCGTGCCCCTCTTGCCGATCCGGAACTTAACCAGAAGATTGAAGCATTCGAGTATAAAGGCTTGCGCGTCAACAACTTTGAGATGGAGAGTTCAGCCTTGGCTGGTCTTTCTCTCCTCTTAGGCCATAAGGCACTCACCTGCTGCATGGTCATCGCCAATCGCCGTGCCCTCAGTGCCAACACAGGCTATAAGAGCACCATCGACAACTTGATAAAAGTAGTATTAGACAGAATTTAAAGTAAAAGAAAAATGAATCAAGAAGAATGTATCTGCGCCCTGGCAACCCCAGCTGGCGGTGCAATCGGAATCATCCGACTCAGCGGCTCCGACGCCATTACCCTCACCGACAAAATCTTCCAGTCTGCCAACGGCAAATCCCTGGAAGAAGCCAAGCCCTACACCCTGCATTATGGAGAAATCAAGGATAAGGATGGCAACACCATCGATGATGTACTGGTGAGCGTGTTCCGTGCACCCCACAGTTATACAGGCGAGAATTCCACCGAAATTTCCTGTCACGGCAGCCGGTACATTCTTCAGCAGGTTCTCCATCGCTTTACGGAGGTAGGATGTCGCCAGGCAGAACCCGGCGAATACACCCGTCGTGCCTATCTCAACGGCAAGATGGACCTCTCGCAGGCAGAGGCAGTAGCCGATCTCATCGCCTCTACCAACAAGGCAACCCACAAGATGGCGCTTAGCCAACTGAAGGGTCACTTCAGTAACGAACTCTCCCTGCTGCGCGAAAAATTATTAAAGATGACTTCGCTCCTGGAGTTGGAGCTGGACTTCAGCGACCACGAGGAACTGGAGTTTGCCGACCGCAGCGATCTCCAGGCACTAGCCGAAGAAATCAATCATAAGATTACCACCCTCGCCCACTCCTTCGAGACCGGCAACGCCCTGAAGCAGGGAGTAGCCGTAGCCATCGTAGGCAAGACGAATGTGGGCAAGAGCACCCTGCTCAACCGTCTGCTCCACGAGGAAAAAGCCATCGTGAGCGACATTCACGGAACCACCCGAGACGTAATCGAAGACACCACCCTCATCGACGGAATCACCTTCCGCTTCATAGATACGGCAGGAATCCGCAAGACGGATGATGTGGTAGAGAACATCGGAATAGAGCGCACCTTCCAGAAGATGGAAGAGGCGAAGATTGTAATCTGGCTATTGGACGAGCAGCCATCGGTCTCAGAAATCGAGGAGATGAAGCAGAAGAACCAGGGCAAGAAGCTGCTGGTGGTATTCAATAAGATGGATAAGCTGGAGGATGAAAAGCTTGAGCTCGATAAGTTCACTCATTCCGGCGGTTCAGATTCCTGCGAAACAGAATCCACAGAAACAGAATCCCCACTTTTCATCAGTGCCCGCACGGGCGAGAACGTTTCATCCCTGGAGCAGGCATTGGTAAAAGCCGCTGATATTCCGGAGATTACCGAGAACGACGTCATCATTACGAGTGCCCGCCACTACGAGGCACTTCTCCGTGCCCAAGCTTCCCTCTCCCGAGTATTGGAGTCGATGGAAATGGGAATGAGCGGCGACATCATCGCCGAAGATTTGAAAATGGTACTGGAGGAGCTGGGAGAAATCACCGGCGGCCAGATCAGCAGCCAGGAAACGCTGAACAATATCTTCAAGCATTTCTGCATCGGAAAGTAAGTCGTGATAAACAACGATTAATATCGATAACAAATGATAGTTAAGGTGCTCAAAATGAGCACCTTTCTTTTTAGCCTTACTATTGGTTATAATCAATGGTAAGGCTTTTTTAGCACCTTTTTGTACCGCTCTTGTACCTCCACTTTTCAAAAGTAATAATTTGAGACTCCATTTTTGGCAAATGAGTGCAAGATTGCCGAGAGTTTTGGACAATGATGGACGATGATATAAGACTGTTGAAAATAAACGGAGTAATGACAGACGACTTTTTCTACAATAAATTAAGTATAAAAGTATAAAAAGCGTACAAATGACAGCAAGCAAAGAAAGAATTCTAAAAATTTGCGAGTATTGTGGGAAGAGCTTCTATGCATCAAAATCCACAACTCGTTATTGCTCCAAGCAATGCAACAGTTATGCCTATAAGGCAGCAAGACGTGAGGAGAAAGTAAAGATGGCTGAGACAATGAGCCACAGAAAAGCTTCCGAGAAATCCATGTCTGAAATCCTCGTGAAAGAATACCTCACTATTCAAGAGGTCGCTATACTTTTGGGACTAAGCAGACAGACCATATATAATATGGTGTATAGTGGTAAGTTGCGAGCATCCAAGATTACTTCTCGTTTATCTTTAATCAGAAAGCGAGATATAGATTATCTTGTTGATAGTTTGCCATACACCACAAAAAAAAGTGCTTCAAAAGAAGCAGTTCATGCAAACCGAGAGCTACCTGTTCCAGAATATTACTCTGCCAAGGAAATTGCAGAAGTCCACAACACTTATGAGACCGCCATCTATGAGATAGTCAAGAAAGTCAAGATTTCAAGAATATCCATACAAGGAAGAGTATATTGGAACAAGAAAGAGGTGGATGATTATTTTGCACACCTGTCTCCAGATCCAACCATCAGTGAATGGATGACTGTTATGGACATTCAACAGAAATATTGTATGACGAAAACAGCCGTATATAGTTTCGTTAGTCACAATTCTATTCCAAGAAAAATGGAAGGTAACAATGTTCTGTATTCCAAGCGTCATGTACAATTGGCAAAAGGTGAATCCGTAGAAGACCAACTTTATTATACAATACCGGAGGCCATGAAGTTATATGGTTTAAGTCAGGACCAGATTTATAAGCGTATCAAGAAATACGCTATTGAAAAGGTGAAGATTGGCAAGTATATCAAGATTTCCAAGCGAGATTTAGAGAAAGCTATCGGCAAGCCTAAGGTTATTTAGCGGTTATCAAAAGGTTAAGTTGTACCCCATTACATAACTCTATTATTTTGCAATCGATTTCAAAGATCTCTTAATACGGGATCATATATGAAACATAAGTATCACATTATAAAAAGTAAACATCATGGTAAATACATGTACAAGAGTTTCCCTTCGCCAAAGAGCGATTAAAAACGACCGTATTTCTCTTTATTTGGATTTCTATCCACCCGTACGCAACCCTGAGACTATGCAAATGAGTCGCAGGGAATATTTAGGTATCTATATCTATGCTCATCCAAAGAATGAGATGGAACGTGAGTTTAATACAGATATGCTCAACAAAGCAGAGGCCATCCGTTGTATCAGAACCCAATCACTCATCAATGAAGAATTTGGTTTTTTGGACAAAACACGACTGAAAGCTGATTTTTTGGCATACTTTGAGAAGATGACACATAAGAAAGATGACAAGTGGACATGTGTCTACAAGCATTTCTTCAAATTTGTTCAAGGTCATTGTACATTTGGGGATGTGACAGTGGAACTTTGCAAAAAGTTCAGAGAGTATCTTCTGAATGCAAATCAGTTGAATCGAACAAAACAAAAGGTATCTCTCAACTCTGCAGCAGGTTACTACTCTACTTTCCGTGGTCTCTTAAAAATCGCCTATCGTGACAAGTGGCTGCGTGAGAACATCAATGACTATCTGGACAAGATTGAGCCACAAGATGTAAAGAAGGAGTTTCTTACCCTCGATGAAGTAAAGCAGTTGGCAGCTACTCCTTGCGATATACCTGTACTGAAGTCTGCCTCCCTCTTTGCTTGCCTCACAGGATTGCGAATTAGCGACATCTTAAAATTGCGTTGGGAAGACTTCGAGATAGCTCCCGACCAAGGCTATTGCTTGCGTATTCGTACCCAGAAGACTCAGACCGAGGCAACCTTGCCTATCAGCAATGAGGCATACGAACTATGTGGTGAACCAAGCACGGGTATCGTGTTCAAGGGATTGAAGCGCAGCATGATTAACCATCCCCTTAAAGCATGGTTGAAGAAGGCTGGAATCACCAAGCCATTTTCATTCCATTGCTTCCGGCACTCGTATGCAACAATCCAAATCGCCTTAGGCACAGATATTTACACGGTTTCGAAGATGCTTACCCATAAGAATGTAAGCACAACACAGATATATGCCGACCTCGTGAACGCAAAGAAAAGAGAGACAGCAAATAAGATTTCTCTTAAATAAATCCATTGCATTCATTTCATGGTGCCCGATATTGAAAAAATGTTCAATATCGGGCTTTTTAGTTAAAGGCTCCTAAAAGTTTTACGTGAGTCACGCGTGACTCACGTGTCAGTTTCTGCAGTTTTTCCTATTTTTGCGCCACAAATGATTAATAATACGCAATATGAAACAGTTTAAAAAAGAATTTTTGACACAGCATTTATTGGTTTTGTGTGCAATGTCTATCATTGGTGCACTTGTTCGCAACGAAGCTATGCAATATGGTGTAGACACCTTTAGCTGCAACTTGACGTTCGTTATCTCAACCACCATACTGATGGTTGTTTATCTCCATGCATTAGATAGTATCGTACGATTGCTTGCCCCATGGTTTAAGCATATCTTTTGTAATACAGTAAACAATACAGAAAGAAAGCGTCTGTCTTCTATTGCCATCAATGAAACAAATACATATGACGAGGGGGAAGAGCTAAACCTGGAAGATGTAACTTTCGTCTATGCAGATGAAGCCTCTTCTTGTATTACAAGCTATGAACAGTTGAGACAGGAAGCATTGGAAGACAAAGCCAAAAAGGAAAAGGTCTTGTTAAACTCAGCTATCGATTATACCAGAAGAACTTTTGCTGCCTACATGAAAGAGGAGCATTTGAACCAACTTTGTGACAACATCGCTATTTTCCAGTGTTGTGCCTCTACACACATGAGACATCATTCATTGATTGTTGACAAGGCTATTCGTACTATAGACTTAATGCATTATGCTTGGAATATAGGAAACCTTTTCAAGAAGAAAGGCATTGATACAGCAACCTTTATAAAACAAGTTTTTGCTGATGCGCTGGTTGATGTGGAAATATCCACTATTATGAGGAAGTTAAGAATGGAAGGTACCTGCATCATAGAATTACTACCAAGCTTAGAGGTTCAAGGCGGAATCAAGACACATTATTGTTGCTGATAAGCATTGAGCGGTTATTCAGAGGTTATATCTCAGCGATATTTATCCCCATTACATAACTCATTTACTTTGTACCCGAATAATAAAAATTGAACAGATATGATAAATGAAAGTATCACCTTTGATAAGTTACCACAAGCGGTATCTTATTTAACAGAACAAGTTATCGAGTTGAAGCAAATGGTATCAGCACTTCAACCTACATCATCAGCAAATAACCATATATTGGTTGAGATTGATGAGGCTGCTATTATTATAATGAAGTCGAAGCCAACCATTTATCGATTGGTTAACCAAGGCATTCTGCCATCCTATAAAAAAGGTAAGAAGCTATACTTCTATAAGGACGAGCTGCTTGCATGGATTGAGAATGGTCGAAAAGCTACCAAGGAGCAGAACCATTCTGAAATGCTAAAAGCCATGCAAGGAGGAATGAAGCGCAAACCCAAGTCAATGTATAATTTTTAACTCTATGCCAAATGACAGCTTTAAATAACAATAAGGAAACTTCCATCAATCCAATGATTATCATGGATAAGGCTATTGATATGAGTACTCGCCTATCAGGAAGTCAGTTTCCCGTAAGCATCTTTCCTGCCAAGATTCAGAGAATCATCAAGGAGGTACACGAATGCCACAGTTTTCCTACCGACTATATATCAGCAGCCATACTAACTGCATTGGCTGTTGGTATCGGCAACACGCACTTGGCACAGATGAAACAAGGTTGGCTTGAAAGTCCTATCTTATACATGGCTCTTATCGGAAGACCAGGAGCCAACAAGAGCCACCCACTTAGCTTCGCTATGAAGCCATTCCTCGATTACGACTATGAGCAAAACAAGTTGTTCGAGGAGCAATACAGTAAGTTTGAGGAAAAGATGTGCATGTCTCGCAAGGAACGCATTGAAAATGGAGAGGATGGATTTCCGCAAGAACCTGTACGCAAACGTTTCTTGGTCTCTGATGTCACACCAGAAGGCTTGAGCTATATTCATGCGCAGAACAAGAGGGGTTTATGCCTATGGACAGACGAGTTGTCTGCATGGTTCAAGAACTTCAACCGCTATAACAATGGTTCAGAGGAACAGTTCTGGCTATCTGTCTTTAGCGCCAAGACAACCATATCAGACAGAAGAAGTTCCAAGAGTTCCATCTTCATTAAACGCCCCTATATCTCAGTAATCGGAACCATCCAAAAGAAGATACTTAGTGAGTTGGCGAAAGGCGAACGCTCCAGCAACGGCTTTATCGATCGCATTTTGTTCGTCATGCCTAACCTTCAGCAGAAAGCGAGATGGAGTGACCGAGAGTTGCCCGATAATATAGAGCGAGATTGGCAAACCATCATTCAACACCTTATTGATATGGAGTGTCAAATAAATGAGCAACAGGAAATCGAGCCCCATGTTTTATCATTCACAGAAGAAGCTAAGGCAAGGCTCTATGAATGGCAGCATCATTTCTCTGAGCAATGCGACAATGAAACAAATGATACCATTGTCAGCATCTATTGCAAGTTGGAGATATACATCATCCGTTTCTGTCTGATTATTCAATTGGCACGATGGACGTGTGGAGAATGTGATAAGGAAGCCATCGACCTGTTGAGTGTAGAGCGAGCCATCCGATTGACAGATTATTTCAAGAACTCTGCCATATCAGTACAAAATATCCTCAACGAGAATATGCTCACCGCTCAACAACAAGCAATCGTCAACCATCTTCCTGCAACATTCACTACTGCCCAAGCTCATGATGTCGCCAAAGAGAACGACATGAAGTCAAGGACATTGGAAAGATTTCTGAATGATAACATCGGAGTCCTATTTCGCAAAGAGAAGCATGGGGAATATTCAAAGATTAACTCGTGACGGTATTGTCGGAATTGTCGCTTTTGACGGTTTTAATACCAAAAGCGACAAAACCGACAGAACCGCCACATAAAAAAGAAATGAAATGAGTACACATAGATTCATATTAGAGCCATACAAAGGCATCGCTACCCGACATACATGTCCAGAATGCCATAAGAAACGTAGCTTCGCTCGATATATTGACACAGAAGGGAAGATTGAGTTTCCTCCTTACGTGGGGCGCTGCAACCATGAGCAAAGTTGTGGTTATCACTTCACTCCCAAGGTTTTTTTTGAGAAGAATCCCGAGAAGAATGAGACATTCACAAAGGATGATACTATTTCATATAAGAAGAGAGAAATGCTGAAGCCATTACCCACTTCTTATATAGACGAGAACATCATGCGAAGTTCTCTGAAATGCTATGAGGCAAACAACCTTTTCTTGTTTCTATCTTCTCAATTCGGTGAAACAGCTACTCTTTCTTTGATGGAGAAATATCATGTCGGAACTTCCAAACACTGGACTGGTGCCACGGTATTTTGGCAAGTTGACAATCAAGGTAAGGTGAGAACTGGTAAGGTAATGCTCTATTATCCCGAGACAGGTAAGCGAGTAAAAGAACCATACAACCATATTTCATGGGTACACTCGCTTATCCCCCACAAGGATTTCCATCTCTGTCAATGCTTCTTTGGTGAGCATCTTATCAATGTAGCCAAGACCAAGCCTATAGCATTGGTTGAAAGTGAGAAGACAGCCTTGATAGCCTCCTACTATCTTCCTCAATTCATATGGATAGCAAGTGGTGGTAAGAATGGTTGCTTTAACACGAAGTCGTTATCTGTTCTGAAAAACAGAGATGTGGTCTTATTCCCTGATTTGGGAGCGACAACAGTTTGGCAAGACAAGCTGCCAATGATGCAAGTTCTCGGCATCCGTGCAACGCTTTTCGACTTTTTAGAGCATCAAGCCTGCGAAGAGGATAAAGCTAAAGGCTTGGACATTGCTGATTATTTGCTCAAAATCAAGCCTGCAGAAGCAAAACTTCAAGCCCTCATCAAACAGAATCCTGCCATTCGGAAGTTGATAGATGTCTTCAAACTCGAAATTGTTGACGAGCCTCAACCACGTTTCCGCACTCCTAAAAGGCAACGTGGTTTCAGACTCTGAGATGATTTTAAAAAATCGAGGTATCTGACGATAGCAAGTTATGTTTTGAGTTACTCAAAACCTTTCGAGTTACTCTCGAAAGCACTTGCCTATCGGTAGATACCTCTCCAAAGTCGAGTATCTGAATCAACCTATCGGTAAGTATTGATCTGCAAATATGATGATTGAGTGACTTACTGACGTACTGATTCATTGTCGTATTGATATACAGACAGAAAGTATTGTATATATGTTTATATGTATATCATTCATTTGAACAAACGTTAGAACGTTCTAACGGTAACGCTATTTCATATATCGCATCATCTTGTCGATGCAACTTCGCTTCTGCTCTTCATTCGGATGAACATAAAGGTTAAGCGTAGTACTAATATCGGCATGTCCCAAAAGAACACTCACAGTCTTGTAATCGCAATGACTCTCAATACAGCGAGTAGCAAAACTGTGGCGTAGCCCATGGAATTTTAATCGCGGAATATCCAACTGCTTCAATAGCTTGTTAAAATAGTTGCGATACGTTCTTGGCTCAGTCGGTTTTGTGTTGTTCGTGAGGACATAGTAGTCCTTGTTCACCACCTTCATCAAAGACTTAAAAATTCTGACAAGTTCTTTACTCAAAGGAATCTCACGCAAAGAGTTCTTTGTCTTAGGAGTATTAATCACAATCTCCGTATGTGGTTTATCAGAATCCACAATATAAATGCGCTCGATGGTGCGATTAACATGAAGTAATCCTGTGTCCATATTAATGTCAGACCATTTTAAGGCGCAAACTTCTCCAATGCGAAGTCCTGTAGAAAGACACACAAGTATCCCCAAATTAGGAAACGTGAAATTGTCTTTGAGATAGTCCATCAGCTTCTTTTGATGCGCCTTTGTCAAGATTGGCAATGTAGCCTTTGGCTGATTGGCAGGAAACTTAACTTTCCACTCTACATGATTGAGCCAACCTTGCTTCTCTCCGAAACGAACCACCATTTTTAAAACAATGAGCATGTCCTTGATACTTTTTTGGCTCAATCCATGATTCAACTTGTCCAAGGCAAAAGCCTGAACCTCTTCTTCCGTAACCTCCATCTTACCTCCAAAAATTGGAAGTAAATGGTTCTCCAACGATAACAAATATACTGCCATCGTTGATTGCTTGACATACTGGCGTTTGTCTTCTTTCCAGATGTCTACAATCTCCTTAATTGTCTTTTTATTATTAACCATGTTATTATTTTAAGGGAATAGACCCTTATATAAATAAGGCGAAAGATGATTAGGGAAAATTGCATCCTAATGTACCCCCTTTGAGATTCCCGGAATTTCATGGGGAATGGGAGAAGTGTAAGTTGGGGGAGTTGGCTGTTAAAGTAGGCAGTGGATCTACGCCAAAAGGGGGTAATGCTGTATATACCACTTCTGGACATTGTTTTGTAAGAAGTCAAAATGTAGGTATGGGACATTTGATTTTAAATGATATTGCGTATATTGACGAGTTAACTCATCAAAAGCAAAAATCTACAGAATTGAGAACTAATGATGTCTTATTGAACATAACAGGAGCATCTATAGGTCGTACAGCACTTGCTACAGAAGAAATCAATGGTGGCAATGTAAATCAACATGTTTGCATAATCCGCACAAACGGCAATGTCGAACCATCTTTTATATGTGATTATATTCAAACATCTAAGATTCAAAAGTATATTCAAAGTTTGCAAACAGGTGGTAGCAGAGAGGGGCTAAATTTTGAACAAATCCGGTCTTTTCCTATAAACATACCAACGGTAGAAGAACAAGTTAAAATAGCCAAATTACTTTCGCTAATCAATGAGCGCATTGCTACCCAAAGCAAGCTGATTGAGGATTTGAAAAAACTAAAGTCTGCGATTATTGAAAAGGTCTTTTGTTCTCCAAACCAAGAACATCCCATGTGTCGTATTGAGGGATTTGAGCAAGCACTGTCTACTTACAAGATGAGTGACTTTAGTTCTCGCATAGTTTCAAAAAACAAGGATTCCAAGTGTTCATTAGTGCTAACTATCGCTGCACAATATGGTTTAGTTAATCAAGAGTCTTTCTTTAATAAATCCGTTGCAAGCGAAAATCTTACAGGATATTATTTGCTTCATAAAGGAGAATTTGCATATAACAGAAGTTACTCTGCAGGATATGATTGGGGAGCCGTCAAACGATTAAACAATTATGACGAAGGTGTTCTATCAACTCTTTATATATGCTTCAAAATTAATGAAACCATAGTTGATTCTGATTATCTTGCCTACTACTTCGAATCATCTAAATGGCATAAAGGCTTGTCTGATATTGCTGGTGAAGGGGCAAGAAATCATGGTCTGTTGAATGTCTCTATGACAGATTACTTCAACACCAAGCATCGTTTTCCTGTAATTGAAGAGCAAAAGGCTATAGCCAAAATGCTAAATGCCATTATAGAGAAAGAAAGGAAAGCTACCCTTTTGGGAGAATGCTATCAAAAACAAAAGCAATATTTGCTTTGCCAAATGTTTACATAAACATCTGACGAAGCAAGTATTGTTTTTGCGAACCGAATAGTTTCAATATACTTTGTTCAAAATCAATCTTGAAGTTTAGAGCAGACGGCATCTTTGCTATATCCAGTTGCTTTTCTTTTTTTGGTATTGGGCAACGTATATTGTTTATATCTTTCAAATAGGCAGTTTTCATCGTACCTTCTGTAACAATACGACTAACAGCTTTTCTGAAGTAAGATGAAGACATGAAATAATATAAAAACTCTACATCAATGTTTGGCTTTGGTACAATCCCCAATATTCCTTGTTTAGTACAAACTGGATAGGTGGTTATTGTGATTTCTCCAATGGTAGCACCATTGGAAAATAGGATGGAACGTGTAGGCACAAGCCAAGCTGATGATTTTTGCAAACCGAGTTCTGTAATAAAGTCTTTATTCTCAGTCAAATACTTCTTTTTCAAATCGTCAATTTTGACGAATGGTATCTTGCCATTATCGTAGAAACTGGCATTTGAAGTTGTTGGAGTTCCACCCTCACCTGCCATTTCATACAAAGAACTAAACTTTGCAAAATCAGTATCAAGAGAGTTTATCGCATAATCTATAATCGCAGACCTACAAACCAAAAAATCCTTAATCAAGGGAATTATGGTAGAACTGCAAAAACAAGGGGTTAATAAAGGAACTTGGAAAAAGGTATTTCTTAGTGATGTTCTCACAGAAAGAAACGAACGCAATACTAATTTGTTTCAAGTGTTTTCTGTCTCTGTTAGTCAAGGTGTTGTAAATCAAGTAGATTACCTTGGACGTTCATTTGCAGCCAAAGACACATCCAAATATAATGTCGTGCATTATGGTGACTTAGTTTATACAAAAAGCCCAACCGGATCATTCCCTTATGGCATAGTAAAACAAAGTCTTAATCTTGAGAATGTTGCTGTTTCACCATTGTATGGTGTTTATAAACCCAAAAGTCTTGCTGTTGGAGCATATCTTCATGAATATTTTATGAGTGAAATAAATACACATAACTATTTGCATCCACTGATTCAGAAAGGAGCAAAGAACACCATCAATATCACAAATCAACGTTTCTTGGAAAACTGTGTTCTACTGCCCACAAATATAAATGAGTTGTTGCAGATTTCAAAGTTGTTACGTTCTTTGAACAACAAGATAAAATACCAGCAATATATATTACAACAATATCAGAAACAGAAGCAATATTTGCTCCGCCAGATGTTTATATGAACATTTGGCGAAGCAGATACTGCTTTTGCTTTAATAGTTTGTGTAAAATCTTTTTTTCGACATTACATTTCTGCTCCATAGAAGAAAGACATAAAGATACACTATGTTGTATTTTCTTCGGTGGAATAATAACTTTTAGTTTTTGAAACGTGTCAAGTCTTAATGAAGGCACTGTTGAGCCCACAGCATTTTGGACGAAATAAGAATTTCGCGTCTTTAGATAAAAATATAGGAAACGAGCATTTATAATTTCGTTGAAGTCAAAAATGGCATAACATCTTTGATGTAAAGCGAATTTCCCTTTGAAATATCGTGGCATAAATTCAGTTCCTTCACCTGGATATATAATAGCTTCTTTGTCAAACAAGAATGTAGGCAAATATTTTATATCCTCAGACCTATCAAAGAAAGGATACAAACCATCCTTTGATTGTGTAACAGCATCTTGCACATTACTATTTCCATTAGTAATTGTAACAATATCACCCATTCTATATTCAAATCCTTGTATTGATGCAAAAATTCTACTACTAATTCCCTTGATTAAGGACTCTAACTTTTCAATCAGCTTGCTTTGGGTGGCGATACGCTCGTCAAGCAGATGGAGCAATGACGCTATCTTGGTCTGCTCTTCTATGGATGGGAAATTTAATAAAACTTTACTAAGTCCCTCTTGTCCAATATTAAAATGCTGTGCACCTGCTCCCATAGGTATAATTCTTTTGCGGGCATAAGGACTTGACAACAAATATCTAAAAAACAAAGGATTATAGTTCGCTTTTTTCTTTCCTCTAATAACAAAGCCACCAAAAACAGCAACTTTATCATCAATGTAAACATTCGCACGTCCTACATCTTCCAAGGTCTCGGAGCTACGCTGAAAAAGAATATCTCCATATTCAACTGAAAACGAAGACATTTCTGCATCTGTAGCTTGAACTGATGCTCTTATGCAATCATATGTTATTACAGGATTATTCAAAATATCCATTACAGAAATAAACTTTATTCCCTTACCAAATCTCTTTGAATCTGGGTTAAGTCCATTTTTGAAGTCAAGATATTCTGATAGTCCATGCTCCTCCCATTCCCCATGAAATTCCGGGAATCTCAAAGGGGGTACATTCAGTTTATTTTGTTCTTTATTTATTGCCATAATTATTTTAAATCCTTAATTGTTTGTTATACTTTCCTCTACTGGTATTTACTCTTCTTTTGGGTCGATGTCAAACGGAAGCAATGGTGTATCATCATCATTGCCATTATTGAATCGGTCGAAATCTGAGATATATGAACGGTCTTGAATAACCTTAAACTTCTCATACTCAGAATAAGCCTTATCTCTTGCTTCCTCTTGGGAAACCTTGCCTGCACTACTCTTTGGATCATAATCCATAGTTGCAAGGAATTGTTGTAAGCGTTGCTTCCAATCATCCATCGTTGTGATAATATGACGCCGTGCACGAGATTCGGCAAGGTCAAGAAAACTTGTTGTTATTGTATTGAGCTGAGACAGTTCATCTTCTGAAAGATAGTTCTTGGCGACAATCGTATCTGACTTTTGCACTCTGCCATTAGGTGCTTTTTTCCATGTGGTCAAGCCCATGTGTGGCATTTCAGCATCAGCACGTTCATAAACAATCTCTGCTGCCGTATGATTGGTAACAGCCAAGTGCATCATATTCTGTACCATCTTATAAAAAAGTTTGGTACTCTCAGCTTTTGCATCATAGTCAGCACTACACTCAGCGTAAATGTCAGTTATCTTTTGATAGTATCTACGCTCTGATGTGCGAATTTCACGAATGCGTTCCAGCAAATCATCAAAGTAATCCTTGCCAAAGTGCTTACCTTGTTTCAAACGCTCATCATCTAACACATATCCCTTGATAACAAATTCCTTCAATACAGAAGTTGCCCATATACGGAATTGGGTTGCTTGATAGCTGTTAACTCTATACCCTACAGCTATGATAACATCAAGATTGTAGAACAAAGGAGCACGCTCTACATCACGCTCACCTTCAAGTTGAACTTGTTGAATTTTTCTACAAGTTGTCTCTCTTTGCAATTCTCCCGATTCATAAATCTGAGAAATATGATAGGCTATAGTTGCCCTATCAACTCCAAACAAAGAAGCCATTCTTTTCTGTGACATCCAAAAGGTCTCACTGTTGAATATCACTTCAATGCGAGTCTCACCTTGTGCAGTCTTATATAGTAAGATATTGGATTCCAACGAGTTCTGCACAATCTCTGTCGTAGATACAGACTGCGAGAAATATTCTCTTGCTTGCTTCACCAATGGCTTTCTTGTATCTGCATTCTCTGCTATTATCATACAAGCCATTCGTGAAAGATGGAACGTTTCTACCTTACGAAACGCACCATTGCCCACCTTGAACATATCAACCGCATGGTTGAAATGCTCATCTATAGTCATGCCTTTACTACCTGCAACATTGATGGCTTTATCTATCACATTTTGGAATTTCCAATATGCTGAATATCCCATGGCATTGCAAAGGTCACGAGAGTTCCAATATTCTTTGCCGTTATCATCCACCTTCCGAATTTCATCGAATGTAGGACGCATATTTGGTACATTATTCTCTTCCATATATTTTATTCGTTAGATGGTTCCAAAATGAAAATAAGTTCAGACTCTGCAACATCGCACTTGTCGAACAAGTAGCGGAGACAGGCTATCTTACCCTTATTACCCATAGATGTCCAAAGATACTTATCAGTACCTATTTGCGTGCAATAGTTCAAATCAGCTTGTTTAGCAGTCCAAAGATATGCACCTCCATCATAGAGGGAATCGATAATATCAGGATAACGCTCAGACAATAATAATACAATTTTTATAAGCATATCTTTCCATATCGTTTCGTTATACTCATGTCCAAACACACGGAATCCTCTAAGTATTCTATTTGTTGGAGAGAATGATTCTTCGTCCAAAGATACTTCTTCAACAGGTTTTGGCAATGGCTTGAAATCTGTTTTTGGCAGAGGATACAAGCGCAAGAAAGCTTCACATATCTCTTTACTACGCTTTTGTAATTCTTCTTCCGTCCATTTTTGACAGTCAGTAACGCTTCTTGTTAAACGATATTTTGAATCCTTATAACCAGGATATACAATGTTATCTACCGTTCGACCATCACGTTTGATTTCAAAAGCCTTATTACTTAGTTCACTATTTATACCTGTCAATGTCAGATTGGCAAACGTATGCAAATATCTTTCTTGAATTTTCTCAAAATTATCACCAAGCATTTCACGCCACTCTGCATTTAAAGTTTGTGGCATAATGTGCTCAATCGTTGCATCCTTACTCTTCATGTCGGATGCCACATCATTATATTCACCATGCACAGAGTTTTCAAGTCTTTCAAAAAGAAAAATTTGGAAAGGTTTGAGCATATGATAAGCATCACGATTCTCTATAGCTTCGACAAACTGTGTATCTCTTGGCAACTGATAGTTTCCATCACGGCGCATAATATGATAAGTCAAAATATCAGAGTAAGTAAAGCTATTTTCCATTCCTGCTTTTTCATACTCTTCCATACTTTTTAGCACATCTTTATGCAAAGCACAGAAAACCTGAGTTAAGGCATTTCCTGGCATATTGCATACAATACGTCGAGCCATGTAATTCTCGACTAAGTCTATAGCCTTGAAGATTTCATCTTCTGTAAGGTGCTTTTCATCAGCATATTTCAAAAACTGAATAAAGAACACATTAGCCACATCAGTCTCTATATTGCAAATATGACGCATTTTGTCAGACAGTTTCTTTGAGTTGAGTTTACCCTCTGTAACTTGCTGATAATATTGAGCATAAACAAGCATCTCTGCAAGTTCTTCCTTACGGTCATGCCCTAACATGTACTTCTTCCATGCACTATATAAGTTAGACAATCTCACAGGGCGTTGGAGTTGTTGCTTGATAGTTAAGTAGTCACGAAGAAACATTGTTGGTTCGTTCTCCGTAGCTATCTCTATCTTTTGCCAATATGTTTTGAAGTAATATTGCTGTTCTTCTGCTGTAAGAGACATCAATAAATAGTTTCTAATCTCATCAGCACCTGTCAAATCCAAGCCTGTAGAATTAAGACTTTCAAAAATAAGTTGAGGTTGGTCATTACCATCCAATTCTATTGATATAATTTGCAAACGTTCAATAGCATTCAATAAAGCATCAAACGAAAGCTGATGAGGTTCTTTGGTCAAACGCTCATAGAAATATTGATAATTACGGGTCATCTTAGAATCTTTCACATAATTATCTACATCATGCTCAAAGATTCTATCGTAAGCCTCCATATCATTTTCAATGGGTAAAAGTTTGATTTTTCTTTCTGTACCACTAAACTTTGCCATCAAGAATTCCTCTTTCGCCTCTTCTATACTTCCTTTATCACCTTCAAGTTTACCATCTTCTACGGCATGAATGCCTGCCAATAACAGCAACGAAACTGTTGTAAGGCGTTGCTGTCCATCAATGACAAGTCGATTGATGCCATAGCCATCTGCTGGAGATGTAACTATAGAACCAAAGAAATGAGTCGGTCTGCCAGAATGAACCAAATCCACCAAGTCGTTGAACAACTGATTGCAGTTCTCGGTTAACCAACTATAATTACGCTGATATACAGGAATGATAAATTGCACTCTACCTCCTGCTATAACTCTACTTAACAATAATGCATCGCCCTTCATATCAATATTCTTTTAATATTCTACTCTACCAGCCCCAACTCTTTCAGATATACATCAATCTGCTTGTCGAGGTCAGCACGCTTAGCTTCCAAATCCTTGATTTCCTTCATGACTGCATGAATGTCGATAGGCTCTTCTTCCTCGAACGTATCTACATAACGAGGAATGTTAAGGTTATAGTCATTGTCGGCAACCTCTTGTAAAGTTGCCAAATGACTATACTTCTCGATTTCCTTGCGCTCACGATAGGTATCAACTATCTTCTTCATGTGCTCTGGGCGAAGCTTATTTTGTGTCTTTATCTTTTCAAACTCCTTGCTGGCATCTATGAAAAGTATATTATCATCATCCTTGCGGCACTTCTTTACCACAATGATACAAGTTGGGATACTTGTACCATAGAAAATGTTGGCAGGCAAACCGATGATGGCGTCAATATAGTTCTTCTTCTCAATGAGGAAACGGCGAATCTTACCTTCTGATGCACCACGGAAAAGAACACCATGAGGAGCAACACATGCCATCGTTCCACCTTCATTAAGATGATGGATCATGTGAAGTATGAATGCATAGTCAGCCTTAGACTTTGGAGCCAAGACACCAGCCTTGCTAAATCTATCATCATTATTAAATTTCTCCGCTGCACTCCAGGCAGCAGAGAATGGCGGATTAGCTACTACCGCATCAAACTGTTCCTCTGGGAAAGCATCATCTTCAAGAGTATCTCCATTTTCTATGTCAAAGTCACTAAACTTAACTCCATGAAGCAACATGTTCATTCGGGCAAGGTTGAATGTCGTAGGGTTCTTCTCTTGACCATAAATCAAATCAGCCTTACCATTGCGAGCAGTACGGAGAAGCAATGAACCTGAACCACAAGTTGGGTCATATACATTTTTCAAGCGTGTTTTGCCTGTAGTAACCATATCTGCAAGAATCTGACTAACTTCCTGTGGGGTGTAGAATTCTCCAGCCTTTTTGCCAGCTCCTGCGGCAAACTGACCTATCATATACTCATAGGCATCGCCGAGAATATCAATATCAGAAGCCTCGTTCAAGCCGAAGTCGATACCATCAAGAGCAATCAATACTTCACTAATCAAATTGTTCTTATCCTCTGCGGTCTTTCCCAATTTAGGAGAAGCGAGGTCTATATCAGAGAACAAACCTCCAAAATCCTCTTCACTATCGTGTCCAATGGTACTGTCCTCTATTTTCTTCAATGAACGCTCCAGCTGTGGAAGTATGTTCTCCTTGCGATTGATAGCCTCTATTACAGAAGAATACAGGTATTCTGGCTCGATGAAATAACCGAGTTCATTCATGCAAAACTTCTTCAACTCCTCCTTCAGTTCTTCCTCATTACTTGCCCAGGCTTCCTTAAAGTTACTTCCATCCTCTTCAAGTTCAGCATCAATACACATTTCTATCTTTTCAGATAAGTACTTATAAAAGATAAAGCCCAAAGTGAAATACATGAAATCACTGGCTGACATATTGCCACGCAAAGTATTGGCTACTGTCCAAAGTTGCGTACGCAGTTTTTGTTGTAATTCTTCACTCATATTTTTTTCTTTTTATTTTCTTTTTTATTCCCAACTGAATATTTCGATAATTTTACGCAGTTTTAAAATCAATGACTCTTTAAGATGAATACGCTGCAAGAAACGCAGTCCCTTTTTCTCCTTGATAGCCTTCTGCAAAATTTCAGGCTTTTCCCGATGTAAATAATCATACTCCTGCACATATTTAATAAGTGCATCTTGACTTACTCCCACTTCCGTAGCCAATGAAGTAACCGCATGGGCTCGTGCCTGAGTAACATAGGTTGTCAGACGACTCTCCAAATCCATCTTGCCATCAGCTTTCGACTTTACAAATCCAGCTTGGTCATTATCAACATTGTCACGGATGAAGTGGTCGATAAGTTTAGCCTTATTGCGCATAGCTGGGTCTTTTATCATCGTGTCGATGATATTCTGTCGTTTCACCTGATAATCATCGCTTGCAGGATTGAGGTCTTCTATCAATTCCAGTATATATGCTACATTAATAACATCACTATGCAACAACTCCAGACAGAAATCAATATCGTCGATATCTGCTGTTGGGTCTTCATGCGCCATTCCTTCATCTTCTTTGCCTTTGTCTTCGTTCTTGTCATCCTCATCATCTTGTATGAATCCCATCGTCATATCAAGATATTTAGAGCGGTAATCATTGTATTCCTGCTCTGTCATTATCAAAGATGAATCATCGGCATTCCACTCTTCATACACCTGAATCTCAGAATGTTTTCTAATAATATCACGGAAAGCGAGGATAAAATTACGCTTATCGTACTCACTCTGAAGTTTGTCAATGGAATCCATGTCCGGATAACGCGCTTTAAAGTTCTGACATAACTCATCCAAATCTTTCTTTACATCTGCAAATGGTTTACGAAGTACGAATCCCAGTGCCTCAGGAGCGTCAGTATTGCTGAACAACTTGATAGCTCTATCAACATTGTCCTTCAAATTACGGAAGCAGACAACTTTTCCGAATCGCTTTTTCTCATTGAGAACACGATTCGTACGACTGAAAGCCTGCAATAAACCATGATATTCAAGGTTCTTGTCAACATACAGTGTATTTAGTTTCTTGGCATCAAAACCTGTAAGGAACATACCGACGACAAGCAGCAAGTCCAACGGTTCCATGTCAGCACGTTTCTTCTTCATGCGAAGATTGATGTCATCATAATATGCACTGAAATTGTCTGTTGTAAAAGCAGTTCCGTACATATTATTATAATCATCCATGATGGTTTGCAGCTTGTCACTCGTAACCGTGTCATCAACAAAACCATTGTTCATGCCAGTGTTATCATCATCTTGGCTTTCGTTTGCAGCGTATGTGAACACAGCACCTATCCTTATCTTAGGATGTAATGACTTGAAGATGTCATAGTACTTCAAAAGCATAGGCACAGACTGGACGGCAAACAAAGCATTGAAATCACCATCGTATGTTGACTTGTTGAAGTTGTTGAGGATGAATTGAGCAATCTCCTTCATTCGCTGTTCTTCCATCAAGTCAACATCGCCTTGACCTTGATAATACTCCACAAGGAAACCGAGTACATTCTCATCAGCAATAGCATCCTTTATCAAATAACGATGAAGACACTCGCCAAAGACCTCTGCCGTGGTATGCTCGCCCTTGGCATTCTCTGAGAATATTGGAGTACCAGTAAAGCCAAATATCTGTAAGTTCTTGAAGAAACCAACAATATTCTTATGGCAATCACCAAAATGACTGCGGTGGCATTCATCGAATATCATCACTACCTTCTGGTTCTTGACATCTTGCAAATGCTTGTTGTAAGCATCACGAGTAACTGCACAGTTTAACTTTTGGATGGTGGTAATGATTATCTTTGACTTTCCACTCAATCGCTTTATTAGCTCATAGGTGTTATCTGTACCATCTACTGCCCCAGGTTCAAAAGCCTCATACTCTGATTGTGTTTGCGTATCAAGGTCGTGACGGTCAACGACAAACATCACCTTGTCTATACCATCAATCTCAGAAACAAGTTGAGCCGCTTTGAATGAAGTTAATGTCTTACCGGCACCAGTAGTATGCCATATATAACCATTCTTGTTAGAGTTCTGCACCCTATCCAGAATTTTCTCTACGGCATAATACTGATATGGACGTAATACCATCAAGCATTTGTCTCCCTCATGCAGAACGATATACTTACTTATCATCTTACCCAAGGTACATTTGTCGAAGAAGAACAATGCAAACTTGGAGAGATCATTAAACGGCACATTCTCAGCATCTGTCCAATTGAAAGTGAACTTGTAGCCACTGTTAGGATTGTTGGCAAAATAACGAGTGTTCACACCATTTGAAATCACAAACAACTGTATGTAGTCAAACAAGCCATGAAACGAAGTCTTGTGGTAGCGCTGTATCTGATTGTAAGCTTGCTTTAACTCCACGCCACGTTTCTTTAGCTCTATTTGAACCAAAGGCAAACCATTGATAAGTATTGTGACATCATATCGACACTTCTTTCTACCTTCCACTGTAATCTGGTTGGAAACCTGGAACTCATTCTGACACCACTGCTGGCGATTGAGAAATTCAACCCACACACGTTCGCCTGTTTCCAATTCTAATGGAAACAGGTCTCTCAGTTTCTTGGCTTTCTCAAAACGAGTACCGCCCTCTAAGTGAATTTTTATCTTTTCAAATTCACTATCCGTAAAACTTGTACGTCCATGACGGGCAAGTTCTTTCTTATTATGCTTTTCGAGTTGAGTCTTGAAGTTCTGGTCAAGATTTGTTTCTTCTTCAATCTTGACATATTCATAACTCATATCTTGAAGTGTCTTTATCAGTCCCTGTTCCAGGGCTGCTTCACTTTGTGTCACCATATCCGTTTCGTTTACAATTGTCGTAATAATACAATATTTAATAGCAAAAATACAAAAAAAAGCCGAAAATCATCCCTAATCATTTACATTAAGGATGATTTTTAAAGTTATTTATGCAAAAAGAAATGAATCTGTCAGAATATATTGATTTTTCCAGTTTTTGCCGATTTAATCACTTACTATATGTCTTTCATGCATACGGTTATTGCATTTGTTACATCTTATATATTCTGCGGCACAGGAGAAATGATGTAGATTCAATTATAATAGAAGAACTTGCCTATTATTGTTTTTCCAGCCATTTTTTTACACACCTTATAGCTCTGATTTGTTCGCTTTCGCTAAACTTAGAATCGTCATTCGTTTCATTTCCTTCCAGAACAGCTTCATAAAGAGCAAGAAAATAAAAATTGCAAGGGTTTATCATTCGTTCCATAATTAGTAGAACTATTTGTTTTCCCATTGATTTGAGAGGAATGAACTCAGGCAATTTTGCATATGAATATGTGCTTGCACTATATCGCGTCTTAGGATTATGATCTATTGCTATGTTCCATTTATCCACTAAATTTGCAAAACGATTTCTTATGCTGTCTGGAACTTGTGAAGCCAATTCTTTTATTTTCTCTTTCTCTGTATTTGTTAGAAAGTCTCTCGTTGATAGGCTGTCTTGTTTGTTGTCAGCATTGGAATTCCAAATGTTCTCTGGTTCATGTACAGTTTGCAATGGTACTTTAACAATAGAGTCAGAAGCCACTTTCTCATAGTCATTTGGTGAGTGATTGGTTTGCTCTACAAAGGTTTTCTTCTTGGAGAGACAGGCATGACGGAGCTTACTTTGTTCTACACTCTTGAATGGTGGCAGTAGGCATTTCGTAACAGTGTCAAAGACGTTATCCAAGATTCTAAGACAATTGGTTGCAAGCCAAAGTAAGCGATATGCACTTGCGTATCTTGTCTGCTTTCAGATTATGTAAACCATGTTCACATTGCTCATTGTCTGCAACTCATTGACTGTGATACATAAAGTGGTGCGATAAAATTATCGAAAAAAGCAACTGTGGAATAATATTTTTTAAGATAATAGTTTGCTCTAATCCAATATAAATCTGTATCTTTGCAACCAGATAAGCGTTCTGTAACACAAGAAACGGAAGAGGCTGAGAAACAATGCATTGCATTTGTTTCCAGAATCTTACAAAAAAAGGCTAAAAGGAACGGTACAACTTTATCGCTAACAGACTGAGAATAAGCACATTACATTTGTTGTTCATTTTCTCTGCACTTGTAAAAAGGGTAGTTGTACCGTTTAAAAGATAAAAGCTTAACTATCAGCAACATCCACATGTTGCATCGGAAAGTAATATAAGTATAAATAGGGAACGCACTGCGTTCCCTATCTGTTTTTACGGTAAAAGTTATGACATACTCTCTATCTATTGGATGGTAATCCAGATATTTTCGTCTCGGTCGCGAGCCGATATCATGGCGGTGATGAATCGCTGCAGCCAGATGCGAGAGTCCACAACCATGCCCTCAAGCTTGTTCTACCCAACGAGGATACAGCCTTGCGTGTCGTCAGGATAAAACTGTTAAACGTTGAAACCTCTCAGGTCGAGTCCGTCTGAACGATATAATAGCTTCTTAAAACTGAATAACTGAATACTGAACACCTTTCCGCCTTGCTTTCCGTCAGCTCCGTCGGCATTTGCTCCCTTCGGAGGAATCTTCTCGATGTAATGGCGGTTCACCCAGTTTCTCAGCATCATCGCCGTGCCCTTCTTGCCGAACTCGTTCTGCTGACGCACCATCTCAGCCTGCGCATAGGTGAAGGTGTCAGGCAATTGCTGCAGCAGGTTGGCAGGTCCTCGCTTGCTCGATTTCTCTCCTGTCTCATTAGCCTTGGCTATGCCTGCACCAAAGAAAATCATCTTGCACCACAGGTCGTAGCTCTCGCTCCATCTGATGAACTCTTCTATTTCGGGTTCCCATTTGCAGCCGTTCGCCACGTACAGCACGCAAGCCTTGAGAAAGGCAATTACGTTGCCACGGAAGGAGAGATTCTCGAACACCCTGTTTTGCGACATGCGCGAAAAGTCGGCGTTCTCCTCCTTCAACTTTTCTGCCAGGGCGGAAGCCTCAGCGCAGTCTATCCTACCCGACGCCTTGCACAGATTCTCTATGTATGGTCTGAGTGCCTCTCTGAAGGCATCGTCGTATTCGCCATATACAGGCATATCGGCACCGATTTCCCGCTCCGGGATGGTACAGAAGTTGATGCGGCTGATAGGTCCGTCGGTAAGCACCTTCGAGAAATATCGCTGCCCCAGTTGGACGGTGGTCGATGCATTCCAGTTGAACCGGATGGTGATGCGCTCGGTGATACTCGATGTGCCCACGCGGGTCTGGCCGTATGAGTTCCCCGGATCAAAGGCAAGGCACATGATCTTGAACTGCTGGTTGCCCTGCCCCTTGAGGGCATCGAACTGGTCTATCTCGTTGAGCGATGTATAGAGGAAATGCCCCTGAGCCTCAGCCGTGCGCATGACGAATGCCGGATTGGTCATATCGGCGTCTATCTCCTGGATGATGAGGTTTTCCGGGCGTTTGCGCTTATCCTTGTTGGCGCCCTTGCGTGTCACCTCCTCTTTCCATTCCTTCTCCCGGTTCAGATTCTCACGGTCTCGCTTTCTGATGTCCTCCATAATCATGTTGATAGGCATCTGCACACAGTTCTTGCCTGCGCCCGTACCCGCCAGCAGACAGCACATCAGGGTAGCCTCGTGCTCCACGTTGTCAATATATTTAAAGGTAGTCTTGCAGAGGTGTGTGGCAAGTGGCGGGAAGATGGCGTGTGCCACGGCAGGCTTATAGATGTCCGGGGTCTTCGATAGCAGCAGCTCCACGAGTTTGGGGAGATGTTCGGGCATCGGAGGCGGAGCGATTTTATCATCTTCCGCATTGGAATCCGTGCCGTCCTCGGAACTCATGGTCTTGAACGATACGGCATCCTTCTGGGAAGACTTCTCAGCCTGGGCATTGATGCGGATCACGGCTTGCGACATCGGCTTCGAACTGTCGCCATATTTCGCATAGAAGTCGTGGATGAGCTGCTGGCAGTCACGCTCCTGCGAGAAGGCAGGCATCTTCTGTGCCACCACCGCTTTCAGTTCCTCTTCGGGCATCACTCTCGATGCGCCTGCACTCATGATCGCCAGGAGCGATGAGTGACGGGAGCCTTGGGTATTGATATCTACGTCCTTCAGCCCTGCCGCATTGCGGAAGAGGTCGAAGGCTGCGAGGTTCTTGCCGGTTGCCACAGCGACAGCCTCCTGAGGAGTTCCAGCAGGGCTGAGATGAGCAGCATTGCTATCACAAGGTTGGGCAGGCAGAATAGCAGAAACAGCCACACCTTTGCCGTCGATGGTGAGCCCACGGTCCAGGTAGGCTTGTCTGCGCTTCTTCAGTTCTTCCTGTGGCAGCACCTCGTACCAATGGGGCGAGCGATAGATTTCCGACTCCTTGTCGGTGATGAAGAGCATGCGCTCAGGCGTGATGCAGCTCTCGTCGTAGGGTACGCCCAGCGCCTCGCAATAGGCTCGCTGCGTCTCCTCGATAGTCATGCCCACGGGCATGCGGATGTCGATGTGCAGCTTCTTGCGGGCAGAGTACTCCAGGTGCAGCAGGGCGCCCTTCCAGATGGTGTCGCTGCAGTTCAGCTCACGTGCCTTTTCTATCGCCTTGTCCACATATTTCTTATCGTCCACGTCGATGGTGGTCTGGAAGAGGAAGCTTTCGGCCACGGCGTTCTTCTGCGAGCGCCTGTTGTCCCGGAACTGGTAGTAGTGAGCGCAGCGGAAAGGTAGCTGCTTCTTCAGTTCATCGTTACCCCCACGGATGGCAGCTACCAGGTCTGCCATCCAGGGATAAGCGATGGTCTTGTCGTAAACCGAGAGTGGCTGGGAGCTTACGCTCCCCTTATTGCCATTCTTGTACGGATTATATGCTATAATATGTTCCATTTTTTTAAATGTTGAATGATACATTACCCTTTGATGTCTGCCTCCTTGAATCCGGCAATCAGTTCCTTGTGCTCAGCCTTGAGGTAGCGCAGCATGTCCTGTTTGTCCAGGTCTCGGCTGAAGGTATAGTTCACCTGCACCGTGCGCTTGGTGGTGCGCACCACGGCGTGGTTGGTCTTGAAGATTTCCTCGAAGATCTTCTCACCCGTATGCTCGTAAGGTTTGAAGTCGAACTCGTCACCTCCCTTCTCGCCAGAGCATACCATTCTACCCGGTATCACCTTAGGGAGTTCGCAGATAACCTCGGCATCGTTCCATGGCGCCTTGCGGAAGGCGATGGTGCCGTTTTCCTCACTGATGATGGCTCCGTCCACCTTCTGGGCGTTGAGGAGCTGCTTCTTTGCTGCTTGTTTCATGATTGTAATCTCTTGTTTATAAGATGAATAATGTCAGTTGATTCGCGTATCGTTGATATACAGGCCGTCGGCGGCATATCGGATGTCAATCGGCTTTTCTAGAGGGTCATAACAGATTCTTTTCATCATGACACATTCATGACGCCAACATCTACCTTCGTCCTCCATCACAGGCTGGATATAATCCTTGACCCACTTGTAAAACAACTTACGCTCCGGATCTTTCGAACAGCCTATCGTCATATCTCTCACCACCTGAGAGTCAACGAATATCATATTTCTCCAAGCTATTCTACTTTTTTGCACCACCTTGTCAGCATTGCCAAAGAATTCACCGAAAAACAGACGATGTGTAAAATCCTTCGGCACCTTTTTTGTATGCACTTCCACATACATTTCTACCACTTTCCCCTCCGTGTCGGCTAATACCGGGAACAATGTATCTCTGCCGATATCAGTGATGGCAACCAGGTCCTCGAGGCAAAAGAACAACCCTCCGTTGTTGTTCACCACTCTCAATCCGCCATACTGCGGATGAAAAAACACATAAGCATTTTCTGCCATATCAATATATCATATTAAAGGGTTGGGCTGCGAGATATTCGCCAGATTTCAGTTTCAGGAACGGTACCGGATTCCTATAAACGAAAAACGCCCGCAACCAGACTTTACTTGTCTGATTACGGGTGCAAAGGTACGGTGATTTTTTTATACTTACCTAGTACGTACTATGTACGCGTACTAGTACTATCGTTCAGCAAAGGGGTTATTTCATCCAGGAATTTCATCGTCTTCTTCTGCTCCATTCCTCTATTATAAGCAGCTCTCAGGGCATTGGGAGTAATATTCCAGAGGTCAGAGAACACCTTCCACATCTCATTGATACCCAGCGTTATGGCTATCTGATAGGCAAGGACCGCAGACTCAGAGTTGGACAGTCCCAGAGGGTAGAAGTCCTCATCGAGCAGCCCATGTTTCTGCAGATTTTTCAAGACTGCCAGTCCCCTCTCTCCCTTCAGTTCATCCGACATACGTGCCGCAGGATCGTCATCGTTCTTCTTTTTGGCGATACCATTCACATAGCAATTCTCCACATACTCTATATAGCAGGCATTGCCCGTTACGTTTATGGTTCTTCCTTCTCCAAGCATGGCTTCTCCTCCTTAAAATCGTTGTTCATATACTCAATATACTTGCTGTTGCCATTCAATTGAATGACCACGCAAACAAGGCTGAATCGCCCATACTTCAGAATCAAGCGTACGAGCTTGATGATAAATCTACCCATAATTCTAAATTGATGATGGTTAGTAAATTAAGTTCTTTGTCGCTCGTTCCTTAGTAGAGGACGTCAGAATTTGTTTGCGCTAACATATTTTTGCTGGAACAAGCAAATGCCAGGAGTGCTATAAGGGAATACACCCTTAGGGGACAGTTGGTCTCCGATTTTATCAGATACTATTTTCTTTTATTGGTATTTATATTATAGATTAGAATTAGCCCCAAAATGAGTTCGCTAACACATAGCGAGGCGGAAAATCTCACTTATATTTACTTCATTAAAGCCAGCAAATCCTTTCCCTTATGCATGAGGTTAAGAACCACAGCAGCTTGCATTCCGTAAATTTTCTTATATTTTTCTTTCATCTCATACAGTATGGCAAGTCTGGTTTCCCTATCTCTTACATTTTTCTTATAGTTCTCCACCGCCTGTATTTCCTGGTAGAGATAGTAGCCAATGACGTAGCAGAATTGTCTGATGACCTCAAAAGATATTGAGGTTTCTTGCTGCCTAAGTTTTCTGATGGTATCGTAAGCAGAGCCAAACTCCAAATTTATTATTGTGGGGGTTGTGATTTCCTCCACTATCATGTGGTCAAGGAGTGCTCCCACTTCCTTGACAACCTTGCCTCTCATATAGCCATCGGCATATGAATTCATGTAACTACGTCCCTTTCCCATAATTTCTTTTTTAAATTTCGGTGTGAAATTACAAAGAAAGAGCGAAATAGAGGCGTGTACTACGATTCCTTAATTCGTAATATGAGTACTATTATTTTTCTGATTTTTAGTTTTTTGAAAAAAAAGAGGGAAAAGTGAGCATTCTTGTAGCATCACTTCTCCCTGTTACTTTTATGGTATTTTTATGGTAGGTGCAGCACTCTGCACTGCTGATTTCTTTCTAGAATTCTCCTCCTGCTATCTCGAAGAACTTGCCGAAGAAGACCTTGATCCTACCCAGTACCTTTTGAATCCAGTTTTTCTCTCACATTATTTCTCGCTTGAAGAGAAGCTGAGTATAAACACATTTCCCCCTGGCATATCCTCCAAGGTTATCACCCACTCTATCTCCCCATCCTCTGGGTCGACATCAATAGCATACGCCGTGCCCTCCTGCTGTCCGTCGAAGCGCACGTCGAAGCGCCAGAGACCGTTTTTCAAAATCTGGTCTCTGGTAATCTTGATGGTTGAAATCTTGGAGATATCTATATCGAGGCGCTTGGCTATCTCCTGATAGCTAAGCACCCATCGGGTCTTTCCATTAGAAATGTATTCATAGGCTATGCCATCCTTGGTGAAGCCGATACCCTCAGCATCGGTAATGGCATAATAACTGGGAGCCTCGCTGTCGGCAGGTGGGCTGACAACCGGGTCGGTTTCGGAGCTTACATCATCCTTGCTGCAACTGGCAAGGGTAAGCGTAAAAAATGCGGCTACTAGAGCCAACTTCCCCAATATGGGGGAGGCCGTCCGAAAACTTAATTAGGGAAGCAAACAACTGAATTGGGCATTTTTCTTTTGCTCTTTATAGTTAATTAACCTCGTATCTTCTTGATTCTCAATTATTTTATGTATCTTTGTAGTAAAAAACAAGAAAGATATGGCATATAAAAAAGGACAAGATAGACGACAGAGGGTTCTTTTCCCTGATTGCATTGACGAGTATGTAGAGGCTGACGCCCCTGTTCGCTTGTTTGATGCTTTTGTCGATAATCTCAAAATGGATGAACTGGGATTCGTCCGCAGTACTCCTGCAGAGACAGGTACTCCTGGATATGATCCTCGCGATCTCCTCAAGCTCTATATTTATGGTTACTTCTATCAGGTACGTTCCTCTCGCAAACTTGCTCGTGAGTGCAAGTGTAACGTAGAGGTAATGTGGCTGCTCAACAAGCTGACTCCAGACTTTCGTACAATCTCCGATTTCCGGAAGAACAACAAGAAGGCTATTACTAAAGTTTTTAAAGAGTTCAACAAGTTTTGCATGGGACTGAAGCTCTTTTCCAAGTCGTACATCTCTATTGATGGAAGCAAGTTTAAGGCTGTAAATGCTAAAGACAACAACCTTACTCTAAGCAAACTCGATGACCGAATCAAGCGTCTTGATGAACATATTTCAATCTATATGGAAGAACTTGAAGCATACGATCATGAGGAAGGACGCAGGCTCTCTAAAGATGAGTTGAAACGTAAGCTTGATGTTTGCAAGGAGCGCAAGGAACGCTATGAGGGATATCGTGATACACTTGAGAAAAGTGGTGAAAGCCAGATTTCCTTAACCGATCCTGATTCCCGACTAATGAAAGCCAACGAAGGCTTTTGTGTCGGTTATAATGTGCAAACTGCAGTTGATGCGGAGAGCCATATGATAGCAGGCTTCCTGGTAACCAACAGTCCAACAGACCATGGTCAGCTTACAAACGTAGCATCTGAGGTAAAAGCCGATTATGGTGTTGACGTTCTTGAATCAACTGCAGACAAGGGGTACGAGTGTCCCGAGGATCATGCAGATGCATTGGCTAATGGTATCGTACCAAATGTCATCCAACGTGATGGCAGCTGCACGGAGCAGGTTCAGTTTGACTATAACGAAGCTACCATAACTGACGCACAAAAGTCAAGTACTAATCCAGAAGATTTGAAGGCATGTCTTGAAGCTGCAGTCATACCGGAAGCCTACAAGGATTTTTTAACCGATGCACAGATTGTAGAGGTCAAGGAGTACACTTCTGATGTAGCAGAGTCTGCTGTACTGAAGATGACTCCCGAGCAGATGCGTGCCAAGGCTCTTGAAGGATACTTCGTGAGGGATGCCGAACGCAATCTTGTCTATTGTCCGCAAGGAGAAATCCTGAGGCAAAAGTCTATCAAAAGAAATGGTATGATCCGCTACTGCAACAAGCTTGCATGTAAAAAATGCAAGTGCAAGTGTACCATCCAGAAGTTCAAGGAGGCAGACTTCAACAAAGACACCTTGATAAAGGCAACCGAAGCAAAACGCAAGCAACTCAAAGAAGAGAATAAGGACAAGCCAAAACCTCCAAGAA